>Ga0134124_10002706_pt1 | contig 14292 bp, 13 predicted proteins | sample KB304_FD_96880 | JGI IMG/M metagenome (GOLD analysis project Ga0134124, IMG submission 96880) | Terrestrial soil microbial communities without Nitrogen fertilizer from Kellogg Biological Station, Michigan, USA - KB3-0-4 | ecosystem: Environmental > Terrestrial > Soil > Unclassified ... | reverse complement strand
TTCGCAAGCTCGCAGCAATCCAGTAGTAGCGACTCGAGCGGAACGCGATAACCGCACAACCGCCTCTAATTTCCACAGGTTGCAAAAACCACTGTCGACCCAACAACTGTCACTTGTTACAGTGAACAGTGCGAACATCCATGAAAACGCTTCCAGTACCTTTGCGGCCCACCCGTTCGGCCCCTTCTCCAAGTTGCGAGGGTCGCGGAACACCACAACACGTGGTGCCGTCCTGCTCGAAGGAAGGCCTTGAAATTGCTTTGGCTAAGCGCCGCGTGCGATACTCCAGATTAAATTATGGCGAAGTATGATTCTGAATAATTTGTTCGGCGGTTATGGGTTACGAGTGGAATCTATACTCGTGCGGACCATTGCGCGCATATCGCACGTTCACCGAGGGGAGAACCGGAGCATCGGCGCAGAATGAGTCCTGTAACGCCAGTTAGCGTGCTTGTCGTCGAGGATTTCTTACCTTTTCGACGTTTCGTTTTATCGACCCTGGCAACAAGTATGAGCGACTTGAAGGTCACTGGCGAAGCCTCTAACGGATCGGAAGCGGTTCAGAAAGCGGTGGAACTGCAACCAGATCTGATTCTGCTGGACATCGGCCTCCAAGGTCTGAGCGGAATTGACGCCGCTCGACAAATTCGCGCTCTTGTCCCACGATCCAACATCATCTTCTTGACTCAAGAATCTTCTGCTGACGTGATACACGAGGCGCTTAGTCTGGGCGCGCAGGGCTATGTTGTCAAAACAAAGGCCGCCAGCGAGCTACTCAATGCTGTGGAAGCAGTGCTCTTAGGGAAAACGTTTGTCAGTAGCATCTAGGCGATCAACGTCCCGCAGGCTCTCCGTGCGAAAATATGGTTTGTTTCGGGACAGAGTGGTGACAGTCCTAGCGATGCCAGTATTGGCCCGAAATTCCTCAGGGTAAAACTACGAAGTCGTTGTTTCCTCAACTGTTACGTCTAGCTTAATGTATTAAATTCATATCGAGAGGTGCTGAAATATCGAGCTCCGCTTGAAGGAAACCCGTGTCCCAAGTGTTCACGCTTGCACTGCATGGTTGTGAGCGCCATAGCGATTTTTCAACGGTGACCCACGATTCCGGTGCATCAACCTGGGCGCAGGTATGGAATCGGTTCCTGAACTGACGGGCACGCGAGCGTGTATCGTAGTACCCCGGTCGGGTTGCGATTTAATTGAAAGCGTTCGATCCACCGGTTTCAGCCGCCCCTGCATGCGGTTGAAACCAAGCCCGCCGGCCTTCCTTAGAGTTTGGTGTTAAGGCCTCTGCCGTAATCGCTGACCGTCAGATGAATCTCGCCTGACGTTTCCCACAATCGCCCATCGAAGTACCGCTCACGGCTGTGCTCAATTCAGACCATCACCTGCTCACCAGAGCCATATGCCGCGGAAACTGGACAGGTAGAGTCTTGACGGCAGGTATTGGGCTACCCTTACCAGGAGTCGTGCGACTTGAAGCTTCACGGGCAAATTTCACAGAGGGTTGCTCGGGGACAATCTGGGCTAGCGGGAAACCTTCACCGCGCCTCCAGTTGAGAGCTGTGCTCTGACACAAGAGGCACACGAACACGGATGGTCGTTCCGACCGTCGGCTTCGATTCAATTGCAATCGCACCGCCCACCAGCCGGACGCGTTCACGCATACTGAGGAGGCCCAGCCCGCCTTTGTCCATCGCCGATTCAACATCAAATCCAGCACCGTGATCTGCGACAGTAAGATAAAGGTGGTTCGCTGAACTACCGAGTCTCATCTCGAATTGCTTTACTCCGCTATGCCTGGCGGCATTATGCAGTGCTTCCTGCGAAATCCTAAAAAGACATAACGAGATCTCATGACGTACCGGCTGCGTGATGTCATCATTCCTAAAATCAATCTCCACCGAGTGCCGCGCAGCAAACTCACGACAGAGGCCCCTCAGTGCAGCAACGACGCCCAATAACTCCAGTCGCGGAGAATGGAGTTGATGCGATATCAATTGCACTTCCCTTGAGACTTCGTTTATCACTTCCCAAACATCAGTGAGTCGGCAGTTCAGTTCAGCAGCGGAAGCGGGTGAATTTTGCTTTAGTTGCTCGATTTGGACCGCCAATAGTGCCAGACGTTGGTTGATATCATCGTGAAGGTCTCGCGCTATCCGCATACGTTCTTTCTCTTGGATCTCAACCATCTTGCGACTAACGTCTGCAAAAGCTGCCTCGGCACGTTTCTGCTCGGTAATGTCACGGGCGATCTTCAAAAAACCCATTGTGCCGCCACTTGAATCAGTAATTGGCGCAATACTTACGGAGACGTTTATCTTTTTTCCGGCTTTCGTGATTCGAATCGATTCATAGTGTTCGATGCACGCTCCCATTCGCAGCCCTTCAAGAATTTTGTGTTCCACATCCTGCAGCTCCGGCGGAATGACGATCGTAATCGGCTGGCCAACCGCTTCCGATTCCGTGTACCCAAAAATACGCTCCGCACCTGCGCTCCAACTCTCGATGACCGCGTCCAGATTCCCGGAAATCATCGCATCCTCAGATAGCCCGACGATAGCGGCATTCTTCAACTGGGCCTGTTCGGCTGTCCTTTTCTTTGTGATGTCCTCCACCAACGCTACTACAAGTACAGGCGTACGATTTAACAAAGAGATACTCAAGCGCCCCCAAACCAGCGAGCCGTCTCGTCGAACAAAACGCTTGTCTATCTGATAGCGATCTATCAAACCGGCTCGCAACTGCTCAAACAGAGCCCAATCCTTCTTTGCATCTTCTGGAGGGGAAAAATCGACACAGTGTTTGCCACGCATTTCCTCTTCGCTGAATCCAAGCATCGAGCAAAGGAACCGATTTGCGAATAAAGGCTGTCCTTCCAGGTTCTCCACCGCAATCCCGATGGGGCTCGCATTGAAAGCATCCCGGAACACTGTGCTGTCGGGCATCGCCGGCTGAGCTGCGGTTTGCGCCATAGAGAAGAGCATATAGACCAGAACTCCTAGAACTGCAAGCGTATTATCGGCTCGGCTAATCAAAAGGTTGCTCTATCTCGCAGAACCGGAAGGTCCGCTAGGGTCCTAGTACGCCAACGCCCGTTAGAAAGCTATCATCAGTTCCGGATAGAACACCTTGCGGCTTATCAGGGAAGTCCGATAATCTGCAGGACTAAGAGCAGGCACCTTCGATCGCGGACCGTCTTGGTGGTAGAGCTTGCGGTGCATGTGGAGCAAAACCCGACTTCGTCTTAGGAATATTCCCACAACAAATGGAACGCGAACCACTGTTTGACCTGGGCACCCTATGGTCACGCCCGCCGCGCTGGTTGGCTCAAAAAAAAACGACAGAACGCGATAGAGTTTCTATCCCGTCACGTCTGAACCGACCGAGGCGGACGAGAACCAATTCAGGCTGGCAGGTTTGCCGTCCCATGAGCAGCTACGGCACCACGGGGGGGAGACAAAATCTGGACCATCACCGAAGCTGACCGATCACACACATCGCTGCTCTTCCCAAAAAGTACCGACGATAAAATGACATGTGCATCCTTCGACGATCGAAGAATTCTTGGAAAGCGACGGCAGGACTCTGGAATCTCGCCTTATCATCTCATCCGGCCGCCCGCGCACGATACATTTTCGTCTTAATGGGGGCGCTGGCATAGATCGTGGTGCCACACCCGGGACCCGACCGGATGGAAAACTCGCCGCCAACCAATTGCATTCTTTCCCGCATGCTGACGAGCCCCAGGCCGCGACGATTGATAGCGTCTTGCTGATGAAAGCCAACCCCCTGGTCACTCACAGACAGTTGAATCGCCTCTGTTGTTCCGTGCAATTCCACTCTGAAGTGTCGCACACCGCTGTGTTTGACCGCATTGTACAAAGCTTCCTGTAAGACGCGGAATAAACAGAGCGAGGTCTCTTTGGGCAGACTGCATGAAATCACTTCATGGCTGAAGTTAATCTCTACCTTCTGTTGCTCGGACAACTCTTTGCAGAAGCCGCCCACTGCCACCAGAATGCCCAAATACTCGAGCTTTGAGGAATGCAGACAGTGCGATAGGGCCTGAACATCCGTGCCCAAGTCAGCGAGCTGCTGATGGACCTCACGAATATGATTCCTAATCTTAATAACAGAGTGTGGCGGATGTTGTACCCATTGTTCCAACTGGGCCGCCAACAACGCTATTCGCTGATTGATGTCGTCGTGCAGCTCTCTCGCGATCCAGGTGCGCTCCTCTTCATGGGCCTCAATTAATCTACGCCGCACATTGGCCAGAGCTTCCTCCGCTAGCCTGTGATCCGTAATGTCTATGCAAGATCCTATGTAGCCGGCAAAAGATCCGTCTAGATTGAGTCTGGGCAAGCCGATATCGAGCATCCAGCGGTATTCTCCGTCGAACCGCCGCAGCCGAAACTGGATCTTGAATGATTCGCGAAGATCAAATGCCAGCGTGTACGTGTCCTGGCAATTCTTCAAGTCTTCGGGGTGCACCGCGTCCGACCAGCCATTGCCCAACTCAGCTTCAAGTGGCCGGCCGGTGAACTCGAGCCAAGTCTGATTGAAATAGTTGCACAGCTTGTCGGGACCAGACATCCATATCAGCACTGGCGCTGTGTTGGCGACCAGACGGAAACGCTGTTCGCTCTCCCGTACGGCTTCGAGAGTAATGCCTAGCTGGGTCTCTGCTGCTCTTCGTCTCGTGCTCTGCGATACCAGTCCGAAAATCAGTAGCGCCTCCAGCACGATCAGAGAGATACCGCCAATGATGTACGACTTGTAAGACTCCCAGATCGTTGGCTGCCGGTTAAGGCTGCTGCCGCCAAGGGGAACATTACTGTCCTGGTAACCCCAACGCTGCAGAACGCGCCAATCAAATATATAGGTGTTTGCACCTCTAAGAATTGCTATATTTTGCGGATTCTCCCCGTTCAGAATCCTTACAGCCACCTCGGCACCCACTTGGCCTGCGCGGACGAAGCTGAAAACATTACCGCCTATCGTGCCCCTATCCACATCTACATCGTCGACAGCAAACACCGGTGCGTTCGCGGTACAGGCAACCATCAGAGCTGCTTGAACTTCGTCGATAAAGTGTGCTCCAGCCGCGTCCTGTATCATGGTGGTGTGGTCGACGACCGTATGGCCCGGCAGGTGCTTCAATCGCTCGAGGAAGTCAGGCATAACCAGGTCAGTGAGATAGGTGAAGTCGAGCTTTGATTCGTACTTGTGGAATCTTCGCTTTACGAGGTTTTCATACGGGGCCACGCCTCCGACCACAACTACGTTTCTTGTCTTGGGTTGAAGTCGAAGCGCTACCTCTAAGGTCTTGTCCGGTTGTGCGACTCCCCAAACCCCAGTAAAGTCAGGGTCGGGCCTTGGGGGCTCGGTAAACTCCTCGCTACTTCCCAAGAAAACGATTGGCGTACCCGGGGAAAACACACTGTGTGAGTCAGACAGGAACTTCACATGGGACGCGGACCAACCGCAATGATTAGATCTAGCTTGCGATTTCGATACTTACGGAAGTAGGAGTCGCGAAGCTGGCCCTGGGAAACCCCATCTGGAAAAAGGCTTGTGTCCAGACTTTTACAGTAGAACTCGTTCTGGTAGGGCGACCTCTCCAAAGCGGCAAATATCTCGTTATTTATGGTTGCGACACCCAACGACCATATCCCTATCTCATTAAAGATGACAACTCGTCGGACTTCCTTCATCGGGGCCGCTGCAATCGAATCTAGGATTGAAAGGATGGCGAGCAGAACATAGAGGTTAGGTCTGCCCCCTCTTCCACGGCCTTGTTGTCCTGAAACGGACGCACCACAGAAGCGAAACGGTGCAATTCGATCGTCTGCGGTTGTCCGCACACAGTCCTCTACGCGTGAGGCGAACTGGCCCTGTGGGGAATAAGGCTAGATGCTGCCAGCGTACTAACAGCTGAAAAGCTGTCAAAGCTAACAGCTCCAACTTGGTAAAAATGGGGTGGGGTGAAACCTTAATGCCAACGCAATGGTGAAGCCGTCTAAGTGTATTGACCGCAAGTGAATTCTTCCGAGAAAGCCCTCATGACTGGCAAATCTGACAGTACCTCCTCTTCAGCGAGTTACATAGGTTGGGCTGTCAGGGCTGTCACTAGGCGCACTCAAATGTACGGGAAGTCGGTGAATGCGATACACCAATGAGTGAGAATTACAGCTGGAAACGGTGTTACGGGTTCGAAGTCTAGTCAGGTATTAACGAGGAATATCGATGAGGCTATTTGTTCTCGCTCTCTTAGCGTTCCTACTGTTTTCTTCAAATAGCGACGCGCAGGTTCCGGTGTTTGAGATCACTCAGTCGGATAGCTCGATCAAGTTCAACGTGAAGGCATCGGTAGCGATAGCCGGCACATTCGACAAGTGGGTCGCCGATCTAACCCTCACGTCTGCTGAGCTGACGTCAGCGGTGTTGGACATTAGCATCCAGGCGGACAGTGTGAATACCGGAAGCGGTATGAAGGATGGCAAGCTGAAGGGCAAGAACTTTTTCGACGTGAAGCAGAATCCGCTGATCACTTTTCATTCGACGAAGGTTGTACAGACGGGTCCCGACGCGATTGAGTTTGTCGGTGACTTTACGATTCGCGGAGTAACTAGACCCGAAAAGCTGACATTTACGATAGTCGGCAAAGGCACGGGACCAGGCTCGATCACAGGGACGATGGCCTTCGACCGTAAGGACTACGGGATGAACAGTGGCATCCCCTTCATCAAGATTGCCGACCGCGTCGAGGTGACCACAGACCTCAGGGGGAAGCGAGTCGCCGGGCCCCCGGTCGTCTTCAAAGAATAGCCGGTTCCGATACAACGTGGCTCGCGGCAACGCGGCTACGCCCCGACAAAGTGCAATTACCGGACATTTCAGATCTTAGAGGTCTTGTTTGCTTGGACTGTGGATTTGCGCAATTCCGCGTTTTAACCACGAAAGTATACTTGTAGAAGGATGAAGGAGTGCTTATGGAACCTCCCATTCCCCCTCTAGTATTTGCGGTTCTTCTTCTCGTGGGCATGCTGCTCATGCTAGAAGTCGGGCGCCGCTGTGGTGTCCGGCGGCGCCCGAAAGAGTCGGAAGGCGAGCGGAGCGGTCTTGGCACGGGGGAGGGTGCGGTTTTCGCCCTGTTTGGCTTGATGGTAGCGTTTACCTTCTCGGGAGCGGCATCACGGTTTAACGAGAAACGGATGTTAACCGCCGAGGAAGCCAATTGCATCGAGACTGCCTATCTGCGGCTGCGCCTACTGTCCCACCCGGTACAGCCTGCACTCCGGGAATTGTTTCGCCGCTATGTGGACTCGCGGATCGAGACGTACCGTATTCTTCCGAACATGGTGGCGGCCGAAGTGGAGATGGCCAAATCCAAGAAGATCCAAGAAGAAGTCTGGACTGAGGCGGTAGAGGCTATTCAGCTGCCCGACTCTCATGCTTCCGCTGGTCTGTTGCTGCTTCCCGCGCTGAACAACATGATTGACATTGCCACCACCCGCACCATGGCGCTACAACTTCACCCTCCGAGGATCATATTTGCTTTGTTGTTCGGCCTGGGGCTCATCTGTTCCTTGTTGGCTGTTTTTTCGGATGTCGAGTGGCCAACACCGGAGTTGGCTTCACATTCTCGGCTTCACAGTCCTCACCGTTATCATCGTCTACGTCATGCTCGACGTCGAGTACCCCCGCGCGGGTTTGATCCGCCTGGAATCCGCCGACCAGTTGCTGGTCAATCTCCGCGAGCATATGAAGTCACGGTAAGTGATGAATGGAGTTTTCGGTAGATGCAGAAAACATGGTGCTTAATTTTCAGGCAATGGATTAAGGCAAGACTCAAACAATATGTTGCTTGAAGTATTATCTATAGGAGTCAGTTATCTTTTTATTTTAAAACACATCGCTACGACCAGTTTAGGCGCTCTGCTGAGGGGTCTCGGCAATCGGAGTGTCACTTGATAACTCGCACTGCCGTGCGCCCTCGAACTGTATGTTTTGACAGTATTGCTAGATGGCAGTGTGGGCTAGTTTCAAAGAGCAGTCCGCGCGTCACGGGTGGATTGTAAACGGCGGGCGCTGGCGTGTTCGACGGACTAGTGCAATTCGCTCAGTGGATCAACAGTAGAGGTCGGTATGAATCCGAAGGGAAAGTTTCTGGAGCAAGCTTCCGATATCTGCTGATGATAGTCTGCACAATTGCCATCGTACCGGGCGACACATTGGCATATATTCCCTCGCCTCGTGCGGCACAGGCGCCTTCACCACAGAGCCAGGCTGCGAAGATTCCACCCGACCAACTGGACTCTCTCGTCGCCCCCATTGCCCTCTATCCAGACCCAATGCTAGCCCAGACCCTCGCGGCTTCCACCTATCCTCTCGAAGTCATCCAGCTCCAACAGTGGCTGGCAAGGAATCCCGGACTGAAGGATAAAGCGCTCGCCGATGCAGCCATGAAACAGCCCTGGGATGCAAGCGTTCAAGCCTTGTCCGCGCTACCCGAAGTGGTAAAGCGTCTTGCAGACGACATTCAGTGGACCACGGATTTGGGCAACGCATTTCTGGCACAACAGACCGATGTGATGGATGCGGTGCAGCGTATGCGCAAGAAGGCACAGGACACCGGCAATTTGAAATCCAGCGAGCAGCAGAAAGTGGAAACCAGGGTCATCGAGAGCAAGAGTGTGATCGTAGTCCAGCAGGCTAATCCACAGGTAGTGTACGTACCTTCGTACGATCCTGTCGTGGTGTACGGACCGCCAGTTTATCCCTACCCACCCATCTACTACCCGCCGGCGGGATACTATGCCGCGGGCATGGCGATCTCTTTTGGAGTTGGCATGATGATGGGGGCGGCCTGGGGCGGTGGTTGGGGTTGGGGTTGCGGCTGGGGCGGAAATAATGACATCACCATCAACAACAACAACAACTTTAATCGCAACTCGAATGTTAGCGCTGGCAATCGCAACAGCATAGGAAGTGGAAACCGCGGCGGCAACTCCAACTGGAGGCACAATCCGGAACATCGCGGTGGCGCTCCCTATCGGGACCGAAATACGGCCGACAGGTTCGGCGGTACCGCGCGTGGAGACTCCCTGTCTAATCGCCAGGCCAAGGCCCGCCAACAGGTTGGCCGGCAGGGCGGCAATCTTGCTAGCAATCGCGGCGGAGGAGATGGTGTGAGCAATCGGGCCAGCGGAACGGGTCTTAGTGGCAGGGCTGGCGGCGGTGCAAGTCCTGGCAACAGGGCGGGCGGTGGAGGAGCAGATCGAGTAGGAAGCCGGGATGTCTCGCGCAGCGGTAGTGGAAACCGGGATGCCTTCGGAGGAGGATCCCGAGGCTCCAGCGGTTACAACGGATCGAGCGCGCGCGCCAGCAGCAGCCGCGGTTCTTCGAGCATGGGATCTCGAGGAGGCGGCGGTGGTGGCGGCGGGGGGCGACGTCGGTAAGCGGGCCTCGGTCGCGCCAGCAAGTCATGGGAGCAAATTATGAACTCAACATCCTCGAGGGCAAGCCTCGCCGGGCTCTCTTGGCTCGCAGTTACATTGGCGTTTTTATTGATGCCCTGCCACCTCACTGCGCAACAGCCCGTCGCAAAATCTGCCCCCACTTCTGTTGCTGTCGGTGCTAAGACCTTCGATACTCCGCAGCAGGCTGCTGATGCACTGGTCGCAGCGGCGGAGAAATTTGACCAGGGCATCCTCAAAGAGATTTTTGGTCCGGGTGGCGAAGACATTTTTCTTTCCGGTGAGTACCCACAAGACCGACAGCGTGCCTTTGACTTCGCTGCAGAAGCCCACGAAAAGGAAAGTGTCTCCGTGGATTCAAGAAAAGGGAACCGGGCGTTCCTCCTGGTGGGCAACGAAGACTGGCCTTTCCCAGTGCCAATTGTGAAGCTGGGCTCCCGATGGGCGTTCGATGCTGATGCCGGCCGCGAAGAGCTGTTTAATCGTCGTATTGGCAGCAATGAATTGGACGCTATCGATATCTGCCGCGGCTACGTAGAGGCGCAGCACGAATACGCATTCCAGAAACGCGAAGGTTACGACGTGAATCAGTACGCGCAACGAATCATCAGCACTTCCGGCAAGCACGACGGTTTGGCGTGGCAAAACTCGGACGGCTCTTGGGACGGCCCCATTGGCGAAAAAATCGCCCACGCGATCGAACTAGGGTACAGCCGCTCGGAGCCATATCACGGGTATTTCTTCAAAGTATTGAAGGGGCAGGGCTCTGCAGCCCCGCTCGGCGAAATGGATTTCGTGGTGAAAGGGGTGATGATCGGAGGCTTCGCCCTGGTAGCTGCGCCCGCCGAGTATGGTGTGACCGGAGCGAAGAGTTTCATCGTCAGCCACGACGGCGTCGTCTACCAGAAGGATTTCGGGCAGGCAACATCGATTGAATTTAAGAAAATGGAGCGCTTCAATCCGGATCGTTCCTGGAAGCCCATTCTGGAGCAGTAAGGAAAGATTCGATTAATTGAGCGTGGTATCTGTCGAGAATTTCTGCTTGACCTTGAACTTGACCTTGAATAGGTCTCACACAGAGGAATGCCGTGAACAGATTGTGGATCTCGAAGGGGCTGGCGATAGTGTTGCCGCTTCTGGCTATCTTCCTATTGTGGGAACAAGGAATCGGCGCGGGAAGACGCGCACACGGAAATACGAAAAGCTCGGCAAGTCGGGTCGCACGACCTCAGCAACTCAGCTCTGATAGCCGAGCCTCGTTGCGCAGCATCATTCAGTCCGGAAATTTCTCAAAACTCCGCTGGCCTGACTTTAGCGACTATGTCAAGCACCTGCAGAAATTTTACGAGTCATATGGGTATTCCTTGGTGTGGGTCAGAGGAATGCAGCCAACTGAGCAGGCGCAGCAGGTGATTTCGGTCTTATTGAAAGCGGAGCAGAAAGGACTGGCCGCCGAGGACTACGACGGGCCGCACTGGGGCGACCGCCTGGCGAAACTCAAACCTGCCACCGTACAACCATCCGAAGCAGATGCGGTGCTATTTGATGCTGCGCTAACCGTTTGCGTGATGAGATATATCTCGGACCTGCGCATCGGCAAGGTCAATCCGAGGCATTTTGACTTTGGCCTCGACGTCCACATCAAAAAATACGACCTGCCCAATTTTCTCAAAGAAAACGTTGTCGATTCCCCCGATGTTGCTAGCGTTCTAGCGAATTTGGAACCCCCGTACCCGGGATACCAACGAACGGTTCAAGCTCTGCATTCTTATTTGGAGTTTGCAAAGGAATATGACGGGAAGCCGCTTGCGGGCATACAAAAACCGATCGTCCAAGGTGAGTCCTATTCGGGCGTCCCTCAACTGATCAAATTGCTACGGCTGGTGGGCGATCTTTCTGCCGACGCGAGCGTTCCCGCCGATGGAACGATCTATGATGCTCCACTCGTGGATGCGGTCAAGAGTTTTCAGCGCAGACATGGCCGAACCCCGGATGGGCGAATCACGGGGCAAACCCTAGCCGACCTCAATGTTCCTCTCACAAAGCGAATGCGCCAGATGCAACTTACCCTCGAACGATGGCGGTGGTTGCCCGTTGGCCTCCACTCGGCGCCCATCGTCGCGAACATCCCCGAATTTCGCCTCCGTGCATACGATGAAAACTACAAGGTCGTGCTCTCGATGAATGTCGTTGTGGGCAAAGCGTACGCGCACGATACCCCAGTATTCGTTGATACCATGCAGTACGTCGTATTCCGGCCGTACTGGAACGTTCCTTATTCCATCTCCAAAGCAGAATTCCTCCCGCGTGTCACTCGCGACCCTGACTACTTAGCCAAAAAGGGGTTCGAGGTAGTGAACGGCGGCCAGGATGTCGTCACGTCTGGAGCGGTGACGAGCGACACGCTCGCACAGCTCAGGGCAGGAAAACTGTATATCAGACAATTGCCGGGTCCCGAGAACTCACTCGGACTCGTGAAATTCATCTTCCCGAATAGCTCCAACGTGTACATGCACGATACGCCAGCGCAGGAATTCTTGGCGAAGTCCCGGCGGGATTTCAGCCATGGCTGTATACGCCTTGCACAACCGGCCGATCTGGCTGTGTGGGCCCTGCACGAGAATCCGGGCTGGGACATGGATCGCGTCCGCGCAGCGATGAATGGAAAGCCAAATCAGCAGGTGAACTTGGCTCATCCGATTCCGGTTTTAATCGTCTATGGCACCGTTATCGTGACTGAGGATGGAATCGTTCATTTTTACGACGACATATACGGTCACGACGCCGCGCTCGAGAAGGTTCTCGCGAAGGGTTATCCGTATCCGGGTTGATTGATTAAGGTGTGATACCGACAGACCTTCGTGGGGACCGCAATGCTGCCGGTGTCGTCTTTTTGAGAGTGAGAGTTCGGTGCTTTGCGCCTCCACACACGAGATTCTTTCGTCGTGACATCGGAGTCCTCGGCGACGCTCCCAGACCCAAGGGACTCCAAAAATGAGCGGAGAAGCGATTGCGACAGATTGAGACTCAATCGTAATCGGATCGAGTGAATGGATCTGTCACAACTTACAGGTGCCGGGAATCGCAGGCGGAACCACAGTCTGTATCCGGAATAACAAGGGATGAAAATTAAAACCTATCTCCTATTCGCAATCGCCTGGACCGTTATGGCTGCACCGAAGGCACTGGCCCAAAGGGGCATCGAAGTCGCGCCCTTCATTGGGGGACAAACCAACGGTGGACTCGATCTCTCGACTGCCCTTTACAATCGTATCGAAGTGCAAAACGGACTGAACTACGGAATAAGCGCAGGCTACTTAATTGGTAGGTACACCGGCGTCGAATTTACGTGGAACCACAACCAGGCCAACACCGTGGCCCAGTCCATAGGCGGGGGCGCCGACCGGAGGGTTTTCGGCCTCAACACAAATCAATATCTGGGAGACTTTCTGTTGCACTTCAAGGATCGTGAAAGCCGATTGCGGCCATTTGTCCTCTTCGGCGCCGGCGCCACCAATCTTGCCCCCAACCGAAGTAACGTAAGTAGTATCACCCGTTTTGCGTGGATATTCGGTGGCGGTGCAAAATATAATTTCAGCAAGCATCTCGGAGTGCGTCTTCAGGCCAAGTGGTCGCCTACCTACATCGCTTCAACTACCCAAGGATTCTGGTGTGACCCATTCTGGGCTGGGTGCTGGGAAGTGGGGAACAGCTATTTTTTGCACGAATTTGACGCTACGGCCGGGTTAACGTTCCGGTTCTAGACGACCCAAACCGACAACAAGGTTTTTGCGAGGTTCTAAATCGTCGTGCCTTGGCACGTTCTACCGCCGCGTTATTTTTTGCGCGCTTGCTCTCAAAGGCAGGTATTGAGTGATGGAAGCGGACCACCGTGGCGGTGTGGGTGGCTATGTTCCTGCTAGGGCGTTGGCTCGACAAATTCGAAGACTCTCCCTGGAATCAAAGAATAGGCTTCTTGAGTCAGAAATCTACTGCTGAGGTAGTGGAGGAAGCTCTTGGCACCGGCGCGTGCGGGTACGTTGTGAAAGCAAGGGCCGCGAGCCAGTAACTTACGGCGCTAGACACGGCTATGTTGGGACCGTAGCCAGTCAGCAGCTACTAGGCAAACTAGCGTTTTACGACTCGGCGGGCAATTCGCGCGGGGCGTCAACGTCAAACGCGGTTCTCGCGATTTTGCTCAGGTGCCGGAGTATCTGCTGAAAGCAGAGCCAATTCCGCCGCCGGAACTGTCGTCTGCAAAAAGCCACAGTCCAAGCAGACGGACAGCCTCGGGAACACCAAGATTCCTGGGTTATTCAAATGCTTACGCGCACTGAAATGAATCAAGAGTTCAGAAGGGAACTCGGCTTGGTTACTGGATTTGCATAATGAACACAACATAAACATCCTCAGCATTCCCCAAGGCGCGTTGCCTTGGTCAGCGAGGCAATCGCTGCAGTCTCGGTGATCGGAAGCGAACGGAGGGATGAACGCGGGTCACCGAAAGATTTAGCGCCGGCCAATTGACCTGTAAACGACCTTAGGGAAAGAGGCTACCATAATTCTTCAGAAAGGTATTAGATAAAATCTAAAATACAACCATTCTCCCTAAGGCGTTCAGACAGGCTCGTCTGGCCGATGTCGCCTTCCTAAATCATGCGCTTGCGAGCCTTCGCTGTTTGAAATTCGGGCTTGGTTTCTGCGGCATCCTCGCTACCACCTGCACTTCACTCCCACGCACAGTTCGTGGTTGAACCAAGTGGAACGCTGGTTCGCCTTACTGTCACCACGGCAGATCAAACGA
>Ga0134124_10002705_pt1 | contig 14293 bp, 12 predicted proteins | sample KB304_FD_96880 | JGI IMG/M metagenome (GOLD analysis project Ga0134124, IMG submission 96880) | Terrestrial soil microbial communities without Nitrogen fertilizer from Kellogg Biological Station, Michigan, USA - KB3-0-4 | ecosystem: Environmental > Terrestrial > Soil > Unclassified ... | reverse complement strand
CGGCACGTTGTACGCCTTGGGGACCTGGGCGCTGCTGCCGGAGAGGTCGAGCAACGCCTCGCCGTCGCGCGCGGTCAGCGCGAGCGACAGCTTGAGATCGATGCCGGCGCCGTCGCTCCAGTCCATTTCCGCCTTGTAGGTGCCATTGGGTATGGCGCGCAGCGTGCCGCGCATGGCCTGTTCGGCATGCCCGTACAGGACCCGGCACCCCTCGTCCACCGTCTCGCGTCCGTATTTTTCCAGCAACCGGAAGAAGCCTTTTTCACCGCGCCGGCAGGTGGCCACCGCGGCATCCAGGTCGCCCAGCACGTCGTCGGGCGCGCGCACGTTGGCGGCGATGATTTCACGCACGGCGGCAATGGGCCGGTCGTTTTCGTAATAGCGCACGGCGGGAAGGCGCAATCCTTCGTGAAAAATATCCGGGCTGCCCGGGCCCATGCCGCCCGGATAGCGTCCCCCGATGTCGGTATGGTGCTCGACCGCGGCCGTGAAGCCGCACAGTTCGCCGCGCCAGAACATGGGCTTGACCAGCACGATGTCCGGCAGGTGCGAGGCGCCGCCGTAGGGATCGTTGGTGAGGAACACGTCGCCGGGCCGGAACTGCCCGCGGAACTTGTCGATGACGTAGGGCATGGCGGCGGTGAAATAACCCAGGCCGTAGACGGTGGCCTGGCCGATGACCTTGCCCTCGGCGGTCAGCAGGGCGGTGGACAGTTCGCTCGCCTCCTTGGCCACCAGCGAGCGCGCGGATTGGCGCATGGCCATGTTCATCTCCTCCGACAGGGCGATGAACTCATGGCGCATCAGTTCCACCAGCACGGGATCGAATGTCGGACTCAATTTCACGCTCCGTTCCACGCTACGTTCCCGATTTAGCATACCGGATGCCGCGCCGCACCATCAAAGGAATCATGATTTTCCCGATATTGGGAAGAACGGCAGGACTGAGTCGGCCAGTGAGGAACCGACGTCCGGTTTGAATCACTTGATACAAAGCCGGCCGGGGCCGTTCCCGTTGTCGGCGCGGACTATACTCGGCGCTGATCGTGGATAACATGGGAACACCGTGATCATCGACTCCGACACCCACATCGACGAGACCGATGCCACCTGGGAGCACATGGCCGGGGCCGACCTCGCCTACAAGCCGGTGACCGAATACTCCAAGGGCTTCGATCCGGCGCGCCAGGACAAGGCCGGCTTTCGCGGCGGGCGCTACTGGCTGATCGACGGCCGGCGGCAGTTGCGGCGCTTCGCCGACGACGCCCGCACGCAGACCACGGCCGAGACGCGCGAGCTCATCGACGTGCAGGCGCGCCTCGCGCACATGGACCGCCTGGGCGTGGACATCCAGGTCATCTACCCCACGCTGTTCCTGGCCGAGGCCACCGAGCGGGTGGAGGTGCAGGCCGCCATCCGCAAGAGCTACAACCGCTGGATGGCCGAGCGCTGCGCCCTCTCCGGCGGGCGCCTGCGCTGGGTCATGCTGCCGGTGCTGGATTCGGCAGGCGGTGTGGAGGAGCTGCGCTTTGCCAAGGCCAACGGCGCCTGCGGCGTGCTCAAGAAGGGCGACCGCGAGGCCGGCCACTGGGTGAGCGAGGAATACTTCTTCCCGCTCTACGAGGAGGCGCAGCGCCTGGACCTGCCCATCTGTTTCCACCTTGGCTCGGGCCAGACCTGGCTTACCCCGCGCGAGCAGTTGCAGCACAGCGTGTTCCTGCACAATACCCTGCCCATCGTGCACGGCTTCCACGGCCTGCTGCTGCACGGCGTGCCCAGCCGCTTTCCGGCGCTGCGCTTCGGCTTCATCGAGGCCGGCGCATCGTGGATTCCCTATGTGGTGTACGACTTGAAGCGCAAGCGCGAGCGCCTGCCCGAACTGTCGGCCGAGGCGCTGGACCGCGATTCTCCCCAGGACATGCTGCGCGCCAACCGCATGTACGTGACCTGCCAGGTGGACGAGGACCTGCCCTATCTCATGCGCTACACCGGCCAGGACGCGCTACTGGCGGGCTCGGACTATTCGCACGCCGACGCGGCCAAGGAACTGGACTTCAGCGCCAAACTGCGCGAGCGGGTGGCGCTGGGGCGCATCACCGAGACCGCCCGCCGCAAGATCACTTTCGACAACCCCAAGGCGCTGTACGGCCTCTGACCCGCCGGTCCGCCATGGCCAACGGCAAATATTGAAGCTCGAACCTATTTGTTGCGGGTGAAGGGCAACAGGTAAGCCGGCTATTGCGCACCTCGCCAAGCATAGAGCGCCGCAAGCACATCACTGGACGTAGAGCAATGTTGTAATTCCTTTCGGAACGCACCATCACCAAACATCTGCACGAACTCAGCCAGAATCTTTAGGTGGTGCTCTGTGGCTCTTTCCGGAACCATCATCACCAGCATCTCGGATACCGGCTGTCCGTCCGGCGCGTCGAATGCAATAGGGCTGGCGAGCCGAACGTAGGCTGCGACAGGCCGGCGGAGATTTTTCATTCGCGCATGCGGGATGGCGACCCCACCGCCAAGCGCTGTCGAGCCCAGTCGTTCGCGGGCGAGAAGGCTCTCCACTACCGCCGACGTTGAAAGCCCATGCCGCTGCTCGAACAAACGCCCGACACATCCAAACATCTCTTTCCTGGTCGCCACATCAAGAGCGAGCAGCACATCCTGTTCGGACAGGAGCGAAGCGACTGCATTCATGGGCGCTGTCATTTTTCAGGCCAGTCTGTTTAGAGAAATCGATCTCTATGGCGTCCGCGGGGCCTCGCAAATTTCGCTCAAGGCTATTCCCGGCGAGGTTGAGTCTAGCTAATTCGCAATAAAAAAATCGTAAAAAATGAAAAAGGGCACCATTGATTCTGATCTCTGGCCGCCTTTCTGCGGCGGTACGTCGAGCATACGCCCATGTCCGGCAACTCTTTGGGCGTTGCTTCATGCAATTTTTACGAAAATTTTATGGGTCACGCCCTAATCTTGACGTGATCTTTATGCCTTCAGGCCTATATTCGTCGGCAGAGTTACATGGAGAGCAGTCATGGACTTTGTTTACCTGGCATTGATCATCGGCTTCGTGTTCTTGAGCGCGCTGCTTGTCTATGGCTTTGAGCGCCTGCGCGGGCAAGGCTCCAGTCCGAAAGCGGACCTTGCACGCAAAGGGATGACGCGATGAACTGGATGTACCTTCTGAGTGGCATGGTGGCACTCGCACTTTTCATTTATCTCTTCGTCGCGCTGTTCTGGCCGGAGAAATTCTGATGACCTCCAACGCCTGGTTTCAGATTGTCTTCTACCTTGTCGTGCTGTTCGCGCTGTCTTATCCGCTCGGCGTGTACATGGCCGGCGTTTACGAGGGTCACTCGCGCGCAATACGATTCGGCGCGCCGCTGGAACGCCTGATCTATCGCCTTAGCGGGGTGGATCCCGCGCGTGAAATGCGCTGGACGCAATACGCCTTCGCCTCGCTCATGTTTTCTCTTGTTGGACTGCTGCTGGCCTACGGCCTGCAGCGCCTGCAGAACCTCCTGCCGCTCAACCCCGCGGGCATGGGTGCGGTCAGTCCGGACTCATCTTTCAATACCGCCATCAGCTTCGTCACCAATACCAACTGGCAGGGCTACGGTGGTGAATCCACCATGAGCTATCTCACCCAGGTGCTGGCACTCACGGTGCAGAACTTCGTTTCCGCAGCACTCGGCATGGCGGTAGTAATTGCGCTCATCCGCGCCTTTGCGCGCCAAGGCATGCAGACCATCGGTAATTTCTGGGTGGACCTTACTCGCGGCACGCTGTACATCCTTCTCCCGCTTTCCTTCGTCCTTGCCGTTGCGCTGGTAGGCCAGGGCGTTGTCCAGACCTTTTCTGGGTACAAGACCGTGCCACTGGTCGAATCAATCGAATACGACAACCCCAAGCTGGATTCTGCCGGCCAACCCGTCAAGGACGACAAGGGCAATCCGGTGACTGAGAAGGCCACCCTAAAGGAGCAGGTCATCGCCGTGGGGCCCGCGGCCTCGCAGATCGCGATCAAGCAGCTGGGGACAAACGGCGGCGGCTTCTTCAATGCGAACTCCGCCCATCCATTCGAAAACCCGACCCCGTTCAGCAACTTTCTCGAAATGCTCTCGCTTCCGCTCATCGCGGCGGCGCTGTGCATTACCTTCGGCATTATGGTCCGCGATCGCCGCCAGGGTCGGGCGTTATTTGGCGCCATGGCGCTGGTGTTCCTAGTGTTGCTCGCGGTGTGCGTGCAGTCGGAGGTGTCCGGCAACCCCGCCCTCGCAAAACTTGGCGTGGATCAGACGGCCTCGGCCGTGCAGCCGGGCGGAAACATGGAAGGCAAGGAACTGCGCTTCGGCGTCGCGAACTCGGCGCTGTGGGCCACCGCGACCACCATGACCTCCAACGGATCGGTCAACTCCATGCATGATTCGTTCACCCCCCTGGGCGGCGCGGTGCCCCTGTGGCTCATCCAGATCGGCGAAGTAATTTTTGGCGGCGTAGGTTCGGGTCTGTACGGCATGCTGGTGTATGCCGTGGTCGCAGTGTTCATCGCGGGCCTCATGATCGGGCGCACCCCGGAGTATCTCGGTAAGAAAATCGAAGCGTTCGATGTCAAGATGGTGTCGCTGGCGGTTCTGGTGCCGCTGTTTACCTGTCTGGGTGGGACAGCGCTCGCCGTCATGGTGGACGCGGGGAAGGCCGGGGTTGCGAATCCGGGAACCCATGCGTTCTCCGAGATTCTGTATGGATTCTCCTCGGCGTCCGGAAACAACGGCAGCGCCTTTGCTGGCCTTTCCGCAAACACGCCCTTCTACAACACTTCGCTCGGCACGGTGATGTTCTTCGCCCGCTACTGGATCATCATTCCGGTGCTTGCGCTTGCCGGCTCTCTGGTCGGCAAAAAAAAGATCCCCGCAGGTGTGGGAACGCTGCCCACACACACGCCGCTGTTCATCATTTTTCTGGTGGGCGTGGTGATCATCGTCGGCGCGCTCACCTTCTTCCCGGCGCTGGCGCTAGGTCCCATCGTCGAGCACCTCGTGCTGAATAGTTAATCCCAGGAACACCTCATGTCCACCCAGGCCACATTACCTGCCGCGCCTGCGCTCCCGCGCACGCTGGTCACCGGCAACATCGTTCGCGAGGCGCTGGCCGATTCCTTTGTCAAGCTCCTGCCCCAGCATCAGTGGCGCAACCCCGTCATGTTCGTGGTGTACGTGGGCAGCATTCTCACCACGATTCTGTGGGTGCAGGCGCTGGCTGGCCAAGGCGAGGCGTCCGCTGGATTCATTCTTGCAATCACCCTGTGGCTGTGGTTTACAGTGCTGTTCGCCAATCTCGCCGAAGCCGTGGCCGAAGGACGCAGCAAAGCGCAAGCCGCGGCGCTGCGCGGCGCCAAGCGTGACATCATGGCCAAGAAGCTGGAAGGCCAGGTGCGGTCTTCGCGCTTCTCCATGGTGCCATCGACGGCGCTGCGGCGCGGCGACGTGGTCCTGGTGGAGGCTGGCGAATTCATTCCCGCGGACGGTGAAGTGCTGGAGGGCGCGGCGTCGGTGGACGAGTCGGCCATTACAGGCGAATCCGCACCAGTGATTCGCGAGTCAGGCGGAGATTTTTCCTCGGTGACGGGCAGCACGCGTGTCTTGTCCGACTGGCTCGTGGTGCAGGTGAGCGTCAATCCTGGCGAGGCTTTCATTGACCGCATGATCGCGATGGTGGAAGGCGCGCGGCGCCAGAAGACACCCAACGAGATTGCACTCACCATCCTGCTGGTCAAAATGACTCTTGTATTCATGCTGGCGACGGTGACGCTCTTGCCTTTTTCCATCTATGGCGTGGAACTGGTCAGGGGCGGAAACCCGGTCACTATCACTGTATTGGTTGCACTCCTGGTGTGCCTCATCCCCACCACCATCGGCGGCCTCTTGTCCGCCATCGGCTTGGCGGGCATCGGGCGCATGCTGCGCGCGAATGTAATCGCCACCTCCGGCCGCGCCGTCGAGGCGTCCGGGGACGTGGATGTCCTGCTGCTGGACAAGACCGGTACCATCACGCTCGGCAACCGGCAGGCGGCCGCCTTCCTGCCTGCCCCCGGTGTGGATGAGCGCGACCTTGCCGATGCGGCACAACTGGCCTCGCTCGCCGACCAGACGCCGGAGGGCCGCTCCATCGTGGTACTGGCCAAGCAGAAGTTCAACTTCCGAGAGCGTGACCTCGCGGGCGTCACTGCCATCCCGTTTTCCGCCTATACCCGCATGAGCGGCGTCGACGTGGCTGAGCGTCAGGTGCGTAAGGGCGCGGCCGACGCCGTGCGCGCCTGGGTGGAATCGCGTTCCGGTCAGTTTCCGCCGGAAGTGCGCAATCTTGTTGACAACGCTGCCCGCCGCGGCTCGACACCGCTGGTGGTGGCGGAATCAGCAAGCAATCGAGTGCGCGTACTGGGGGTGGTGGAACTAAAAGACATCGTCAAGGGCGGCATCAAGGAACGCTTTGCCGAGTTGCGCCGCATGGGAATCCGCACCGTGATGATCACCGGTGACAACCGTCTCACCGCCGCGGCCATCGCTGCCGAGGCGGGCGTGGACGACTTTCTCGCGGAGGCCACCCCCGAGGCGAAGCTCAAGCTCATCCGTGAAACCCAGGGCGAAGGGCGGCTGGTCGCCATGACCGGCGACGGCACCAATGACGCCCCGGCGCTCGCGCAAGCCGACGTGGCCGTGGCCATGAACACGGGCACCCAGGCGGCCAAGGAGGCGGGCAACATGGTGGACCTCGACTCAAATCCGACCAAGCTGATCGAGATTGTGGAGATCGGCAAGCAATTGCTGATGACGCGCGGCTCGCTCACCACCTTTTCCATAGCCAACGATGTGGCCAAGTATTTCGCCATCATTCCCGCAGCCTTCGCCACGACGTATCCGCAGTTGAATGCGCTCAACGTAATGCACCTGGCGAGTCCGTCCAGCGCCATCCTGTCCGCGGTTATTTTCAACGCCCTTATCATCATCGCGCTCATCCCGCTGGCGCTGAAGGGCGTGCGTTACCGCGCGGTGGGCGCGGCGGCGGTGCTGCGCACCAACACGCTCGTCTACGGTATCGGCGGCATCATCGTGCCCTTTATCGGCATCAAGGTCATCGACATGATTTTGGTCGCGCTTGGATTCGCTTGACAATCGCGGCACACTCACCTAACCACAAGGAAAATCATGATCAAGGAACTGCGGCCCGCCCTGTTGATGATGATCGTGCTTACCATCATCACCGGGGCTGTGTACCCCTTGCTCGTCACCGGCATAGCCCAAGGCTTGATGCAGGGCAAGGCTGATGGAAGCCTGATTGTCGTGGACAATAAACTGGTCGGCTCGGAACTCATCGGCCAGGCTTTCGGTGATCCCAAACACTTCTGGGCCCGCCCCTCGGCAACCAGCCCATACCCGAACAACGCCTCGTCCTCCTCCGGGTCCAACCAGGGCCCCCTGAATCCAGCCTTGAAGGACGCGGTCACCGCCCGGATCAAGGCGCTGCGCGATGCCGATCCCGCCAACGCAGCGCCCGTGCCGGCGGACCTCGTCACCGCCTCGGGCAGCGGACTCGACCCGCACATCAGCCCCGCCGCGGCCGAATACCAGGTGCCGCGCGTGGCGAAGGCGCGTGACCTCCCGCCGGAAAAGGTTCGTGAGTTCGTCCGGGCAGCCACGGAGGAGCGGCAGTTCGGTTTCCTCGGCGAACCGCGCGTCAATGTGCTGCGCCTGAACCTGGCGTTGGATTCCAGCAAGGCGACGTAACGGACATCTGCCATGCGCGAGCGAGCCATTGCCCTCCTCCTGCTTTGCATCTCGGCACCGGCAGGCGCGGTGGGCTGGTTCAGCCCACCCGAAGAGTCTCTCGGCCGGTTATGCGTCAAGTCGGCGCTGGCTGCGTTTCCCGGCAAGGTTGAGCGGATGAGCGTCAAGTCGGTTAACCGCGCCTGGAAAGTCCGGGTCTATCTGGAGCAAAACGACGGCCAGGAACGCATTGTCTTTTGCGACGCCCTGTCTGGTGTCATCGAGAAATCGGTTGTGGTTGACGATTTGTACCCCTGATCGCCTCATTGCCCTGGCAGGAAGCCAAGGGCGTATTCTGAAAGCCTCATCCTTTCCGAGAATCGACTGTTGGCCGCCTCTCCTGATCGTCCAGACCCAGATGTCCTGCTTGCGCGCGTGCGCGAAGCGGAGCACAAGGCGCGCCGCGGCCGTCTGAAGATTTTTTTCGGGGCCGCGGCCGGCGTGGGCAAGACCTACGCCATGCTGTCCGAGGCCAATGAGAAGCGCCGCGAAGGCATGGACGTGGTGGTGGGCCTGGTGGAAACTCACGGCCGCGCCGAGACGCTGGCAGTGCTGGGCGACCTGGAGCAGGTGCCGCTGCGCGAAATTCAGCACCGCGGCAGCACGCTTCGCGAATTCGACCTCGACGCGGCACTGGCGCGGCACCCCGGCCTGATCGTCGTCGACGAGCTTGCGCATAGTAATGCCCCGGGGTCGCGTCATCCCAAGCGCTGGAACGACGTTGAGGAACTGCTGGACGCGGGCATTGACGTGTACACCGCCGTCAATGTGCAACATCTGGAAAGCCTGAAAGACGCAGTGGCGGGCATTACCCAGATTCAGGTTGCCGAAACGGTCCCGGATACCGTATTCGACCGCGCTGACGAAGTGGAACTGGTCGATCTCCCGCCCGACGATTTGCTGCAGCGGCTGCGCGAAGGCAAGGTGTACATGCCGGCGCAGGCCCAACAGGCCATCCGAAATTTCTTCCGCAAGGGCAATCTTATGGCCCTGCGGGAGATGTCGCTTCGTCGCACCGCCGAGCGCGTCGACGAGCAGATGCGCGACTACCGGGAGACCGAGGGCATCCGCGAGGTGTGGCCAGCGGGCGAGCGGGTTCTGGTCTGCATCGGTCCGGGTCCACTTGCAGAGCGGCTCATCCGGGCTGGACGCCGACTCGCCACGGCCGCGCACGCCGACTGGATTGTGGCGTATGTCGAAACGCCGGCCCTGCAGCGCATGCCCGCTGGGGCGCGCGATGAGGTGATGCGCCAGTTGCGCCGCGCCGAGCAGTTGGGTGCCCGAAGTGTGGCGCTGTCGGGCCAGAGCATGAGCGCGGCCATCCTGGACTATGCTCGCTCTCAGAACGTCACCCGCATTGTGCTGGGTAAACCCACGCGCACGGGCTGGCGCCGCTGGCTCCTCGGCTCGGTGGTGGACACGGTGGTGCGCGAAGCCGAAGGTATGGAACTGCATCTCATCGGCGCGGGCGAAGGCGACAATGCGCTGCGCGATAATCCCATGCTCACCCGCAGCCGCGCTTATCTCGGCCTTCCCGAGGAATCGGGGCTGAAAGCGCGTTGGCCGGGCTACGTGGCGGGCTCAGCCGCTGTTGCGCTGTGCAGCGTCATTGGGTTGCTGCTTGAGCACGAGCAGGAACTCATCAACCTGGTCATGATATACCTGCTTGGCGTGATGCTGGTGGCCATGCGTTTCGGGCGTGGTGCGTCCGTGTTTACCGCGGTGCTGGCGGTGGCGGCCTTCGACTTCTTCTTTGTCGAGCCGCGCTTTACTTTCGCGGTATCGGATGTGCGCTTCATCGTGACCTTTGCCGTCATGCTGCTGGTGGGTCTGGTCATCAGCAACCTGACCGCGAACCTGCGCAGCCAGGCGCGCATCGCGGGCTATCGTGAAAAGCGCGCACAGAGCCTGTATGACATCAGTCGCGAGCTGGCAGCGGCGCCTTCGGTGGACGAGGCCATCGCCACAGCCGTAAAGCACATCGGCATCGAATTTACCAGTCAGAATGTGATCCTGATGCCCGACCGCGAGGGGCGCATTGTACTGCCGAGCGCTGCTGCGCACGCCTGCTCTCTGCGCGGATCGGACCTTGCCGTCGCGCAGTGGGTATATGACAATGCGCTCAGGCAAAGCGTCATGCAGACAGGCGCCGCCACCGACAAGCGTCCGATCGCGGGACGTGGCACCGACACGCTGCCCAGCGCCGAGGCGGTGTACATGCCGGTGCAAAGCGGCTCGGGATCTGCTCCCGTGGGGGTCCTCGCCATCCTGCCAGTCAATCTGCGCCGTGTGTTCCTGCCCGAGCAACAACGCCTCCTTGAGACCTTCCTCACTCAGACAGCACTGGCAATTGAGCGTCTGCGCTATGCCTCGGAAGCGCAGACTGCCCAAGTCAAGGTGGAAACGGAAACGCTGCGCAATTCGCTCCTCGCCGGCATTTCACACGACTTGCGCACCCCGCTTGCGGCCATTGTCGGCGCGGCGAGCAGCCTCGCGGAGGATGACGGGCGGCTAAACGATACGGCACGCCGGGAACTCGCTGTCTCGATATATGAAGAAGCGCAGAGCATGACCCGCCTTGCCGTCAACATTCTTGACATGGCCCGACTGGAATCCGGTGCAGTCCGTCCGAAGCTCGATTGGTGTCCGATAGAAGAGGTGGTCGGCTCGGTGCTTAACCGGATGCATAAACGGCTTGAAGACAGAGCCGTGGAAATCAAGCTCGCCGAAGACTTACCGCTGGTCCGGCTTGATGCCGTGATGATCGAACAGGTGCTGGTAAACCTCCTGGAGAACTGTCTCAAATACACGCCGCGCGATAGCCCGATCAGCATTGAGGCCGTCATCGAAGGCCCGGGATTCGCAGCAGTCGATGACAGGACAGACTTGGGTGCGACCAAGAAGCATGTGAATTTCGCCCGCATCAGTATCTCCGACCGGGGCCCCGGAATACCGCCCGGCTCAGAGGAGCGGCTTTTCGACAAATTTCACCAGGAGTCCCCGGAAAGCGCGCACGGTGGCGTTGGGTTGGGCCTGACCATTTGCCAGGCCATTGTCCAAGCACACGGCGGCCGCATTTGGGCCGAGAACCGTTCCGGCGGCGGCGCCCGTTTCACCTTCACCCTGCCGCTCGATGACGCCCCGCCAAAGATTGAAGAACCAGAAGACGAAGCAGGAGCTCGTCATGAGTAATCCCCGACCGCAGGTTATCGTCATCGAAGATGATGCCCAAATTCGCCGATTCATGCGCGCCGGCCTCGGCGCCCATGGATTCGAAGTCCACGAAGCGGAAACCGGCAGGAGTGGACTTGCAGCCGTGATGCACAGCAAACCCGCTTTGGTCATCCTGGACCTTGGGTTGCCGGACATGGATGGTGTGGACGTGGTTAGACAACTGCGGGAATGGACTTCGATGCCTGTGCTGGTGCTCTCGGCAAGGACCCTGGAATCAGACAAGATCGCGGCGCTGGACGCCGGCGCCGACGATTATGTGACCAAACCGTTCGGAATGGGCGAATTGCTGGCCAGAATCCGTGTAGCGCTGCGGCACAGTGATGGGACTGGAAGTGCGCAAGCACGCAACCCCGTATTTGAAGCCGGTACGCCCGACTGGAAAATCAAGGTTGATCTTGCCCGTCGCAATGTAGTGGTCAACGGTCAGGAGGTTCACTTTACTCCCATTGAATATCGTCTTCTTGCGATGCTTGTCCGACATGCCGGGAGGGTGCTGACCCATCGCCAATTACTAAAGGAAGTATGGGGACCGGCCCATGTTGAGCACACGCATTATTTGCGCATCTATATGGCGGTGCTACGCAACAAACTCGAACAGAACCCGGCCCGGCCGCGAGTCCTGCTCACCGAATCAGGCGTCGGCTACCGACTCGTCGAGGGACATACGAATGCAACAGCGTCGAAGGTGGATACCTGAACATGGAAGGCTGCGTTGAGTCGGTGTTCGCGCTCCAATTTGGTGCGCCCGTTTTGGAGCGTGACGTCGTGTACCAACGTCTGGAACCTGCCGTCGATGTCTTTTTGACAGTTTGCGCCGCTGCAGAGCGGCTGACGCACGGATAAAATTCGAACATGGCCAGTTCACGTCGCGCCGCGCTTGTGCAACGCAATCTTCAAGTCGGGGTTACGCCGGAACGCCGGACCGCTGAGCGCCGCCAGTCAACCGCCGCGCTGACCCTACTGGCGCTGGGCGTAGTATATGGGGACATCGGAACAAGCCCCCTGTACGCCGTGAAGGAAACGTTCAATCCCGCTCACGGCATGCCATTCTCCGAGGAGACAGTGGTGGGCGGGATTTCGACCATTCTCTGGTCGATCATGATCGTGGTTTCGCTCAAGTACGTAGTCCTCATCATGCGCGCGAACAATCGCGGAGAGGGAGGCATCATGGCCCTGCTCGCGCTCGCGCAATCATCGGTCCGTGGGGACTCACGATGGCGAGCGGTCATCGCGCTGGCGGGCCTCACCGGCGCCGCCCTTTTTTTTGGCGACGCGGTCCTGACGCCCGCGATATCGGTGTTGTCCGCTGTTGAAGGGCTGGAGGTGGGCACGGTGGCCCTAAGCGGCTACATCGTACCGCTGGCTGTCGGCATTCTCATCGCGCTATTTGCGTTTCAACGCCACGGCACGGCAGTGGTGGGTGCTGCCTTCGGGCCCATCTGTGTTCTCTGGTTCCTTTCACTCGCAGCGGTGGGCATTTGGGACATCGTGCAGACACCATCGATACTGAGAGCTATCGACCCACTGCATGCCGTTCGCTTCGTCACAGCGTACGGTTTCACGTCATTTGTCGTACTGGGAGCTGTCCTGCTCTCGTTCACAGGCGCGGAGGCGCTATACGCTGACATGGGTCATCTGGGAAAAAGGCCGATAAGGCTTGCATGGTTCGGGCTGGTCTTTCCATCGTTGTCGCTTAATTACCTCGGTCAAGGCGCAGTGCTCATCGCCAATCCAAAGGCACTCGATAATCCTTTTTACATCCAATTTCCCGAGTGGGCGCTGTACCCAATGGTCGGTCTCGCCACGGCGGCCACCGTGATCGCCTCTCAGGCCACGATTACCGGCACGTATTCGCTCACCAAACAGGCAATTCAATTGGGCTATTTGCCGCGCATGACGGTGCAGCAGACTTCGGCACGGGAAATCGGCCAGATTTATCTGCCGGCTGTTAACCTTGTGCTATTGGTGCTCGTCATCGCCGCAGTTGTTGAATTCGGCTCCTCCACTAACCTGGCTTCTGCCTACGGTCTCGCGGTTACAGGCACTATGGTGGTGACCACCTTCCTTACTTTTTTCGTCATTCGTTACGGTTGGGGCTACAACCTCGCGCTTTGCATTCTCGCCACGGGGTTCTTTCTTATCGTAGATACTGCGTTCTTCGCCTCCAGCATGCTGAAGGTGCTGGAAGGCGGCTGGTTCCCACTGACCCTGGGAGGCGTCATGCTGCTGCTGATGAGCACGTGGCGACGCGGCCGCGACTTGCTCTTGAATCGGCTTGAGAGCCAAGCCATTCCGCTCGACAATTTTCTTGAGTCACTGTTCCAGCATCCGCTGCACCGCGTCGACGGTACGGCTGTGTTCATGGTGGCAAACCTGGATGCGGTGCCGCACGCACTCTTGCACAACCTGTCGCACAACAAGGTGCTGCACAAGCGGGTCGTCTTTCTACACGTGCGCATCGCAGAAGTGCCGTGGGTGCCGTTTGAAGAACGCGTTACAGTGCGCTCCCTCGGTAATGGCTGCTGGACTGTGCTTATCCGCTATGGCTTCAAGAACGTGACCGATGTTCCCAAGGCACTGGAGCTGTGTTCTGCGCACGGGCTGGCCTTTGAGCTGATGGAAACGTCATTTTTCCTTAACCGGGAAACCATCATTTCCACACCCGGCGGGGGCATGGCACTGTGGCGAGAACGCATGTTCGCCACCATGGCGCGAAACGCCAGCAGCGTCGTGGATTACTTCCAGATACCCAGCAATCGCGTCATTGAACTGGGCACACAGATTGAGATTTGAAATGTCTGTCTGGCTGGCTCAAGGTAGGCCAAAGAAGAATTATCCCAATGGACGCAGGGGTCAGTGGTCCGCCTCAGTTTTGAGCCTAGTTTCTGGCACGGTTTCGGGCATGGGCTCGATGTTGACCGGAATCGCGGACAGCCTGGCCATGGAATTGATGGGCCCATGGTACTTGCCCGTCGGGATGAGCAGTCCGGTCGCAACAGCGCGGTCATCGACCGCATCAAGGTCACCTCGCTCGTGCCTGCCCACAGCACGCCCGAGGAACTGGTGCAGGCCTACGACGCGGAGCTCAAGCTGTTCGCCGACACCGCCGAGCAGATCGGCTTCAAACCGCAATAAATCCGGTCCGGCCGCAAGCGGGAGCGGCTGCGCAGGCGGGGGGCGGCTGCCTCACGCGGGCCGGCCCGCCTTCTTCCGTGCGGCTTTTTGCGGCGCTCCGGCGG
>Ga0134124_10002704_pt1 | contig 14294 bp, 12 predicted proteins | sample KB304_FD_96880 | JGI IMG/M metagenome (GOLD analysis project Ga0134124, IMG submission 96880) | Terrestrial soil microbial communities without Nitrogen fertilizer from Kellogg Biological Station, Michigan, USA - KB3-0-4 | ecosystem: Environmental > Terrestrial > Soil > Unclassified ... | reverse complement strand
GATCCCGAGCGACGAGCCCGGCATGAGCCCGATGGAGCTCTGGTGCAACGAAGCACAGGAGCGCTACATGGTCGCGATCGAGGCGCGCGACGTCGAACGGTTCTCTGCGTTGTGCGCGCGCGAGCGTTGCCCGGTCGCGGTGATCGGAGAGCTCACCGCGAAGCGCGATCTCATCGTTCGCGACTCGACGCTCGGCGGCGAGCCGGTCGAGATGCCGATGGACGTGTTGTTCGGCAAGCCGCCGAAGATGACGCGGCGCGCGTCGACCGAGTCGTTCGCGGCGCCGCCTTGGCAGCGCGAGCACGTGAGCCTCGGCGCGGCGATCGATCGCGTGCTTGCATTTCCCGCGGTCGCCGACAAGTCATTCCTGATCCACATCGGCGACCGTACGGTCGGCGGAATGAGCGTGCGCGATCAGCTCGTCGGCCCGTGGCAAGTGCCGGTCAGCGACGTCGCGGTGACGGCCGCGTCGTTCGAGGGTTATCGCGGCGAGGCGTTCGCAATGGGTGAGCGCACGCCGGTCGCGATTCACGACGGGCCCGCTTCGGCCCGGCTCGCGATCGCCGAAGCGGTCACCAACATCGCCGCGGCCGACGTTGTCGAGCTCCGCGACATCCGTTTATCGGCGAATTGGATGGCGGCTGCCGGCCATGGCAACGACGATTATTCGCTGTATGCAATGGTCCGCGCCGTGGGCGAGGAGCTTTGTCCGGCGCTTGGGCTCGCGATACCGGTCGGCAAGGACTCCTTATCTATGCGCACCGTCTGGCAAGACGCCGGCGGCAAGCCGCAGGCCGTGACTGCGCCGGTGTCGCTGATAGTGTCCGCTTTCGCTCCGGTTGCAGACGTGCGGCGCACGCTGACGCCCGAGCTCCAGCGCGAGCCTGGGTCGGCGCTCGTTCTGATCGACCTCGCGAACGGCGTGCAGCGGCTCGGCGGGTCTTGCCTCGCGCAGAGCTTCGGCCACTACGGCGGCGCGCCGCCCGACCTCGACGATCCGAAGCGGCTCGCCGCGTTCTTCGCGGCGCAGCGCGAGCTGCGCGCGGCCGGACTCGTGCTCGCCTACCACGACCGCTCCGACGGCGGGCTCTTCACGACGCTCGTCGAGATGGCGTTCGCGGCGCACGTCGGCCTCGACGTCGAGCTCATCGCGGAAGTGAAGGATGCGGTCGGTTATCTCTTCGCCGAGGAGCTCGGCGCCGTGATCCAGGTGAAGCGCGCGGATCTTGCGCGCGTCGAATCCGTGCTCGAGAAACATTCGCTCGCGCACGCAGTCGTCGCGAGCGTCGCGACGCACGGCGACGTCGTGATCCGACGCGCAGCCGCCGAGCTCTATCGCGCGGCGCGCGTCGAGCTACAGCGCAAATGGTCGGAGCTCACGTTCCGGATGCAGGCGCTGCGCGACGATCCCGAATGTGCGCGGGAGGCGTTCGAAAGCGCGCTCGACGCCGCCGATCCCGGGCTCAACGCTCGTCTCACGTTCGAGGTGCCGGCCGAGCGGCGCGCCGCGGCGCGCGTGGGCCGGCCGAAGGTTGCCGTGCTTCGCGAGCAGGGTGTCAACGGCCAACGCGAGATGGCCGCGACGCTCGATCGCGCGGGCTTCGAGGCGCACGACGTGCACATGAGCGACATTTTATCCGGTCGCACGGGCCTCGATGCCTATCGGGGCGTGGTCGCGTGCGGCGGGTTCTCGTACGGCGACGTGCTCGGCGCGGGCGAGGGCTGGGCCAAGACGATTCTGTATCACGAGCGCGCGCGCGCGATGTTCGCGGATCTCTTCGCTCGCGCCGATGTGTTCGCGCTCGGCGTCTGCAACGGTTGCCAAATGCTCTCGGCCCTCAGTGAGCTGATTCCCGGCACCGAGCTCTGGCCGAAGTTCTTGCGCAACCGCTCCGATCAATTCGAGGCGCGCGTTTCGCTCGTCGAGATCGTCGGGAGCCCGTCAGTCTTACTGCGCGGGATGGAGGGGGCGCGTCTGCCGATCGCCGTGGCGCACGGCGAAGGGCGCGCGGCGTTCGCATCCGCGCAGGCGCTTGCGGAGTGCGACGCGGCGCTCACCGCGCTGCGTTTCGTCGATAACCGCGGCGCGCCGGCCGAGCGCTATCCCGCGAACCCGAACGGCTCCCCGCGCGGCATCGCGGGCCTCTGCAACGCCGACGGGCGCGTGACGATCATGATGCCGCACCCCGAGCGCGTGTTTCGAACGACGCAACTCTCCTGGCATCCGGCCGATTGGGGTGAGTGCTCGCCCTGGCAACGGCTGTTCGACAACGCTCGATCCTGGGTGGACTGAGCTCGTGTCGGCGTTCGGCGACCGCGTAGTCCCACGCGCCGCCGCCGTTTCGAGCTTTTAACTCTCCGAACGTGTAGCCGTCCGGCGACACCGCGCCGCTCGTGCGCCGCCGGTGTAGCTCCAATGATCTGAGACGCGACGCGGGCTGCGGTGCGGCATGCGTCACGTGGCACGGTTCCTGCTCTATGCCGGACGCGCGCGGCGGGAACGTATTGAGACCTGGCTCATAGACCCGTCCCTTGGCGATTCAATAAGGTGGGACGCCCGGCGGAAATTATGTCGCCGAGGGAATCGCAGCGCGGTGTCGACCGGTTGGATCGGGCGACGCGCTGCCCTCGTTGCGACGACTTCGAGGCTGGATGTTTTCGATGCTGATTCGGGAGTGTGGCCGACCATGATCCGGCGGGCAGTGATCTTCAAGGCGTTGACGACAGCGGTAGGCATGCTGCTCGTCGGCGTCGCGACGGCTGCGGCGCAGCTCACGGGCACGACGGCGCCGGACTTCGTGTTGAAGAGCGTGTCGGGCCAGAACCTGCGGCTCTCCGAGTTTCGCGGTGAGGTCGTGATGCTGACCTTCGGCGCGACGTGGTGCGGAGACTGCCGCGCACAGCTCGCGCACCTCGCCGAGATGCAGACACGCTACCGCGATGCGGGCGTCGAGTTGCTCGCCGTGAGCCTCGACCAAACCGCAAAGCAGGCCGGTGAGCTGTCGGCGAGCGGGGCGGCGTTTCCGGTATTGCACGACGCCGGCGGCGAGGTCGGCAAGCTCTATGCCGTCGCCAAGGTGCCCGTCGTCGTGCTGATCGATCGCGAAGGTGTGGTGCGCAAGGTGTTCGAAGGTTATCGGCGCGGGAACGAGTCGCAATATCTCGAGAGCGTGCAGACACTGCTGCGCGAGTAACGGACCGACGGCGCGGCGCGCGCACGGTTCGCCGGTGGGTAGCTTGGAGCGTTGTGGGGTGACACATGTCAGTTTCTAGGTGGATGGCGTCGGCGGCCGGATTCGTGCTCGCGTGCACGCTTTCGCTTGCCACGGCGCAAGACGCAGGGACGCAAGTGGCTGCGAACGCGCCGGCAGGCGCCGTCCCCGAGTTCAATCCGAAAGCCGGTGGCGCGAAGGCCGCGGAGGGCACCGAGTTCCACGCGCTCGATGCCGATGTGCAAGACCTCAAGAACCAGGTCCTCGATCTCAACAAGGATCTGTTCCTGCTCGAGGAAGAGCTGCTGTTTCCGTCGAACACGCAGGTGGCCGTGTTCGTGTCGATGGACGTCGGCGATTTCTTCGGCCTCGATTCGGTCGAGATCAAGCTCGACAACAAGAACGTCACGAACTACCTCTACACGGAGCGCGAGGCCTCCGCTCTTGTGAAGGGTGGTGTGCAGCGGATCTACGTCGGCAACCTCAAGGCCGGTCAGCACGAGCTCGTCGCCGTGTTTACGGGTGAAGGCCCGCACACGCGCGACTATCGTCGCGGTGCGTCGCTGAAGTTCGAGAAGGGAATCGGCCCGAAGTACATCGAGCTCACGATCTCCGATCGCGAGTCGAAGATGCAGCCGGAGTTCGTCGTCAAGGAGTGGGAGTAGCCGGTGCTGCCGCGCCTCACCATAGCTGCGGCGATCGTCGCGGCGGCGGTGACCGCCGCTCCCGTCGAGGCCCGCCACAAGGACGAGGGTATCGTCGTTCAGGACCTCGCGTACGGCGAGGTGCTGTTCGACTTTTTCCAAGATGACTATTTCGACGCGCTCACGCGGCTGCTCGCGGCGGAGCAGCGCAACGAGATCCCGCATCACGAGGCTGAAGCCGAGCTCATGCTCGGCGGCCTGTACTTGTCGTACGGTGAGCACCGCCTGGCGGGCGAGATCTTCGAGCGCGTGCTCGCGAAGTCCGTCGATCCCGCGTTGAACGATCGCTGCTGGTTCTTCCTCGCCAAGATTTGGCACGAGCGCGGTTATCAACCCGAGGCCGAGGCCGCACTCGGGCGCATCACGGGCGCACTGCCGCAGGATCTCGAGCAGCAGCGGCAGATGCTCACGGCCGAGGTATTGATGTCCCAAGGCCGCTTCGCCGACGCGCTCGCGGCGCTCGAGGCGTGGAAGAAGCCCGGCGAAGAGTGGGTCGGCTACGCGAAATACAACATCGGCGTCTCGCTGGTGCGCTTGGGAAAGATCGAGGACGGTGCGCGAGTTCTCGACGAGGTCGGTAAGCTCGAGCCGAAGAACACCCAGCTTGCGGCGCTGCGCGACAAGGCGAACGTCGCGCTCGGCTATGCGTGGTTGCAGGCATCTAGGCCCGTCGAGGCGAGGCCCTCGCTCGAGCGCGTGCGGCTCGAAGGTCCGTTCTCGAACAAGGCGTTGCTCGGCGTCGGTTGGTCGGACGCGGAGACCAAGAACTATCGCGGCGCGCTCGCGCCGTGGCTCGCGCTGAACGACCGCAACTTGCTCGACTCGGCTGTGCAGGAGTCGCTGCTCGCGGTTCCGTACGCGTATGCGCAGCTCGGCGCGCAGAAGCAGGCGGCCGATCGCTATGTCGAAGCGATCGACGCGTTCGCCGCGGAGATCAACCGGCTCACGACGTCAATCGATGCGATCGAGCACGGCGACCTGATCACGGAGCTGCTCGGCGAGCATGCCGACGCGGCCGACGCCTCCGGATGGTATTGGCGCTTGGACAAGGTGCCGGACACGATCGAGAGCCGATACCTCTACGAGCTCATGGCGAGCAACAAATTCCAGGAGGCGCTCAAGAACTATCGCGACCTCCGGTATCTCAGCCGCAATCTCGAGCACTGGCAGCAGAGCCTCGGCGCTTTCGACGACATCCTCGATACGCGGCAGCGCGCGTACGAGCAGCGCCTACCGACGATCGACCAGAGCCTCGGCAGCGTCGACCTCGACGCGATGATGAGCCATCGTGTCGAGTTCGAGTCGCGCGTGCAGCAGATCGAGCGTACCGAAGACGCCGTCGCGCTCGGCACGGAAGACCAGCAGAAGAACTGGCGCAAGTTGACCGGAATGGAAGCCGTGCTCGCGCAACTGCCGAACGACGCCGAGTCCAACGAGCTCCGCGAAAAGCAGGCCTTCTTGAAGGGCGTGCTCGAGTGGGACCTGCAGCGCGACTACAAGGCCCGGCTCTGGGCCGAGCGGAAGAGCCTCGGCGATCTCGATCGGCAGCTCCGCGAGGCGCAACGCCGGCATCACGAAGTGCAGAGCGCGCGCGACGACTGGCCCGAGAAGTTCGCGGCGTTGACCGCGCGCATCGAAACGCTGAAGCCGCGTGTCGCGGGCATGCAGACGTTCGCTCTGGCGGCGCTCGACAAGCAGCAGAATTTCCTCCAAGCGATCGCCGTCAACGAGCTCAAGGCGCAGCGTGATCGGCTGAACACGTACATGATCCAGGCGCGCTTCGCGCTCGCGTCGATCTACGACCGAGCGTCCGCGAGCGCGACGCCCGCGGGCGTCTCCGTGCTCGGGGAGGCCGCGCGATGACGAACGCCCCGCTGCTCGGGCTGCTCGCGGTTGCGGCGATCTGGCCGTTCGGCCACCATCACGAGCGCGTCAAGAAAGACGACGGCACGATCAAGTCGGTCGAGGGCCGCACGATCGAGGTCGACACGTCTACGCCGATTGCCGGCGGCGACGCGAAGGCGATGGAGGCCTACAAGCTGTTCCTCGACCTCGCGTCCGACGACGAGCTGCTGCGCGCGGAAGCGATGCGCCGGCTCGCCGACCTGGAGCTCGAGAACACGGAGATCGTCGAGCTCCAAGGTCACGTGCAGGCTCTCGGAACCGCCGTCGGCGGCACGATCGAGATGTACGAGAAGCTCTTGAAGTCGTATCCCGACTACAAGAAGAACGACCTCGTGCTCTACCAGCTCGCGCGCGCCTACGAAGCGTCCGGCCGGCTCGACGAATCGCTCGCGACTCTCGATCGTCTGCTCAAGGAATATCCCCAGACGACGCACGCCGACGAGGCTCAGTTTCGCCGCGGCGAGACGCTGTTCGTCGAGAAGCGCTATCACGACGCCGAGCTCGCCTACGACGCGGTGCTCAAGCACGGCACGGCGTCGCAGTTCTACCAGCAGTCCCTCTACAAGCGCGGCTGGTCGCTATTCAAGCAGCAGCAGTACGAGAAAAGCCTCGGCTCGTTCTTCGCGCTGCTCGACGTGAAGCTCGGCACCGACAACGCGGCGACCGGCGACCGCGATCCCGCGATGATCTATTCGCGGATGGGGCGCGCCGAGCAAGAGCTCGTGGACGACACGTTCCGCGTGCTGTCGATCGACTTTTCCTACATCGACGGCCCCGAGTCGGTGTCGAAGTACTTCGTGAAGAACGGAGCGCGACCGTACTCGTTCATCGTCTACACGAACCTCGGCGACCTCTATCTCGAGCAGGAGCGATTCCAGGATGCGGCCGATGCGTATCACGCGTTCGTGAAGCTCGATCCGTATCACGCGAAGGCGCCGCTATTGCAAGTCGAGGTGATCGAGGCGTTCAAGAAGGGCGGCTTCGCGGACCTCGTGCTGTCGGGCAAGGAGAACTTCGTCGAGACCTACGGTCCGGGCAGTCCGTACTGGCAGCGGTACACCTTCGAGCAGCAGCCCGAGGTGGTTGCGCACCTCAAGAGCAACGTGACGGATCTCGCGGCCTATCACCATTCGCAGGCGCAGCAGACGCACGACGCGGCCGAATACGCTGCCGCGGCGCGCTGGTACAAGACTTACCTGCAATCGTTCCCCGACGGGGCGGATGCCGGCGAAACCAATTTCTTGCTCGCCGAGGTGCTGTTCGAGAGCGGCAACTACCACGACGCGGCCGTCGAGTACGAGCGGACCGCGTACGCCTACCCGTTCCACTCGCATGCGGGCGAGGCCGGCTACGCCGCGCTGCTCGCCTACGCGAAGGAAGAGGAGCGACTCGAGGGCGCTCCGAAGGCGCAGTGGCACCGCGCCGCGATCGAGAGCGAGCTGCGTTTCGCCGGCGCGTATCCGACTCACGAGAAGGCGGCGTCCGTGCAGACCGACGCGGCCGAGAAGCTCTACGCGCTCAACGACTACGCGCGCTCGCGCGACGTCGCGCAGGCCGTGGTCGCGCGCACGCCGCCGGTCGAGCCGAAGCTGCAGCGCACGGCGTGGACGGTGCTCGCGCACTCTCAGTTCGATCTCAAGGATTTCGCCAACGCCGAAGCCGCTTACGTGCATCTCAACACGCTGATCCCGGCGAGCGACCCCGAGCGGCCGCAGATCGTCGAGCGCGTCGCGTCGTCGATCTACAAGCAGGGCGAGCAGGCCCGCGACGCGGGCGATTCCGACGCCGCGGTCACCCATTTCCTGCGCGTGGGCCAGGCGGCGCCAACCTCGCCGATTCGAGCGACCGCCGAATACGATGCTGCCGCCGTCTTGATCCAGAGCGAGAACTGGCCTCGCGCGAACAGCGTGCTCGAGGACTTCCGCCGCAACTTCCCGAACCATGCGCTCACCGCCGACGTGAACGCGAAGCTCGCGGTCGGATATGTCGCGGTCGGCAGCAGCGCGCTGGCGGCCAAAGAGTTCCAGCGGATCGCCGACGGCGACGGCTCGGCCGACGAGAAGCGCGAGGCGCTCTGGCGTTCCGCCGAGCTCTACTCGAAGAGCGGGCAGACTGCTCAAGCCGCGACCGCCTATGGCCAGTTCGTGCAGCGCTACCCGAAGCCCGTGCCCGAGGCGATCGAAGCCCGGCAGAAGCTTGTCGACATCGCTGCAGCGAGCGGCAACGCGGCCGAGCGCACGCGCTGGCAGAAGGAGATCGTCGCCGCCGACGCGACGGCCGGTTCGGAGCGCAGCGATCGCACCCGCTATCTCGCGGCGAAGGCGCAGCTCGTGCTCGCGCAACCCGCGCGCGACGCGTTCCTCGGCACGAAGCTCGTGATCCCGCTCGACAAGAGCCTCAAGGCGAAGCAGGCGCGGATGAAGGACGCGCTCGCCGAGTACGGCAGGGCGGCCGACTACGGCGTCGCGGAGGTCACCACCGCGGCGAATTACGAGATCGCGGAGCTCTATCACTCGCTGAGCAAGGACTTGCTGTCGTCGCAGCGTCCGCGCGAGCTCAAGAAGGATGAGCTCGAGCAGTACGACGTGCTGCTCGAAGAGCAGGCGTCACCGTTCGAGGAGCAGGCGATCAAGCTCCACGAGGTGAACGCGGCGCGCACCGTGGACGGCTTCTACGACGAGTGGGTGCAGAAGAGCTTGGCGGCGCTCGCGGAGCTCTTGCCCGCGCGCTACGCCAAACCCGAGATTGGAGAATCCCTTGTCGCGGACATTCGCTGAAAGGGACTTCGCTCGCAAGGGCGTTCGACGCAGCGTGCTCGCGCTCGGCGCGCTCGTGCTCGCCGCGTGCGGAGCGTCGGCACCGCAGAAAGCGGCCGTCGACAAGCCGGCCGTCGTCGCGCCGAGCAAAGCTGCAGCGGCCGCGCCCGCGACGGTAGCACAGGCGACGAACGCGAAGGCCGAGCCTTCCGGCTCCGGGCGGCGCGGCCGTCGCGGCGAGCCGCCGCCGGCAGCGGATCCCGCAACGGCCCCGATCCCTGCGGCCGCGCAGAGCGCGTATGACCGCGCGCTCACGGCCATGCGGACGCAGGACTGGCTGCGCGCCGAGAGCGAGCTCGGGCAGCTGACTCGCGAATACCCCGGCTACCCGGGACCGCAGGTGAATCTCGCGATCGTATACCGGAACGAGAAGCGGCCGGCCGACGCGCGCGCTGCGCTCGATCGTGCGCTCGCGATCGATCCCAAGCACGCGGCCGCGAACAACGAGCTCGGCATCCTGTTGCGCGAGACGGGCAAGTTCGAGGAGGCCGAGCGCGCCTATCGGCGCGCGATCGAGACCGATCCCGGCTACGCGCTCGCGCACTACAACTTGGGCGTCTTGCTCGACGTGTACTTGCGTCGCGGCGCCGAGGCGATCGAGCAGTACGAGGCCTATCAGAGCACGCTCGCGGAGCCCGACAAGAAGGTCGCGGGTTGGTTGATCGACCTGCGCCGCCGGTTCGGCAACGGTACGCCGCAAGTTGCGAAGGAGAACGGGGAATGAGGTCGCTGACGGCCGTTGCGCTCGGCGCGCTGATGCTTGCGCTGCTCGTGCATCCGCAGACCGTGCGCGCTCAGCAAGCCGCGCCCAAAGAGCAGAAGCGTGCGCCGCTCGCGAGCCCCGCGGACGTCGAGCCGGCCGTCGATGTGAGCGGGCCGCGCGTCGCGTTGATCGACGCGCCGCCGCCTTCGCTGCCGGCCGCGCCGCCCCCGGCGCCCGCCGCCGCGAACGCACCCGCCGATCCGAAGCCGACCCCGAAACCGAACGCGCAAACGGCAGAGCGGAGCGCACCAAAACCAACCGCGGCCGCGTCGACCACGTCGCAGGACTCGCCGGCGCCGAAGTCCCGGGCAATGGATACGCTCGATCTGGGAACCACGTCAATAACGGGAAATCAGGAATTGCCTAAGGTGCTCTACATCGTGCCTTGGAAGAAGTCGGACCTAGGCGACTTGGTCGGACGGCCCGTGAACACCTTGCTCGACGAGGTGCTGGAGCCGGTCGACCCCGAGGTGTTTCAGCGGCATCTGAGCTACTACGACGCGCTGTACGGCAAGGGTCAAAAGGGAAAGGAGTGAGTTGAAATGGCGATCTATTCCAGCGTAGTCACCTTCTTCCAAAACGGCGGGGCGTTCATGTACCCGATCGTTTTGATACTCGCTCTGGGCACCGCGATTGCCGTCGAGCGTTGGATGTTCCTCACCATGACGATGGCGAAGAACAAGGCGCTCTGGAACGCGGTGACGCCGTTCTTGAAGTCCGGCAACCTCACCGGTGCGATGGGCGTCACGAGCAAGTCGAACGCGGCCATCGCCCAGATCATGACGTACGGTCTCAACCGCGTGCGCTCGGCGCGCCGGCGCGAGGACATCGAGCAGGCGATGGAAGAGAGCCTGATGGAGATTCTGCCGCGGCTCGAGAAGCGCACTCACTACCTCGCGACGTTCGCGAACATGTCGACGCTCGCCGGCTTGCTCGGCACGATCATCGGCCTGATCCATGCGTTCACGGCCGTGTCGAATGCCGATCCCGCCGACAAGGCGGAGCTGCTCTCCGCGAGCATCTCGATCGGTATGAACTGCACGGCGTTCGGCTTGATGGTCGCGATCCCGCTCGTTCTGATTCACTCGCTGTTGCAGACCAAGACGACCGAGATCATCGACAGCCTCGAGATGGCGTCGGTGAAGTTCTTGAATGCGATCACCGAGCGTGCGGCGGGTGACGCCGCGCCGGCGCCACGCGGCGGCGGCGACGCGCCGATGCCGCACACGCCTGTCCCGCGTCGAGCTTAGAGCGACCTCGAAGCTCTGACTTTTCGCTCAGCGAGGGGATAGCTCAATGCAGGTGATCGGACGCAGCGCGCGGATGGGCCGCCACCACAAGCGGCACGAGACGGCCGAGATCAACCTCACGTCGATGATCGACATGATGACGATCCTCGTGTTCTTCCTGCTCGTGCACGGCGGTTTCGTCAGGCTCGCACTGCTCGAGCTGAATCTGCCGGCTGCCCAGACGCAGGCGAGCGAGCAGCCGCCTAGCTTTCAGCTCGAGATCACAGTGCGCAGCTCGGGGATCGAGGTCGGCGACCGCACCGTCGGGCTGCTGAGCAAGATCGACAAGACCGACAAGGGCTACGACTTCGCGCAGCTCACCGAATACCTGACGAAGCTCAAGAAGCAATTTCCCGAGAAGACCGACGCGACGCTGCTGCTCGAGCCCGACATCCCGTACGACGTGCTCGTGTCGGTAATGGACAAGGTACGTGTGTCCGAGCAAGCCGATGCCGCCGCGGGACGCGTGCAGCGTATGGATCTTTTCCCGGACATCTCGATCGGCGACGCGCCGGTGCTGAACTAGGGGACGACCGATGAGGTACATGGGTCGCGCCGCCCGGATGCAGCGGCATCACAAGCGGCACAAGGGCGAGGCGGGCATCAATCTCGTGTCGATGATCGACATGTTGACCGTGCTCGTCTTTTTCCTGCTCGTGTATTCGACCGAGGTCGTCGAGGTGCTGCCGAGTCAAAAAGAGGTGCAGCTGCCCGAATCGACTTCCGAGGCCAAGTTCCACGAAGCGGTGGTCGTGATCATCACGGAGCACGACATCCTGCTCAACGGCAAGTCGGTCGGCAGAATCGACGAGGTGCTCGCGACCGAAGGCGTGGTCATACCCACGCTTCAGTCCGCGCTCGAGTTCGAAGCGAACGGCATGTTGCGGCAGGCCGGCCTGTCGGAAGAAGAGAAGATCGCGAACCGCGAGGTCACGATCATGGCCGACAAAGAGCTGCCGTATAAATTGCTCAAGAAGGTGATGGCCACTTCGACCGCGGCCAACTACGGACAGCTGTCGCTCGCGGTCCTGCAAAAGGCGTCCGACCTCGCGGTCGTGCGCGTCGCGAGCAACTGAAGGATCGGTCATGGCCAACGCCGCCGCCGCAACTATCCTCTACCGAATTTACGAACTCCCGTGGTCCACCGGCGCCGGGCAGGACGAGAAGTTTCGTAAGACCGTCCGAGCCGCGATCGGCGCGATGGTCGCGCTGGCGCTCGTGATCGCTCTCTTGCCCGTTCCCAAGAGCGATCAGACGCAGGCGCCCGAAGTTCCGAAGCGCCTCGCGAAGCTCGTGCTCGAGCGCAAGGCTCCGCCCCCGCCGCCGCCCGTCGTCGAGAAGGCGCCGGAGCAGAAGCCAGAGCCCGTCGAGCAAAAGCAGGTCAAAGAGGAGCCGCCGAAGCCCAAGCCTAAGCCCGAGCCGCCGCCCGAGAAGCAGATCGACAAGACCGAGCAGGCGCGCGAGAAGGCGAAGGTCGCAGGCTTGTTGCCCTTTGCGCAGCAGCTCGCAGCGCTCCGCGACGACAAGACGATCGAGCGGCTCGACAAGACGCAGGTCGCGGGCAAGGTAGAGGGCGCTTCGCCGCTCGCCGAGCGCTCGCTCATTACGTCGCGAGTCGGCACGAGCAGCGGCGGCATCAACACGGCCGCATTGAGCCGCAACACAGGCGGCGGCGGTATCGGCGATCGCACCACGACGAAGGTCGAGAGCCCCGTCGAGGGACTTGCGGTCGCGGGCGGTGCTGCGCAACGCACCGGCGAGAGCAACAAGGCCGCGCGCAGCCGCGAGGAGATCGAGCGCGTCTTCGACGTCAACAAGGGCTCGATCTATGCGCTCTACAACCGAGCGTTGCGCCAGAACCCGGCGCTCCAAGGCAAGCTCGTCCTGAAGTTGACCATCGAGCCGGACGGCCGCGTCTCTCAGTGCGAGGTCGTCTCTTCTGAGCTCAACGACAAGGAGCTCGAGCAGAAACTCGTGCAACGAGTGCTGCTGTTCCAGTTCGAGAAGCGCGACGTCGAACGCATCACCACGACGAAGCCGATCGACTTCTTCCCAGCCTAGCGGCCGCCGATTTCGCGCAGTCGCGCTCGCCGTCCGTTGTCGCACTCCGGATACGGACTAGCAAAGCCGAGCGGCGAGCCTCGATAATGGCGGCGTGAAAAGAATTCCGATTCTCGAGCTCGAAGACTTCGCGCTCGATCTCGCGCGCACCGCCGGAGGAATAGCACAAGCGCACTTTCGGCGCGCGTTCACGATCGAGAACAAGGGCGACACGGCTTTCGATCCGGTGACGAGCGCGGATCGCGCGATCGAACGCGTGCTGCGAGCGAACATCGTCGAGCGATATCCGGAGCATGGCATCGTCGCCGAGGAAGAAGGCGAGCGACCGGCCAGTTCCGACTACACGTGGTTCATCGATCCTATCGACGGTACGCGCGCGTTCATGACCGGCTCGCCGCTCTGGGGCACGCTCGTCGGGCTGAGTCACCGCGGGCTTCCGGTGTTCGGCCTTCTCGCGCAGCCCGTGCTCGAGGAAATTTTCTTCGGGGGACCGAGCGGCAGCTGGCTGATCAAGAGCGACGGGCGCGATCGACTCAAATCCCGGGCTTGCACGACGCTCGCGGGCGCAGTGCTCGCTGCGACGCACCCCTCGATGTTCGCGGGGGCGTCCGCGACCGCCTTCGCGACGCTCGCGGAGCGTTGCCTCCTGCACCGCTTCGGCGGCGACTGCTACAACTACGCGATGCTCGCAGCCGGGTTCATCGACCTCGTCGTCGAAGCGCAGCTCAAGCCGTACGACATCGTGCCTTTGATACCGATCCTCGAGGCCGCCGGGTGCGTCGTCACGGATTGGAAGGGACGACGGCCTCTCGCCGGCGGCTACGTCATCGCGGCGGCGACAGCCGAGCTGCACGCGGCGGCGCTCGCGGTGCTCGAAGGCCACGATGTGTGATCCCGCTAACGGCGTTAATTCAGGTGCCGCGCTAGTCTGATGCTGCAAAGACGACAGCGTCTTTTTACAGAATATGGCGCAACCCAAGGACATCGAGACCGCCCCGCCCGAGCCGCCGAGCCAAGAGCCCGCGGGCCGGGTGGAATTCGACAGCCGCGGCAACAGCGTCTGGCGCTGGGCGCGCGATGTGCTCGATAGCACGTCGATTCTGTTGAAGCGGCTCGAGAACAAGGATCTCGCGCTCGAGCCGACGCAGACGGTGCCGGTGATTGGCTCGAAGAAACTTGCCAAGCCTGGCAATACGTCCGATCCGACGCGATCCGCCAAGGCTAAGCCGCGGCCGAGCCGCTCGCTGAGCCTCGAGGCCGAAGAAGGCGGCCGCGACAAGGGCGGCGGCTTCAATCCCTATAACAAGCGCTAACCGCTCGAGCGCATACGCGCGCGAACACCGTACTTACCCGCCCTAGCTGCGCCCAATTTTGGTGCATCGCATGCACCATCACGACTCAGCCTGCGGTCCGACTTACGCAACATCCGTCCGTAAGCCTCTGAATTAAGGCAGTTCTTTGTTGTGGCACGGTTGGTGCACTGGGCGTGCCGTCCTACAAACGGCTTGCGCAAGGAGAACCCGCGCCATGAAAAAGACTGCTCT
>Ga0134124_10002701_pt1 | contig 14298 bp, 17 predicted proteins | sample KB304_FD_96880 | JGI IMG/M metagenome (GOLD analysis project Ga0134124, IMG submission 96880) | Terrestrial soil microbial communities without Nitrogen fertilizer from Kellogg Biological Station, Michigan, USA - KB3-0-4 | ecosystem: Environmental > Terrestrial > Soil > Unclassified ... | reverse complement strand
GTCAGCGTATCGAATACGTCCCAGATGCGCGGCGAGCGGCTGCGCGACAGCGTCCGTTCGAAATACACGAGGTAGACCGCGGCGAGACTGCTGTAGAGCGCGACGGCGCCCATTTTGGCGATCCAGCCGTCGATCAGCATCTTGAAGCCCGCGCCGGTGAGCATGTGCAGTCCGGCGAAGAAGGCGAACTGGTCGAATGTCAGCACCAGCGCTCCGGACAAGAGCAGGCGCGGCAGCGGCCGATCGCCGAACCAGGCGCGCGAACGTTCGTAGAGCAGGATGATGAAGATGCAGTCGAAGAACAGGATCGCCGTTCCCCACACCATCAACGCGCCCATCTCGTTGAGGAAGCTGAAATTGGCGGCGCGGTCGGGCGCGAGCGCCACCAGGTTGTGGTGGCGCATCAAATAGGCGAGGCCGAACAGCAGCACGTTGCCGAACAGCAAACCGTAGATCGGCTGCCGCACCACCATCGCATCCTCGCGGATGTAGAGCAGCAGAAGCAGCATCAGCTTGCCGGTGAACAGCACGGTCGAGCCGGGCGTGGCGACGATGCCGGCCGGCAAGGTCACGTAGAACGTGCTGGTGAGATAGGTCTCGAGGAAATGCATCACCCCGAGCGCGCAGAAGAAAGCGCCAAGGCCGAGCCGTGTGCGCGCGCGCAGCAGCGCCGCCAGTGCGGTGAAGTAAAACACAGCATCGGCGGCCATCAGCGCCGCATTGTCGAATTCCACCATCGCCCCGAATCGCCTGCAATCTTTCAATTGTAGAGGCTGCGCAGGCTTCCTCCAGAGCGGAAACTAAAGAAGACAAAGGTTAAGAAAAGCCGCGACCAGCGCGGAAAAACACGCGGCCCAAAAAGAAAGCGGGCCGGCGCGTGGCCGGCCCGCGATTAGACAATCGTGCGCGCTCAGTTGGCCGCGAAGCAGTACAGCAGCCCGTCGCCGCCGGTCGACTTCAGGTCAGCCTGACTGCAGCCGCCGTCCGGACCGCGCGAAGGATGCGACGAATTCCACGACAGCATGGGCGCCGAGTCGTTCAGACCTTTCCGATCATGATGACCGACCATGACGGCACCCTGCGTGCTGCTCGTATAGTTCTTGCAGGTGCGGTCCTCGCCAGCGGGGAAGGCGCGCCCGTCGGCTTGCGAGCCGGTGAGGATGTCATGACGGTTCGGCGTATCGCCGCGGCCGTTGATGACCTCGCCCTTCTCCGAGAGATTGGTCTCCTTTGTGAGCTTGTTGTTGGCGCTATGCAGATCGTCGACGCTCGTCGCGACGACCGTGCCCTTGGCGTTCTGCCAGGGACCCTTGCCGATACGATCGCGCGCGTTCACAGCACCGTCGCCCTGGGTCGAGAGATAGGCGTGCCAGGTCTTGCCGCCTGCCCCGGCGGCCTGCGCCAGTTGCTGGCAATGGCGGTCGGCGCCGGCGAGCCCGCCGAGATCGGCGCCCTTGCCCGGACCGGCGCTGGTCACAAAGAACGACATGTTCGCCTGTTGCGCGTTCGCAGGCACGCCGCACAGCAGCATCAGGCACGCAAGCGACGCGCCCATCTTGATCGCAGTCATTGAGGAACCTCCCGGTCACGGGCGGGACGAAAGTGCCCGCCATCGGGATGGTGTACCCCGCAAGGTCGGCACTATTCCGGCCGGGCAGTAACTTTCTCGTGCGACCGAAACGCTCAGGCGGACGGTTTCACGCCGTACTGCTCGTCGCTGACCGGCTCGAGCCAGGTGACGTGGTCGCCGTCGAGCGCTTCCTGCATGGCGAGGTGTTCCATAGCGTGGTTAGGCGCCGCGCCGTGCCAGTGCTTCTCGCCGGGCGGGATCCAGACGGTGTCGCCCGCGCGCACCACGCGCACCGGACCGCCCCAGGTCTGCACGTGACCAACGCCGGAGACGATCGCCAGCGTCTGCCCGAGCGGATGCGTGTGCCAGGCCGTGCGCGCACCCGGCTCGAAACGCACCCAGGCGGAGCGGATGCGCGCCGGTTCCGGCGCCTGCACGACCGGGTCCTGCCAGACGATTCCGGTGAAACTCGGCGCTCCCATCTTCTTCGACGCGCGTGCGCCGCAAGCGAAAATATCCATGTGCGAATTCCCTCTCGCGCAAAATTGCCAACTCAGTGTAGCAGCTTACTGAAATGCAAGAAGCCCGGCGTCGCCGCCGGGCTTCATCGTCAGAGCCGATCGGCTCAAGCGGACTGTAGATTGCCAGCCGCCTGCTTGCCGCGCTCGGTCACGATCTCGTAGCTGATCCTCTGGCCCTCGTTCAGCGAGCGCATGCCGGCCCGCTCCACGGCGGTGATGTGCACGAACACGTCCTTGGAGCCGTCCTCCGGTTGGATGAAGCCGAAGCCTTTCTGGGTATTGAAGAACTTCACAGTTCCGACAGGCATCATAGTTCCTTTCACGCTTCCTGTTGAATGCCCGCACGATCATCGCGCCGGCAGCAACACTTAAAAGTTTTGGAGGTCACTTGAGTCGCCGCCCAAAAAGTGACGGAGCGTGTCGCCAAGCTGAGGCCGAAAACCAGGTTGCGGCGCGCCAAATAAACGGTATTGGCGGCGAGGTCAACGGCTAAGCGACTGGCGCGCCTCGCAGAAGACGCTCTTATCGATTGATAAAGACACGCGCCTTTATATTTCAGAAACGGCTAGGGAGCCCGTTAAGGCGCTGTTAAGCACGGCACCGCGCCCGAGCCCGCGACGAGGCGACATGATAAACAACCATCGCAAGTCTCTCCGGCGGGATGTGCGCTACACAGCCTGGGTCCAGCTCACGGACAACCGTTTGCACGGCTGCGTGCTGACCAACGCCTCCGAGCAAGGCGCCTGCCTCGAGGTCGACGACTCCGAGGCACTGCCGAATTCCTTTACGCTGCTGCTGTCAAACAGCGGCAAGGCCAAGCGGGCCTGCCGCGTGGTATGGCGCAAGCCGCAACGCATCGGCGTGAAGTTCGAACAGCGCGGCAAGAAGAACGAAGTCATGCCGGTGTTCGACGGCGACGACGTCCGTCTTGAGCCGATGGACGCCTAAGCCGCCGTCGTTAGCCGGACAGACTTACGCCTGCTGAATGGCCGAGAGCAGCCAGCGGCCCCCACTCGAGCGCATGAAGGTCCACAGCTCGGTCACTTCGCTCGGGCTGCCGCCTTCGACCACGCGCCCGCTCGACCGCTCGACCATGCTATCGGTGAGACCAAAGTGCATCGCAACCGTCGCGTACTCGACGTTGCCTTCGCGCCACGCTTCCGATAGGTCGCCCTGCAGCAACCGCACATCGGTGACGCGATTGATCAGACCGCGGCTTGAGTTCTCCGAAAGCTGCTCGGAGAAATAGGACAGCATCTCCGGCGTCACCTTCGCGCGCAACGCGTTCAGGTCTTCCGCCGAAAATGCGGCCTGGATGTCGGCCAGCAGATGCTCGAACTCGTCGTAGTCGGCCTTCTCGATCGAGGCAGGCTCGTTCGCCGGCGCGTTGCCGCCGAACATGGCGCCCGTTCCGCCGCCGAACGCATGTCCAGTCGCCGGATGCGCGGCCGCGTAAGCTTCCTGCGGCGCGTTGCGGCGCTGCCACCAGGCAAAGATCAGGCGGGCGACCACGATCACCAGCACGACCTGCAGGATCAAACCGAGGATCGAGGCAAAGCCGCCCATGCCGCCGAACAGGCCGTGACCGAACAGCATGCCGAACAGGCCCGCGCCGATGAAGCCGGCCGCAAGACCGCCGAGCAGTCCACCGCCGAACAAGCCGCCGCCGAGCAGACCGGGACGCGCGCCGGTGGGTGCTGTCGTCGTCGCGCCAGGCTGCGTCATCGAACGGTTGATGGGCGCGGCCGTCGTCGGCGCGGTGCGGGTCGGGGCTGGCGCGGTGTAGGTGCGCGTGCCGCGGCTGCGACGAAGACCCGCCGCCCACGCGTGCGTCCGCCACGTCAGCGGCGATGAGCACGAAAGCGGTAGCAATCGCGGCAAGCGCGATCAGCCAACGGTAGCGCAGCATGGTTATCCTCCCGGCCAAATAGCGGCCAGGAGAATAGGTACTGCCCGACCGCTTTGTAAGGGGTGATCGGCCCCCTGCGCTGACCTGTCACGGGAGCCGCACCCGTCACGGCAATGTCATTGCCCGACTCAGGAACTGGCGGAGGCCGCTTTCTGTTGGCTTTCCAAAGCTAACAGGACACCTTCATGCGAACCGCAATCGCACTTGCGGCGGCGTTGGCCTTTTGCAGCGCGGCACAGGCCATGCTCGCGCCGCAGCATAATTCTAAGATCGTCGCTGCCGCCGTCGACGTGGCCATCGCTAACGATTCGGCCGGCTTTAGCCCCGAAGCTGATTACTTCCGCGCTCCTGAGACACGCGCCGCCAAACGCATGTGCCGGCCGCAATTGCGCATTTTCGAGAAAGTGCGGCTCGCAAACTCCTGTCCGTGAGATGGCAGCACCGCACGGAGTTCAATGCATGGAACCCGGCGGGCTCAGAACAGTTTTCCAGGCCAGCGAGTGATTGCGTGGATCGCGGCCGCCACAGGCCGCCAACCGATGGGGCAAGCCATGCTTGGTACAGTTCTGATTGTCATTCTTATCTTGGCGCTGCTCGGCGCCTTCCCGCGCTGGGGCTACAGCCGCGGCTGGGGATACGGGCCGTCCGGAATCGTCGGCGTTCTGCTGATCGTGGTGCTGGTACTGGCGCTCACCGGACGCATGTAGTGCGCATTACGCGAGCGTCTCTTTGACCTTCGCGACGAGCTGCTTGAGCGTGAACGGCTTCGCCAAGAACTCGTATTGCTCTTTGTCGGGCAGGTTCTTGGCGAAGGCCTCTTCGGCGTAGCCGGATACGAAGATCACCTTCAGGCCCGGATCGCGCTGACGCAGTTCTTTGAGCAGCGTCGGCCCGTCCATTTCCGGCATCACCACGTCCGACACGACAAGGTCGACGCCGCCTTCCCGTTCCAGGACTTCGATCGCTTCGACCCCGTTGCCCGCTTCGAGCACAGTGTAGCCGCGCGACGACAGCCCGCGCGCATTGAGGGCGCGCAAGCCCTCCTCATCTTCGACCAGCAGGATTTTGCCTTGGCCGGTGAGATCCGCCGCCGCCTTCGCCATATTATCGGCGGCGGAGACGACGCCGGCCATGGCCGCAGGCGCGTCAGCGGCGGGCGCGGCTTTCTCCTCGACGCCCGGCACATGGCGCGGCAGGAAGATGCGGAAAGCCGTGCTGCCCGGCTTTGAATCGGCATAGACGAAGCCGCCAGTCTGCTTGACGATGCCGTAGACGGTTGAAAGGCCGAGGCCGGTGCCTTTGCCCACTTCCTTGGTCGAGAAGAACGGCTCGAAAATCTTATCGATAATTTCCGGCGGAATGCCCGTACCGCTATCCGAAACCTCGACCAGCACGTAATCCGCCGCCGGCATTCCCTTGTAAGAGAACTTGGCGCACTCAGCCGTCGTCACATTGCCGGTGCGCACTGTAAGCTTACCGCCGTCCGGCATGGCGTCGCGCGCGTTGACCGCCAGATTTACGATCACCTGCTCGAACTGCGAGATGTCGACCTTGACCTGCCACAGATCGCGGCCGAACGCCGTCTCCAAGCTGACCCGCTCGCCGATCAGGCGACGCAGCAGCATAGTGAGGTCGCTCAGCGACTCATTGAGATCGAGCACCTGCGGCCGCAGCGTCTGCTTGCGCGAGAACGCAAGCAACTGACGCACCAACGCGGCGGCGCGATTGGCATTCTGCTTGATCTGGATGATGTCCTGGAAGGAGGGATCGGTCGGCTTGTGCGCGTTGAGCAGGAAGTCGGTCGCCATCATGATAGCGGACAGCACGTTGTTGAAGTCGTGCGCGATGCCGCCGGCGAGCTGACCGACCGACTCCATCTTCTGCTGCTGAATGATGCGATTTTCCAGCGTGCGCTGCGCCGTGGTCTCCAGCGCATAAACAATGGCCGCCTCGCCGTCGCGATCCTCTTCCTCGACCGCAGACACGAAGAAGTTCGCCCAGCGCTCGGTGCTGCCGGCGAGCGCCGCTTCGACCGGCGCGATGTCCCCCTGTCCCGCGGCGGCCTTGCCGATGGCCGCCTCCAGTGCCGCGCGGTCGCGGTCGGCCACCACGGCGAGGATCGAGCGGTCGTCCTTGAGCAGGCCCTCGAAGGTGGAGGCAAAACGCGCATTGTTGCGGGCGATACGGCCGGCCTTATCGACTGTGGCAATCGCCATCGGCGTGTTCTGGAAGAAGCGCATGAAGCGCACTTCTGCCGCGCGCTGCGGGTCGCTACCGTCGTCTTTGGCGCGGTTGAGCACTAACGTTCGCGAGACGCCGGCGGTCCCGTCGGCGCCGAACGCGACATTATGATAGAGCCGCACCGGCACCGGCTTGCCGCCGCGTGTCTTCAGGTCGAGGTCGAGCACCTCGGTCTTCACGTCGCCGGGCGCGGCATTGAGCGAGGTGAGCAGCACCGCCCCCTCGCCCGCCACGATATCGGTGAGCTTGAGCGAACCGGCGCCGACCGAAGCGAGATCGTGGTCGAGCCAGTCGGCAAGCGTGGCGTTCAGATAAACGATATGACCGGTCTTATCGACCGAGAAGAAGCCAGCCGGCGCGTGGTCGAGATAGTCGATGGCGTGCTGAAGTTCCTGGAAGACGTTTTCCTGGCGCTCGCGCTCGCGCGTGACGTCGGCAATCGCCCAGACGGTCATCTTGGCATCGCGCCCGGCCTCGCCGAGCGGACGCACGCGCATGCGCAGCCAGCGCCCGCGCTCGCCGGCCGCCGTGGCAATGCGCACCTCCTCCTGCAGCCGGCGGCCTTCGCGGCCGGCCTTGAGCAGGCGGTAGATCGCCTCGGAGACGTCCGGGTCGCCGATGAACACCCGCTCGATCGGCCGCACGTCGTTGGAATCGACCGCGCCGATTAGGTCGAGATAAGTGGCGTTGGCATAGAACACGCGGCCGGTATGGTCGGTGACCACGATGCCGTCGAAGCCACTGTCGATCACCGCCTTGAGCAGAGGATTGCCCTTATCGGCGCTGGTCAGCCGCATGATACCCGAGGCCAGGGCGAACAGGGCAAAGACGCCGATGGTGCCCAGGCCGGCGAGCAATAAGAGGATGTAGGTCTCGGCGTAGCGCGGCCCCACATAAATGAGGCCGCCGGCGGCGGCGACCAGCAGCAGGGCAACCAAAAGCACCAGGCCGACCGAGCCCGAGCGCGGCGCGCTCTGGCTCTTGTCGAAAGCCTGCCGTTTCTGGCTTTGGTTCGGCCCTGCCGGATCCTGCGTCGCCATCGTCCCTGAGTGCCTTAAGCCGGCCGGTCGGCGCAAGGGCCGGAGCTCAGCAATCCAGCCCTTTGGATAACGGTGATCATGGCGCTTTTAGTGCGTCGTGCGCTGGACCGAGCGGCGCAGCTTCATGACGTAGCCGATGACTTCGGCCACAGCCTTGTAGTGTTCCGCCGGGATCGCCTCGTCAATCTCGACTGTGGCATGCAGGGCGCGCGCCAGCGGCGGATTTTCGACGATCGGGATCGAATGCTCGCCGGCGACCTCCCTGATCTTGAGGGCGAGCGCGTCGACGCCCTTGGCGACGCAGATCGGCGCCTCCATGCCGCGCTCGTACTGCAAGGCAACCGCGAAGTGGGTCGGGTTTGTAATGACCACCGACGCCTTTGGAACCGAGGCAATGATGCGCCGCCGCATGCGGATATGGCGCACCTGCTTGATCTTGCCTTTGACGGTCGGATTGCCTTCGGTGTTCTTGAACTCGTCCTTGAGTTCGCGCAGCGACATCTTCTGCCGATCCCACCACTGCTTGTACTGGAACAGATAATCGGCGGCGGCCACCACGGCCATGATCGCCACCACTGCGCCCATCAGCTTGATGGCTAGCGCCTGCACCAGCGGCAGCAGCGCGCGGATGTCGCTGCGCGCGAGTTCCTCCATGCGCAGGCGTTCCGGCCACATCAGGATGATCAGCACGGCGCCGACCACCACCAGCTTGATCAGACCTTTGACGAAATTAGCGATCGCCTGCAGCGAGAACATCCGCTTGAGACCGGCGAGCGGCGAAATCTTCGAGAATTTCGGCGTCAGCGACTCGTAGGACCACACCAGTTTGTGCTGGATGACGTTGCCGCCGACGGCGGCGAGCAGCAGCAGCAGGAATGGGATGGCAATCGCCGCCAGCATCTCCAGCGAGATCTGGCGGAACAGCAGCGGCAGCGCGGGCCCGTCCATGCGGATGTCGTAGGAATTGGCGATCAGCCCGCGCATGGTCGTGGTAAGGCCAGCGCCCATGCCGCCGGAGAAGGCGATCAGCACCAGCGTTGCGCCGGCGAGGATGAACCAGGTACTGACCTCTTGGCTCTTGACGACGTCGCCCTGTTTTAACGCATCGTCGAGTTTTTTCCCTGTTGGGTCTTCTGTTTTATCGCCAGTGTCTGCTTCGTCGGCCATAGTCGCGCCCCGTCAGCTCCGTGGCGCGAGCTCGAGGAGCACGCCCTCGAGATAGCCGGTAAAGGTGCTCATCATCGCGCCGATCACTACGAGCAATAGCGCTAGGCCGAGCATGATAGAGAGAGGCAGCCCGATGAAGAACACCTGCATTTGTGGCATCAGGCGCGACAGCACGCCGAGGCCGAGATTGAATAGCAGGCCGAACACCAAAAACGGCGCCGATAGCTGAATACCGATGCGAAACGCCGTGCTGATGATCTTGGTGAAGTGCTCCGCCACATCACCGACGAGAGGCATCTCGCCCGGTTTGAAGATCGTGTAGCTGTCGTTCACCGCCGCGATCACCAGATGATGCATGTCGGTGGCGAAGATCAGCGTCACGCCGAGCACGGTGAGGAAATTACCGACCAGCAAACCCTGCTGGTTTTGCGTCGGATCGACCGCGGTGACGAAACCCAGTCCGAGTTGCTGCGCCACCACCGAACCCGCCACCTGCAAGGCAGAAATTGCCAGCCGCGCGGTTAGCCCCAGCACCGCGCCGACGATGATCTCCTGGATGAGCACGACGATCACCGGCCCGATCTGGTTGAGATCGACCGAATAGGCCGCCTTGTGCGCCGGCATCAGAATGGCTGTCAGCACCAACGCCATGGTCAGCCGCACGCGGGACGGCATGTTCATTTCGCCGATGCCCGGCAGCAGCATCACCATCGAGCCGACGCGCGCGAACGTCAGCAGGAAGGCGGCGGCAAGCGCCGGAAGGAATGAGATGTCGACGCGCATCGGGGCCTAACCGTTCGCGATACGGGCGGCGATCCGCAGCATCTCGACGTTGAGCTTCTCGGCCATGAAGGGCAACGCGATCAGCAGCGTCACGAAGATCGCCAGGATCTTCGGCACGAACGCCAGTGTCATTTCCTGGATTTGGGTCAGCGCCTGGAACAGCGAAATAGCAACGCCCACAGCCAGCCCGACCAGCATCACCGGCGCGGAGACCACGATCAGCGTATAGATCGCGTCGCGCGCGACATCGAGAACTTCCGGACCGGTCATTGCAACTCCGTTCTTCTCACCCGCACTGCGCAAGGAGACGTCAAATCGGCATCTTCATGATTTCTTCGTAGGCCGCGATCACCTTGTCGCGCACCGCGACCACCGCATCGATGGCGACCTCGGTTTCCGCCACCGCGGTCACGACGTCGACCATGTTGGCCTTGCCGTTGGCCATGGCGCGCGTCTGCGTATCGGACTTGTGGCCCGCGTCCTTGACCACGCTCATCACGTCCTTGAGCACCGAGCCGAAGCTGGTATCGCTCTCACCCGCATTGAGCGTGGACTTGGCGAGCGCCGACATGCTCGGATCCGCGGCGAGCTTGGCGATGTTGGCGTAGGCGCTGGCGGCGGCAATTGGAGAAGCCATCTCGTGTCACCTTATGCTTTGAGAATATCGATGGTGCGCTGGATCATGCGGCGCGTGGCGGTGATGACGTTGACGTTGGCCTGATACGACCGCTGCGCCTCGCGCATGTCGGTCATTTCCACCAGCGAATTGACGTTGGGATATTTGACGTTGCCGTTCTGGTCGGCGGCCGGGTGCCCCGGTTCGTATTTCGTACGGAATTCAGAACTGTCGACGCCGGTGCGGCCGAGCGCGACGACGCGCGCATCCATCGCGCGGTCTACCTCGCTGACGAAAGACGGCACCTTGCGCCGGTACGGGTCGGCGTTCGGCGACATCGGCGTCGAGTCGGCGTTGGCGATGTTCTCCGAAATGATGCGCATGCGGCCGGCCTGCGCACGCAGGCCGGAAGCCGCGATCGTCATGGTCTTGAGGAAGTCCATCTGCGGTCTCTTTCAATTATCGCTGGATGCTAGCGCTTACCCAGCGCCGTCTTGATCAGGCTGAGGCTGCGCGTGTAGAGCGCGGAGGCGGCCTGGTAATCCATCTGGTTGGCGGCAACCTTCATCATTTCGTCCTCGAGGTTCACCGCGTTGCCGGTCGGTCGCACCTCGTAATTGCCCTTCTCGCTGCGGAACTGCGTGCCGCTCAGGCCGAGCCCGCCGATATGGCCATCGGTGGTGCGCGACAGCGCGACCTGCGTCACCGGCGCCGCGGTGAGCATGCTCGGCGCCTCGAATTTCGGCGGCACCAGATCGCGGCCGCGATAGTTCGGCGTGTCGGAATTGGCGACGTTCTCGGCCAGCACGCGTTGCCGCTCCTGCGAATATTGCAGCCGCGTGCGCAGCATCGAAAAGATCGGAATGTCGGTGATGGCCATGGCGGCGCCCTACAAAGTCCCCCTGCGCGGCGCACGAGGCCACGCTAGGCAGACTTTGCCGGGCGTATGGTTAACGGCTGGTAAAGGCCCCAAAACCTGACCCGCCGTCATGAAATTACCACCGTCGCCGGGTTCCGTTTGAGGCCCGTCAATACGAAACAAAGCTTTCTGTGTTAATGCTCTGTTAGTATTCAGGGCGGCAAATTGTGCCTAACGGAATTAACCATTCGGTCGATTCCCTCCCGATGGCGCCAGCTCGCAAGGACGGAGCGTATTGATGTTCGACCTTTTCGGCTCGGAAATGCCGCTGGCTGCGCGGTTCTTCATCGCGTTCCTGGTCGTTCTGGCGCTGATCGGCGTCACCGCATGGCTGGTACGCCGCTTCGGCGGCGGCAAGCTCGGCAATGCCGCCGCGCGCGGCCGCCAGCCACGCCTTGCCGTGATCGATGCCGCCACCGTCGACGCGCGCCGCCGCCTGGTGCTGATCCGCCGCGACAACATCGAACATCTGCTGATGATCGGCGGCCCGACCGATCTGGTCGTCGAGCCCAACATCGTGCGCGCGATCGGCTCGCGCGAAGTCACCCGCGAGCCCGGCCGGCTGGAGCCGGTGGTCGGGCGTCCGCCCGCCGCCGAGGGAACGTCCTGGCCGCTGCAGCCGTCGAGTGAGCCGGTGCCGTCGGCGCCGCCGCCCCGCTCCTATCGTTCGCCGGCAACCGAAGAACCGTGGCACGCGCCGGAGCCCGGCGCGCGTCCGCGTCCGGCCGACAGCCTCACTGGACTGGCGCACGAGCTGTCGTCGCGCCTGACGCCGCCAGAGCAGCCCGCGCCGCGCCCCGACCCGGCGCCGCGTGCGAGCGTCGCCCCGCCGCCCCTGCCGAGCGAGCCGCCGCCGTCGCCGCAGAACGATCACAACCTCGCCGAGATGGCGATGCAGCTCGAAGCCGCGCTGCGCCGCCCCGCGGCTCCGGTCACCGATCCGCTCGCCGTGCAGGCTAAGCCTGCCGCCAAACGCGTCGAGCCGAAGATCGAACCGAAAGTCGAGCCGAAGTTCGAGGCGCCGAAATTCGACGCTCCGAAAGTCGAGCCCAAGCTTGAAGTGAAGCCCGAGGTGAAGCCGGATCTGACATCCGAATTCAAGTTCGAGCCGAACTTTGACTCCGTCTTCGATACGCCGAAGGCCGAGGTGAAGCCCGAGCCTAAATACGAGCCCAAATACGAGCCCAAGCACGAGCCGAAGTACGAGCCGAAGCTCGAACCCAAGTTCGAGCCGAAAGCCGCGGCCGCGCCCGAGCCGACGCCGGGCAAAAAGCTTTACGACAGTCTCGAAGAGGAGATGGCGAGCTTGCTCGGCCGTCCGTCAGGAAAAACGTGATAGGCCGTTCCGGCCGCCGTGTTCGTCTTACGACGGTGGTGGCTGGAGTAGCGGGTCTGATCCTCCTGCTGGCGACGCCGGTCGCCGCACAAGATATCAGCGTCAATTTCGGGCAAGGTAGCGGCGGTGGCGGCGGCTTGACCGAGCGCGTGATCCAGATGATCGCGCTGCTCACGGTACTGTCGCTTGCGCCGTCGATCCTGGTGATGATGACGTCTTTTACCCGGATCGTCGTGGTGTTGTCGCTGCTGCGCACCGCGCTCGGCACGGCGACCGCGCCGCCGAATGCGGTGATCGTCTCGCTCGCGCTGTTCCTCACCGCCTTCGTGATGGGCCCTGCTTTGCAGAGCGCCTACGACCTCGCCATCCGGCCGCTGGTTGCAAACGAGATCACCGCCGAGCAGGCCTTTGAGCGCGGCTCCGGCCCCTTGCGCATCTTCATGCAGAAGAACGTGCGCGAGAAGGATTTGAAGCTGTTCGCCGACATGGCCAAGGAAGCGACGCCGGAAAAACCGGAAGACCTGTCGCTGCGCGTGCTGATCCCGGCCTTCATGATCTCCGAGCTCAAGCGCGCCTTCGAAATCGGTTTCCTTCTGTTTCTGCCCTTCCTCATCATCGACCTGGTGGTCGCGTCGGTGCTGATGTCGATGGGCATGATGATGCTGCCACCGGTCGTGGTTTCGCTGCCGTTCAAGCTGATCTTCTTCGTGCTCGTCGACGGCTGGAGCCTGGTGGCCGGCTCGCTCATCCAAAGCTACGGGACCTAGCTCCTTTTACTGCGCCTTGCCGAATATCGCCTCGACCTTCGCGACCTCCTCGGCGGTCAACGCGCAGGTCACGGCCTTGCAGTTGAGATCGACCTGCTCCGGCGTGCTGGCGCCGGCGATCACGCTCGGGATGAACGGCTTCGAGGCCAGCCAGCCGAAGGCGATGTCGAGCAGAGACCGGTTCGACTGCTTGACGAGAGCCTCGAGCTGGTCGAGCTTGTCCCAATTCGCCGGCGTCATGAAACGATCGGCAAAACGTTTCATGGCGCTGCTGGCGAGGCGCGCGCCTTCCGGCGGCGGCGCGTTGCGCTTGTATTTTCCGGTCAGGTAGCCGCCGGCGATCGGCCGGTACGGCAACAGACTCAAATGATGCCGCTTCATGGCCGACAGCAGGTCGCGCTCGATGTCCCGCACCAGCAGGCTGTATTCCTCCTGGCATGAAATGAATTGCGCCTGACCGCGCGCGGACGCCGTGAGGTTGGCTTCGACGACCTGCCAGGCGGGAAGATTCGAGCAGCCGATGTACCGCACCTTGCCCTGCCTGATCAGATCGTCGAGCGCGCGCATGGTCTCGTCGATGGGCGTCAGCGGATCGGGCACGTGCAGCTGATAGAGGTCGATCCAATCGGTGCGCAGGCGCGAGAGGCTGTCTTCGACCGCCCGCATGATGTAGCCGCGCGAGCCTCCCGAAAGCTTGCCCTCTTTATCCATCGCCATGCCGAACTTGGACGCGATGACGATGTCCTTGCGGCGAGCGCCGAGAACTGCGCCGAGTTGCTGTTCGGACGTGCCGTTGCCGTAGACGTCCGCGGTATCGAAGAACGTGACACCGACGTCCAGCGCGCGAAAGACCACCTTCTTGGTCGCTTCGATATCGAGCCGGGGCCCGAAATTGTTGCATCCCAGGCCGAGAAGCGACGCACGCAAGCCCGACCGTCCGACCGTTCGCTGTTCCACGTTCTGTCCTCAAAAATTGCAGATGACGGACCCTGCGTCTGCAGATTCTTCGACGCGCGGCGCCCGAATTGTGCGGTCAAGGCGTGTTTTATATTATGAGTTGTTATTTGCCAATGTCGCATTGTATCGTCGCGGCATGGCCCGCAACGCCTCTCGGCGATCTCAGAAAATGACGGGCCGGTCAGAAAATCTAGGGCGGAGGAAAAACGTGAAAAGCCTGATTGCGCGCGCAATAGCGGCCGCCGCGTTCACGCTGGCGGGTCTCATTACTCTCGCCAGCGCCGATACCTACCCGAACCGACCGGTGCGCATCATCGTCGGCTATGCCCCAGGCGGCTCGGTCGACATTGTCGCCCGCATCATCACCGACAAGCTGTCGCAGCGTCTTGGCCAGCGATTCATCGTCGACAATCAGCCGGGCGGCGGCACGATCATCGCATCGCAATCGCTCGTGAAGGCCGCCCCCGACGGC
>Ga0134124_10002700_pt1 | contig 14299 bp, 13 predicted proteins | sample KB304_FD_96880 | JGI IMG/M metagenome (GOLD analysis project Ga0134124, IMG submission 96880) | Terrestrial soil microbial communities without Nitrogen fertilizer from Kellogg Biological Station, Michigan, USA - KB3-0-4 | ecosystem: Environmental > Terrestrial > Soil > Unclassified ... | reverse complement strand
GTGAGCGCCGGCACCGAGTGCGGTAGTCCTGCGCCGACGGCGGCCTGCCGCGCAGGGTTCTGGCCCGCGGCCGCGGTGAGCACCTGGCCCAGGATGACTTCATCCACAGCAGCGGCGTCGATGCTTGTGCTGCCCAGCAGGGCGCGGATCACCGTAGCGCCAAGTTCCACGGCGCTGATGCCGGCCAGCGCGCCCTGAAAGCTGCCAATCGCCGTGCGCGTCGCGCCGACGATCACCACTTCGCGTGCTGACGCCATCAGGCAGTCTCCAGCTTCATTTCCGGCACTTCCGCCGGTATCAGCAGACGTCCGGCAGTGCGGGTGCGGATTTCATCGACACTGACGCCGGGCGCACGCTCGCGCAGCACGAAGGCGCCATCCTGGATCTCCAGATACGCCAGATCGGTAAGTACGCGCTTGATGCAGGCCCGTCCCGTGAGTGGCAACGTGCACCGGGGCAGCAGTTTGGATTCTCCATCCTTGGCCGCGTGCATCATCATCACGATGATGTTGCTGGCGCCCGCCACCAGATCCATTGCACCGCCCATGCCTTTGACGAGTTTGCCCGGAATCATCCACGAGGCGATGTTGCCTTCCACATCCACCTCGAAGGCTCCGAGCACAGTGAGATCCACATGCCCGCCGCGGATCATCGCGAAGGATTCGTCTGAGGAGAAGAACGCAGCGCCGGGCAGGGCGGTTACCGTCTGCTTGCCGGCGTTGATCAGGTCTGCATCCACTTCTTCCACCGTGGGGAAAGGGCCCATGCCCAACAATCCATTCTCGGACTGCAGCATGACATCCATGCCCTTCGGTACATGGTTGGCCACCAGCGTCGGTATGCCGATGCCGAGGTTCACGTAGTAGCCATCGCGCAGTTCGCGCGCCACGCGCCTTGCCATCTGGTCTCGTGTCAGTGCCATGGATCAACCCTTGCGCGTGGTCAGTTGTTCGATGCGCTTCTCGAAGCGGCCCTGGATCAGTCGATCGACATAGATGCCCGGTGTGTGGATGTGATCGGGATCCAGTTCGCCTGGCGCCACGATTTCCTCCACCTCCACTACGGTGATGCGTCCTGCCGTGGCAGCAGCCGGATTGAAATTCCGCGCCGCATGCCGGTACACCACATTTCCGTACCAGTCCGCCTTCCATCCTTTCACCAGCGCGAAATCGGCGGTGAGTGAATGTTCGAGGATGTAGTGGCGGCCATCGATCTCGCGCACTTCCTTGCCTTCGCCCACGGGAGTGCCATGACCCGTGGCAGTGAAGAAGGCGGGGATGCCGGCGCCACCGGCGCGGATCTTCTCGGCCAGCGTACCCTGCGGTGTGAGCTCCACTTCCAGTTCCCCGGCCAGCATCTGCCGCTCGAACTCGGCGTTCTCCCCCACATAGGAGGCGATCACCTTGCGCACCTGCCGGTTTTTCAGCAGCACGCCAAGGCCGAAGTCGTCCACGCCGCAGTTGTTGGAGATGACGGTGAGATTGCGCACGCCGCGCCGGCCCACTTCTGCAATGAGGTTCTCGGGGATGCCACACAGACCGAATCCTACGGCGACGACGGTCATGCCGTCGGCAATGCCCTCAAGAGCCTGCGTGTAGTCCTTGACCCGCTTGTCGAAACCGCGCATTGGTTCACCCTGGTTGATGCTGCGAATGTTCGGCCCGTGACGTCAGTTTGTGAAGTCGCATTTTCATCATTATTGATAAAAGTAATAAAATAATCGGGCGATGAACCCACGGCATCTTCAGGCCTTCATCACCGTTGCCCATGCGCTCAGCTTCGCGCGGGCGGCCGAGCAGTTGCATCTGTCGGCGCCTGCCCTGAGTCTTGCCATCCGCAACCTCGAGCGCGAGCTGGGTGGCGCGCTGTTCAGCCGCTCCACGCGGCAGGTCCGGCTCACCCTGGAGGGAGCGGAATTCCTGCCGCAGGCGATCCAGCTGATGGGTGACTGGGGTTCCGCGCGTGACCGCATCCGTCAGCGATTCACCCTGCAGCGGGGTCATGTGTCCGTCGCGGCCATGCCGTCATTCGCGGGCAGCGTGCTGCCGCAGGTGCTGAGTGAATTCCGCCGCCGGCATCCACGCGTGCAGATCACGGTGCACGATGTGATCAATGAACAGGCCGCAGACATGGTGGCCACGGGGCGAGTGGAACTGGCATTCGGCTTCCGCCCCGGCAATGATCCGGGTATCGATTTCAAGCAGCTCTGGCTGGAGCGATTCGTCGCCGTCCTGCCAGGCGACATGGAGTTTGCCGGCAAGTCCATCCGCTGGTCGCAGTTGATGGAGCGGCCCTTCATCACCTTGCAGCGCCCATCGTCCACCCGCCGCATGCTCGAGGAATCGCTGGCCAGGCACGGTTTGCAGCTCGCCGTTGAACTGGAAACGCATCAGCTGTTCACAGTGATCCAGATGGTTGCAGCAGGGCTCGGCGTGAGTGTGCTGCCATCAATGCTGGCTCGCCACTCGGTGGCCAGTGGCGCCCGCGTGCTGAAGCTTCGCAATCCTGCCATCAGCCAGCCGGTGGGCGTTATGTGCCGCAGCTCGCACGAGCTTTCGACAGCGGCAGCGGCGCTGGTGCGTTGTGCCCAGCAAGCAGCGGTCCGCCCGAAGTGGTGATCAGGGGATCGGGAAATGTCCTCTCGGTGAGTGACATTCTGCGCCGAAGCGCGAAACATAGTACCAGGCCATGGTGAGGAGACCGTTCATGCCCTCTGCGCAATCCGCCGACAACATCATGAGTCCGGAGCCTGCAGCAACGCACTCCAGCGAGTGTGATGCTGGGGAATGGGAAGCCCGGGTCGAGCTGGCCGCAGCCTATCGGCTCTTCGACTGGCTGGACATCACGGACATCATCCATACGCATATTTCGCTGCGCGTGCCGGGTCGGCATGATCAATTCCTGCTGCTGCCCTACGGCATCCTTTTCGGGGATGCCTGCGCTTCGCAGATGGTGAAATGCGATACGCGCGGAAAAATCATCTCTGATTCCACAGGGCTGGGCATCAGTGTCGGTGGGTTCTGCATCCACAGCGCCATCCATACCGGCCGCTCCGATGCCGCCTGCGTAATGCATGCTCACAGCGAGGCAACCATAGCCGTCGGCAATATGAAGGCGGGCTTGCTGCCACTCAGCCAGCATGCCCTGAGGTTCTACAACCGCATCGCGTATCTGGACTACTGCGGCATGTTCGATTCGGAGGAGAAACGCGCGCAGCTTCCAGCGGCGCTCGGCGATGCGCATGTACTGATGCTGCGAAATCACGGGCCGCTGGTGGTCGCGTCGACGCCCTGGGAGTGCTTCTCCAGGATGTACTACCTGGAGCGCGCCTGCCGGATGCAGGTCGCCACGCTGTCCATGGTCAGGGACGTCGGTGAATTGAGCTTGCCGGATGCCGCCAGCTGCGAGGGGATGGCCAGAGCCTTCGAGGATCCTCAACAGAGGGTGGTCAAGAGAGAGTGGGCGGCCCTGAAAGCCATGCTGGACAAGAAAGATGTCAGCTATCGCACCTGAGCCCAATGCAGCCAAGCCGCCGCTGCTGGTACCAGGCGCGCTGCGCGAGCGTCTGTCCGGATGGAAGGATCGCTACGACCTGCACTGTCTTGAAGACTTCGATGACGTAGAGAGCTTCCTGGCTGGCATTGGCCAGCAGATCGAAGTGATAGTCAGCGATGGCAACGTGCTCCCCTCCGTGTTGCTGCGGGAAATGCCCCGGCTGCAACTCGTCGCCTGCTTCTCCACCGGCTACGCGGGTATAGATGCCGCCATACTGAGGCAGCGGGGCATTGCGTTTACCACCGCCGCCGGCGTCAATGCCCACGATGTCGCCGACCACGCCTGCGCCTTGATGCTGGCGATGTGGCACGGACTCCTGCAGGCTGATTCGGCCGCGCGCCGCGGTGATTGGCGCGAAAGTACGCCAGCCCGCCGCTCGCTGCGGGGATGCCACCTCGGCATCGTGGGATTCGGCCGCATAGGCGCGGCGATTGCCACCCGCATGGCGGCACACCAGATGTCGATCGCCTGGCATGGCCCCAATAACAAGCCTGAGGTGATGTATCCGCGCCTAGAGGACATCCGCACCCTGGCAGAGGTCAGCGACATTCTGGTGGTGGCGAGTCGGGCGACGCCTGAAAACCGGCACCACGTCGGTGAAGCGGAGCTGCTTGCATTGGGTCGGGAGGGGATGCTCGTGAATGTGTCCCGGGGCATGCTGGTGGACGAGGATGCGCTGATTCGATGTCTCAAGGAAGGCAGGCTCGGTGCCGCAGCACTGGACGTTTTTGAAAATGAGCCCACTCCGCCGGAGCGATGGCGAGATGTTCCCAACGTCCTGCTGACGCCGCACATCGGTGGGTACACGCGCGAGGCGGGCCCCGCTATGGTCTCCCGCCTGGAGGAAAACGTGCGCCGCTATTTTGCGCGCGAACCCCTGCTCACTCCGGAGTGGTAGCGACCGCGGGACCTACCGCAGCCGATCGCGCCGAATCAGCAGCAAAGCACCCATGACCAGCAGCGACGGCACTGCAAATGCGGAAACGATGCCTTCAGCCTTCACGCCTTGCGACAGGATGTGGCCGATGACGATGGGCGGGAGTACCGTACCCAGGCGTCCGATGCTCTTGGCCCAGCCCACGCCCACGGCGCGCAGTTCCGCAGGGTAGTAGCCGGCGAGTACGACGTTCAATCCGCCGTAACCACCGAGCATGAAGAAACCGCAGGTGGCAAGCTGGATCAGCAGCGACCAGTCGGACGCGGAGTCCATGGACTGACCAATGGAAAACAGCAGCAGCGCGGAGAGCGCGAAGAACAGGCTCAGGACGCGATGCGCGCCGAATCTGTCGATCAGCGGTCCAATCAGGAGCCCTGAGATGACGCCGCCGCTGGTGTAGCTGCCCACTGCGTAGGCCGCGAGCCGCGGCGAGCGGCCAATGTCGACCAGCATTTTCGGCAACCACGAGCTCAGGCAGTAGAAAATGGTCAGCGCGCAGATGAACATCAGCCACAGCAACAGTGTTCCCTGTAGCAGCGGCGGCGAGACGATGTCGATCAAGCGCTTTCCCTGGTCTGGGCCAGAGCCCGCCGCAATGTCTTCCTGCTCCGCGGGCGGCTCCTCGAGCCAGCGCCAGCACACGAGTACTGCGATCAGACAGGCGCCGCCGGTGTAGGCAAAGGCCAGTCTCCAGTCGTCACCCTGCAGGAACAGGCTGGCCAGAAATCCGGCGGCCGCGCCGCCCAGTCCGAATGCGGTGAACAGCAGCATCGTTGCGAGACCGCGTCGCGCAACGGGACTGCCCTGCGTGACAGCGGCGACGCAGCTGGGCAATGCCCCGCCCAGGAATACGCCGGTGATGAACCTCGAAGCCACCAGTGTGTCCCGGTCCGCAACCAATATCGTGAGCGTCTGCGACAGGCCGAAGCCCAATGTGGTCCAGAGGATGATCTGGCGGTGACCCAGACGACGGGTCAGCAGCGGGATCAGCAAAAGGCCAGCACATTGACCCACCAGGTTGGCCGAGAACACGGCGCCCAGTTCGGTTCCCGTCAGCGACAGCGACTGCGCAATGGGTGCTGCCAGCGGCCCCATGAGGGTTGGAATCAGGCTGTCGAGGAAAAAAGGGAGGGAACAGACTGCAATCAGCAGCAGCACCTTCGGCTCGAGACCGAGGTATGTCGGCGTCGGTGTGGCGCGCGATGTGACCTCGCTGCTCATGCCTGTCTATCGTCCCCCCAGTTGACTGATGAAACTAGGCGGGGCGGAAAGGGAGCGCTGTCCTCTGGAAAGAGGACAGCGCAGGCCTGCCTCAGATTCTGAAACGTTTGCGGGCCTCTTCCACTGTGGCCGGCTTCAGACCGTAGATCGCGGCAATCTGCGCTGCGGCTCTCACCATGTCGCTGTTATCGCGCGCCACGGTGCCGTCAGGCAGGTGGATGCCATCCTCGAAGCCCACCCGGACCAGGTCACAGTTCAGCGACAGGCCCAGAGTCACGATCCTGAACATGTCACGGCCGGTGGCGGTGACACCCCAGATGGCCTTGGGAAACAGCCTCAAGCCCTCGTCGATCGAGAACAGCACATTGCGCGCGATGGGCGGCGTCGAACCAAAGCCGCCACCGTGCAACAGCCAGACATTGTCCCGATCGCGATCGAACAGACCTTCGTTGGCGTAGCGCAGCAGGCGATGCAAGGTGCTGGCTTCGATGACTTCGTACTCCAGCGCGGAGCCTTTCCTGTAGACCTCCTCGATGGTCTTTCGCAGCAGCGCCGGCGAGTTCACGTACGGCGTTTCCTCCGGATAGCCACCCTCCGGATTGTAGAAATCCGCGGATCCTGCGGCGATGCCATACAGGTCCTGCTGCGGTTCGAGGTTGAGCAGGCCCAGTCGTTCGGTATCGGTGGGCCAGATGAACTGGCCGGTAGCCGGGTCGCGTCGGACGCCGATGCCGTTGGTGGTCTGGATGAGGATGGGCGAGTGTTTGCGGATCTGCCGGATGATTTCGGCATAGATGTTGCGATCACCCGAATTCTTGCCCTGGGGATCACGCGCGTGGACGTGAATCATGGAGGCGCCGGCTTCATAGCAGCGCGCAGCCGCCTCGCCGATCTCACTGGGTTGCTTGGGAATCACTGCCCCGTCGCGATCCTGCTGCATGCCGCCGTTGACGGCACAGGTAATGATCACTTTGTTTCCGGCAAGCACGGCAGTCCCCCAGCTTCTGTAATGTCGATCGATATTCTATCGCGCAGCAGCATCCTGATGGTCCTCTGGTCGGAGGACAGGTGCTCGAAAAACGTGCACTATAAGTGGAGAGCCATTGTCAAGCATGGCCTTGGGGGGATCCATGGCGGAGATCAGACAGATCAGTGACTGGCGCATGTCGACCGCCAATGGCATGGTCTACGAGCGATTGCTGGGTGCGCTGGGCAGCGAGGAATTCGGCGCCACGGTGCGCGACTCCATCATGTCGGTCATCGGCGGTGTGCGCCGCATCTATCTCTTCGAGGCGACCAGCCGTGAGAGCAGCTCGCTGCAGTACTACTTTGGTGAGCCCGGGCTGGTAGATGTCTTCCCTGCTTACCTGAAATGGTATCTGCGACTCGATCCGGTATCGGAGGCTTACCGGGCAGCGCCGAACGTCAGCAACGTCGCGTTGCAGAGGGTGCGGCCCCTGCACATTGCTTCACCAGGTTTTCGGCGTCGTGTGTTCGACGATGCCGGCATCGTCGAGAGAGTCTCGGTCATCCAGCGTGGCCCAGACGCATGGCGCGTCATCAATGTTGCGCGACATGCCTCCGAAGGGTTGTTTTCCGACGATGAAATCAACGCGCTGATCGGACTCGCTTGCCTCGCTTTGCCCATGCTGCCGTTGAGCCGCAACGGGCAGGAGGTGCGCTCACAGCTCTCCGTGGCGCAGATGGAAGAGCGTTTCGCCAAGAGATTTGCTGAACTGACATTGCGTGAACGTCAGGTCTGCGCACGCGCTGCGGTGGGAATGAGTGTCGAGGCCACGGCACTGGATCTGCAGATTGCCAAGACCTCCGTGCTCACCTATCGGCGCCGCGCCTATCAGCGATTGAGCGTGTCGAGTCCCTACGAGCTGTGTTCGCTGGTCTCGCACTGAGCGTGAAGTGCAGGGGCCGCGGCCCCCGGGAGGGGGAAAGTTCCCGGAAGCCGCAGCCGCTGCCCAACGGGCACTAGAACCGGAAGTTGGTCCGCAAACCGTAGGTCCGCGGAGCGGCAACGCCGGCAAAATAGATGACAGAGTTGCTCACGCCCGTAGCCTGCGCGCGCACAATCGCCTGGTTCCTGATGAGATTGTTCACATACGCGGTAACGTCCCAGTTGCCGGATGGCGCGCGCAGCTGCAGGTTGGCGTCCATGAACTTCGATGCGGCCGTCCTGCTGCCATTGGTGAACTGCAGCGAAGTGTCGCGCGGTCCCTGATAACGATAGTTCGCCTGCACTGATATCGAAGAGCCACCGGGCAGGTGGAAGGTCTGTTCCCCATCCAGGTTGTAGGCCCACTTCGACAGGCCCGGGAAGCCCAGGCCGCTGCAGTCCCACTGGAACTGGCTCGCCGCCAGCGGCGTGACCACGCATCGAGAAGTGGATGCGGTTCCTGACGTCGCCTTGCCGGTGGACTGGACGTAGATCAGGCTGTCGTAATCACCCTTCGCCCACTGCACGTTGAATCCAAAGCGGGTGTTCTCGAGGGCGAGCCAGTCGACGGTCAGTTCAGAGCCCTTGATCTTGGAGTGCCCGACGTTCTGCGTGGTGACCACCTGCTGGCCGTTCAGAAGCAGGTTCACCGCAAGCTGCTGTCCGGAATAGTCGTAGAGGAATGCCTCGAGGTTGGCCTGCAGCCGGTTGTCGAAGAAGCGGTTCTTGCTGCCAAAGGAGTAGGCGGTCAGCTTTTCCGGGTTGTACGTATTGTTGCCTGGCGGGCCAAAGAAGTAGCCACCTGCCTTGAAGCCCGAACGGACGTCGAAATACGCGAAGTGCTCAGGCGCGATGTCCCACTCCAGCCCGGCTTTGTAGGTCGTGGAAGTCCACTTCTTGGATTCATCCAGTTCCAGATTGAATCGCACATTGGGGCCCACGGCCGGCGGAGTATCGGGAAGAACTACATTCGCGCCGCCGATGTTCAACAGCGTGTACCGCAGGCTGTCCGTGCTCTTCTTGTCGGTGGTGTAGCGTGCGCCGCCAACGATGCGCAGGCTGTCAGTCAGACTGTAGGTCAGCTGTGCAAACGGTGCGTAGCTGGTGGTCTCGGAGGTGTAGAAGTTGGCGCTGTACGAGCGATTTGCCGCTGTCTCGCTGTTTCCCAAGCCATCCATGTCCACCTTGAGGCCGTAGACGCCGACCTGGTACTTGAAGCGCTGGTCCTGCGGCGATGCGAAGCGCACTTCAATGCTCTTCTGGATGGGTTCATCGAAGCCGCGCAATGATCCGAAGCTCGCATTGTTGGCGATGGTGTGCGCGCTGTGGCGCCGGAACGCGGGAATCACGGTCAGTGTGCCGGCGTCAGTGTTCCAGGTCAGCGTGCCCGTGAGGCCCCAGAAGTAGCTGTCGGTGTAGTTCTCGGGCCTGGCCTGGGGCAGGTATTGCATCAGATCCTGCAGTCCAGTCCGCGGACCTGCCACGAAGCAGAACGAGGTGCCGCAGGCCTGCTGCAGCGTAGTGCCCAGTCCGTTGCTGTCGGTCGACGCATAGTCACCGGTCAGATACAGGCTCAGTTGATCGGTCGGCGTGGCAAGGAAAGAAATGCGCACGGCCTTGTCATGCTGGTTGCTGCTGCCATCCGAGTAGTAACCCGAATGATTGGCCGTCTGGCCTGCGATGCGCATGGCAGCGATTCCGGACAGCGGCACATTCAGCGCAAAGCGTCCATTGAAGGAGTCGTAATTTCCGCCATCGAGACCGATATTGCCGCTGAACTCGCCGATGATGGGTTTCCTGGCCACGACGTTGATGGCGCCCGCGGTGGCGTTGCGGCCGTAGAGCGTGCCCTGCGGGCCATTCACCAACTCGACACGTTCCAGATCATAGTAAAGGCCACTGGCCGAACTCGGGGTCGCCAGCGAGACCTCGTTGTAGTTCACGGCGATCGCGGTGTCTGAAAGGGCGTTGGTGCCGCCGCTGGTGATGCCGCGAATGTTGTAGTTCGTGTAGGCGTTGTTCGGCGCGATGCTGATGCCCGGCACGAGTTTGGCCAGGCCGGCCGTGTCCACGATGCCGCGCTCGATGAGCGAGTCGCCGGTGGCGATGGTGGCGGAAATGGCCGCTTTCTGCAGGTTCTCCTCAACATGCTGCGCCGTGACGATGATCTCGCCCAGTTCCACCTTCTCGGCGGATTGGGCCAGCACGGTGGCTGGCGCGACCATCGCGACCAGCAAGCCGGAGGCGCTGAGACGCCGATGGAGATGACCTTTCATGAAGCCCCCTGAATATTGTGTTCGCTCATGAAGCGCACGCGCGGACGCGTGCGCCACTTCGGATTCTTACGTCCGATGATTGAACGTACCTCGCGGTACCGGGGGCGTCTGTCCTCTCGTCTTAGGACAATTGGGCGAAGTTACGGCTTCGGCTTTCGTTCTGACTGGACGCGCTTCAGCGCAACCATCGCCGAGATCGCATTGGGCTGACCGGAGTAGGGGATGGTCTGCAGGATCAGCTCTTTCATCTCGGCGTCGGTAATGCCCACGCCGTCGGCCTGCTCCATCAAGTGCGAGATGCCGGGGGATCCCACCGCGACCAGCACCGCCATCACGATGAGCTCTCGATCCCGCAGGCTCAATCCGGGACGACTCCAGATCAATCCCAGGTTGGCCTGGTTGATGATGTGCCAGAGATCCTCGTCCAGCTCGCGCGTGGCGGCGTTGGTTCCCCAGCCGATCTTGGCCATGACGTCGAGGGCGGCTTTCTCGGTGGCGTTCTGCGGCACCGGTGCGATGGACGGTGCATCTGGCGCCGCAGCGGTCAGGCTGGCTGCCGCCAGCATCAGGACTGCGGCAAGGGCGAGTCGGATGGGTTGTTTCATGAGCCGGTCCTTACTTCTCAGGTTTTTGCGCTTTTGCCAGAAGTGGAATGTCCGCCACGGCTCTGGCTTTGGGTATGGTCAGCAGATAAGCGTAGAGATCTGCCGCATCCTGATCAGAAAGAATTTTCAGTGAGTAGGCGGGCATCCGCGCACGCGGCTGGCGCAGCTGGTACGCGAATGCCGCGTAGGCAACCGGATTGGGTGCGAGTGTCGATCCCGCATTGCTGCCTTGTCCCTGATAGCCATGGCATTGGTAGCAGCCAAACGTGGTGAATATCTTTGTGCCGCGAACAGCATCCCCCTTGACGGGTGACTGTGCCGCGGCAGCAGCAGAGGCAAGAATCAGGGCGATGGTGAGCGAGAGTTTCGCGGGCATCATGGTGCTGCTCTCCTACCGGCCTTGCGTCACGACATCGATCAACGCCGGTTCGCCCTTCTTGACCACAGCTACCGCGCGACGCAGCGCGGCACCCAGATCGTTGGGGTTCTCGACAGGCCCTTCGCTGTAGACGCCCATGCCCTTGGCGACCATTGCATAGTCGATGTTCGGATCCGTGATGGCACAGCCGATGCCGGCGCGATCCACGCCGCGTTGACGCCGGTTTGCGATGGCCTGCATCTGCATGATTTCCTGGTGGTAGGCACGGTTGTTGTGCACGATGTAGAGAATCGGGATGCGCTCGTGCGCTGCCGTCCACAGAATACCGGGACCGAACATGAGATCGCCGTCGCCGACGATCGCAACGCTGAGTCGACCGTGCTTCTGGTTGGCCAGCGCCGCCCCCAGGCTGGCCGGTGAGGTGTAACCAACGCCTTCAGCGCCAGAACCGCCGATGTACTGATGGTGCTTGTCGGCGGCCCACAGTCTTTGCGACCAGCTGCTTTGCCAGTAATGATGCGAGAGCAGCGACCAGTCCTCGCTCTTCATGACTTCATACATCTCCATCGCCAGGCGCGGCATGGAGATGGGGCTGGCGTCCCAGCCGTAGACTGCTTCCTGCAATGCGGTGTTGTAATCCTGCTGATGGAGTGCGGCAAATGCCCGTGCGCGTGCATCGTATGCCGAGCGACCTGCCGGCATGAGGCGTCGGACTTCTTCGATGAGGAAGGGCAGCGTCGCTTCGGCGTCGGCCTGCACAGCGATATCCACCATTCCGGCGTAGCGCTCCAGGTTCTGGTAGTTGCCTTTGGGATAGAGCTCGGCCGAGGAGATGGTAATCGACTTGGCGTTGTCGTTCAGAATCCTGCGCAGCTCGCCATCGGGACGCTTGGCCGTAACCAGTTCGAAGGGATTGCCCGGCTCCAACGCAAGCAAGACATCGGCCTGACTGCGCAGCTCGCCAAAGCGACGTCCCTGGTTCAGCGGATGGCGCCAGGGGAAGCCCATGCGATTGCCGCTGTCGACCACGGGAGCACCGAGGATCTCCGCCAGTTCGACCGTCATCTTGAGTCCCGCCGGCGTGCGAGCGCAGCGGTCGACATAGATCAGTGGATGCTCGGCGCCGACCAGCATTCTGGCCACTTCTCGCACCGTCTCCGCGTCCGCGGAAGGTGGCCGGGAGGATGGCAGCCGGGGAATCGGCGGACGTTGGGTCGCGCCGCCAGGAATCTCGTTTTCCTGCAGCTCGGTGTCAACCGCCAGCAGAGTGGGCCCATAAGGCGGAGTCATCGCGAATTTCCAGGCCCGCACCGCGCTCTCTCCAAAGCCCTGCAGGTTGCCGGGGGTGTCGTCCCACTTGGTGTAGTCGCGCACCATGCCCGGACCGTCGACGGCGGTGTGGATCCACTCGATGGCGCTCGAGCGCTTGTCCGCCTCGATGCCGGCGCCGGTCAGCATGAACACCGGCACGCGATCGCAGTAGGCGTTGTAGATCGCCATGGAGGCATGCTGCAGGCCCACGGTGGCGTGAAATGCGCACGCCATCGGTTTGCCTTCGATCTTGGCGTAGCCATGGGCCATCGCCACCGATGCCTCCTCATGCATGGTGGTGATGAAGCGCAGATTCGGCGCCGTGGTCATGCCGTAGTTCACCACCGACTCATGCAGGCCCATGAAGGTGTTGCCCGGCGTGGCCGCAAAGTACTCGATGCCCAGGCTGCGCATCACATCGACCATGTAGTCGCCGCCGCAGCTGGCGTAGGTCACGCCTTGCGCGCGCGCACTGGTTTCGACATTGCCGGGCGTGGGGCCCGCACTGCGGGGCAGGTTGCGAGCGGGCTGACTGGTATCCTGCGCGGCAGTTGCCAGGGGCGCCATCGCGGCAGCAAGTCCGCCGACGGCGGCGCCCTTCAGGAATCCTCGCCGCTGAACGCGATCAGTTCGCTTGTGGGGCATGGCCGCCTTCTTCAGTAGTGTGCTGCACGCTAGCGATCCACATTGCATGGGTCTGTCCTGCGAAGAGAGGACATGACACCGGCAGACCGCACCCGATCCGCCGTTCTCGAAGGACCATATAAGGACTATATAAAAGAGTCCCCATGGATCAATCCGCACCCCAAGCCACGGCAGATCGGACTTGAGGTAACGTATAGTCGTCAGTGCATACAAAAAATACCAGCATCGGGGATTCAGGCATGACACATACCTCGCGACGCGAACTTCTGATGCTGCTGGCGGCAGCCGGTGCTGGCGCTTCTGTGCCCGCCTGGTCCGAAGAGCAGCGCAAGCTGCTGCCCGTCGATACGCCGGGCATCGACCACCTGGATGTTTCGGTGCCCGATGTCGAGAAGAGCACGCGCTTCTACATGGGACTGTTGCGCACCGCGCTGCACGCACAGCCGTTCCGTGGCGGCCAGCGTTATTTCGTGCTGCTGGGCACGCTGCCCGAAAATCGGGCGGTGGGCTACATCGCCGTGGGCGCGGCCTCGGGCCGTCCCACCATGATCGGCCACTTCTGCACCTCCGTGGCTGAATGGCGGCGCGACAGCGAGAAGATCTTTGCGCAGATGAAGGACGCATTTGCCGCGAAGGGCTTTGGGCAGTTTCCGGGAGGCGGAGGCTTTGGCGGAACCTTCAACGACCCCGATGGCAACGAAGTGCAGTTCCTGCCGTCGCCCGACACGCTGGTTACCGCGGCCGTGCCTTCGGATCTCGTGCCCTGGAATCAGGGACTGGTCACTCCGCGCCGCCTGGAATACGCGCAGGTGCGTGTCAGCAACCTGGATCGTGCGCTCGACTTCTACCGCCTGCTGTATGGCAAGGAGAGTGCGCGCAACAAGAAAGACGCGACATTCAAGTTCCGCAATGGCAGCTACCTGAAGCTGGTCGCCGCCTCCTATGAATACGGCAACGCGAAGTCGCGGATCGAGCGCTTCGGCATCCGCGTGGATGCATTCGACAAGGCCGCTGTCGCCGCTGCGGTAGCAACACTGGGTGGCAAGGTCACCGGTGGCGAAGGGGCTGTGCTGCGAGTTCAGGACGTCGACGGCATCGAGTTCGAGCTGGTTCCCGGCTGACAAGCCGGTGCCCCGACTCCCAAACCCGACTCGAACGCCAGGCCGCAGCAATTGACTGCGCAGCAAAAATCCATCGCCCCGGCCATGCATTGATCCGAAAGAGGTCCCTCCAGCGCAGCTACTTGCTCAGACAATAAATCCTACATATGGGAATTCTTATTCCCAGTGTCAGGAATTGATGATATACCGTGCCCCTTAACGGGGAGCTTCGCGTCAGCGCGGATCACTTCCTGTTGCGAGTTGATATCCAACAGAGATTCCAGCGCATGGCGCGAGGGGGCAGGGTGATTTCGATCCAGCG
>Ga0134124_10002698_pt1 | contig 14302 bp, 10 predicted proteins | sample KB304_FD_96880 | JGI IMG/M metagenome (GOLD analysis project Ga0134124, IMG submission 96880) | Terrestrial soil microbial communities without Nitrogen fertilizer from Kellogg Biological Station, Michigan, USA - KB3-0-4 | ecosystem: Environmental > Terrestrial > Soil > Unclassified ... | reverse complement strand
TGAAGGCGATCGGGCGCGAGATTAGGCCGGCGTCGAGCAGCACGCTGTTGAAGAAGCCGCGGCCGGGAAAGGCGTCGAACATCCACCGCCAGGTGGATGTTCGACGCCTTTCCCGGCCGCGGCTTCTTCAACAGCGTGCTGCTCGACGCCGGCCTAATCTCGCGCCCGATCGCCTTCATGGCCACGCCGGAGGGCGCCATGGCCGCGGTCATCGTCGCCAACTGGTGGCGCGGGTTCCCGTTCTTCGGTGTGTCGTACCTGGCCGGCATGCAGTCGATCCCGGGCGAGCTGTACGAGGCGGCCTCGGTCGACGGGGCCAGCGCGGCGCGGCGCTTCTGGCACATCACGCTGCCCGGGCTCAAGCACGTGATCATCGTGACCACGTTGCTGACGTTCATCTTCACGATCAACGACTTCAACATCGTCTACGTCATGACCCGCGGCGGCCCCGGCACCGCTACCCAGGTCTTCGCCACGTATTCCTACGAGGTCGCCTTCAACGCGCTGCGCTGGGGCCGCGGGGTGACGATCTCGATCTTCGTCGTGCCGCTGCTGATCGCGCTCATCCCGCTGGTGAGCCGCTACCTGCTTCGGGAGCGCGCCGCGTGAAGGGGTGGAAGGCCGCGACGATCGTGGGACTGGTGGGGTTCGGCCTCGTGGTGCTGGTGCCGTTCTGGTGGATCGCCAGCATGTCGTTCAAGACCTACGAGCAGATCCAGTTCGCGACCAGCATCTACGTGCCGCGCCCGTTCACCTGGGAGAACTACACCGGGCTCTGGCTCGACACCCGCTTCCCGCTGTGGCTGCGCAACAGCGCCGTCACGGCCGTGGTGGTGACCGCCATCACCACGGTGATCTCGTGCCTGAGCGGCTACGCGGTGGCCCGGCTGCGCTTCCCCGGCCGCGAGTCGGTGGCGAGCCTTATCCTGATCCTCTATCTCGTCCCGCCCGCGCTGCTGTTCATCCCGCTCTACCGCGTGCTCGCCGAGCTCGGCGCCACCAACAGCCTCTGGTCGCTCTTCCTGTCCTACCCGACCTTCACGGTCCCCTTCTGCACCTGGCTCCTCATCGGCTTCTTCAAGGTGCTACCCGTCGAGCTCGAGGAAGCGGCCATGGTCGACGGCGCCACCCGCGTCCAGGCGCTCTGGCGCGTGCTCCTGCCGCTGGCCGCGCCCGGCATCGTCGCCTCGGCCATCTTCGCCTTCACGCTGTCGTGGAACGAATTCCTCTACGCCCTGATCTTCATCCAGGACGAGCGGGCCATCACCGTGCCGGTGGGGCTGAATCTGTTGATCTACGGCGACGTGTTCCACTGGGGGCAGCTCATGGCCGCCTCGGTCATCACCACCGTCCCCGTCGTCGCGCTCTACATGTTCATCCACCGCTGGATGGTGGAGGGGCTGGCCGCCGGCTCGGTGAAGGGCTGAACGCGCGCGGAGCGGCGAGCCTACTCCGTCGCCGGCACGGCGCTGAGCACCTCGGCGATTCCCCCGGTGAAGTAGAACGCCTGCTCGGGCACGTGGTCGTGGACGCCGTCGAGGATCTCCCGACAGCCGCGGAGCGCGTCGGTCATGCTCACCGTCACGCCGGGACGGCCCGTGTACGGCTCGGCGCAGAAGAACGGCTGGGCGAAGAACCGCTGCAGCTTGCGGGCGCGGGCGACCAGCCGGACGTCTGCGGGCGGCGCGTCCGGAGCGAGCAGCGCCAGGCTCTGGCGTACGCGCTCCGCGATCTCGCGGTGCTCGTGGCCAAACGCGGAGGACTCCAGCAACCGCGACCGGGACGTCAGCGGGTCGACGGTGGGATAGACGCCGAGCCGGCCGAGCGCCTCCGACAGCCGGATCACGACGTCGACGCCCGTCAACGTCGACAGGCTCTCGGGCGTCCACGGACCGTCCTCGCGGCGGAAGAAGAAGGTCTGGACGGCCCCGACGGTGCCGTCGCTGTAGCCTTCCTTCTCCATCATCTCGCGATAGGTCATTGTGCCGCCGCCCGGCACGAACGTGAAGATCGAGACGCGATCGGTACCGCCGCTGAGGCGACGGACCAGCTCCTCGAGCACGACGGCCGTGCCGGCCTTCCACTCGCCCGCGATGGCCAGGGTCCCGCCCGCGACGAGGGGGCACATCACGTCGATCACCTTGATGCCGGTCGGCACCAGCGTGCCGGGCGCCAGCGAGGGCGGCGCCAGCAGCTGCACGATGCGGTCGAATGCTTCGCGGCTCACGGCGGTGGCGATCTCGCGGCCAGCGCTCAGCACCGTCATGCCGGGGGACAGTGACGAGACCGGCGACGCGGCCACGCAGCGGACGACGCCGTTGCCGAGCCGCTGGATCACCTGGAGCGTGACCGCTCGCTGCCGGGGCTCATCGCTCACCGCGAGCTCGGTGAGGACATCGGGGAGCGAGGCCGGATCGAATCGGGCCTCGATGACGTTCTCGCGCGCGCGCACGACCCAGCCGATGCGCGCCGCGAAGTCGTCCGGCAGTTGGTGGGCGCGGAGCGCGTCCATCATGATGGTGACCCTCCCCCTCTTCAGCCGGGTGCGGCCGGCGTGCAGGCGGTTGTTGACGGTGGTCACCGGCAACCCCAGGAACGTGGCGATGTCCTGCTGCGAGCATTCGTGGACGTAGAACAACACCACCACCTCGCGCAGCGGGCGCGGCAGCTCGGCGATGGCGGAGAAGACGGCCCCGATCTCCTGCTGCCGCTGGACGCGGTCGTCGGCGGCGACGACGTCCGCGGGCACGGCATCGACCGCCGTGAGGGGTACGGCCTGAAGCTGCTTCCGGCGCAGCACCCGGTGGGCCCGGTGGCGGACGATCGAGCGCAGCCAGCCGGCGAACGCCGCCGGCTCGGCCAGGGTCGGCAGGGCGTACCAGGCGGCGACGAAGGCTTCCTGAGCGACGTCTTCGGCCTCGTGGAAATCCCGCACGAACGACAGCGCGTAGCCGAAGGCCATGTGCTGGAACTGCCGGGTGACGTCGGCGAACGCGTCCAGGTCACCGCTGGCTGCCCGTCGTACCGACGCTTCCAGGTCCATGGCTGGTCCTCAGCCTATAAGTGCCGAGAGCCGAGGATGAGCTTTACGATGAGACCCTTGGGGGCTCGCTACATCGTGGCGCCAGCTTCTTTCTGTAGCTCGTAGATCGAGGTGTAGCCCTGGCTGAAGTCGGGGGGCATGGGCATCTCGCCTGCGGTCCGGCGGGCCACGGCCGGCCAGGTGCCGCGCACCAGGCGGCCATAGAGCGGCGAGCGGGTGGAGTCGGAGGCCAGGTTCACCGCGTCGGCGGCGGCGTACGAGTTGATGAGCAACCGCCGGTCGCTCGGGGACGTGTTGGGCGCCGACCAGTGCACGAGCCGGTAGTGGTGGATGTGGATGCTGCCGGCTGGCAGCGTGAGCAACGGCGCCCCGCTGCGGTCCAGGCGCGCCACGTCCTCGTCGCGCATGCAGCCCACGAACCGCCCTTGCGTGTCGTAGTGCGTGTGGATCGGGCCGCGATGGCTGCCCGGCAGCACCGCCAGCGCGCCGTTCTCGGCGGTGGCATCGTCCAGCAACAGCCCCACCGCCAGCACGTCGTCGTTCGAGTGCGGATAGAAGGCGGCGTCCTGGTGGACCTCGACGGGCGCGCCGACGTGACCGCTCTTGAGATTGAGCTTGCTGTGGTGAAAGCGGATCGACGGGCCGATAAGCTCGCTCACGATGTCGAGGATCGGCGACTCCAGCCCCACCCACGCGTAGAGCGGGTCGTGGTCGGCCGGGTTCTTGATACGCCGCACGATGGGCGTGACCGCCGTATGGCGCGGGTCGAGATCGAACACGCCGTCGCTGCGTGACACGCCGCGCGAACGCTCGACGAACGCTTCGGTCACGCGCCGCAGCGCCTGGACCCGCTCGGTGTCGATCACGCCGGGCACGGCGAGGTAGCCGTCGCGGTGGTAGCTCGCGACCTGTTCGTCGGTGAGGAGGCGCGTCGGGGCGGTCGTGGTCGTCATGGACCGATGCTACGAAGCACCGGTGCCGGTGTCAACGACGCGGCGGCGTGGTCGATTCTTCGCGCGCCGGCCGAATCTGAAGGCTGTTCACGACACGGGTGACCCCGCTCACGCCGGTGGCCAGCGCCGTGGCCCGAGCGCGCACCTCCTCGGAGGCGACGGTGCCGCTGAGGTACACCGCGCCGTTGGCGCTCAGCACGCCGATGCGCGTCAGGTTCGCGCTCTTCTCGGCGACGAGCCGCGCCTTGACCTCGGCCTCGATCCGCGTGTCCTCGAGCGGGTCGACCGAGGCGCAGCCCATGACCAGCAGCACGAGGAGCGCGAGCAGGACACCGGACCGCCTCACTCGTCGGAACCCTTGAGGACGCCGAGCTTGCGGAGGATCTCGCGCCCTCTCGATGTCCGGGGCGCGGCCGGTTCGACGACCTCGAGCTCGATCCGGCCGTCGCCGTCCGGTCGCTCGATGAGCGACGTGTCGAGCAGTCGCGCGACGTCGATTCCCGCCTGCTTGGCCGTGGCCCTCACCACCGTCAGGCGCTGCGCGGCCAGCTCGGCGCCTTCGGTGTTCGGCATCGGGATGGCCTCGAGGAGCGCGGCGTACGTGGCCTCGGGCCCGTCGGGCGCGGGCCGGCCAGAAAAGTGCTGCGCGAACATCCGCGCCGCCGCGTCCTCCCGCGAGAGGCGCGCCTCGCGAGCCACCCGCTCGAGGGCGGCGTCGAGGGCCCGGCGCCTGAGGTGCTCGAGGTCGCGTGACGAGACGACCGGGGTGAGCGCCAGCCGAACCTCGGGAAGCTGATCGAGGAACGCCACGAGGCGCGCCGTCCGTTCCCGTCCTTGCGGCGTGAGCGTGGCCGCCCCGGGTTCGAACGAGAGCGGATCGACCTGGATCCCGTCGATCCGTGAGTCCGCGCTGAAACGGACCCGCCCGATCCAGCTGACCGGCAGCGTGACGGCGTTGACGGCCACCGTGCGGACCGCACTCCAGATCGTCTCCCTGAAGTCGAAGCGCGGGTCGCTGAGGTGGCCCCCCATCGGGAACGACAGGTTGATGTCGCCCCGACGGTCCTTCATCAACGTCGTGAGCAGGCCCAGTGGCAGGCCGATGCGGGCCTGGGCCTCGTCGCGGCCGGCGGCGCGCACGAGCTGTAGCCGGCTCAGCCGTACGGCCGTCCGGGCCGAGAGCGCGTCGCCTTCGATGCGGCACTCAAGTGTTGTCGTGAGACGACCTTCACGGGTCCGCCACCCCACCTGCTGGAGCAGGTATGGGTTCGCGCGCGGAACGGCGAACTCCCGGATCGCCCCGGTCACGTCGAGCCGCAGCGGACCGCCGAGGGCGCCGAGCGTGCCACGCAGCGCGAGCTCGGCGCCGGCGCCGACTCGCCCGGTCAGCTCAAGCCGCGCCGGCCGGGCCGGCAGCGTCGAGAGGCCCTCCACCCGAAGAGTGACCGGCTGCAGGTCGACCGCGAACGCCGGGGTGACGGCGTGGTCGACCACGCGGATGCCGCCGTCCTCGACGGCGAGCCGGCCGACCGTGACGGCCGCCGCGGCGGCGCCGTCGGCGTCGTCCGTGGGCCTCCCCGCGACCGCCGTCCGCGAGGGCGGAGCGAGGAGCGTCCGTAGCGGCAGACCACCCTGGCCGTCCCGTTCGAGGAGGAGCCACGGGCGCGAGAGCACGAGCCGGCCGACGGCGACACGCTCGGGCCAGTCGAGCTCGAGTCCCGTGGCGGTCGCACCCTCGAGCCTCGCCACCGTCCGCTCGCCGTCGCGCACCTCCACGCGCGCGAGACCCGCGCTGCCTCGCACGCTCGCGCGACGCCCGGCGAGCGCGGGAATGCTCACGGCCGCGTCGACGTCCACCGCACCGATGATGCGGGCGGCCGTCGGGAGATACGGCTGATACGGTGCCAGCTCGGCGTTCCGCGCCGCAACACGCAGCTCGGCCGCCAGCGGGTCGAGCGCCACGCGTCCCGTGACTCGCAGCGCGCCTCCGCCCGGCGGCCGCAGCCCCGCCCGCACGCCAAGTGGCCCGCGCGCCGGCCAGGCGACGCCCGTGACGGCGGCCTCGACGCCCGAGACCACGAGGTCGGCCACCGGCGACACCGTCTCGTCGCGCCAGGCCATCCGGCCGTCCCGGACGGCGACCTCTCGGATCTCGACGGCGAGGGGTGGCGTCGGCGCCGCCGGCGCCGGCTCGGCCTCGCGTGGCGCCGCCACGATACTCGCCAGCGGGAAGGCCCCGGCTCGATCACGCTCCACGATCCCGCGCGGCCCGCTGATCAGGACGCGCTCGACAACGAGGCGCGTCGGCCAGTGCACCTCGAGCCCTCGAGCCTCGATCCGACCGGCGCCCAGCAGCTCTCGGCGGCCGTCCGCCAACCCGAACCGGTTGACGACGATCGAGCCGTGCACGCGCGCCGGCATCCCCGCGGCGAGCGGCTCGTTCATGCGCAAGTCCGCCTCGGCGAGGCCCGTGATACGACCCGCCACCGGCAGCATCCGGGTCCACGGCGCCAGAGCCAGGCCGGCCACGCGCAAGTGGAGGTTGCTGGCCGCCGGCGGCGGCACCAGCGTGCCGTCGAGCGCGAGTGTTCCACCGCCCGGGATGGTCGTGCCGAGGTCGAGCCGGCCGTGCGTCCTCGGGGGCCACGTCAGATCGGCTGCGGTGGCGCGCACCCGCGAGAGCGGATAGCGCTCGGGCGCCGCGGGGTCGCGCACACGCATCGCGCCTTCGACCGCGAGGCCGGCGAGCCGCAGATCCCCCTCGCGGTAGCCGAATCCGGCCACCCGGGCCGTCAGGGTCGGCACCAGGGCGAGCGGTTCGCCCCCCTCGGGCCGGACGAGCACGACGTCCTCGAGCCGTCCCGTCGCGTCGGCACGGAGACCGTCGCGGGCGTCGAGCGTGACCGCGAGCGTGCTGCTGGCGCGCCCGCGCTCTACGATGATCGGCGCGTCGGGCGGGAAATAGACCCGCAGCGGCGTGAGATCGACGCCCGCGATCGTCACCGTCGCCTGCAGCTGAATCGGATAGAGCCGCAGGTTCGAGACGTCGATCGAGACCGGCGCCCCGGCGGTGAGCGACCGCGCCACGGCGCTGCCGTCGTCGCGACGCGTGGACAGATTGCGCGCCTCGATCGCGATCTGCTCCGAGGCCCAGGTCCGCGGCTCGGCCACCGCGCGGTCCTCGAGCGTGACGGTCCCGCGAACCACCGCGAAGCGGTCCACGGTGACGTCGAGCACGCGAGTGCTCGCTCCCGAGCTCCGGATGAGGTCGGAGAAGTTGAAGTCACCGGTAGGCAAGCGCACGACCCGCACGATCGAGTCGCTCAAGATCAACTCGCGGATCCAGACGTGGCCCAGCAGTAGCGAGGGCAGATGCAGGCGGACGTCGAGCCGTTCGAAGCTCGCGAACGCCGCCGGCTCGCCAGCCTCGTCGAGACGAAGGCCGCGCACCGTCACGGATCCGGTCAGCAAGCCGAGCTCGACGGCTTCGATGGTCACCCGTCGCTGCGTGAGCACGTGGATCCGCGCGACGGCCACCCGCCGAGCGATCTCCGGCAGCCAGTACAGTGAGACGGCGCTCGCAACCAGCACGCAGGCGACAACCAGGGCGACCCGATGCCGCACCCGCATGGGACCTTCGTGTTGCATCGTCCTTGCCGGCGACGGTCTCGTGTCGAGATGACAAACCGGCTCGCCCCCGGCACGATCATTGCTGCCTCCTTCTCGTCTGAATACCAGCGGAGAGGTGCACTCATGCGAGTCAAGCACGTCATGACGAAGAATCCGAGCTGTTGCTTGCCATCCGATGACACCGTTCGCGCGGCGGGGATCATGCGCAACGAGGACACCGGCATCGTCCCCGTCATCGACAACGAACAGAGTCTCAAGATCGTGGGCGTCGTCACCGATCGCGACCTGTGCATGAACGTCGTCGCCGAGGGCCGTGATCCGCGCACGGTCGCCGTGGACGCGTGCATGACGCAGGTCGTCGTCACCTGCTCGCCGAACGACTCGGTGGCGAAGGCGATCGAGCTGATGAAGGACAACCAGATCAGGCGGGTCCCGGTCGTCGACGAGCAGGGCCGACTGCAAGGGATCGTGGCCATGGCTGACCTGGTCGGCCGCGGCGACCTCCCGATGGCCGAGACGCACGAGACCCTGAAGCGAGTCTCCACGATCACTCCCGAGCCCAGCAAACCCCGCGCGCGATCCCGCAACACGGCCGCCTGAATCGCCGGCGGCGTCAGCGGCTGGGGGCGATCAACCGGGGTGAGGGCGCTCCGATGTGGACGTGCGCTCCGGTGGACGCCCCCGGCACCATGTCGCGCACGCCGATGAACGGGATGCCGGCCTGCCGCAGATACTGCATCAGCCAGCCTCCCTCGGCGCTGTCCGGGTGCACGGCGACGTCGATCGCCGTCCGGTGATCGAGGCCGAGTCGGTCGTGCACCTTCGTCTGCCCGAAGGCGCTGATGGGTAGCGTGTGCCCGAAGGCCTCCACGAATCGCCGCTCGAGCGCCGGCACATCCTTGAGCGACCACGGCGCGGGCCCGTTGAACCGCAGCAGTATCGCGAGGTCCTCGAATCCCCCACGCGGCAGCGGCGGCAGGCTCGCGAGTCGTTGCTGCAGCGCGGCCTCGAAGAGCAAGCGGTCGGCCTCGGCGAGCGCCTGTTGCGCCTCCTCCAGCTCTCGTACGGCCGCCGCCAGCGCGCGCTCGGCCTCGTCGACGTAGGCGGCGGGGAGCGCGCCGGCCGCGTGGAGCTTGCGTCGCTCCTCCAGCGCGGCGACCGCTTCTCGGACGTTGGCCTCGTGCTGCGGCAACGACCGGGCGACGGCGTCGCGGTACGTCTGGGTCGTTCGCGCGACCTCGGCCGAGAGCTCGCCGAGGGACTTGCGCGAGGGTGGTGTGCCTCGCTGGGCGAGGGCCGGCGTCGTCCACATCAGCAGGCCGATGACGAGCACCGTCGTCCAGCCACGCACCGCGAGGCGCCTCAGTCGGCTCCGAAGAAGACGAACGGCGCCCAGTAGAACGGGTGCGCGTGGGCCGGGCTGGCCCGCAGCTCTTGCTTGGCCCGCGCCAGCGCCCGCGCCGGCGGCAACCCGCTCTTCACGTGCTCGTAGAACTTGCCCATGAAGACCGCCGTCGACGCGTCATCGACCGGCCACAGGCTCACGACCGCGGCCCGGCTGCCGGCGTACAGGAACGCGCGCGTCAGCCCCACCACGCCCTCGCCGGTCACCTCCCGGCCGAGCGCCGTCTGGCAGGCGGACAGCACGACCATGTCGGCGCGGAGCGGCAGCTTCAGCACCTCGCTCATCGTGAGGAAGCCGTCCTCGCCGCCGAGGTCGGCCGTCTGCGACAGCACCAGCGCCGGCTGGTTCAGGTACGGCACGTCGCCGGCCAGGACGCCGTGTGTGGCGAAGTGCAGGTAGCGATAGACACCGAGGTCGAGCGCCTTGATGTCCCTCTCGTCGGCGGCCCGCCCCAACCGGATGTCGGGGGAGTCGGGCGGCACGCCGAGCGTGGCGGCGATGCGATTCACCTCCGCGCGGGTGGCGGGCAGCGGATTGAACAGGGGCAGGCCGCGCTTCTTGATCTGCTCGCGGGCCGCGCGGGTCGCGAGCGAGCGCCGCTCGGGCGACGCCGGCGGCGGCAACCGCTCGAGATCCTCGTAGACGGGATCGCCGACGGCGAGTAGCGGGCGCGAGGCGGCCCCGCCGCGAGCGCGCCTGGCGGTGCGCTCGAAGGTCAACACCGTCGCGGACGGAATGTAGGAGAAGGTGTAGCGCGTGCCGGCGAACGCCGGCGCCCCCCTGGGGCCGCGGGGTCCTAGCGCCTCGAACGGCAGCGTGCTCAGCACGCCGTCGGGAACCACGATGACGGTGGCGCCGGCGGGGACCTGCGCCAGCGGCTCCGCCAGCAGCCAGCGGTACAGCTTCTCGGCGGCACTGGCGTCAAAGCTCGGCACGCCGCCGCCGGTCACGCTCACCGAGCGCCGGAACGCCTCCGTCGTCGCCAGCACCTCCTCGCGGCGGACGGGGCTCGTGAACACGCGCAGCGGCTCGCCCTTGCGCAGGAGCCAGACGGCGATCCGCCGCTCGAGGACGGCGTAGGCGATGAGCGCCTCGTCGTTCCGCAGCGGGACCTGCCGGGCGGTCACCGGCACCGGATACTTCAGCGTCGCGTAGTCGGGGTGCGTCTGGCGCAGCGACTCCACGAAGCGCTGGAACTCGCCGTAGGCGGCCGACTCGTCGTAGGGGACGCCCCGCCGCAGCTCGGCGGTGGCGCCGGTCTGGAGCGTGCGCTCGCGCTCCCGGACGTCGGGCGGCAGATCGCGCTCGGCGGCGCCGACGAACGCCCGCGCGATCTGCTCGCTCAGCAGGCGGGCCCGCGCGGCCTCCGCGTAGTGGAACGCCACCTCGGCCGGTGTGTGGCCGCGCAGCGCGGCCGGCAGCGTGGGAATGTCGTCGATCCGCGGCAGTCCGAGCAGGCTGTCGACCAGCGCGGCGTAGGGGCTCGTGTGGCGGCCGAAGAACGCCACGCGGTCCTCGGGCCGGATGAGGCCGCGCAGGTTCTCGACGACGGCGACGGCCTCCAGCAGGCGCGCGGCCGCCTCGCGCGGCCGGCCGGCCAGCAGATGCGCCTGACCGTAGCGCCACGCGTGCTGCGCGCGCTCCTTGTAGGCGGTGGCCCGCAGCTGCGCGCTCACCGTATCGAACACCGCGGAGAAGCCGCTCATGGCGCTCGAGTAGCGCTGCATCGCCGCCGCCATCCCACGCTGGGCTTCGAGCCGCCGGGCGTGCGCCCGCTCGTACTCGGCGAGGTAGCGGAGGGCGGCTTCACCGTCTCCCGTCGCCACCGACACCTCGACGAGGGCCGTGAGCGCGGTCTCGATGGCGGCGGCCGCCGCGAGCTGGTTACCCGCCCGCTCAGCATCCACCTCGATCCTCTCGGTCGCACCCGCTCGCTCGGAACCCGGGCGCGGCTCCATCGACCAGCCGCGCGCCTCGGCGAGCGTGGCCTCGGCGATGCGCCTGGCGTCCGCGTGGTCGCCGAGCTCCGCCAGGACCATCGCCAGCGAGGCGCCGGAGGGATCGGGGCGGGCACGATCGCGGCGGCGCCGTTCCGCCTCCGCATAGGCTCGCTGGGCGGCCGGCAGATCGCCGACGCGCGCCGCGGCCTCGGCGAGCATGTAGTGCAGTTGGCCCGTGTCCCCGACATCGCCGCCGCCCGCGGCCATCAGCGCCTGCGCCTCGGCCAGCTTCTCGCGCGCGCGGTCGAGGTCCCCCAGGCGCGCGTAGGACGTCGCGACCGGCAGCAGCATGCGCACCTGCATGTCGAGCGCCTGCCGCTGCATGAGGCGATTCGCCTCGGCCATCTGGGGGCCTCTGCCGCTCATGAGCGAGCCCAGCCGCCCCTGGGCCGACTGGATACGCGCCTGCTGCTGCCCGGCGATGGCCTGCTGCGAGGTCAGGTTCGCCTCGTCGGCGCGAATCCACCCCTCGACGAACCACACCGCGCTCTCGGAGTCGCCGGCCTCCTCGCGATTGGACACGAGCTCCATGAGCACCGTGCTCTTGCTACCGGCGTCGGTGTACTCGCACAGGACGTCGACGAGGAGCACGTAGGCGGCGTCGAGCAGGCCTTGCTGCTTGAGCACGCGGGCGCGGCCGAGCCGGGGATCGAGGCTGGCGGACCGGAAGGCGCCGAGCTGGTTGACGTCGACGCGGCCGCCGGACCGTCGCGCGTCTTGCAGGCCCTCCAGCATCTGCTCGATCTGGGAGCGCGTCGGCTCGAGGCAGCGCTCGACCATGCGCGAGGTGTCCTCGTCGCTCCGCGCGAGGCCCGCCTGCACCGCCCGCTCCATCGCCTCGTCGGAGATGACCGGCGCGATCAGCGTGGGCGGCATCTCCGAGGCGTCGGGGACCTCGATCGGCGCCGGGCGGCTCATGCCCGGGCCCAGGCCGGGAATGCCGACGAGGCCACAGCCCGCGAGGGCGATCGCCAGAGCCGCGAGGACGATCGCCGGCGTGCGGGCCATGCACGCGCCTGCCGTCAGGGCTTGCGGGCCTGGTTCAACTTCTCGCCCAGCGTCATGCCGAAGCCGCCGCCCTTGCGGGCGTCCTTCAGGTAGGCCTGCGTCTCGGCCTGCTCCTCGTGGGTGATCGCCTTCTCGCGTGAGAGACGGATGCGCCGCCCGCCCTCCTCGATCGCCAGCACGAACACCTTCATCTCGCTGCCCACCGGAAACGCCTTGCGCGGATCCGCTCCGCGGGCCGTGGCCAGCTCGGCGTTGGGCACGAGGCCCGTCTGGCCGGGACCGAGCCGGACGAACACGCCGAAGGGCTCCACGCGGTCGACGCTGCCGGTCAACACGGCACCGACCACCACGCTCGATTCCATCTGCTCCCCGACCGCGGCGTCGTCCGGCGCCAGCGCCAGCGCGATGCGACGCTTGCCGGAATCGATGCCCACGATCATCACGGCGATCTCGGCGCTGCCGGCCACGGCCTCGCGCATGGCGCTCTGGCGGTGGCGCGGAATCTCGCTCACGTGCAGGAGCCCGTCGACGCCGGGGAGCAGCTCGACGAAGACGCCGAAGTCGGTGGCGCGCACCGCGCGGCCGCGCACCACCTGGCGCTCGCGGAGCCGGCCGGGCACGGCCACCCACGGATCGCCCTCGAGCGCCTTGAGGCTGAGCGTGAGCTTGCCCTTCTCGGCGTCGATCCGGATGACCTTCACCGTCACCACTTCGCCGACGTGCAGGCGATCGGCGGCACGCCCGACGCGCGAGTGCGACAGCTCGGACATCGGCACCAGCCCCTGCACGCCGCCCAGGTCGATGAAGGCGCCGAAGTCCGCGAGCGAGGCCACGACGCCGGGCAGCACGGCGTCGGGGACGATCCGCTTGCGCGTCTCCTCCGCCGCCACCGCCGCCTGCTCTTCGAGGATCTGCCGGCGCGAGAGGACGATGTTGCGGCCGTTCTCGGCGTACTTCGTGATGCGGAACTCGAGGACGCGGCCGACGTACTCCTCCGGCGCCGCCGCGCGACGCAGATCCATCTGCGACTGCGGGCAGAAGGCGCGGAGTCCGCCCACGGTCACCTCGTAGCCGCCCTTGATCACCGCGGCGACCTTGCCGTCGACCGGCATGCCGCTCTGCGCGGCCATCCCCAGCGCCTCCCGGGCCTGGGCGCCTTGCCGGAGCTTGTGGGAGAGCCGCACCTCGTCGCCGGTCGACACCACGGTGGCCTCGACCTCGTCGCCGATGGCCACCCGCAGCTGTCCGTCGTCGTCGGTCAGCTCGCCGCGATCGATCCACGCCTCGCCCTTGCCGCCGACGTCGACGAAGACGTGCTCGCCCCTGATCTGGATGACACGCCCGCGCACGACCTGGCCCCGCTCGAGCGCGGGCCCGGCCTCGTGGCGGGCGAACAACGTCGCGAAATCCTCGGAGTCACTCATGGTGGGCTCGATTATACGGGGCCGGTCACGGCCGGGCGCCGCAGAAGCAACGGGGCCCCGGCGGCCCAGTCCTCCCCTGTCGTCACCGAGCGCATGTGGAGCGAGTCGGCTATCATCCGCCCATCCTGCAGCGCGGGAGGAATCACGATGGCCGTTTCCGTGGGCTTCATCGGTGTCGGGAACATGGGCAATCCCATGGCGGGTAACGTGCTGAAGGCCGGCTTCCCCATGACGGTCTTCGACAAGAGCGCGAAGGCCATGGACAACCTGGTCCAGGCCGGCGCCCGCGCCGGCGGCTCGATGGCCGACGTCGCCGAGCGCTCCGAGATCGTGCTGACGTGCCTGCCCGCGTCGCCCGACGTCGAGGCGCTATACCTAGAGCCCGGCGGCCTGATCGAGCGCGCCAAGCCGGGGACGATCCTGATCGATCTCAGCAGCGTGCTGCCCTCCACGCCGCGCAAGCTCGAGCCGCGCGCGAAGGCGCGCGGCGTGCACTTCCTGGAGGCGCCCGTCAGCGGCGGCACCGCGGGCGCCCGCGCCGCGACGCTGGCGATCATGGTGGGCGGCGATCCGCAGATTCTCGAGCGCGCCAGGCCGGTGCTGCGGGCCATCGGTCCCAACATCTTCAGCGTGGGCCCGGTCGGCGCCGGCAACACGGTGAAGGCGATCAACAACATGATGGCCTGCGTCAACTCGCTGGCCATGATGGAGGGCGTGGTGCTCGGCGTGAAGGCCGGTCTCGACCCGATGATCGTCTACGAGGTGGTGAAGGCCAGCAGCGGCGGCAGCAAGGCCATCGAGCGCATTCCCACCGCGCTGGTGCCGCGGAAGTTCGAGCC
>Ga0134124_10002697_pt1 | contig 14302 bp, 9 predicted proteins | sample KB304_FD_96880 | JGI IMG/M metagenome (GOLD analysis project Ga0134124, IMG submission 96880) | Terrestrial soil microbial communities without Nitrogen fertilizer from Kellogg Biological Station, Michigan, USA - KB3-0-4 | ecosystem: Environmental > Terrestrial > Soil > Unclassified ... | reverse complement strand
GCGTACGCGCCGCTTTGGCTGCTTTGAATCGCCACCAAGAGCCAAAGCGGCGCGTACGCACAGACCGCGCCGCACTCCAAATATGTTCGTCACTCGGCCTGAGGTCGTTGTCATGCGTCTGTGCCTACCAACACAACTTTGGGACACTTCTCGCTTGTGCGGGTGTGCGTCAGGTTTTCGCTCATGAATTCCGATGGCGCAACCTAGGCGCACAACTGAAAAAGGGGCGCAACTCGCGCTGCGCCCCTTTTTCTCTTGATGCTCGACGTCTACGGGATATCGTTGATGATGTTAACAGCGTAGAGGGCATAACCCGAATGTCCTCCACCTGCATCCCCGACGTGTGTAGTATCTCCCACGCTGAGCGAAATCACATAGGCACACCGTTCTCCCCGAGCCAGCTTCGCCGCATCAGGAATACCGGGCACTGGTGTGGGAGAGGAAAGGTCGAGTGCGTTGACGATGTCCCAATCGGTGAGCTTGCCATCGGGGGAAATGATCGCCGGCCACTCATTTGGCACTCGAACGTTCGATCCGAAACCGCCGGGCGGCGGCGGCGGGCCAAGATGAGATTCAACCGCGATGCCGGCGGGAGAGCCGCCGTTTTTCTGGAATGAGAGGCCGTAGCTTCCGAAGTTGTCATTCGGCCGCAACTGCGGCGCGGTTGCATCGATCGGCGGATCCCAGGCGATCCCTCGCACCTCGGCGAACGTTCCGAGGAAAATGCTCAACCGAAGATCAACGCAAGGCGCCAGCCCCCCGATGGACGATATGTGCGCGGTCGGGCCCTGGTTGTCGATCCACACCACCACTCGATCGACTCCAGCGACCGTGAGTGGTCCACCCCCGCCGACCGGACCATCCTTTACCTCAACCATCATCAGAAATCTTCCGTTAAGTGACCCGCTGCCCCACGCCGGAATAGGTTTCACTTTCGGAACGGTGTACGGAGTGAACGGCGGAACCAGAAGCGTACAGTGATCCACCGACCACTGCGATGTAAGAACACCATTGAGAACCGTGTTCGACGTTGGGAAGAGACATCCGGACTGCCACGGATGATCGACCGTATCGTCATAGACCACGGGTTGTACCGGCGGTGAGAAGAGTGCGACGCCTCCAGTAGAGTCCGCAGGAGTCGGAGCCGGGGCGGCTGGCGGAGAGTCGAACCGGAACAGGCGGAACTCGCGCAGTATCCTGTCGCATCCGACTACGTATGCGCTGCCGGTTACGCTGAACGCCCCGCCAATAGATGCCTCGGGAACGGATGGGTCAGGGTCATTCACGTCCTTGATTAACTTGACGTGTGGGCTCGCCGGATGGAACGGATCGGCCCCTTCGACTGCGTTCACTTCCGCGACAGCGGTGATCTCAATCGCCCTTGTCCGTAGCGTGAACGTGCGCGTATCAGAAACCGAACCCGCGGCGTTATCAAACACGTCGAGATGGATCGTAAATTCCGTGACACCTGGTGGAAGCAGGTTGACGTCGAGCCAGCCGAGTGTGCCGCTGGTCACCGGGGTGCTTGAACTTGGGTGAGCCGGCGGCCGATCACAGTTCGGATAGACAACCGCGTGATTGATTGTGGGTCCCCCGTAGCTGTAGCTGAGCGTATAGTGATCGAAAGCACCGCCGGCGGCGGTCCCCGTAATTTCAACCGCGTTGAGCGGAGCGCCTCCGGTCAGGCAATCAGTAACCTGCACCGACTGGACGCATTCGCCTGCCGTCGGGGTGTCGATGAAGCCGATCAGCGGGTCTGGAGTGCACAGCTCGACGCAGAAGCAGTGCCCGACGTTCTCGCGCCCGGGTGTTCGCGCTACCGAGCGGTCCTCATCCAAAATCACATCGGGCCCTAACACTGCTTTGAAATAGACGTCCGGTCCTCCGACCAGTTCGAAGTTTATGAATGGCGAGAAGGGCGTTCGCCGGAAATCCTCGAACGTGTAATCAATCCGGAAGCGTCCGGTAGCATCGGTCACTCCCGAACCCAGCGCGTCGTCTTGCAGCCAATCGGCATCGAATGCGCTGACAGTCGCTCCCGCGACTGGATGGCTTGTCTGGCAGACGGTCAGCCGTCCGCAGATCGCCCACGCTCCGAAACGAGCTCGCACTGCGCACCAGATGCGAAACGGGAGGCAGTATTTCCATATGGCAAATCGGCCTTCCCGCGATTCCGTCCACTCCGGCTGAAGCGTCGTGATTGTGAACTGTACCGGTTGCCGTTCCTTGCGGGTCTTCAACCCGGGAACGGTGTCGATGCGGACATCAACGTCAAAAGCCTCGCCCGCATAGCGATCCTTTTCACCCAGCGTAGCGGTGAAGTTTCCGTCGTCGTCCGTCTCGGTCTCCGCGATAAGCAAGCGCTCGCGTGCGCGCGCCTCGTCCTCGCTGTGCATCGCGAAAGTTTCTTTCGCGCTCGCCGCGGCGCGAGCCTTGACGTCCAGATTTTCGTCGAGTCGGTAGAGCCTGACTCGGACACGCGATAGAGGCTCCGGGCATTCGGCGCATATGAACCCACAGAGCCTTCCTTTGAAGATATAAGCCATGGCAGGTCACCTCCTTACGGTGTTGTAGAGAACCATTGAGGCGCGCGAGTGTATCCCAGCCCACATGCTCAGTCAAGACATTTCAGGTGAGCCAACTTCCATTAGGTTACTGGCGCGCAAAACACGCGAAACTGGATTCAGCTCGCCCTTCGAAACCCCGTGAGGGCACGTGAAAAACGGCTTGCAATTCAGCGCGTCTCACCTCGATCCGTGAAGATCACCGCCCACCGCGCCCGTTGGTTCTTGAATAATCTTTTCGACCCGATTACTCTCCTTGACTCGAACGCACCGGCGCACCTTGCCAACTCACTTCGCGAATGGAAGGCCTATGAAAAACAGAACCGCATTGATATCTCGACGTGCGCTCCTGCTGGCATGCCTGCTGCTCAGCCTGAGTCTTTTCCAAGGCAGTCAATCGAAGGCGATCAAGGACCTGCAGCCGACTGTAATCCTGGTCTCCCTCGATGGGTTTCGCTACGACTATCTGGACAAGTATCAACCGCCGACTCTCAGGTCATTGGCTCGAGATGGCGTGCAGGCAAAGTGGATGATCCCTTCCTTTCCAAGCAAGACTTTTCCTAACCACTACACGATCGTCACCGGACTCTACCCGCAGAATAACGGCATAGTCGAGAACAGCGTTTACGACAAGAGCACGGGTGTAACCTTCTCGATGAGCAATCGTGAAGAAGTGCAAAACGGGCGCTGGTGGCTGGGCGAGCCGATCTGGATTACCGCCGAGAAGCAAGGGCAACGGACCGCGCCGTTTTTCTGGCCGGGAAGCGAAACCAAAATATCGGGCATATGGCCGACCTACTGGAAGCCTTATGACGGCAAGGTCTCAAACGATTCGCGCGTTGATCAGATCCTGTCGTGGATCGACCTGCCTCGCCCCAAACGGCCAACCTTCCTGACTCTATACTTCAACGACGTGGACAACGCCGGACATGAGTTCAGCCCGGATTCAACCGAAACACACGACGCCGTTCTTAAAGTTGACATTGAACTTGGCAAGCTCATGGCTGGACTTAAAGCGCGAGGGATATTCTCGCAGGTCAACCTGATCATAGTCTCCGATCACGGCATGGCAACCCAGGACCCGCGCAACACAATTATTCTCGATGAGCTTTTTGATACGAAGCTTGCGGAGAAGGTCCTTTGGACGGCCGAGATCGTCAGCATATTTCCAAAAGAAGGAAAGGAAGACGCGATCTTTCAAACGCTTAAGGGGAAGTTGCCGCCGCAAGCAAAGGTCTATCGCAAAGCAGAAATGCCGGAGCGGTTTCACTACTCGAACAGCCCGCGCATCGCGCCTTTGCTGGTGCTGCCCGACGAGGGCTGGTCTCTGACGACCAGAGAGAGGTTTGAAGAAAGAAAAGCTAAAGGTCACTCGAACAATTTGAAAGGCGGACACGGTTACGACAATGGGCTTACGTCGATGCGAGCGATCTTCATCGCACACGGTTCGGCTTTCAAGAAAGGCGTCGTGATCGAGCCGTTTGAAAATGTTCAGGTGTACAACGTGATGGCAAAGATTCTGGGTTTGAAGCCCGCGCACAACGACGGGAACGATACGGTCGTCAACTCAGCCTTAGTACCCGACGCCGCTCACCGACGTTAGTTAACAGCAAGCGAGCCCGGCGCTCCAACACTGAATTGCGTCTTGTGCTTGACTTGCCGGTTGCGGAAGCAGTAGTTTCATCGCGCTCGTCCAAGTTCCGCAGGTGTAACCCTGATATGTCTGCGAACCGTGAGTGCAAGTCATGCAACAACCCCCTTCCGCGATCCGCATCATTGTGCCCTCACTGCGGAAGGCCCGGTCTTTATCCTAACGTTGAAGACGCGGAAGAGGACGCCGAACGCGCTGCCCTTGATCAGCGTTATCGAGAAGCGTTGACCGAATCAGCAACGCGAGGCGCGGACCAGGCGCTTAAAAAGTTCGAAGCCGCCGCCTCTGACTCGAAGGCTGTTTTGGCGCGATCTCCAGGCGACCTGCTCAGACTGGCTAACAGCGATCGCGACCTGTTCGCGACGTACTACCAACTAAAAAAAGCGGGACTGCGCCTGCCGGCCGGTGACGAATGGGACTACCGCCGGCGCTCGGCCGATCTTGCGCTCTTTCCGAACTTCGAGGAGCACATAACGTTCGCAGCTCTCTCGCTTGATGGAGTCGGGCTCTCGAACTACGGTTCCTGTTCGATCGTGCTACGGAGCGATATGATCGCTCATCGCACTACAGTGTTTGAGGAGAATTCCGTCACGTTCACTGAGCGCCATGGCGTTGCTCTGAAGAAAGGCAAGTTGCCTAAGGGGTATCGGGCTCCGTGGGATGACCGGGGAAAGCTTTGCACGGCGAAACTTCATGCGCACGTTGACGCTCATACAACACGAGATGAATACCCCAAGCTGCTGATGCGCGAGGGAGCGACTTCAGAAGAGGACGATTTCGTAGAGGCGCATGTCTTCGGCCCGTGGACGGCGCGCACGATCGAGCAGGTTTCAGTTTCCAAACGGAGGAAGAAGGCCGATAATATAAGCATCAAATGGCTCGAACGAGAGCTAAAGAAGTTCGGAACGACGGTGAAGAGCAAGTGATGAACGCAGTGATTTCAGGCAGGGCGGGTTTGGCGTTGGTCATCGACGGAGGGAGGCTGATGTCGCTCGACGTCGATGATTTGGGGACGCTTGTGCCCAGAAGCCAAAGCGATCTGCGCTTCCTTTTGGCAGACGCCACCGACCTTGTCGCGCTCGAAAATACCGGTCGTGAGGAGATCGCACAGCGACTCGATCTGGAGCACGACATTGCGTGCGCGCTGGACATGACCTTGATAGCGGTCGACCCCGATACCTCGATGGAGCTTCGGGCGGAAGCCGTCGCCGCTCTCGATGAACTACTCGCCGACCAGCGCGTAGTCAAGCGCCTCGAATTCATGATGTACGCAAAGCCGTTGCCCGACTCGGCCGACCTCATGGGAGTGCTCTTCTGCATAGAAATGACTGCCGTCGCGGCTGCGTTGTTCTTCGCGTGGCTAGAACAATATCAAACCGCGATCCATGCGGTGCGCGAGGCATGGGACGCGCTACCCGATGACCTCTTTGGCGATGAACTAACCGCCAAAGCTGTGTTCCACGATGCAGCCTGCAACGAGGGGCTGTTCCGTATCCTGGCGGTGAACTACGCCAATGAGTCCAGCATTTCCGCGTTTCGTGTCGAGGCTCTCAAGAACACATCGATCACCAACTTGCGGAATTATCGTGATGTCCTTCACCGATGGTGTTCGTCAATTCGCGGGGCCGCGGGCACCGATGCGCAAGTGATCGGCAGCGTACATGACAACTACGAAGAGTCGACTGAGACTCCGCAACACGCGATTGCCATGAACACGCCAACCGGGAAGGAACCACTGGTCACAGTAACAATGAAAGAACTGCTTGAAGCTGGCGTCCACTTTGGACATCAGGTCGAGCGGTGGAACCCGAAGATGAAGGAGTTTGTCTTCCGGGAGCGAAACGGAGTTTACATCATTGATCTTCAGAAGACACAGCGGCTCTTTAAGGAAGCCGTCAAGTTTGTAACTCAGAAGTCGATGGATGGCGCGAGCTTCATGTTTGTCGGCACCAAGCGTCAGGCGCAGGACGCGGTTGAAGAAGAAGCCAAGCGCTCCGGCCAGTTCTATGTCAATCAGCGCTGGCTCGGTGGATTGCTGACCAACTTCCAGGCCGTACAGAAATCCATACAGCGGATGAAAGACTTAGAGGCAATGCGCACTGACGGGCGCTTCGCCGCCTTGACGAAAAAGGAGCGCCTCGGATTGGATCGCGAGCTCGCGGCGCTGGAAAAAAACCTTGCGGGCATTCGAGACATGAAGCGGCTGCCGGAGGTGATCTTCATTATCGACTCGAACAAGGAAGAGATCGCCGTGCACGAAGCAAACAAGCTTGGAATCACTACGGTCGCCATCCTCGATACAAACTGCAACCCTGATGGCATTGACTACATCGTGCCTGGAAACGACGACGCTGTCCGCTCTGTGCGCCTCTTCGCTGCAAAGATGGCTGACGCGATCATCGAGGGGAAGCAGACGGTGAAAGAGGGCGGCGTTAAAATCGGTGCGGACAAGGGCGCGGATGCAGTTGCCTCAGCGAGTGAAGTTTCCCGGACGGTCCGGCCTCCGCTAGAACTTCGCAGAAGAGCAAAGGACCGAATCGAGGACGATGGCTAAGGCGCCTTCAATCGAAGATAAACTGGCCGAGCTCGCGACGCTTGGCAAAGAGCCGGATACTCCCGAAGCTCGCAAGCAACTCCGCAAACATCTCGCCGGCAAGATAAGCCTCATCGTTGCGAAGGCTGCGGAGATCGTCGCCCATCTCGAAGATCACGAGTTCACTCCGGATCTAATCGCAGCTTTTCATCGCTTCATGAAAGATGCCGCGAAGACCGACAAAGGCTGTGCTGCGAAGACCGCAATCGTCAAAGCGCTGCTTGCCGCGGACTGTGACGACGAAGGGCTTTTTAGAACAGGCGTTCGGCACGTTCAGCACGAGCCCACCTGGGGCGGACGTTCGGACACCGCCGCTCCGTTGAGAGCGCTCTGCGGATTAGGTCTGGTTCAAATCGGGTCGCCTGATGCAATGAATGAGCTCGCAGCGTTGCTTGCAGATAAAGAAGCCGATGCTCGCATAGGCGCGGCGGGAGCGCTCGGCCATTGCGGGCCTGCGGCGGCGCCGCTTCTGAGACTAAAGGTGCTGACCGGCGACGAGGAGCCGGCGGTGATCGCTGAGTGCCTGAATGCGTTGATGAAGGTATCGCCACGCGAGTCGTTCGAATTCGTGGCGAGGTTTGTCGATCGCAGCCATGAGTCTCTTTATGAACCGGCGGCGCTGGCGCTTGCCGAGTCGCGATTGCCCGGGGTCTTCGAGTTGTTGCAGGAGAAATGGACTACGACGTTCGATCGCGAGTTCAAACAGAACCTGCTGCTGCCAATCGGCCTCACTCGCTGCGAAGAAGCACGCGATTTTCTTATCTCGGTGCTCGAGACGGGAGAAGTGAGATTGGCCACCGCCGCAATAAATGCGCTGAGCATCTATCGCGACGACGCGAGTCTTTTGAAGCGCGCAGAGGCGGTTATTGACGGGCCGAACAAGCCTGCGTTGCTGGCGGCTTTGCGGCGCGCGTTCGAGTGAACACCTGTAAGGGCGTCCCTTCGTGGGCGCCCCTTTTTCCCCGCCCGACGTAGATCGCCAAAGAGGGGCGCCCACGGAGGGACGCCCGTACAAGTGTTCATCATTTGGCGATTCTGATTCTTAATGCGGCCAGAGCCAGCCAAATGTTCCGGCAGTCAGAAGGCCAAACACCAAGCCATCGAAGACGAACTTCAGCGTCGTTCCCCATTTGCGCTTGCCCCAGATGGAATTCTGGAATTGCGCAAGCGCGTATGAGGCGAACGATACGCACCCCACGAACCGGAACACTTCAAGATAGTGTGCGCCAGGCTTCAGTGCGTGGCCGGCTACGTAAGCTGCGAAGATGCTCACGATCACGCAGTATATGAACCACTGCACCAGGCTAGGTCCCATTGAAGGTGGAGCGCTCGGCATGATGGTAAAGTAACCGACAGGACCTGCCTTCATCTTGTCCAGGAACGCCGGGTCCTTCATGGCTGCCATCGAGTCCGCATGAGGCATGAAGTAATCGCCGGGCGGGATGTTGAGCGGACGAAGCGCTGCTATTGCCTCGTCTTCCTTTGGGATTTTTCCCATGTCGTTTTTGTGGTAGCCCAACACCATATGCATGACGGAGCTGGCAACGAAGACGATCACCGCCGAAAGCAAGATCGGTATCCAAAGCGACATCAGTGACACCATAGATAACCTCCTGAGTTTTAGAATCGGGCCGTGTTACGGTAAGAGTGAATCGGCAAGATGCTATTGCTTTGGAGGCGAGTGCGCAAGGCGAAGTGGCAGTCTTCGACTTAATCCGTGTAAACCAGTCAAATCCGTTTGATCGGTGATCTATGTAGGCGTAGCAACGAGACTCCAGAACAATAGACCACGGATCAAACGGATTTGACTGGTTTGCACGGATATTAGTGGAGCGTATCAGAGAAATCGGTAGTCCGTATGGGCGGTCCTCCGTGGCAGACCCTCTCTCGATTAAGCGCTTCCTCATTGAGGGGCGGCCACGGAGGACCGCCCATACAGGAATGCCCTTAGTCACTGTGGAAACCTTTGTTACCAAGTCGCCAGTCCTTCGTCGGGGATAGGCTCGCACGAGCAATTAATCCAACATCTGGCGAAGCGACTTATACACTGTGTCGGCCACTATCTTTGTTCCCTCTTCATTCGGATGAATCCCGTCGCGCTGATTGAGAGATTCGTTGCCCGCTACGCCATCGAGAAAAAATGGGATCAGGTGAATCTGATACTGGCGCGCGAGCGACGGAAATGCTTCGTGAACTGCTTTGCGATATTCCGGGCCTGAGTTCGTAGGCGCCTCCATACCCGTGAGCAACACCATCGCACCACGAGCCTTTGCTCGCTCGATGATCGTCGAGAGATTGTGCTTCATCTCATCGACTGACTGCCCGCGCAGGATGTCGTTCGCGCCCAGTTCGAGGATCACAACGCGAACTTCGCCCTCCAGCGCCCAGTCGATTCTCCTCGCGCCGCCGGCCGTCGTATCCCCGGAGACGCCGGCGTTCACAACTTCGTAGCTGAAGCCGCCGGCGTCGAGCTTCTGTTGCAACAACGCGGGGTAGCTGGCTGTTTGAGGAAGCCCAAGTCCCGCCGTCAGGCTATCGCCGAATGCAACTATCTTCGGTAAACTCTTTCCAGGAAGAGCGGCTGAAGGCGGCGGCGACGTTTCTTCATTAGGAGCTTCTTTACCAGATGGGCCCTTGCAACCACTCAGGACCAACATCGCAACCAGGACGAGGTAAGCAAAGAATCGATTCATGATTGAATTATACAAGGTCTCTAAAGTAGTTCCCTCGGGCGCGGAGATGCTCACGATCCTGCACTCGCTCGATCTCACGATTCCGGACGGCCAGTTCATCACCGTCATCGGGCCTTCGGGCAGCGGCAAGTCTACCCTTCTCGGGCTGATCGCCGGACTCGACGAGCCGACCGCCGGCGAGATTCGAATCGACGGCCAGACTATTACCAACATGAGCGAAGACGCGCTCGCTCAGCTCCGCGGCGCCAAAATTGGATTCATCTTTCAGTCGTTTCACCTGATGCCTTCCCTCACGGCGCTCGAGAACATATTAGTGCCGATGGAAATCGCCGGCGCAAGCAACGCCCGCGAACGAGCGCAAAGCCTGCTCGAAGACGTAGACCTCGTTGCGCGCGCGCATCATTATCCTTCACAGCTTTCCGGAGGCGAGCAACAGCGAGTCGCAATCGCTCGCGCCTTCGCCAACAATCCCTCGATCCTGCTCGCGGACGAACCGACCGGGAATCTGGACTCCCGTAACGGCCATCACGTTTTCGAGTTGATGGTCGATATGAATCGAAAGCGAAACGCAACGCTCGTGCTGGTCACACACGAACACGAACTGGCGACGCCTGCCGATCGACAGATCTCGCTGAGGGACGGGCGAGTAGTAAGCGACAGCGATGCGACCGACTCGAGCACTCGAGGCGGCGTGGCGCAGGAAGCCGATGTAGTGGAGACGAGCATCTCGTGAAATTCATCTTACAACTTGCGCGTCGTGAGCTTCGAGCCTCGTGGCGCCGGCTCCTCTTCTTCTTCGCATGCATTGCAATCGGCGTAGGCGCGATAGTAGCCGGCCGGTCGATGCTTCAAAACGCGAGCACCGCAATTGCGTCGGAAGCCCGCAACCTGCTCACGGCGGACGTGCAGATTGACAGCAATCGCCCGTGGACTCCTGAAACGCTGGCGGCGATCGATCGCATATCGCAGCCGCTCGCCGAAGCAAGAACTGAGACGATCGAGTCACCGACCATGCTGCGCCCGGCCGACGCTTCTCACGAAGGCGCGATGATGGTCGAACTGAAGGGCATTGACTCCGGGTTTCCGCTGGTTGGTGAATTCAAGCTGGCCAATGGCGAGCCGTTTTCCTATGAACTTGTTCAAAACGGCGGCGCAGTCGTTTCGGTTGCGCTTCTCGATCGGTTAGGGGTGACAATCGGCGATGATGTAAAGATCGGAAATTCGACGTTTCAAATTCGAGGCTCGATCGAGCGAGAGCCTGGCGCCGGAGGCGGGTTTCGCATAGGTCCTCGCGTCTTCGTCGAGCGCACCGCGGTCGAGTCGGCGGGACTTACTGGATTCGGCAGCCGCGCGCGGCGCAAGATCTACTTCACCACGCCGCTCGATAAACTGCCTGCGCTCACTCGTCAACTTCGCGACGAACTGAAGAACAACCTGGTCAACGTTCGTTCGTATAAGGAGTCCCAGGAGAATCTAAGCGAGCAGTTCTCGCGCGCCGAAGATTACTCGTCGCTGACCGGTCTGGTCATTCTGGTGCTCGGCGGCATCGGTATTTCAAATGTGACTCGAGTCTTCATCGAGCAGAAGAAGAAAGCGATTGCGGTGCTGAAGTGCGTCGGCGCAACAGGAACAAGGATCACAATTGCGTACCTGGCGCAGGTAGTCACGATGGGAATCGTCGGCAGCGGCCTGGGGCTTCTGTTTGGAAAGGGCGTTCTGGTTCTCATTCAGCAGGTCTTCGCCGATAAGCTGCCCTCATACATGACATACGGCCTTAGAGCGGGAGCAGCCGCGCAGGGGCTGACGGTGGGCATCCTGATTTCAGTTTTGTTTTCGGCGCTGCCGCTGCTGCGCATCCGTCATATCAAGCCGAACGTGCTCCTGCGTGAGAGCGCTGTCACGAAGCGGGGCGCACTGGACCTTTTGCGGTGGGCTACTGCGGTGATCGTAATGCTCGGCCTGTTGATGGTTGTTTCGTGGCAGGCGGGGTCAATCCGCGTAGGCCTGGTTTTCCTTGGAGGGCTTGCAGTGACGGCGGGCGGGCTTTACCTTGCGGCGACGCTCCTTATTCTCCTTGTGCGCCGGACTCGGCCGCTAACTTCCTTTGCCCTGAAGCAAGCAATAAACAGTCTTCATCGCCCGGGCAATCAAACTCGCGTGATCGTAATGGTAGTCGGGCTGGGAGTGTTTCTCGTCATCTCGACGCAGGCGCTTCAAGCGAATCTGATTCGCGAATTTGATCTGGGCCGAAACGGGAATATTCCTAACATGTTCCTGATCGACGTTCAGAAAGACCAGGCACAGGGCCTATCGGATCTGGTTACCCAGCTAACGGGCAGCCGGCCGTTGCTGGTTCCCACGATTCGAGTTCGAATGCTTGCGATCAACGGCCAGGAGATAGACTTCAACGATCTGGATAAGAAACGCGAACGCAACCGGCTAAGCCGCGAGTACGTTGTGACCTATCGGCCCGAGCTCGAGTCGAATGAAAAAGTAGTCGGCGGCAAGTTTTGGGATTCGACCTCGTCGCCCGAGCCCGAAGTTTCAATCGAGGAGAGCATGCGTGGGCTTGCCGGACTCGACGTGGGCGGCGAGATGACCTTCGACCTCCAGGGCCGCAAGCTTACGGCGAAGGTTACCAGCATAAGAAAGGTAGATTGGCGAAACGCGCGGACGGGGTTCATGGTGCTTTTCCGGCCGGGCACGCTCGAGGACGCCCCACAAATGTTCGTGGGTGCGCTCAATGGACCGAGCGGCGAAGTCGAACGCTCGCGACTGCAAAGGGCGCTGGTGGATGCCTATCCAAATGTTTCAGTAATCGATGTCGTAGACGTCGTCCGGTCGATCGAGCGCATCATTCACAACATCACACTGGCAATCTCATTTGTCGGCGCGTTCATTCTGTTGAGCGGCGCTTTGATCCTGATCGGGTCGCTTGCGATGACAAAGTTTCAGCGGATCTACGAAGTCGCATTGCTCAAGACGCTGGGCGCGAAACGAAAGACCCTGTTGAGGATTCTGCTTGCGGAATACGGGCTGATAGGAATAGTCGCGGGAGTCATCGGCTCGGGCGCGGCAGTGGGCTTATCTTATGTGACGTCGCGATGGGTGTTCGAGATTCCGTGGAGCTTCACACCGGTGGTCAACTTTGGAGGCGTTGTCGCAACGATTATCCTGGTGATTGGAGTTGGAATCCTTGCTACAGTCGACGTGCTGTCGCGCAAGCCGCTGGCTACGCTACGGGCGCAGTGAAGGTTCAGATTGCCCTTCATCCGTACGACTATGCCGCTAGTCGCTAGTGCAAGAATCCGTGCGAAAATCAGCGTCATCCGCGGTCTATCGTTCGAAATAATTCTCCTCATTAATCGCCGAATAGACCACGGATGACGCTGATTTGACGGATTTGCACGGGTACGCCTTCACTAGCGAAATGTCCGTTACCAGCGCGAACCCAACCAACAAAAAAGGGGCGGCCACAGAGGGCCGCCCCTACATTTCATTACTGACGCTGGATTCTTAGAAGCCGCCCATTCCGCCGCCGCCCGGCATCTGCGGAGCTTCCTTCTCTTGTTCCGGCAGATCCGAGATCAGCGCTTCGGTGGTTAGCAGCAATCCCGCGATCGAAGCGGCGTTCTGCAACGCGTACCGAGTGACCTTTGTGGGATCGACTACACCCATTGCGATCATGTCGCCATACTCTTCGGTATCCGCGTTGAAGCCGTAGTTCGCCGATTTGTTGTTTCTCACCTTATCGACGACCACCGCGCCTTCCTGCCCGGCGTTCGCGACGATCTGACGAAGCGGTTCCTCGAGCGCGCGCTTTACGATTCCGACTCCGATGTTCTCGTCTTCGTTATCGAGCTTCAGACCTTCGAGCGCCTTCTGGGCGCGGATGAAAGCCACGCCGCCGCCCGGCACTATGCCCTCTTCAACCGCGGCCTTGGTAGCGTGCATCGCATCCTCGACGCGAGCCTTCTTTTCCTTCAACTCGGTCTCGGTAGCCGCGCCGACTTTGATCACCGCGACGCCACCCACGAGCTTCGCCAGCCGCTCCTGCAGTTTCTCGCGATCGTAGTCCGAAGTGGTGTCGTCGATCTGGGCGCGAATCTGCTTGACGCGACCTTCGATCTCTGACGTCTTGCCTCCGCCTTCGACGATGGTTGTGTTGTCCTTGTCGACAACAACCTTCTTGGCTCGCCCGAGGTCGGAAAGCTGAATGCTCTCGAGCTTGATGCCGAGGTCTTCGGTTATCGCCTTGCCGCCGGTGAGAATCGCGATGTCCTGAAGCATAGCCTTGCGGCGATCGCCAAATCCCGGGGCCTTGACCGCACAAACCTGCAACGTGCCTCGCAGCCTGTTCACAACCAGCGTAGCCAGCGCTTCGCCCTCAACGTCTTCGGCGATGATCAGCAGCGGCTTGCCCCCTCGAGCAACCTGTTCGAGCAGCGGAAGCAAATCCTTCATCGACGAAATCTTCTTCTCGTGAATGAGGATTACCGCGTCTTCGAGCGCCGCTTCCATTCTCTCAGGATCCGTGACGAAGTACGGTGACAGATAGCCTCGATCGAACTGCATACCTTCCACGACTTCAAGCGCGGTCTCCAGTGTTCGCGATTCCTCGACGGTGATTACGCCGTCCTGGCCGACTTTGGCCATCGCTTCGGCGATCAGATTTCCGATGGTTGCATCGCCGTTTGCCGAGATGGTGCCCACCTGGGCGATTGCTTCGTTGTCCTTCACCTTCTTGGACAAGCGCTGAATCTCCTCGACCGCTTTCTCGACTGCCTTGTCGATGCCGCGC
>Ga0134124_10002696_pt1 | contig 14304 bp, 10 predicted proteins | sample KB304_FD_96880 | JGI IMG/M metagenome (GOLD analysis project Ga0134124, IMG submission 96880) | Terrestrial soil microbial communities without Nitrogen fertilizer from Kellogg Biological Station, Michigan, USA - KB3-0-4 | ecosystem: Environmental > Terrestrial > Soil > Unclassified ... | reverse complement strand
GGTCGTACGCTCTCGGGCGTGCACGGGAAGAAGACGCGAAAAGTGGCCCCCTGCCCGGGGCTGCTCGTGACAGAAATTGCTCCGCGGTGTTGTTTGACGATGCCGTGCACCGTTGCAAGGCCCAGCCCCGTGCCCTTGCCGCGTTCCTTGGTCGTGAAAAATGGTTCGAACAGGTGGGCGCGCGTTTCCTCGTCGATACCGTGTCCGGAGTCCGTGACACACAGCACGCCGTAAGAGCCCGCTTCGAGCTCCAACTCCGCATCGGGTTCCAGGCGTTCCACCCGCGCGACGGTCACCTCGAGCCGCCCGCCGCTCGCGAGCATCGCATCTTGCGCGTTGACGACCAAGTTGAGCACCACTTGCTGCAGCTGCGTGGCGTCGGCCCGCACCACGACCTGCTGCGACGGCAAGGTAATCACCAGGTTGATCGATTCCGGAATCATGGCGCGCAGGATCTTCTCGATGCGTCGCACTTGTTCGCTCAGATCGAGCGGTCGCACCTCCAGCGCTTGCTTCCGACCGAACGCGAGCAATTGCCGCACCAACTGGCGCGCGCCCTCCGCTGCCTCCAGGACCACGGCCAGGTCGCTGTAGATCGGGTCGGTCACGGGCAAGCTGCTGCGCACCAACTCGGTGTAACCGATGATCGGCGTGAGCAGGTTGTTGAAGTCGTGGGCCACCCCGCCAGCCAACAGCCCAATCGCTTCTATCTTGCGCGCTTGGGTCAGGTGTTCTTCGAGCTCGGCACGCTCGTTCTCGGCGCGCACGCGATCGGAAACGTCACGCACGTTCACGATCACGCCATCCACACCGCGCACGTCGAACGCCGCGCGCCCCACGAGCTCGACATCACGCGACTGTCCATCTCGATGGACCACCCGCAGCTGGTCGAAGACAGGCTTGTCGTCGGCGATGGCCTCTGCCAAGCGCTCACGCGCCGGCGCGACGTCCGCGGGCGCGAGAAAGTCGAACCAATTCTTGCCGATCACGTCGGCCGCGCTGCAACCGAGCAGCCGCTCGATGGAGGGACTCGAGTACGACACCCGTCCCGAACGGTCGATGACCAGAATCACGTCCAGCGCGTTTTCGACGAAGGCGCGCACGCGCTCCTCGCTCTCGCGCGCCGCGCCTTCTGCTCGCGTGCGGTCGCCGATCTCGACCAGCAAGCCATCCAGAGTTTCCCGCACCTGATCGGTCATCAGATTGAAGGCGTGGGCCAAGGCTTGCACCTCGCGCGGTCCCGAAATCTTGGCGTGGGTCTCCAAATCGCCGCGCGCGACGCGCTCGGCGCTCTCGGTCAGCCGCAAGATCGGCGCGGCGACCCGCGTGCCGAAGAACACCGCCGCCAGCACGGCACAGGCGGCCACCCCGAGTGCGACCAAGCCCGCGCTCGCCAGCTGGTCCTCGACGGGCGCGATGAAGGCTTCACTCGGACGCACCACGGCGACCTGCCAAGGTTTGCGCTGCAGCTCGCAGCGCGCGACCTTTTGTTCGTCCCCGCCCCCGTACGCCTGGAGCTTCAGGTGGGTGGTGAACATCGGAGCGTTGCCTGGCTGCTGCCGCAGCCCACTCAACAGCTCCGGCGCGTCTAGCGCGACGTTGCGCCCGACGACGCGTGGCGAAAGCCCGTGAGCGAGGTAACGCTCCGTTTGATCGACCACGGTCAAAAACGCGCCAGAGCCGAGCAAAGCCGAGTCGCGGGCCACTAGTCGCTGTAGGACCTGGGCGTAGTAACGCAAGCGCAGCACACCCACGATTTCGAACTCCGCGTCGCGCACCACCGCGCTGAAGGTCAAAACCAGACGCTTGGAACCCGGTGCAATCGGCTCGACCTCGGAGACGTGCGGCAAACCGTCACGCATCGGCGCCTGGAAGTAGCCGTACGCCGATTCATCACCGTCGAGATTCGGATGGTTCGAATCAGCGACGTTGCGTCCCCGCGCGTCGAGCAACGCATACGAGGCGACGAAGATCGAGTCACGCAGGGCGCCGCGCTCGAGCAGCTGCTCGATTTGGCTTTTGTCCGCGCTTTTCGCACGCGCCTCGCCGGGCAGCGACAGGAAGCGGGCCAAGGCCGCGTCTTGTGCGTCACTCCGAACATTGTCCAAGCCCTTGGCGATGAAATCGTCCAGCGCGTTCGCCGTCAGCTGCGCAGCCGAGCCGAGCAGGCGCGCCTCGCGTTCGACGAGCTGGTTCTTCGTGACGCGCATTTCAATCAGCGTGAGCACGAGCAGGGATCCGAGTGAGATACCGAGGGCCAGGATGATCAGCCGCCCGCGGATGCCCATGCGGTCGCTCAGCGCGGACTTCATTTGGCCGCCGGTAGAAATTGCCGGTCGAGCAGTCGCTCGAGGTCGGGCACGGCGCTGAGCGTGCCACGACTCAAGAAATGGTCGACGAAGTGCTGGAGCACGTGTCGCGCCGAGCGATTGTCCGCTCCGGACTCGAACAAGCGTCGCTCTTCGCTCAACTCGAACAGGTGGATCCCGCTCTGGCTCACTGTGCCGGCCGGCACGGCCAAACGCTTCTCCAAGAGCGCGTTGTCTTCAGCGGGGTGAGCCTGCCAGTGCTCGACCGCGCGAAACCAGGCTTTCACGAAGCGACGCACGGCCGTGGGGCGCCCGCGCAGGGTTTCGCCCGAGAAGATGAATCCGTCCAGAATCAGCCCGTCCGCGTCGCGACTCGTGTAGAGCACCTTGGCGCCCAGCTGGCGCGCGCGCGACGCATACGGTTCCCAAGTGTGCACCGCGGCGATCTCGCCAGATAGCAAGCGATCGACGGCCTGCGACGCATCGACGTTAACGACCTTCACCGCCGACGGCTTCACCCCGTGCTGCTCCAACATCTGTCGCACCAGCAGCTCACCGAACCCTCCGAGGTTGGTGCCCACGGCGCGTCCCCGCAGATCTTCCGGGATGTTGATCGGAGGCATCCCGAGCACCATGTCGGCGCCATCCGACAGATCGCTGAATAGGATGATGCGCGCGTCCGCGTTGGCCTCGATCACGTTGATGGTGTCGCCCGAGGCGACACCGATTCCGTCCAGGCTGCCGGCCGCGAAGTCGACCAGCAGCTGGTCCGTGTCCTCCGGAAACGACAGCTCGACTGCGACCTGCTCGTCACGAAAGTATCCCAGCTGCTCCGCGAGCAGCGCCGGATAGTAGCCGGCCCACAAGTCGAGGCCGACTTGAAGCGGCAACTCACGATTCGCGCGCGTGGCCTCCGTGCGGGTGCAAGCGGAGAACAACAGGGCTGCGAAGCAGAGCCCTGCTGCGTTCAGCCAAGTTCGCGCCGCCACATGCGGAGTAGAGCAAAGGCCGCGCACGGCTCCAAGTCAAACGCCGAGGGCTACCATCTTGCGCGCAAATTTGGCGCGCGGTTCGGCGTACGCGCGCACCGATTCCGGTGAACTTTCGACGCGCACGCCGGCGTCGGCCACGACGAAGCGGGCATACAGTTCGGCCCAGGACAGGCCCGAACCGGCGTGAGCGGCGCGCAGCGCGGCGCCCAGCGCGGCCGAATTCGACACGGCCAGTGTCTCGATGCGTGCGTCGAAGACGTCCGCCAGTACCTGCAGAATACCGCGATTCTTGGACGCGCCGCCGGTGACGCGCACCTTCCGCGGGTGTTCGCCGATCCAATCGGAGTGCCGTTGCATCGACAGCGCCTGAGCTTCGACGATGGCGCGCGCGTTGGCCGCGGGCTCCTGAAACGCGCGGAAGGCGGCGCTGCCGTCGAGCTCCAACTTTGGCTCGAGCAACTTGGGCGTGATCTCGGGATAGAAATACGGGAGCATCGAGTTGCCCTGGTTGCCCGGCTGGGTTTGCTGCAAGATCGCCGTTTCGAAGGCCGGCCAAGACAAGCCCACCCGCTGGGCGACCTCTTCGCGCGCGAGCGAGCCGTTCGCAAAACAGATCAGGCACATGAAGCCGCCGGCCGGATTGCCGAAGACGTGCCCGTAACCGCGTGGATCGGTATGCGGCTCGCGCATCGCGGCGAAGACGGTGTCGCTCGTGCCCAGGCTGACCACGGCGCAGCCGGGCTCTGTCGCGCCCATGCCGACCAAGCTGCTCGGGTTGTCGCCCGTGAATGCCAGCACCGGCGTGCCCGCCGCAAAGCCGAACCGCTCGACGAAATACGGCGCAAGCTCACCCACGCGCGTCTCGGAGGGCACCGCCGGCAACAGCTTTTTAGCCAGATCCGGGGCGGTTGCCGCGAGCATCTCGGGGCTCCAGGCACCCTTGCGCAAGTCGAGCAGGTTCATACCGGCGCCGTCGCCGAAGTCGATGGGCGAAGATTTACCGGTCAAGATCGAGGCGAGGAACGCGCTGACCAGCGTGATCTCGGCGGTCTTCGCGTAAGCTTCGGGTTCGGTTTTCCAAAATTTGCGGATCTGTGGCCCTGTGAAGCGCTCGATGGCGCGCGAGCCCGTGATGCTGACGACGACCGAGTCACCCCCGACCGCAGCGGCAATCTCGGCGCACTCCGCGCTGGTGGAGCTGTCCATCCAGATCGGTGACGTGGCACGGCTGAGCAACGGTTTCACCTGCTCGACCAACGGCAGCGCGGTGGACCAAGCGGGAGCATCACTGATGCGTTGCTGGAGATAGACCGAGCCATGCTGCTGACCCGAGCCGCTCACCCCGCGCACCGCGGCGAAGTCGAAGCCAGCCTGCTTCAGCCTCGAAAAGAGTAGCTCCAGCGCCACAACCCAGAGCAGTGGGTTGGCATGGCGAACCTGTGCATCCGGGTTGGGCAAGAAGCCGTGGGGCGAGCCGTATTCCGGCAAATCTTGCCCGAAATTCACGGCTTCTTGCAGCACGATCCGGCCGGCGTCGCTGTCGATGACCAACGCCGAGAGGCTCTGAGTGCTGGAGTCCAAACCGAGATAAAGTCCCATGGCCGGAGGCTATATCAGAACCGCCACGCGTCGTGCGAGCCGAACCCACACGACCTCCCTCGTGCAAACTTCGCAGCCCGAGCGGACGACAAGATGTCGTGTGAAACCGGAACGTTGAACAGCCTGCTTCCGCTCACGACGTAACCGAGCTAGGTCTAGGGGATGCCCTCCTTCGATTCGGCCCGCAATTGCCACATCGTGCGCATCGTCTATGACGGGCCGGGCATTGCTGGCAAGACCACGAACCTGCAGCGGATCTGCAACGTGATCCCGAGTTCGCGGCGAAGCGAGATGTACACGCCCGCAGAGCTCAAGGGCCGCACGATGTTCTTCGATTGGCTGGAGATCGACGGCCCGTCCCAGAACGGCCAAGCGCTGAAATTTCAGCTCATCACCGTGCCCGGCCAAGTTCAACGCGCGTACCGCCGCAAGCCGTTGATCGAAATGGCCGACGTGGTGGCCTTCGTCTGTGACTCGACCCCCGCGGCCATCCCGGACACGATGCGGACGTTTTCGCGGCTGCGCGCGCTGATGCGCCGCCGGGCGGAGAAATTGCCGCTCGTCGTGCAAGCCAACAAGCAAGACGTGGAGGGTGCATTTACACCGGACAAGCTGCGCAAGCGGCTGAAACTCGACGCGAGCGTGCCCGTCTTGGGGGCCACTGCGGTCAACGGCGGCGGCGTAAAAGAGACGCTTTTGACCGCGATTCGCTTGGGTGTGCACATGCTGCGTGACGCGCGCATCACCCCGCTGGCCAAGGCCTTTGCCAACGCCGACGCGCTGTTCGACCACGTGCTGACCTTCGAAGATAAGCCGAACAACGACGAGGTGGTGGACGCCGAAGAGCTGCACATCGCCGCCGAAGACATGGACGTCGAGAGCGCCGCCGCCGCCGCGCAACTGCAAGCCGCGTCACTCGACGACCTCGAAGCGCGCGCTCGCCGCGCTGCGAACCGCAATCGCTCACAGTCGACCAGCAAGTAGTGTGAAGGCGCTCAGCGCCGCACTCGCTGGAGTGCTGTTGGTGACGACTCAGTCGGCGTTCGCCGCGCCGCGGCGTCGACACTTCGAGCCCGACGACTTGGAGCTCGAGGAACCAGGGATCCTCGACTTCGATTTGCAGGTGGGCCCGGTGTGGGGGAGCTCGCCGAGCGGCAACCACGTGCTGATGCCGGATTTCGAAATCGGCTTGGGGCTGACCCGCAACGTCGAGCTCGACGTCAGCGGTACGTTCACCCTCGACCGCGAAAATGGCCAGCGCCATGTCACGGGTGATGCACTGTGGATCGCCGCCAAACTCGGCCTCTTCGACACCCGCGACGACGCCGGCAATGCTTGGGCATTCGGGCTCGAATTGGGGCCGCGTTTGCCGACGCTCGACGCCGGAGGAGTCGGCTATGGCGCGCTCGGGTTGCTGGGCTACACGCGCGGGGGGCTCGCGCTCGTGCTCAACGCCGGTAGTTTGCTCGATCCGGGCGCGAGTCTGAGCGAAGAGCACCCGACGAGCGTGGTGTTCGGTTTGGATTTGAACGCGCAGCTGGACGCGCGTGGCGTGTGGTCGCTGCAATCCGAGATCGGCTTTGCCCACTACCTGAGCTCGGACCCAAACGAGCTCGCGTTCACGCTCGGGACCACGTACGCAGTGGGTCGTCGCCTGGACCTCTCGCTGACGGCGCTGGGTGGGTTCTTACCGAACACCGACCACGCGGGGCTGTTACTCGGGGTGTCGCCGCAGTTTGGCTTGTGGTGAGCGGGCGCGCAGCGCGCGGGAGTCGAGCCACGCCGCCGAAGGCTGCGACGCCCACGGGAAGCCGCGTGACCATCAACCCAAAATCACGAGCCTTCGAGCGCGACGTGAGCGCGGTCGAAGCGTCAGCCTGAAGCGGCTGCCTCAAGCCAAATCGAACAGCAGCACTTCCGCTTCGTTCACGCCGCGGAGTTCGAGCGTGGCCTCGTCGCTGACCTGGGCTGCGTCACCTGCGACCAGCTCTTGGCCATTGACCAGCAATTTGCCGCGCGCCACGTGGAGCCAGGCATGTCGCCCGGGAGCGAGCGTGTATGTCTCTGCTTCACCTTCGCCGAAGGTGCCCGCGAGCAGCTTCACGTCTTGGTGCACGAGCACTTGACCCGTCGCGCCCTCACGTGAGGCGACGACGCGCAGTTTTCCTTTCAGCTCTTGCTTCGGGAAATTCTTCTGCTCATAGCCGGGTTCGAGGTTACGCGCCTCCGGCAGGATCCAAATCTGCAGAAAGTGTACGGGCTCTGTTTTCGAGGCGTTGAATTCACTGTGCCCCACGCCCGTCCCGGCGGTCATGCGTTGTACGTCGCCCGACTTCATCACCGAGCCGTTGCCCATGGAGTCACGGTGTTCGAGCGCTCCGTCCAGGACGTAAGTCACGATTTCCATGTCCCGGTGGGAGTGGGTCGGGAAACCCTTGCCGGGCGCCACGCGGTCTTCGTTGATCACGCGCAGGGCGCGGAAGCCCATGTGCTTCGGATCGTAGTAATCGCCAAACGAGAAGGTGTGCCAGGAATCGAGCCAGCCGCCATGCTGAGCGTGCCCGCGATCTTGTGCTTTTCTGAGAGTGATCATCGATACCTCCAAAGAACAGCCCAAAACATAAGCCTGCGCGAGCAGGCCCGAAAGGTTCCCCACCACAACAGACCGTTGTGCAGGCGCAATCTGGGAAAGAGCCGGGCTCGACTCGGAAAACCCACTTGGCAATGCCCGTGCTGCGTCTATCATCGGAGAAAAGGAGCTCCCGTTCGATGCAGCCGGCTTCCGTCTTGATCCTCCCGGGCCTCGGCAATTCCGGGCCCAACCACTGGCAAACGCACTGGCAAACGGAACACGGCTATCGGCGCGTCGAGCAAGCCAATTGGGATCGCCCCGGGTTGAAGGACTGGCTCGCAAACTTGCACGCCGCGGTCACCACGGCCGAGAGCGGCGTGGTGCTCGTCGCGCACAGCCTGGCTTGTTCGTTGGTCGCGCACTACGCCAAGTCCATCCCAGAGCGGGTGCTGGGCGCCTTCTTGGTTTCACCGGCTGACGTCGAATCCGCACGCTGCACGCCGGACGAAGCGCGCTGCTTCGCGCCCATTCCGCTCGCTCCCCTGCCCTTCCCCGCCCACGTGGTGGCCAGCGCTGACGATCCCTACGTCGACGTGGCCCGCGCCGAATTCTTCGCCGCGCGCTGGGGCGCTGGCTTCACTGATATCGGTCACTGCGGTCATATCAACGCCAGTTCTGGCCTCGGCACCTGGCCCGAGGGTCACGCGCAATTTCGAGCTTGTTTGGCGCAGTGGGCGCTCGCCTAACCAATCGTGCGAGCCAGCTCGTTGTCGTTCGGCGGCATAAATCTAGCGAGACCGAAATACTTATAAATATCATGTGAACGTTGATCGGTTTTCACCGGTTCGTCACACAAGACCCGCGTGAACCACTCGAGAACCGACAATTCGCGCTTCATCAATGGGGTCTTGGCTTGCGCGTTGCCGTGCTGCGCCTTGTTACTCGCGCCCGCGTGCGGAGATTCGAAGGCCCCCGCCGATACGGGCGGCAGCGCCGGTGCGCCGGGCTCCGCGGGAACAGCCACCAGCGCGACGGCGGGGAGCGCCGCCGCGGGGAGCCCTGGGACCGGGGGAAGTGTCGGCAGCGGTGGCTCGAGCAATGGCGTCGCTGGGACGAGTTCCGCCGCGGGCTCCGCGACCACTGGTTCGAGCGGCTCGAATGGCACGAGCGGCTCGAATGGCTCGGGCGGTTCGAGCAGCACGGCGACCGGGGGTAGCTCGAGCGGTGGCTCGAGCGGCACCGTCGCAACCGAGAAGTTCAGCTTCTTCGTGACGAGCTGGGCGGGCTTGCAACGGCTCGCCAAAGACTTTGGCCTGCCGAACAACGGCACGGATGGCTTCGGTGGCGACTTGCGTTACGGCGAAACGGGCGCGGGCGCTGGGCTCCGCGGTGCCGACAAGATCTGCGCGACCCTGGCTGAAGCAAGCATGAAGGGGGCCGGCGCCAAGGGCTGGCGCGCCTTCCTCAGCGCCTCTGACGACGGCACCGGCAAGCCCGTGAACGCCATCGATCGCGTGGGCACTGGTCCTTGGTACGATCGCTTGGGTCGTCTATTCGGGAACTCGGTGGCGGACATCGCCCAACAACGACCCGCCAACGCCGACGCCACCATCAAGAACGACTTCCCGAACGAGGACGGAGTCCCCAATCATCGACCCGATCCGAACGTCGCCGAGGTCGACAACCACGACATGCTCACTGGCAGTGATGAAACCGGCAAGCTGCTCGACAACACTTCGAACTGCCTGAATTGGACGGCCGCTCAGGGCGACACCGCCAAAGAAGGGAAACCGCGCGTCGGTCACTCCTGGCCGCGCAGCACGGGAGGCGGCGGGATCGGTTTTCCCGGCGGCTCTGCTGGCGGGGGCAACGGTGCCTTTGGTGACATGAACAATTGGATGAGCGCGCTCACCGAGTCCGGTTGCAAAGCGGGCGCGAACTTGAAGGAGCAAGGCGGGCCGATGTCGACGGCGGTGACGGTTGGCTCGGGCGGTGGCTACGGTGGGTTCTATTGCTTTGCGCTGAAGCCGTGAAGGAGTGAGCTAAGGCCGAGAGCGGACTTTCGACTTGCCTGCCAACGCGGGTAAGTCGAGCCGCTACGGCCTCGCAAACACGATATCGGCCTTTCTGGCGACGTTGCCAACACGCTTTCTGGTCGCGCCGCCCCGAGCCAGCGCGGTCGTGCAGAACTGCGCATTCTCGAGCGCGATCGACGCCCGTCGCGGTCGAAATCCGACAGGGCGGATCTGCCTGAGTCGTGGCGTTTCCCGTCAGTGTGATTACCACCTCCGTCTCGCGCAATGGCCGCTCCGCGCTCGCTCGCAGACGCTTCGGGTGGCCAAAATCGCCAGCGTGATGCGCTGTTGCGATCGTGCGAACGAGCAAGATTCAGCGCGATCCTCGTCGATCACTTCAAAGCACCGAAGTGATTTCGCGAACATCGACGGCTGCGTGGCGTATCCCCTCACAAATTATGATCGCCGTCTTTAGTGTCCACTCGCCGATGCCGTTAACCCCTCCATCGCGCTCGATTGACTTGGATCGATTGCGAAACCGAGACGAATTCCCAGTCTGGTGCACGCGAGACAAGGATTCGAAGGCGCGCGGCGACGGATATCGCCAGCGGGCAGCGCGGAGCTACGCGAGAATATTGATGATCAACCCCTCTCCAGCAAAACATCTAGCATCTGGTTCTCCTCTTGGGCGCTACGAGTTGCTACTGCCAATTGCGAAGGGAGGCATGGCGGAAGTGTGGGCTGCTCGCCTGCACGGAACCCGCGGCTTTCAGAAGGTGGTCGCGATCAAGACCATCCTGCCCGGCGCCATCGACGATGCGCGCATGGAGCAGATGTTCCTCGCGGAGGCGGAGCTTGCCTCCAAGATCCACCACCCGAACGTGGTGGGGACAATCGATCTCGGTGAACACGAGGGCACGCTGTACCTGGTGATGGAGTGGGTCGACGGCGAGTCGCTCAACGTGCTCATGTCGAAGGCGGCCAGTCAGGGTGGCGTGCCACTCCCGATTGGCGTGAATCTGATCGGGCAAGCCTGTCAGGGCTTGTTCGCCGCGCACAATCTGCGGGACGACGAAGGCAATCTGCTCGGCGTGGTGCATCGCGACGTGTCGCCGCACAACTTGCTCGTGACGTTCACGGGCACGGCGAAGGTCGTCGACTTCGGCATCGCCAAGGCCACGAGCTTGGCCTCCTCCACGGAGATCGGCGAGGTCAAAGGCAAGTTCGCGTACATGGCTCCCGAGCAAGTTCGTGCCCAGGCAGTCGACGCACGCACGGATTTGTTTGCGCTCGGCATCTTGCTGTACCAAATCACGACCGGGAAGCACCCGTTCCGCGGTGAGAATCCGGGCGAAACGCTGCAGAACATCTGCGCGGAGCGCGGCCCCACCCCACCCAGCGCGTTCCTGCCGGACTACCCGGCCGAGCTCGAATCGGTCGTGCTCAAGGCGCTGGCCAAGAATCCCGACCAGCGCTTCTCGACCGCGAACGAGATGTTGACGGCGCTGGAGCGCGCGATGCCCGGACCGCTCGAGGCGAGCTTCGAGGTTCAGGTCGCCGAATACTTGAAGCAACTGTTCGGCTCGCGCACGACCGAGCGTCGCACTGCGTTGCGCGTCGCCCAAGAGCGCGTCGATCAACAACGCGCCGAGTCGTCTTCGCAGATTAGCCTCGGCAGCCTCGGCAGCCTCGGCACCCTGCGCGCCATTGCCATCGACCGCACGGACGGTTCGAGTCAATCGCAGACGCCGGGACGAATCAGCACCCCGCAGCTCATCCGAAACACGCCCACCCCGACCCCGACTCCGCTACCCAATGGTCGCTCGAAGCAGGCGTTCGTCGCGCTCGCGGGTGCGTTGGCAGTGGTCACGGGTGCTTTGATGCTGAAAATGCCGGCCACGGCTGGCAGCGCGCCCAAAGTGGGCAGCGGCGGCATGGTGCCCGTCGAAACAATCATGCCCGCGCCGCCGAAGGCCGTTGCGCCGCCGCTCGCCTCGGCGCCGCAAGCGGCGCCGAGCGACCAGCCGTCGCGCGAGGCCGAGCCGAGCAGCGAGGCCAGCAAGAAGTCCGCGCGTGAACGTAAAGCGCCGCTCCGCGGCGGACGCCCGATCGTAGCCAGCGCGGCGGCCGTGGCGAATCCCGCAACGATGCCAGCCTCGGCACCTGCGCCGACTCCTGCAACGCCCACAGCCGCCCCTGCCGCTACGCCCTCAGCGGCGACTGCGACGGGCAGCGCTTCATCCACCAACGCCTTTGGTCGTGGTGCTTTCGGCGGACGCCACTGAGCGCTCCCCGAGCTCGACGCTCACCAGCGGGCTCAACACAAACGGAATCGAAATGTCATACACGAAAACTCACTACTTGTCGGTGTTCGTTCCAAGCGTGCTGCTCGGTTTTGTCGCAGCGCTTCAGCTGACCGGTTGCAGCGACGCCCCAGTGGGTTTGCCGAGCGGCGCGGGCTCCGGCGGACAACTGGCGCAGGGCGGCAAAGACTCCGCATCTGGCGGCAAGACGAGCAGCGCCGGCGACGCCGGTGAATCGAACGAGGCTGCGGGCGAAGGCGGCGAGACCGCCGCGGGCGGCTCTGCGAGCAATGCTGGAGGCAGCACTGCGAGCGGCGGAACCACCGATGGCGGCGGTACGAGCTCCGGTGGCACCGTTGAGACCAATGGCGGCGATAGCGGCAGTGTTGCGGGTAACGGCGGTCAGGGCGGAACCTTGAACGAAGCGGTGATCCCCGCCGCGTGCCCGTTTCACACGGACGTGATGGACTACGGTGGCTCCGGCGGAGCGCCCAGCGTCGGCGGAAGCGGCGGCGCAGGTGGAGGCGGTGGCGCGGCTGGTTCTTCGTTCAACGTCACGCTCCAGACCAGCCCGTTCGTGGGCCCCTACCTCGCCGACTCGACCGGCAGGACCCTGTACACCTACGGCAACGACTTGCCAGGCGACTGCAACACGCCGCCGGTCTCGAATTGCATCACCGATTGTCTGATCAGTTGGCCGATTTTCCCGGCGGGCGCGCGGGTGCTGGCTCCGGGTCTCGACGACTCCGCCTTCGGCGCGATTCACCGCGACGACGGGACCTGGCAAACGACGTACAAGGGTTGGCCGATCTACTACTTCAAGACCGATCTGTTGCTGGGCCAAGTGGCGGGCCAAGGCAAAGCCAAGACTTGGCACATCGTAGAGAAGAAGTTGCCCTCGGTGTTCATCATGAAGCCAGGGGCCACTAGGTATCTCTCGGATGAATACGGGCACACGCTGTACGTCTCCTCCGCGGATCAGGTAGGAACCGTGCTCGCGGACCCCGTCAGCAACTGCACGGGCAGCTGCCTCACGACCTTCGAGCCTTTCCACGTGCAGAATTTCTCCGTCGTCAGCTCGTTGTTGGTGGCTGATTTCGGCTTCTTCGTGCGCCCCGGCAAGGGAACGACGCAGGTCAGCTACAAGGGCATGCCGCTATATCGTGCGGTCACCGATCTCAAATCGGGTGATCAGAACGGAACTGCGGTCAGCGGATTCACGGCGGCTCTGCCATGAAAGCGGCAGCCCGATTCGCGAGCTTGGGCTGCCTCGCCTGTCTGACGATTCTGAGCGGCGCGCGACCGGCAGCTGCGGAGGTCACCGCCGGTCAGCGCGCGACTGCGGAGGCCTTGTTCCAACAGGCAGTCGAGCTCATGGAGCAAAAGAAGTTCAGCCAGGCTTGCGAACAATTCGCGGCCAGCCAAGAGCTCGATCCGGCGCTCGGCACCACGCTCTACCTAGCTGACTGCTACGAGCAGACTGGCAAGACTGCCAGCGCGTGGGCACTCTTTCAGGAAGCTGCGGACGTCGCCCGACGTGCGCAGCAGAGCGATCGCGAACAGATCGCGAACGAGCGAGCAGCGAGCCTGAAGGTTCGTTTGTCGAAGCTCGAGTTGCGAGTGGCCGCCGCACGCCGCGTGCCAGGGCTCGAGCTGCGCATCAATGACGCGCCGATCCCGAGCGCGTCCTGGAATACGGCCATGCCGGTCGATCCCGGGAAGACGCGCGTCGAAGCGCGTGCTCCCGGCAAGAAACCGTGGTCCGTCGAGGTCAACGTCGCGATCGGACCGTCGAGTCAAGCTGTCGACATCGGCGAACTCGCCGACGCGCCGCAGCCGCTGTCCACGGACAGCGCCGGCGTGCTCGCTGAGAAGCTCGCGCCGCACGATCCGGGCGCAACCCAGCGCACCATCGGCTACGTGATTGGCGCCGTGGGCGTGGTCGGTCTCGCCGTCGGCGGCTATTTCGGCTACCGCGCCATGGATCTGAACAAGCAATCCAAAGCCCAGTGTCGCGCCGAGGACGCCAACGCTTGCACGAGCGAAGGCGCCGCGATGCGACAAGACGCGCAGAGTGCCGCGACGGTCTCGACCATCAGCAGCATTGGTGGCGGGGTCCTGGTCGGCACGGGCCTCACCCTGGTGCTGACCGCGCCCAGCGCGCCCTCGAATCGCGCGGGCAGCGCTCTCGGCCAGGCTTCTTCGCCTGGCTTCGGCGTCCAATTGCGAGGTGTGTGGTGAAGCGGCTCGGTCGTCTGACGGTGCTTGGCCCTTTCGCGCTGCTCACGCTGAGTGTGGCCTGCACTCAGGTCCTGGACATCCAAGACGCATGGATTGATCCGAGCTTGTCCGGCGGTAACAGTGCCTCGAACGGCGGCACTTCCTCGGTCACTGGCGGCGGGGCAAACGCTGGTGCAGCGACGGCAGGCGGCGGCCACAACCACGGCGGCGGCTCGACCAATCAAGCCGGCACGAGTGGCGTCGTAGCGAGCGCGGGGACCGATGTCTCGGATG
>Ga0134124_10002693_pt1 | contig 14308 bp, 13 predicted proteins | sample KB304_FD_96880 | JGI IMG/M metagenome (GOLD analysis project Ga0134124, IMG submission 96880) | Terrestrial soil microbial communities without Nitrogen fertilizer from Kellogg Biological Station, Michigan, USA - KB3-0-4 | ecosystem: Environmental > Terrestrial > Soil > Unclassified ... | reverse complement strand
AGTCGAGCTTTGCGGGGGCTTCCCTTTAGATATTTTGTTTTTGCTATCGCTTCCATAATTTCAGTGATCAGTGGTCAGTCATCAGTGGCCGGATGTGGTTGCTTAAACTGACCACTGACCACTGGTTATTGACTACTTGCGTTTAGCCATTTTCTCCGCTTTCGTTCCCGGATGACCTTTGAAAAGCCGAGTGGGTGAAAACTCTCCCAACTTGTGCCCGACCATGTTCTCAGTAACGAAAACCGGGATGTGACGTTTGCCGTTGTGAACACCAAAGGTCAAACCTACCATGTCCGGCGAGATCGTCGAACGGCGCGACCAGGTCCTGACTGCGGGCGGCTTCTTACCGCCGTCGGCAATTCTTTTAAGCGCCTTCTGCAGGCTGAGATCGATAAACGGTCCTTTTTTAACTGAACGTGGCATATATCAATTTTGGATTTCGGATTGCGGATTTTGGATTTTAGAAAGACCCAAAAACCTAAGACCTAAAAACCTATTTCCTCCTCCGATCTTTCACGATCATGTTGTCTGTGCGCTTATTGTGACGCGTCTTGTAGCCTCGAGTCGGCTGCCCCCACGGTGTGACCGGATTACGTCCACCGGACGTTTTGCCTTCACCGCCGCCATGCGGGTGATCGACTGGGTTCATGGCCACGCCGCGAACCTTCGGACGTTTGCCCTTCCAACGATTACGGCCAGCCTTGCCCAGCGAAACGTTCTCGTGCTCTGTGTTTCCGACCTGTCCAACAGTTGCGTAGCAAACGACGGGCACCTTACGGACTTCCCCGGACGGCATACGGAGCTGAGCATAGTCCCCTTCTTTGGCAACGATCTGGGCAAACCCGCCTGCCGAGCGAACCAGCTGTCCGCCTTTGCCGGGCCGAAGCTCCACATTGTGAACTTCCGTACCAAGCGGAATATTCTTGATCGGTAGGGCGTTGCCAGGAAGAATATCCGCTTCCACTCCGCTCAAGATCGTCGTTCCGACCTTCAACCCGACGGGAGCGATGATGTAACGCTTCTCGCCATCGAGATAGGTAACAAGAGCAATGTGGGCCGAACGGTTCGGATCGTATTCGATCTGCGAAACTTTTGCCGGAATCCCCGACTTGTCACGCTTGAAATCGATAACACGATAAAAACGCTTATGGCCTCCGCCGCGGCGGCGGACAGTAATACGTCCGTCCGCGTTGCGTCCTGAAATTCTCTTCTTTGGTTCGAGCAACGATTTTTCGGGTGTTGCTCCCGGCGTCAGCTCGTCGCGCGTCAGATATGTCTGATAGCGGCGTGCCGGCGATGTCGGTTTTAATCTCTTGATTCCCATAATCTCAGTGTCAGTGATCGGTGGTCAGTGGTTTCCATTCACCATTCACTACTTATATAGCTTCTGCGTAATCAACCATCGGCTCGCCTTTCTTCAAAGTGACATAAGCCTTCTTCCAATTCGGACGACGTCCTTCCTGACGTCCGCGGCGTTTCATCTTGCCTTCGTACTGGACCGTCCGAACAGCGGCGACCTTTACATTGAAGATCTCTTCGATGGCGCCCTTGATATCCGTTTTTGTCGCTTTGCGATCAACGCGAAAGGTCAAAACCTGTCCTGCTTTGCGGTCGCTATTTTCATCGGTCGAATCTTCTTTGAGGATTACACTCTTTTCTGTAACGACCGGCGATTTCAAAATGTCCCAAACACCAGACTTACTCATTGTCGGTCGCCTCCTCTTTCACTTTCTTCGCGGCTTTCTTCGGAGCTTGCTCGTCGCCTTCGCTCGCTTTAGTTTTCGGCTTTGCCACCTTTTCCACTTTCACTTCTTCAGTGGCTTCGGCTTTCGGCTTAGCTTCCTTCTTAGCCTTAGGCTTCTCTTCGGCCTTCACCTCAGGTGCCGGTTCTGCAGCCTCTTTTGCACCTTCATTCTTCGGATCCAGCAGGCTGGCAAGCTCTTCGATCGCAGCCTTCGAAATCAGAAGCTTCTCGTGATAGATCAGATCGTAAATATTTACGCCGAAGCTATTGGTCACTTTCGTTTTTTCAACGTTTCGGGACGAAAGCACCAGGTTCGCATTGTCAAGCGAATCTACGATCAGGGTTTTCGCCCGTGTTTTCTTCTCGATCAAGCCAAGCGCTCCAAGAACCGCAAGAAACTCCTTTGTCTTCGGATTCTTAAACCCGAATTCATCGATGACGATCAAGTTGCCTTCTCGTAGGCGTTCGGAGAGCGCCGACCGCAGAGCACCGCGGCGCATTTTCTTCGGAAGATTGTAGGACCAGTCGCGCGGCTGCGGTCCGTGGACGTTTCCGCCGCCTTTCCAAAGAGGCGAGCGCAGGGAGGCAATACGCGCACGTCCGGTTCCTTTCTGCTTCCAAAGCTTTCGACCCGATCCCGAAACATTTCCGCGGGTCTTCGTTGCGGAAGTTCCCTGACGGCCATTTGCCCGGAAATTCTTTACCGCTGCGTGGATCAATGCCTCGTTCAACTCGACGCCAAACACGGCATCAGAAAGCTTGATCTCGCCGACCTCTTTATTCTTCAAATTGCGAACCTTTACGGTAGGCATAATTTTCTCCTGCACAGAGTGCGGGCTTTTGCCCGTTATGCGACGAATCGTCCACTCTTAACTCTTCGTAACAACTACAAGACTCCCATTCGCCCCGGGAACTGCTCCGCGAACCATCAACAGGTTGTTCTCAACATCGACCTTAGCAACCGTCAAACCTTTAACAGTCACCCGAGCATCGCCCATGTGTCCCGACGAACGCGTCCCCTTAATAACTCGCGAGGGATACGCCGACTGTCCTATCGAACCCGGACGGCGAACATTCATTGAACCGTGCGATTCGGGACCGCGGCTAAATTTGTGGCGTTTGATGGTACCGGCAAAGCCGCGCCCCTTCGATTTGCCCACAACCTCGATCGCATCCCCGTCAGTAAAGACATCAACCTTTACCTGGTCACCGATCGCGGCTTCCGGCTCCGCAGTCAGGCGGATCTCTTTCAAAACCCGAGTCGGAGGAACACCGCCGCCCGTCTTTTCGAAATGTCCGCGAAGCGGCTTCGTCACATTCTTGGGCCGAACCGGTTTGTCTTCTACAAGGCCAAGCTGGACAGCGTTGTAACCGTCCTTTCCGGCGGCGCTTTTTGTCTGGATAACGACGCATGGGCCGGCTTTGATCACAGTAACCGGAGTTACCGTGCCATCCTCACCAAATATCTGCGTCATTCCGACTTTTCTACCAATGATTCCGCTAATCATAATTTTGTTTAGAGCCCCGCTGTCAGGCGGCCTCTCACCTAAAGAGCCAGCTAAAGCTGGTACTCAAAACTAACCTTTGCCAAACGCCTTGATCTCAACATCAACACCGGCCGGCAGATCCAATTTCATAAGGGCATCGACCGTTTCGGACGTAGGATCGAGAATGTCCATCAAGCGTTTATGAGTCCTGATCTCGAACTGCTCACGCGATTTCTTATCGACGTGCGGCGATCTCAAAACCGTCCATTTGTTCTTGATGGTCGGAAGAGGGATCGGCCCTGCGATCCTGGCCCCCGTTCGTTTCGCCGTTTCTACGATCTCCTGAGTGGACTGGTCCAAGACGCGATGATCATAGGCTTTCAACTTGATGCGAATTTTTTCGTTTAGCATATCTTCTCTCGTTCCTGACTACTCAACGACTTCGGAGACGGTACCGGCACCGACTGTGCGGCCGCCTTCGCGGATAGCGAAGCGGAGTCCTTTCTCCATGGCGATCGGAGCGATCAGCTCGATCTCCATAGCGATGTTGTCGCCCGGCATCACCATCTCAACTCCTGCCGGCAGGTGTGCAACACCTGTCACGTCCGTTGTTCTGAAGTAGAACTGCGGTCGATAGCCCGTAAAGAACGGGGTGTGGCGTCCGCCTTCTTCCTTTGTGAGGATATAGGCCTCGGCCTTGAACTTGGTGTGCGGTGTGATCGAGCCCGGTTTGGCTATCACCTGTCCACGCTCAATTTCCTTTCGCTCAACACCTCTCAGGAGAAGTCCGACGTTGTCTCCGGCCATTCCGCTGTCCAGAAGCTTCTTGAACATCTCGACGCCCGTCACCACCGTGTTCCTCGTCTCCTTGATGCCCACGATCTCTACAGTCTCGTTGACCTTGACCTGTCCTCTTTCGATACGGCCAGTAGCCACCGTGCCTCTTCCCTGAATTGTGAAGATGTCTTCCACAGGCATCAGGAACGGCTTGTCCATCTCGCGGGTCGGCGTCGGGATGTAGTCATCCACAGCCTGCATCAGTTCGTCGATCTTCGGCTCCCACGCAGCATCGCCCTCAAGAGCTTTTAATGCCGATCCCTGGATGACAGGAATATCGTCGCCCGGAAACTCATAGCTCGACAGAAGCTCTCTGATCTCCATTTCCACAAGCTCGAGCAATTCGGCATCGTCGACTGCGTCCACCTTGTTCATGAACACCACCATCGAAGGCACACCCACCTGACGGGCCAAGAGAATATGCTCCCTTGTCTGCGGCATCGGGCCGTCTGTCGCTGCCACCACCAGGATCGCTCCGTCCATCTGGGCCGCTCCCGTGATCATGTTCTTCACATAGTCGGCGTGGCCCGGACAGTCAACGTGAGCATAGTGGCGGTTCGCCGTCTCATACTCAACGTGGGCCGTCGCGATCGTGATTCCGCGAGCCTTCTCCTCAGGTGCGTTGTCAATCGAATCGAACGCCCGTACCTGGATCTTCGGATTGTGCTTTGCCAGCACCTTCGTGATCGCCGCAGTCAACGTCGTCTTCCCATGGTCAACGTGTCCTATCGTCCCGATATTTACGTGCGGCTTGCTCCGATCGAATTTCTCTTTGCTCATGTCTTCTCCTAATTAAGTTTTGAGTTCCAGCTTTAGCTGGCTTATTTGTCACGGGCCACCTAAAGGTGGAAACTCCGAACTTTAACTACTTGCTCCCTTGACCTTTGCGATGATCTCCTCGGCAACATTTCGTGGGGCTTCGGCATACCGCTCAAAGTGCATACTTGATGTCGCCCTGCCCTGCGTTGCTGAACGAAGATCCGTCGTATAACCGAACATCTCGGAAAGTGGGACGAAAGCCGTCACAACTGAGACGTTGCCTGGACGCGGCTCCATTTTATCGATCTGGCCGCGGCGGCGATTAAGGTCGCCGTTGACCGCTCCCATGTATTCTTCCGGCGTGACAACTTCGATCCTCATTATAGGTTCGAGCAGCACCGGTTTCGCCTTTTTGACAGCATCCTGAAACGCAAGGCTGCCGGCAATATGGAACGAGCGCTCGTCCGAATCGACTTCGTGATAGGAACCGAACAAAAGCTTTGCTCTGATATCGACCAATTCGTATCCGGCGAGGAACCCACGGCGCATTGCATCGCGAATACCCTCGGAAACGGGCTTGATAAACTGTCTCGGGATCGCACCGCCGGTGATCTTATCTTCGAATACGAAGCCTTCGCCCGGAGCCGGCTCGATCTCGAGTTCCACGTGGCCGAATTGGCCGCGACCGCCAGACTGTTTCTTGAAGATCTCTTTGCCGGGTGCACTCGCTGTAATTGTCTCGCGATACGCAACCTGCGGCTTGCCAACATTTGCCTCGACGCCGAACTCACGCTTCATGCGATCAACGATGATCTCAAGGTGAAGTTCGCCCATACCGGCGATGATCGTCTGCCCCGTTTCATGATCGGTCGAAACCTGGAATGAAGGGTCTTCCTGCGCCAGGCGGTTCAGAGCGACACCCATCTTGTCCTGGTCCGCACGCGTTTTCGGTTCAACCGCAACGCGAACGACGGGATCCGGAAATTCCATCGATTCAAGAATGATCTGCTTGGATTCATCAGAGATCGTGTCGCCGGTCGTTACATTCTTCATGCCGCCAATGGCGATGATCTCGCCCGCAGCTGCGGTCTCCACGTCTTCACGCTTATTAGCGTGCATCAACATCAAACGTCCGACGCGTTCTTTTGTGTTCTTAATTGTGTTGTAAACGTAGGAACCTGAATTGACCGTGCCGGAGTAAATGCGGACAAACGCGAGCTGACCTAAATGCTTATCAGCCATAAGCTTAAACACAAGACCCGAAAATGGAGCTTTCGGATCGGCGGCTCGTGTATCGGGTTCGTCTGTTTTAGGATTAATTCCTTCAATCGCGGGAACATCAAGCGGGCTGGGCAGAAAGTCTACAACCGCATCAAGCAAAGTCTGAACGCCTTTGTTCTTAAAGGCGGAGCCGGTAACAACGGGTACGATCTTGAGGTCTGTGGTTCCCTTTCGAAGAACTTTGCGAATCTCGTCCTCCGAGATCTCTTCGCCCTCGAGGTACTTATGCATCAGATCGTCGTCGATAGCCGAAACTGCTTCTACCAGTTTTTCACGCCATTCTTTCGCCGAGTCGAGCAGTGCGGCCGGAATATCGACAACATCGAATTTCGCACCCTTTGTTTCGTCGTTCCAGACCAGGCCTTTCATGGTGATCAGGTCGATCACGCCTTGTAGCTTGTCTTCTTCACCGATCGGAATCTGCAACGCCACGGCGTTTGCGCCAAGCCGCGTAAGGATCGAGTTAAAACTTCTTTCAAACGATGCACCTGCGCGATCCAGCTTATTAATAAAGCAGATTCTCGGAACGCCGTACTTATCGGCTTGCCGCCAAACCGTTTCAGACTGCGGCTCAACACCCGCGACGCCGTCAAAAACAGCGACCGCTCCGTCTAGTACGCGAAGCGACCGCTCGACTTCCATCGTGAAGTCAACGTGGCCCGGGGTGTCAATAATGTTGATACGATGCTCGACACCGTTGCGCGTCCAGAAACAGGTAGTTGCGGCAGATGTGATGGTAATTCCGCGCTCTTGCTCCTGCTCCATCCAGTCCATCGTGGCGGTTCCTTCATGAACCTCACCGATCTTGTGCGAAACACCTGTGTAAAACAAAACACGCTCAGTCGTCGTGGTCTTACCCGCGTCGATATGGGCCATGATGCCGATGTTTCTGTATTTGTCTAAACTTATGTTAGCCATCTGGGTAAATCGTTAATCGCAAACCGTAAATCGCTTTTCTATTTACTATTTACGATTTCACTAATTCACTAAAATCTATAGTGTGCGAACGCCTTGTTCGCTTCAGCCATTCTGTGAACGTCCTCTTTCTTCTTAACGGCTCCGCCTCTTCCTGTGGTCGAGTCGAGCAATTCACCGACGAGCCTGTCTTCCATCGTCTTTTCGCTTCGGCCGCGAGCGTTTGTCACGATCCAGCGGATAGAGAGTGTCATGCGACGGTCCCGGCTGACTTCGAGCGGCACCTGATAGGTAGCACCGCCGATTCGGCGAGATTTAACTTCAAGCGCGGGTGCAACCGTATCCAAAGCCCTCTTAAAGACTTTCAGCGGTTCTTCACCAGTCTTTTCACCGATCTTTGTCATTGCACCGTAAAAGATCTGTTCCGCGACCGACTTCTTACCCTGCCACATCAAGCCATTGATGAATTTGGTAACGGTCTGACTGTTATAGATCGGATCCGGCAATATTTCCCGCTTGGCTGCAACTCTTCTTCTTGGCATACCTTAATTACTTAGCTCCTTTCGGCCGCTTGGCACCGTACTTCGAGCGGGCCTGATTACGATTGGCAACGCCCGACGCGTCCAACGTACCGCGAACAATGTGATAACGAACACCCGGAAGGTCCTTGACGCGTCCGCCGCGGATAAGAACGATCGAGTGCTCCTGCAGGTTGTGGCCAATACCAGGGATATAGGTCGTAACCTCGATCTGGTTGGTCAAACGCACACGGGCGACCTTACGAAGGGCCGAATTCGGCTTTTTCGGGGTCGAGGTATAAACACGTGTGCAAACTCCGCGTTTCTGCGGATTCGCCTGCAGTGCCGGGCTGGCCGTTTTATATTTCACGCGTTGGCGGCCTTTGCGAACTAATTGATTGATCGTCGGCATTCTTTTCTCGCTGTGAGTCCACGCCTGTAGCGTGCCTCATTTAAAATCCCAAAAGGCAAAACTAACGTCTTACCTGACTCTTGCCGGACGCTTTCCGGCAGTTAGCTCAAGCAGCAATAAGCTGAATGATTAAGTAATTAGCTATGTAACACTCGAGTATCGAGACTTTGCTGTAGCGTGGCACATTAGAAATGTTCTTATCGCCTGCGTTTCGTGCGAAACGCGTCTACGCTACAATTCATGCTTCGATTCTCAAACTTCTGCCTCGCGACCTTCTCAGATTCGCTTTAGCAGCCAGACCGTTCAAAGTCCGAAACTCTAGATGTTATGAATTTGCTCAAATCTTGTCAAGCCTAGCCGTCTTGAAATCGAGATTTCCGGAGCATTTCGTGGCCGCAGGCTTCCCTAGCCGCCCGATCTCCCCATGCAAGATTCCAGTAAGCCAAGCTTCAAACGCACTCGGCTGCGGCGAGAGCTAATATTGGAAAGGGAGCTAAATGTCGAATTTTCATCATATTGGAGCAGATCGGCCGGAAGCGAAACATAGTCCATAGCGGGTGCATAGTCTTTTTCTGGCAGAAAATCCGGATTCATTCGATCGGTTTTATTTATGAATTTGACGGCATCGGCGAAAACCTCGGCGGCGTCGGATGGCTTGATTTGGAAATATAGCCGCGTAGCGGAAAGATACCCGCGAGCCGCGGTCCTCTCAGCAAAATCGAAAGAACCAAATTCCTTCCTAATGCTTTCGAGATTCTCGAAAACAAAGTCCCTATGATCTGCCGGCGACAGCTCGTTTACAACTCGAAGTCGGACAAACGGCCTAAGACGAATCGGCGTTCGATCAAAGATCCTGTTCGCGGCCTGAGAATCGTCCTGCATCACTGCCTTGATCACCGCTCGGACGGCGTATTCAATTCTCCAGTTGATCCAAACTGTCTCACCGACGGCCGCTTTATCGCTTGTCATGCCGTCGAGCACTGAAATTATCTTCTCGAACGCCTCATCCAGCGCCAGTTTGGATATCGCGAGGTAGTAATAATGTGACTTCAGGCCAAGATCGCCCGCATTACGAGCCGATTCCAGCAAGTCGTCAGCGTCTCGGGGTTCGTCAAAGACTGATCTTGTAGGAACGATCACGGACGCTAAAGGATAAAAATACGGAAAACACCCTTGTACCTCTTCATTCGCTGTTATCAAACGCTCGGGGAAGATACTGCCGAACCTTTTAAGCCAAGGAAGGACGACGGAAACGGCCTCGCACCTCGCTTCCCGATCCGGCTCGGTACCGGCGGCAACCGCAAGAAGATCCGCGAGAAGTTCAAAATATCCTCGCTGCGTCACCGCCAAAGCTGGCTTTCCGTCAAAAACGTCAAGCACCACGCTTACATCGCCCAGGAATTCATATCTATTTCGCCCATGCCCTGCATTGAACGCAAGACGAATAAGGTCCTGGCCAAGCTTAGGATCCCTTTCGCCAAGCCTTGAGATCAAGATATGCAGCAGCGGAGAGATACCATAACTTAACGACTTAGTTCCGAGGCTGAATGCCAGCCGCGGATTAGTGTCGACGAGCTGTAAAGCGGTTACTACCGCGGCGTCAGCGTTGGCGGTACCCAGATCCCTCCTTTTGCTGAGCTCCTTCGCCAGTTTCTCCGCCAACGAACGGGCGGCCGCCTGATCAACGCTCACGATAATGAAAACGGTCTTTCTCCAGTTATCGGCCTCTCGTCTAAATTCAAGGCCATCCGTAAAATCCAGCGATGTTAGGGTTAGATCGACCGCTCGGCGAAGATACATTCGGGCATCTTCCGGGTTTTTCAACAACCACATTTTCGCCAGCAGTGCAAAATAGATCGCCCGTTCGCTATTAGGTACTGCGGACGATTCGCTGATAATGTCCTCGGTCAGTCGATTTGCACGATTTTGCCACTGGCTTGCGTCAGAAACTGTGCGAACAAGCGGCATTTGGGCATAAGAAGTTATGGCAAAGAGCAAGAATATGATTGTCTTGGTGATGACTGCATTAAGGGGTTTTTGAACGGTGTTCATTAAAGTGAGCGGATCAATATCTTAGAGGAGAGATGACCAGAGTATAACCTTGGTTGGTTCTCCCAACAATAATTTGCTAAACTCTCGGTTTTGTTTTTATAGATTTATTTGTTTATGTCAGCAACTAACTTGGAATCTTATTTAGCTCAGTTTTCAGAATCTGATTGGTCCGCAACTTTAGAAGAACTTTTGCCCTGTATCCACGCAGTCGACAAGAACGCCATCGAGATCTGGTTTCGTTTTTTTCCGCTCGAACTTCATCGATTTATTCAAAAATCCGAGGATCGCGACGAGGTAATTCGCATTCTGGCCTTGCAAGGTAATTTCGAACTAAAGGATCAGGTGGATATTTCGCACCATTTCCTGTACGGCCACCGCTTTTGGAAAACCGTTAAGTGCGCGATCATCGCCGAGTCCAAGGTTTTCAAGGACCAGGAACAAACGCTTCTTCAGGAGATCAAGCAGATTGCGATGCTGGTTTCGGAAAAGCTTCGAGTTGAGCGGCCGCTAGTTAATAGTATTGTCGCAGTGGGACTGATGACCTTGAACCAGGTAGGGATAGAAGCTTTCACGGCAACCGACGGAACGGTCGAAAGGCCGAGTGGCATCATGGCAAAATCTCCGGATCAGATCTTGAGAGCACGTGCGCAAGACGATTCACAAGGCATCCTCGGTTTTCTCAAAACTGTTGATAAGAAGTACTCGGTTGCCTATGCCGATGCCAGGGCCGCGGGCAAATTCAATATCATCAACGACGAAGAGATCGCTTCGGCGTCCGCTCGCGATCAATCGCAAGACTGGAAAAAACGCGACGAGCGCTGCTGGGAAGGGGTTGTACCGGTTGAATGTCGTTCCGCGAGCTGCGGCACCTGCTGGGTTGGTGTGCTCGGGGGCCAGGAGAAACTCACAGAAGTCGCGAATCGTGAACGACGGCAGATGAAGGTCTTTGGGTACAATCAGCCAGATGAACCCAAACCTTTCCTGCGGCTGGCATGTCAGGCAAAAGCATCCGGCAATGTAACTATTGTTATCCCTCCGTGGAATGGAGTTTTCGGGAAAAAGATCTATGGAAACATTGATGAACTCGAACTGGAACCCGCAACTACTTCGGCAGCAAAGTTAAGAGAGACGATCGCGAGCGCCGCTTCAGGAGAAAACTAAGCCAAATACAAACACTGCTTAAGTTATCCGCCTGTCTGGTTTCCGTACGGACAGGCGGTTAACTTTATTTTAAAATTCCCTCGCACCTAACCTTGGCCATGTTGCCGTACTAATTTGATGCAGCCATGACCTCTTAATTCAAAATCAACCCACCTACGCGCCGCTAACTTATTGGTTTATCTCCGCTTATAGGTATTTCCAGCCTTTGGAATAGCGCTTGCTCAGCATTCCTTCGTAACTCTCCTCTGAAGGAGAACCTTTTACTTATGACATTAGAAACAGCGTCGCTGAGCCTGGAAGGTATTGGCGATGGCAATTTTGGAAGAGGCTTAGGCATTGCGCGCGGGTATATCGGTGACGAGGAGACCATAGCTCCTATGATCAACCGTGATCTGAGTCTGGTTGAATTCTTTTGGCGGGTGCTTGAAGAGGCGATCGACAGCGAGCAGCCGCTGCTTGAGCGTATAAAATTCATGGGGATCCTGTCCACCCTTTTTGACGAGTTTTTCATGATCCGAGTGTCGGGACTAAAAGTGAAGGCCGAACGGTTAATGGAGGTTACGCCCGACGGTTTAACCGCCGCGGAGCAAGTTACCCGAATCCGCGAGCGGTTGCTCGAGATGATAGATCTTCAATACAAGTGCTATCACAACGAATTGCTCCCTGCTCTGAAAACTGAAGAAATACGGATCGCTTCCTACTCGTCGCTCTCATCAGCTGAACGGGCCTCACTTGACGATTTCTTCAAACAAAATATATTTCCGGTCCTCACCCCTCAGGCGGTCGATCTTTCGCACCCGTTTCCGTATATCTCGGGCTTGTGTCTGAACATCGCGTTGACAGCGACCCCAACTTTGCATAAGCGCTCTACTCGCGCAATGAGCCCCGATAGGCACGAATTCTTTATTAGGATGAAAATTCCGCAGTTTCTGCCTAGACTGGTTCCGCTCAAGGGTGAAGACTCCAAGTTCGTTTGGGTCGAAGACCTGATAGCCTCAAATATCCGTGAAATTATCCCCGAAGCCGACTCGGCAGCCTGTCACTACTTCCGAATTACACGGGACGCCGATATTGAAGTACACGAATCCGAGGCTCACGATCTGCTTGAAGCAATGGAGGAGAATCTTAAGCTGCGAAGGTTTGGCGAGGTTGTCCGAGTGGAGGTTTCGCGATCGATGCCCGATTCAATGCGGGACCTTTTAATAACGCAGCTAAATCTAAGGAACGAAGACGTTTATGTAGTTGACGGCCCGATCAATCTCGGCGACCTCTCGTCTATCACCAAGCTCAATCGGCCGGAATTGAAGGAGAAGCCTTTTCGAGTGATACGGCCCGAAATACTTGCCAACGACCGATCATTCTTTGACGTGATCAAAGAGGGCGATGTGCTGCTTCATCACCCCTACATGCCCTATTCGATCGTTACCGATCTGATCGCCGAGGCCGCAGAAGATCCGGATGTATTGGCCATCAAGATATGCCTGTATCGCATGGGTCCGGAATCGCCGATACCTCCTTTGCTTATTAAAGCGAGTGAGATGGGAAAACAGGTCACTGTTTTGATCGAGATAAAAGCTAGATTTGACGAAGAAAATAATATCGAGTGGGCAAAAAAGCTTGAACGGACCGGCGTGCACGTTATCTATGGACTCCCCGGCCTTAAGACGCACGCCAAGACGACTTTGATCGTCCGACGCGAGGGTGACAGGCTTCGGCGGTATGTGCACGCGGCGACTGGGAATTACAATCCGCAAACTTCAGCCGTGTACACCGATCTGGGGCTTCTAACAGTAGATGAAGAGATCTGTGAGGACGTGACAAGGCTCTTTAATTTCATAACTGTCTATTCCCGGCACCGCAACTATAAAAAACTACTGGTCGCTCCCGAGAATCTTCGGGCAAGGATGCTCGAATTAATTAATCGGGAGGCCGAGCATGCTCGTCGGGGGCAGCCCGCCGCGATCATCGCTAAGCTTAACCGACTCGCCGATGCCGAGATCGCTAACGCGCTATACGACGCCTCCAAAGCCGGCGTAAAGATCGACATGATCATTCGCGGGATCTGTACGCTGCGCCCCGGGGTACCGGGATTATCGGAAAACATACGTGTGCGAAGCGTGGTAGGCCGCCTGCTTGAACATAGTCGGGTTTACTACTTCGAAAACGGCGGTGATGAGGAAGTCTTTATGGGCAGTGCGGATTGGATGCCGCGAAACCTCGATCGACGCGTCGAGGTATTGTCGCCGATCACCTCTGAGCCAATAAAACGTTATTTGATCGACGAATATCTTGACGTTTACCTGCGGGACAACACAAAGGCCCGCCTTCTAAATCCTAATGGACGATACGAGCGGATCGAGCGCAGCAGGGATGAGCCTCTCGTTAATGCCCAGGAGGAATTGCAGCGGACCTTCGGACCCGCAAATTTATAGACTAATTTTGAATAAACGAGAGATCGTGCAGGGGGAGACATGCTTAACAATACAAGAATTACGAGAGCCTTTTTATGGCTGATTCTGCTGATGCTCGCCGCATCCGGCGTGGACGCGCAGAAATCAAAATCCAAACAAACAAAAGCTGACGCAACGTCTGCGGGCCAGGCTGTGCTATGGGAGCCGGTGAAAATTGAGAACCGAGATCTATTTGCCGGACCGGGGGGCGACGCGATGCGCCCTGATCTGAGCAGCATTAAATTCATTGAGGACGACAAGAGCGGACATAACAAGAAATATAAGATCAGTGATGGATCGGGAAATGTCTGGGTGGCCAAGCTCGGAAGAGAGGCCCGGCCCGAAACCGCCGCCGTCCGATTGCTCTGGGGACTTGGATACGCGACCGAGATCAACTATCTTGTGCCGAATCTGACGATCCCGAGTAAAGGGACTTTTACGAACGTTCGTTTGGAAGCCCGGCCAAAAAACGTGAAGCGACTCGACCCATGGAAATGGCGGGACAATCCGTTCGTCGGAACGAACGAACTTCAGGGCCTGAAGATGATGATGGTTTTTATGACCAACTACGATCTTCTGGACATGCAAAACAAAGTTCTGAAGGTCAAGGACAGTTCCCCTCCTAAGCTTCAATATGTTATCAGCGATCTTGGCTCGACGTTCGGCCGTCTCGGCAATAACAACTTGCCGGT
>Ga0134124_10002692_pt1 | contig 14310 bp, 11 predicted proteins | sample KB304_FD_96880 | JGI IMG/M metagenome (GOLD analysis project Ga0134124, IMG submission 96880) | Terrestrial soil microbial communities without Nitrogen fertilizer from Kellogg Biological Station, Michigan, USA - KB3-0-4 | ecosystem: Environmental > Terrestrial > Soil > Unclassified ... | reverse complement strand
CCAATCCGTACCTGGACCGGCGCATTAGTCCTTTGAACTTAACCGACGAGGAGATGAATGCTCTGGTTGAGTTTATGCGTTCGTTGACGAGTGATGAAGTGCTACGCCGCACACAGGCCGCGACCCCGCAAACGCGCGTTGCCGTAACTCTCCCGCCCCGCCGTTAATGATGTCTTACTTCTCTACGATGTCCTTCTTCAGACTATAGAACTGAGCAGATTCTGAAATGCTGCTACGCTACATGGCGCTTTTATCAGGCGTTTGCAAGCGAGCGATCAAAGAAGAGTTCATGACCGCTAACCCTTGCAGCCAGATCGATGAAGAACCGGAGAACAGCCGAGCTCGATACTTAACCTCGAAGAACAAACCAGGCTCTCCCGGTGCTGAAAGACGATCTCTCTCGTTGGGGACTGGAATGCGGAAGGTAATTGAATTGCTGAAGCTGAGAGTCGGACATCTCAATTTCAGTTCGCGTCCAGTGTTCTTCCCTGTACGGGGCGGAAGCAGCGCGGAGGTGCCACCCAATTGGTTATGGCGCTGAGGGCGGGAGTCGAACCCGCACGTCCTTTCGGACAACGGATTTTAAGTCCCGTGCGGAGGCCATTACCTAGTCTTAGCAAACGCTACAAGCCAGTATTTACGCGCCTAGCGGTCGTCAAGGTATCGCTTCGGCTGGCTTAGTATTCAACACGTACCGTCACCATCTTAGCCCCATCTTATTGCAGGTTCTTTCAGGGCGTTTTCTCTGAGCCTTGGAGACGCGCACGACAGTGCGCCTCTGCGAACAAGATCTCATCGTCAATAGACTCCAGCGAGAGTTGATTAACTGAATCCTTGTCTCTTTTGTTGATCGGGGCCTTTGTCTTCCGACTCCTCCAAGCCCTCTTTGAAAGCGCGTTTGCTTTGTCCCAGAGCCTTTGCTAACTGCGGCAATTTGCTGCCGCCGAAGAGGAGAAAGATCACCCCAACAATGAGAATCCAACTCATGGGATTCTCTGGAAGAAATAGTATGAACATAAAAAACCGTCCTCTAAGAAAAACGATAATCACTAATTACTCATGCCGCCGTTCTCGTTGAAACGATTTGGACCTCCAGCTAATACCAAAACCGATGAAAGGCTGAGGCGCTGTTTCTCCGTGCGCTCTTGTTCCGATGCTCGCATCGATCTGGATGTTCCGCCCAACTATATAAGCTATCCCACCATCGACAATCGCAGCCGCCTTTCCATGGTTAGCTTCAGGAGCTTGAACACCCAAATCGATAAACGGATTGAGCTTCTTAGTAGGAAGATAGTTCAGTGTGATTGCAAATAATCCTGCGGTAAACTGTCTGCCTTTATCATCTTCATACCGTCCTACACCAATGTTTGGATTGAGCGACAGTTTCAGACTTGGAGCAAAGTTCCAGTCTGCCGCCAAACGAATGTCCCCGGTAGTGTGTTGAGTGCGAAACTCCTTCGATCCCCAGGGTGGAAAAACCCTGACTATGGTTCCGAGAGAGAGCTGATGGTCACCAGTCGAGTTGTAGATGTGGTATTTGAATCCGATTGAGGTTGGCGCAAATCCGGATGTGTGACTAGCTGTATTCGTCGAATCGAAAGTAACAACTCGAGTAACAGAGTTTCCCTCAATTCGAACTTCCCAATTACTATCAATACCAAATCGCAGCAGCGTTGGAACAAAGAATGTATGTTCGCGTTCATTTCCACTACGACGAAACTCCTCCTGGACACCGCTCTCGATCTGAAATCTCTTTGCGCCAATGACCGTGCTGCCATCGGCAATTCCCGGCCGGTCAGGATTGATCAAATCCGGTTCTGCAGTACTTGGTTGAGCCGAAGGATCATGTTGTGGGCGTGATTGCGCTGAAGCCGAGACAAATGCAGCTAAAGTAGCTGCAATGATGAAAGCTTTGCTTCGATTGTTTCGGATGTGCGTAACAGCAAACTTACCACACGACATACAATTTCTACAGCCTGGCGCCTGCCTGATAGCTAATTGCTACCCACATCGATGCCCAGGCAAAGGCACTGATCAAGTTTAGCGGGCTGTACTTGCGTGGTGACATTCCGACGGTAGCGCAGACCAGAGGATCGTTATTCGCAGACCTGCCGCGAACCGCGATATCAGCACCGCGAATGTACCGTGCCGGAGAACGGCGAGCACGACAACAGACATGCCGTTATATGCTTCTGAAATGGATCATGCAGACGGCGACAAGTACAAACCTGAAGCGAGGAGTTCTTCGCAACCGATATGCCAGCAACGACCCGTGCACGGGTTGAAGCAAGGTTCAAGTCTTGGATGGAATGAAGGAATGTTAGAGGTGGCAAGGCGTGTGGCGTTTTTGCGTATGGAGGAAAAGCGCCACAGGTCGTGAGGCCAGAACCAAAATACGTCGAGGCTGAATATCGTTAGACTCGCCCGGCTTCGGGGTTCATGGTAGTTTGTGGCCCAACCGTTGGGCCATCTCCTGCTGAGACACTCCTGACGCATCACGGTTCTGTCGCAGTTTCTCTGCTAATCGTTTCGGTCTGCGTCGCGCGTGGCCACATCATTCAAGTAAACAATCATTGAAGTCAGCAATAGGGGCGCTACTGAACACCCACATATTCCAAGTAGCGCCCCTTTTAAGCGCCTGCTGATCCCCGTACTAAAGATCAACCGACGCCCTCGGCCTCACTCTCTGGGCGTGAAGTGAGGCTAGCCGCAAAGCTAGCGGCCTTATAGCTGCCGCCCAAACATAGCCGCAACACTCAAACAGAGATCGGAATTCTAAAATCTAATGAAAGAAATTTTCAGACGTGATAGGACACACTTCTGCTATCTCGCGACGCGAGCGGAGCGCGGACCTAACAAAACAAACAAAGAACTAGGGGTAAATCAAGCTAAGGACTGTTAGCACGATAGACGTAGTGGCGTTCACGTCATAGCCTCCGCCAGTGTTGTCCGAAAAGACCAACGCGTTTACGTAGGAGCTGGAGCTCGGTGGTGGTGGTGGCGGTGGCACATAGCCAGTGGTATCCATATGGCCCGCCAATGCAGAGCCAGCCAGCGTCAGACTGAGGATCGTCACGGCGCATAGTTTCCGTAAGGTATTCAAGTTAGGTGCCTCCTGAGCGAGATGAAAGAATTTTTCATCTCAAACTAGAACAGCTTGAACGGTCTTGCAAGGCTCAGGCTGAGTGCGTAAGATTCGCGCGGAGTGCTCTAGTTTTCTTTTTCTTCCCTTGCTCTCAGTGTGGAAAAGTAGTTCTCACATGACCTTACGAGCCTCACTACTGCGCCAATTAGAAAATTCCAGCCTTAGTGTGGATCGGCGTGCGGAGTTGTGCTGTGAAGCAAGTAGAGAACTGGAGGACAAGGGCCAGTATGAAGAAGCGCGGAAGATGTTGATCGATTACTGGAGCCGCATCGGCCAGCATCCGAAAGTTGAAGGACTGCAACCGATGATTGCCGCCGAAGTGCTGCTACGTGCAGGAGTATTGACCGGATACGTCGGCAGCAAGAATCAGATCACGGATGCACAGGAAACCGCGAAGGACTTAATTACTGAAAGCCACGCAATTTTTGAGTCCCGACAGGCTAAGAAAAAGATCGCCGAAGCACAGACAGAACTTGGGCTCTGTTATTGGCGCACAGGCGAGAACGATAACGCCCGCGATTGTCTTAAAGAAGCTCTCACGCTACTGAGCATAGATAGCGATCTAAAAGCAAAAGCAGTGATCCGACTTGCCGTTGTGGAATTTCGAGCGGCGCATCACGAGAAGGCGTTGCGTATCCTCACAAAGAACGCGCCACTATTCGACAAGATTCATAATCACACACTGATAGGCTCCTACCATGACACTCTCGGGAATGCACTGGAAGATCTTTCAGTCTTAAAGAAGCGCGGAGATTACGTGGACCGCGCTTTGATTGAGTACGCGGCCGCCAGTTACCACTTCGAAAAGGCAGAGCACAGGTGTTATCTCGCCTACGTCGAGAACAATCTTGGAATGCTGTATTTCAGGATCAATCAATGCGACGAAGCGCACGCGCACCTGGATCGAGCGCGGCGCGTTTTCCAGAGCCTGAAAGACGTTGGCTGCGTGGCCCAAGTTGATGAAACTCGTGCTTGTGTGTTTCTGCAACAAGGACGCATCGCGGAAGCTGAACGAGTTGCACGGTCGGCAGTGCTTGATCAGGAGAAAAGTGGCAGGCACGCGCTTTTAGCCGAAGCCCTAATCACACATGGCAAAGCGTTGGCCAGACTGCAAAGATACGGCGCAGCACTCTCAGCCTTTCGACGTGCAATCGAGTTATCCGAACAGACCGGAAGTCTCAACCTAGAATCAGAAGCTGCGGTTGCAGCATTTCGAGAGATCGGCGAACACTTGTCAGCGTCTGAGAAGGGACAGCTTATCTCCGGTCGCGGATGGGGGAAAGACAAGCAAGCGAGGGAGCACGATCTAATCAAGCTTGCTCTGGAGCAAGCTAAAGGCAAGGTAACTCATGCTGCCAGAAGTCTAGGATTGTCGTATCCGGCATTGAACTATATGCTGAGAACGAGGCACAGAGACTTACTCGAGTTACGCACGCCGATATACCGCCGAGGAAAGAAACGGTGAGCAAGCTGGTTAAGTATCACCTCCCAAGGCTGTCCTCACCCATTCCCAAACGATTAGGCGAGAAACTGAAAGCGATCCTCGAGCACTCGGCACACAAGACGCCAAAACGGGCAGTTCGCGATCGTTCACTCGCTGCCCGTAGCTATTTGATTCTATAGTGGTGCCGAGGGCGGGAGTCGAACCCGCACGTCCTTACGGACAATGGATTTTAAGTCCACAGCGTCTGCCATTCCGCCACCCCGGCATGTTGTCCATAACGCTAATTGTACCAAGCCTCTCCTTTTCCCTAAAACACCAACTAGCCTTGACTGTGCGAGGGAAACCCCGCGCTCAGCCTGATTGTTCCGCTCGATGATCGATCAGTTTAGTACTCGCGCTCGTTCTTTCGCAGAGGCGTTCTTAGTGAAATGCGAGCCCCGGCATGCCAGTGCCCGTGGAAAACGAAGCGATGCTCCCCCTAGACCTCGCGAAGAATATCATCTCCACAGTGCGCTGGGCCTGATTTAATTCTCAATTGGTTCAATTTGGGCAGGTACACTGCTGGGACTATTGGTTGAGCGGTGCTCCAACATGAACCAGACCGTGGTGAGTCCCGAAACTGCTAAACGGCTCGTCCGCGTCACATCATCCATAAGCCACAAAGAGACACAAGCGATGCCAGCTTTCTTGGGTGCTACTTCGCAACTGAAAAAGACGCTGCATCTTGTGAAGTGTCCTGCTACTGAAGTGCGCAAACCTGGTGAAATGAGGAGTGATTTTCGCGAACTGTTCGATCGACCCTTTGTCTCGTTCGACAATCTAGCTGAGCACGAGTGGGCCAGCAAATCGGAGTCACTTCGGGCGTTTCCTTGCTTTACAACCGATTCGGAGGGTAGGATTCTTCACGAAACGACCCCTTAAAACCTTTTTAGAGCGGCGTTGGAATCATCGACCCCCCGCGGTGTTACACCAACGCGTAATAGGCATGGCTTAAGTCGACCTTTGGAGCTCTGACTTATGGTTCTGCGAGCTTCCCGAAGCGTACCGACAGGACCTCTATCACTGTTAGGTCTGCTTCTTCTATTTACATTGTCGGTTTCTGCTTCAGCGCAATCCACGACAAGCGTCATAGGCCGTGTTGTAGATCCTCAACGTGCGGTGATTGCTTACGCAAAAGTCACCCTCTCCAGCATTTCGACCGGCGCTGAGCGGACGAGCGAAACCGACGATGAGGGTAACTACCAAATCGCAGCAATCGGAGCAGGACAATACAGATTGGAGGTTCGTGCAAATGGTTTTCGCAGGAAAGTCATCGCGAGGCTCAATCTCGAAGTCGGGCGAATCAGCGTGCAGGATTTTCAACTCGAGGTTGGCGATATCGCCGAAGTAGTAAATGTGACCTCGCAAGACTCGCTACTAGACCGAGGCGGTATTTCAGTGGGCCAGGTAATCAATGAAAAGGCTGTACAGGAGCTTCCGTTAAACGGCCGGCATTTTATAGATCTTGGCCTTCTAGTTCCCGGTTCTGTGACGCCGCCTCAGAACGGTAACTTATCGCCACCAGCACGCGGCCAGGGATCGTTCGCCATGAACACCGCCGGTAACCGTGAAGACACCGTCAATTTTCAAATCAACGGTGTCAACCTTAATGACCAGATCAACAACATCCTCACGTTTTCACCACCGCTAAGCAGTATTCAGGAATTCAAGGTCGACAACTCAACCTTCAGCGCAGAGTACGGACGCAACTCCGGCGCGATTGTTAACATCGCGACTCGCCTCGGATCCAATGAATTCCATGGCGAACTCATTGAGTTCTTTCGCAATGATGCCCTTGACGCGCGCAACTTCTTCAACTTCACTTCGCCCGAGCCGCCGCCATTTAAACGAAATCAGTTTGGGGCTTCGATCGGCGGTCCCATCATGTTGCCGCGTTTCGGAGAGGGCGGGCGGGCATTCTCCTACGACGGCAGAAACAGAACGTTCTTCTTCTTTACGTACGAAGGATTGCGGCAAAGACAAGGAGTCGACGTTAACACCCTCGTCTTGAGCGATACACAACGCGCCGCAGCCACGGATCCGGTTATCACAAAACTAATTGCATTGATTCCACGAGCTAATTTCCGGGATTCGTCGGGTTCATCACGCTTTGTTGGTTCCGCACCCGTATCAGTTGTCGTGGATCAGTGGGCTCTTGATGTTACTCACAACTTCAGCCAAAGCGATCAAATCAACACCTATTATTCGATTCAGCTTGACGATCGAAACGAACCGACCGCTCTCGGCAACACGATTCCAGGATTTGGCGATATCCGGCGCGGCCTGCGTCAAATACTGGCGATCAATCAAACGCACACTTTCAATCCATATACAGTGAATGAAGCGCGCTTTGGTTTTAATCGAATCGCATTCACGGGATTGGCTGGCGCAGCGCTCAATCCCACTGATTTTGGCATTCGTATCGGCATTGATCGCGACGGCGCCTTGCCGCAGGTCAACATTGCCGGCGGCCTCAACTTCGGTGGTCCAACCCAGTTCCCGCAGGGACGCACCGACACCTCGCTTGTGTTTTCCGACGCCTTAACGCAGTTGCGCGGGCGTCATTCGCTGAAATTCGGCGGCGAGTTTCGCCGCTTTTACAACAACAACCTGACACAGGACTCCGGCACGTTCCAGTTTGCATCAATCGCCGCATTTGTCGCCGGCAATGCGAACTCTTTTTCAATTGTCTCGGGCGATAGAGCGGCAAATATCGTGCAGGGCGCACTCGACCTTTTCGTCGTTGACAATTTGAAGTGGCGAAACAATCTGACTTTAGAAGTGGGACTACGTTACGCCTGGAACATGAGCCCAACTGAAAAGTCTGAACGGTTCTACGTTTTCGACCCGGCGAGCACCTCGTTGCTAAATGTAGGCCGAGACATCGATCAGGTCTACAAAACCAATGCGAAGAATTTTCAGCCGCGGGTGGGTATGGCATGGGATCCATTTCAGGACGGCAAGACCTCTGTGCGCGCAGCTTACGCAATGATGACGGAGCAACCGCTGGTGAATGCGGTTAACAACCTGCCGGCTAACCCTCCAAATGCAAATCCGCTGAGCTTCGCCGGAACGATTCGTCTGAACAATGCCATTGACCTTGCTCGCTCATCCGGTATCTCGCTGGTCAACGTCGATCACAATTACCGGAACTCTTACATCCAATCGTGGAACGTGAATGTCCAGCGTGAACTCGTACGAAACGTGATGCTGATGGCCGGGTACTTTGGTTCGAAAGGCACACACCTGCGTATATCACGTAACATCAACCAACCGATAAATGGCGTGCGTCCATTTCAGAGACTTTCCCCTTCCAGTCCCGCCTTGCCGGGAGCAGCTTTAAGCAACATCATCCAGATCGAAGGTACGGGCAATTCCAGTTACAACGCGCTTTGGACGACGCTGACAAAGCGTTTTTCTCGCAACCTGCAACTGGACGCTTCCTACACGTGGTCAAAATCGATCGATTACAACTCGCTCAGCTCTCCGCCCACAGTCGTCACGGTACAGGACAGCTACAACCTGCGAAGAGACCGGGGTTTGTCGGATTACGATGCACGACACCGCTTAGTGATCTACGGAATCTATGATCTGCCGTTTAGCGGTAATCGATTATTTGATGGGTGGCAACTCGCCGGCATCTTGCAAGCGCAAACCGGCAATCCGTTAAATATCGTCACTACCAACAGCACGTTAACTGGAGTCGCGAACACGGTGCGACCGGATGTCACTGGACCCGTTGAGATCTTTGGAGAAGTAGATCACTGGTTTGATACCAGCCGTTTTGCGGCCGTGCCGCGGTTCGGTAATTTGGGACGTAACGTGATCATTGGACCAGGTTTTAGTAATTTCGATTTTTCGATCGTGAAGAACACCAGATTGGACGAGACCCGACAATTGCAATTTCGCGCGGAGATCTTCGACGTTTTCAATCATGCGAACTTTGGCCAACCGGGTAGAGTGGTTGGCAGTGCTACGTTTGGACAGATCAGCAACACGAGGTTTCCAACCGGAGATTCCGGCTCCTCGCGGCAACTACAGTTTGGGCTGAAATTTATCTTTTGATAGATGGCTAATTTAAAGTCTTCTCTATTAGATAGAAGATTCCAGGTGTTCCTGCTGGTGTTGCTTGGAATTTTTTGCGTTCCTCGCTTAGTTGGCGCCCAAGAGCAGAAGAAGGTACTCATTTTCTATTCGGAGGACCTCGCCATTCCCAGCAACATCACACTCGACCAATCCATCCGCGCAACGCTGCTAAGCGGGTTGCACGGTCAATTACAGGTCTATCATGAGGGACTGGAAAACTTCAGGATTCCAAACGACAAATATGAAAAGGAATTCGCAACCCTACTCGCACGCAAGTATGAGGGTGTAAAGATCGATTTACTCCTTCCACTCGGCCAGCCGGCTCTTCAGTTTTGTTTGAAATACCGCGACAGCTTGTTTGGGAATGCGCCGATTGTATTTATGGTTCAAGACCCGAGTCGGGTTGAAGGAATGTCGCTCGGATCGAATGTGATTGGGGTCACCGGAAAGATTGAACTGCGGCCTTCAGTTGACCTGGCCCTGTCGTTTCATCCGGCCACACGGCATGTCGCCGTCGTTGCGAGCGACAGTTCATTAGGCAGGTACATGGTTGCGCAGGCACAGAAAGAGTTCGCGCCGTTTAAGGGCAAAATTGAATTCACTTATCTATCAAAGCTCACCCTTGAAGAGCTGCGCCAGGCTTTGGCGACACTGCCGTCGAACAGCGTGATTCTCTTCCTAACATTTTCCATCGACAGGGAAGGCAGGAGTTTCTCTCCTTCTGAACAACTGTCATATGTTGCTCCGACTGCGAATGCGCCAATTTATGTCGTAACGCAACCATATTTCGTTGAAGGAGTAGTTGGGGGTTACCTTATTAGTTACGAGGCCATCGGAAGTCGTGCGGGTGAAATCGGCCTGAAGGTTTTATCTGGCACACGGCCCGAAGACATTGATTCACCGCCGGTTGCAGGCGTGTCGATGTTTGACTGGCGACAGCTAAGGCGCTGGGAAGTCGACGAAGCAAAGATCCCACCCGGCAGCACTGTCATTTATAGAGAAGAGACTTTTTGGGAGAAGTACAAAGGTCGAATACTTTTCGGCGTCTCGATAATAGCGGTTCAGGCGCTCCTTATCGCAGGTTTATTGATCCAACGAAACCAAAGATGGCGTGCCACGAGGCGCCTGACGCAGCGCGAACAGGAATTGCGTCGTTTGACTGGCCAATTGATACATTTGCAGGATGAAGAGCAACGTCGCATAGCGGCCGAGTTGCACGACGGTCTAGGACAAAGTCTCTCAATCATTCGTAACCGGGCCACGCTTTGTAAAGAAGATATTGACGATAAGGAAGCGGTCGTCGAACAGCTTGATGAAATCTCAGCAGCGGCTGTGTCAGCGATCGGCGAAGTTCGTGAGATTGCTCATAACCTTCGGCCTTATGAGTTGGACCGGCTCGGACTCACTGCGGCTATCGAATCGATGTCAACAAAAATATCAGACGTAACTCCACTTCAAGTTTCGTTGGAACTGGATAGCATCGATGGTTTATTACCATCTGTTGCGGAAACGAGTCTCTACCGGATTGTCCAGGAAGCTCTCAATAATGTGATCAAGCACGCGGAAGCGACTGAGGTGCGGGTGGGAATCAAACGGAATGGATCTGAGATCATGGTTTCAGTTCACGACAACGGTAAAGGCATGAAACAAGCGGACAACGATAACAACGGGTCCGGCTTTGGTCTTAAAGGTATCGCTGAACGAGCGCGCATGCTTCGTGGTGTCTATTCATTGGATTCACAACCGAACAACGGCACCTTGCTCACGGTGCGAGTAGCATTGGAGCGTTAAGGGTATGAATGGCAAGCTTCGCGTCCTGATTGCAGATGACCACCCGCTATCACGTGCAGGTCTACGGCAGATGATTGAATCGAAGTCTGACTTCGAGGTCGTAGCAGAGGTCGATGACGGTGAGACAGCGCTCGAAGTTATACGAAAGTTGAAGCCTGAGATCGCAGTGCTTGATATCAGCATGCCAAAAATGGACGGACTCGCAGTGGCCCATGTGCTGCAGGAAGAGTCGTCTCCTGTGAAAATCGTTTTCCTCACCATGTACCGCGAACAAAAAATATTCGATCGCGCGATTGAAGTCGGAGCGGGAGGATATGTCTTGAAAGATGGCGCGGCGAACGACATTGTTAGTTGCCTAAACGCAGTCGCCGCAGGAGGGCACTATATCAGTCCGGAGTTGACGACATATCTCGTGAAGCGCACGCAGAAATCGAACCTCGCTAATCGGCAAGGATTAGAGACACTCTCAACGACAGAGCGCCGCGTGCTAAGGCTGCTTGCCGACTATAAGACCAGCAAACAGATTGCGGATGAACTATTTATCAGCCGTCGCACCGTTGAGAATCATCGTTCGAACATTTGTCAAAAGCTCGATATTCACGGCAGTCACGCCCTAATGAAATTTGCCCTCGAACACAAAGACTCTCTGTTCAAATAAGACCGCCATTCCTCTCCCGCAAATTAAGTAACTCTACCTACTCGAATTAAGTAACTCTACCTACTCGAATTGAGTAATCCTCTCGATTCTCAACAGAGCCGATTCGCATTACGCTGCACTCACTTTCGCAGAACCAATAACTTTCAACCGTGAGGAGCACCAAATGCAAAAACGGACGTTGATTTTGTCGGTAGTGTTGGCTGTTTGTGTTGTTGGCCTGATGCCCGCAGCCGCTCAGGGCCGCTGGAAGGTCCTGGGAAAAAAGAAGGTCAATCATATGGTGGATCACGACACCATACACGTTACTGGAGTACGAGGTGACTTTCGCCGCATCCGCCTGCGCGTCGCCAATGTCGCGGTCGATTTTCATCGTGTGGTTGTGCACTACGCGAATGGTGAATCCGATAACGTGGAAGTACGCGGGCGGGTGCCCGCCGGCGGCTACACCAGGACCATCGACCTGCGCGGCGCCGATCGTGTCATTCACCGCGTTGACTTCTGGTACGACACGCGCGGCCTGGCCGGACGACACGGGATCGTCACTCTGTATGGTGAGGGCTGAGACAACAAACCCTGATCGAAGGGAGGCCGATCATGATTATCACCAGGTTTTATGTGCGTCTCCTTCTCGTAGCAGCGGTCATGTTGTTGTTAATGCCACGGGACGGAAGATGTCAACAAGATTCACCGGCGCATGCTCCCAATTCTGCGGCAGCGCTAAGTGCACAAGCCACTCCCTCTCCGACACCTGAAACCGATTACTGGGATGGTGACTGGCTGACGGGAGATTGGGATGGTCAACGAAACAGATTACGCGAAAAAGGAATCGAACTGGATTTTCGCCTCACGCAACACTATCAGGGAGTAGCCAACGGCTCAGTGCTTGAACACGGTGGCTATGGCGGAAAGTTCGACACCGATATGAGGTTCAACATGGCGAAGCTCGCCGGCTGGAAAGGGCTTTCTGTGCAGGTGAGAACAGAAACGCGTTGGGGGAACTTCGCCAAGGTTGTCGGCACGAAGCTGATTCCGATCACTTACATGATTACACCCAAGACCAGCGGCACGGTCAGCGCTATCTCGGCGCTCAACTTCACTCAACTCATTCCGCTGAACGCCGATAAAGGTGACTTCATCATGTTCGGCGCCGGGCGTTACTACGGATTCGACGGGGCGGACAGCCCCTTTAACGGTGGCGGTGGTCACACTACATTTATGCACCTCGCTTTCAACGGGACACCCACAAACGGACGTCTGGTCCCATCCGTCACAAACGGCGCGAACTTCGCGTGGATACGAAAGGGCAATCCCTTTCTTACCTTTTCAGTGCGCGACGCCGTTGGCCATCCGACGTCACCCGGCATCTCTGACATGTTCAAAGAAGGAGCCACCTTCATTACGGGCGTGAATTTCCCGACGAAATGGTTGAACAAGTCAGGCAAGCAAGCCGTGACGGTGATGATGACGACGAGAAAGCTCACGCCGTTCGATGACCGGCAAGATGGGATCATTAATCCGGTGGAACCGGTTGAACCACTCACTCCGAAAAGCGGTTCATGGATCATTCAATACAAGTTCTTTCAGTACTTCAAAGAACACAAAGAACAAAACGGAATGACGACTGGTTGGGGAGTATTCGGCACCTTTGCCGGTGCGGACGGTAAGACGAACAAGTCAGGTGCGGTGCTCACTCTCGGGATTGGCGGTACGGGACCATTTCAGAGCCGAAAGTACGATCGGTGGGGCGCCGCGTTCGTGATCGATGGGGTCAGCCGCGTTTACAGGCGTCAGGTCGGCGCCGCAATCCATTTAGACAGCGAGCACGTCTTTGAAGGTTTTTACAATTTTGCAATAACCCGCTTCGTTACGCTCACTGGCGACGTTCAGGTGATCCGGCCCATGTTGACTGGCTCAGGTATAGCCGTGCTTCCCGCAGCCAGAATGGTAATAAATTTTTGAAAGCGTACCCGATGTGAAAGTTCTCATTGTCGATGACAGCAAAGACATCCGACGAATGATCAAGCAATTCATCAAGAAACAGGTTGACGAGTTCGTTGAATGTGAAGATGGCGCGGCGGCACTCGAGTGCTATCGGCAGAATGAACCTGACATTGTCCTCATGGACATCAAGATGAAAACAGTCGACGGTCTCCAGGCAACGAGAGAGATCAAGACAGCGTATCCGGAAGCACGAATAGTCATCGTCTCTCAATGGGACACTCAGGCTTTGCGGAAGAAAGCAAGCCAGGCTGGAGCGTTGGCCTACATAAATAAAACCAATCTGCTTCCTTTACGAGCACTCCTTGAGTCGGAAGTAGAAGGATTCAGCGTCAACACGGAGGACTAAAAGAAATGAAAACTTCAAAATTCAATCGGTCACTTCTTCTAAGTGCATTCACGGTTCTTTTTTTGATGGCAACCCAGGCTTTTGGGCAAGAGTCGCCAGAGAAGCTGCCGACCAAAGAAGACCTGGCGAACAACAACAAGCTCTTCATTGAATTAGCCACCAAGTATCTTCACTGGGACGAGCCGTCTGAGCCCGTCAAGATGGTTGGCCCGCTGTACTTCGTTGGCACGCGGGGGCTCAGTTCATTTCTTTTCGCGACGAACGATGGATTGATCTTGCTCAACACGGGCTCACCAAAATCCGGACCTTTGATCGCGGCGTCGATAAGAAAGCTCGGTTTTAAGCCCGAAGACATCAAGATCATTATCAACGGGCACGGACACTCAGATCACGCCGGAGCGTTCGCTTACTTCAAACAGCTCTCGGGCGCACAGGTCGCCATCATGCAAGAGGACGTGGCGATGATTGAGGATGGCGGCAAGAGCGACTTTCATTACGGCAAGGATTGGCAGGTTATGGGCCAGCCACCGGTAAAGGTCGATCGCGTCTTGCATGACGGTGATACGGTGACGCTAGGTGAGGTGACGCTGACTGCTCATCACACTCCGGGACATACAAGGGGCGCGACGACCTGGACGACAACACTTACCGAAGGTGGCAAGAGCTACAAGGTGGTCTTTCCCGATGGCGGCGGGTTCAATCCCGGATATCGGATTGCAAAAAACGAATCGTATCCCGGAATTAATAGTGATTATCGTAATACTCTCCACTTTTTGGAGATGCAGCAGCCGGACATTTGG
>Ga0134124_10002691_pt1 | contig 14310 bp, 12 predicted proteins | sample KB304_FD_96880 | JGI IMG/M metagenome (GOLD analysis project Ga0134124, IMG submission 96880) | Terrestrial soil microbial communities without Nitrogen fertilizer from Kellogg Biological Station, Michigan, USA - KB3-0-4 | ecosystem: Environmental > Terrestrial > Soil > Unclassified ... | reverse complement strand
CGCCGCCGGGGTGCCCCCGGGAACGCCGGGCGAGGCCGCGGCCGAGCCCAGCGCCCTCGGCCCACCGAGGGCCGCCGCCGCGGAACGGGACGTGGGCGACGCGGCCGCGGGTGGGGCGGAATCCGGCCGTCGGTCCGCCGGGTTCCGGCCCGACATCGAGGGGCTGCGGGCCGTCGCGGTGCTGCTCGTGGTGCTCGGCCACTCGGGGCTCGCGGTGCCCGGCGGCTTCGTCGGCGTCGACGTCTTCTTCGTGATCTCCGGCTTCCTCATCACCCAGCAGCTGCTGCGGGAGCGGGCGACCCGGGGGCGGATCTCGTTCCGCCGGTTCTACGCCCGCCGGGCGCGGCGGATTCTCCCCGCCGCGACGGTGGTGATCGGGGCGACCGTGCTCGCCTCGTGGGCGTGGCTCTCGCCGCTGCGGGTTCGGGTGATCGCGTGGGACGCGGTGTACGCGGCGTTCTCGGCCGTGAACCTGCGGCTCGCCCACAGCGGGACGGACTACTTCCAGGCGGCCAACCCGCCGTCGCCGTTGCAGCACTACTGGTCGCTCGCGGTGGAGGAGCAGTTCTACCTGGTCTGGCCGCTGCTGCTGACGCTGGTGACGTTCGCCGCGCCCCTGCTCGGGTCACGCCGGCGCCGCGCGTCGGCGCCCGCCGGCCAGCGCGGCGCGGCGCGGGCGGCCGGGCGGGGCAACGGGCCGGTGGCGCTCGCGCTGCTCGCCGTCGTCGCGGTGTCGTTGCCGCTGAGCGTGGTGGTAACGGACCGGTCCGCGCCCTGGGCCTACTTCGGCGGGCACACCCGAGCCTGGGAGCTGGCGCTCGGCGCGCTCGTCGCCCTCGGGGCGCCCGCCTTCGAGCGGATGGGGCGGGCGCTGTCGAGCCAGCTCGGCTGGCTCGGCCTGGCCGGGATCGCCGTCGCCGCCCTCGTCTTCGGCGACGCCACCCCGTACCCGGGACTGGCTGCGCTGCTGCCCGTGCTCGGCGCCGCCTGCGTCGTGGCGGGCGGCTGCGCGGCGCCCCGCAAGGGCGCGGAGGCGATCCTCGGGCTCCCGCCGCTGCGGTTGATCGGCCGGCTGAGCTACTCGTGGTACCTGTGGCACTGGCCGGTGCTGCGGATCTGGCCGGACGCGACGGGCCATCCGCTGGGCACCGGTCAGAAGCTGGTGGCGCTCGGCACCTCGCTGGCGCTCGCGGCGCTCACCTACCTGCTGGTGGAGAACCCGGTCAGGACGCGGCCGCTGCTGGTCCGGCGGCCGGAGCTTGGCCTCGGCCTGGGTGCCGGGCTGGTGGCGGCCGCGTCCGGGCTGGCCCTTCTCGTCACCGTCGTGGACACGGTGCCGGGGACGGGCGTCGGCGCGCCGCCGCGGCCGCTCGACACGGCCGGCGCACGCCCGACGGCCGTCGGCATCACGTCCCAGCCGCGCTTCGTGGGCGTCGGCACCAGCCCGCTGACGCCGCTGATCACCCAGTCCGCGTCGCTGCGCGAGCTGCCCGCCGGGCTGCGCCCGTCGCTCGAGGACGCCTCCGACGACCTGGGCGCCAACGAGTGCCGGACACCGATCAGGTCGAGCGTCCCACCGCAATGCGTTGCCGGCGACCCGCACGGTACGTCCACGGTCGTGCTCTTCGGGGACTCGCACGCGAACCAGTGGTTCAACGCCCTGGACACCATCGCGAAACGGGAGCACTGGCGGCTCGTTCCATACACCAAGGGTGGCTGCCCGCCGCCGTATTACCCGGACTTCTACCTGGACGAGCTGAAACGGGTCTACACCGAGTGCTATGCCTGGCGGGACGCCGTGTTCGCGCGGATCGCGGCACTGCGCCCAAGCCTGGTGGTCATCGGTTCGGAGGCGCGCGTCGAGGCGATCAAGGCGGGCCCGGGCGCGACGACCAGTCTCGTGCGCGGGCTGCGGCAGAACGGCGCGAAGGTCGTCTTCATGGAGGACACCCCATTTCCTGGTTTCGAGGTCCCGGACTGCCTGGCCCAGCACCCGTCGTCGATCGACTCCTGCATGGTGACGATCGAGAAGTCGAAGATCACCGAGGAGCAGCGGAACGTGGAGAACGCCGGTGCGCTGGCGGGCGGAGCGACCCTCGTCGACCCGCTGCCCTGGCTATGCGTGCGCGACCTCTGCCCCCCGGTCATCGGCGACACCGTCGTCTATGCCGACGGAAGCCACCTGACGGGCACCTATTCGACCCTGCTCGCGCCGTTCCTCGCGCCCGCGCTGCGCGCGGTACTTGGGATACGTTGAGTGATAATCAAAGGGCGATGAGTAGCCGTTCCTCCCGGCGTGCGCGGCGGGACTCGTACTGGGGAGCCTCGCGATGGACCGGTCGTTGCGGGCCCGGATGACGCTCGCGGTGCTGCCCGCGTTGGTGGGCCTCGTGGCCTGCACGGCCGGCCACGACACACGGCGTGCGCCCGCCCTCCCCGCGCCGACGCCCACCCCGGTGCCGCGCCCGGTGCCGTCCGGCGCCGCCGACGACCCGGCGCGGCGGCTGGCCCGGTTCTTCGGGGACGACCTCGTCATGCGCGAGCGTGGGTCCTTCAACCTCGACAAGGTGCGGCTCACCGACAGCGGCGACCGGTGCGTGCCGGCCTACCTGCGGGTCCGCTACCCGGCGGGCTCGGCGAGCCAGCTCTCGGTACGGGACTCCGAAGCCCCGACGGGCGGCGCGCAGGTCTACCTGCTGCGCAGAAGCGGGCCGACGGACGTGCTGCACCTGCGCTACCGCGTCCGGTTCCCGGCGGGCTTCCAGTTCAACAAGGGCGGCAAACTGCCCGGCCTGTTCGGCGGTGACCACGTGGCCGGCGGCCACGTCCCGGACGGCTCCAACGGCCTGTCAACCCGGTACATGTGGCGCGCCGGCGGAGCCGGCGAGGTGTACGCCTACCTACCGTCGTCCAAGAGGCACGGGAGCAACCTCGGCACCGGCAGCTGGACCTTCCCGACCGGCCGATGGGCGACCGTCCAGCAGCGGGTCCGCCTGAACACCCCGGGCCGCGACGACGGCTCGATCACCGTCTGGCTGGACGGTGAGCAGGTGTTCCGGGCCGACGACCTGGTGTTCCGGGACAGTGCGACGCTCCAGATCGACGGCGTGTTCTTCTCGACCTTCTTCGGCGGCGGCGACACCACCTGGGCCAGCCCCACCGACCAGTACGCCGACTTCGCCGATTTCCAGATCTCCGACCACTACATCAACGACCAGCCCCCCGCCGGCTGCGGGCCCTGATTCGTCCCCACGGACCGGCAGGTCGGCCGAGCCTGGCGGCCCGCCGCGGCCGCTGTTCCCGTCTCTTCCAGAGTCAACTTGATCTGTCACGTTGCCGGTTGGTGCCGCCGATTCTTGGCGGCGAGCGGGAAGGCCTACTTGCTCTTGGTGACGTAGGTGACGACGGCGTCCGCGATCGCGCGCTGGCCGAGTGCCGTGGGGTGGCCGCTGGCGTTCAGACCTGCGCTGGTCAGGGCGACTGGGTAGATCCAGGCGTCCTTCGTGCACAGCCGATGCCCGTTCAGCGCGCGGTCGATGGAGAGATAGTCAACGTCGGCCTTGCCGGCCGCCCGACGGGCGACGCGGTTGATCGCGTCATTCAGCCCGGACAGCTGAACCCTTTCGGTGGTGTCCAGCCACCGGCAGATGTTGTCGGACCGGCTCGGTATCAGGTCCGGATATCCGACGACGACGACCCGCGCGCCCCCGGCGGCGGCCTTCACGTTCTCGTAGGCGGTCCGCAACAGGCCCGGCAGCTGGTTGTTGACGAAGTCCAGGCTGGTGTTGTCGTGGCCGGTCCAGAAGCAGCGCCAGAGCAGGCAGCTGGCGAGCGTCGACCCGAAACCGACGTCGTTGCCGCCGATCATGATCGTCACGACGTCCGGGTGGACGCCGGCGCTCAGCAGCGACCGCAGCGCGGTCACCTGGGCGGCCTGGCCCTTGAATCCGCTGGTCAGCGCACCCGTCTTCGCCCCGGAGCAGGCCAGCAGCCGGACGGTCGAACCGGTGATCCGCTGGCCGACCAGACGCGGCCAGGCCGACGCGCTCCGGTCGCAGCCCGGCGCGTCCGCGTCATACGGAGCGTTGCCCTCACCAGCGGAGAAGGAGTCACCGAGGGCGACCAGGGTGATCGGCTGGCCGCTGATCGGCTGACGCGGGCTCGGAGTACCGGCGCCGGCCTGGGCCATGCTCGCTGGCGGCTGGCAGGCGGCGAGCAGGACGGCGAGGGCGGCGAGCAGGCCGGCGACACCGGCGCCACCGCGGCGGCGGGTACGCCCCGTCACGGCCGAACGAAACTGCATGGCCTCGGAGCGTAACCGGGATTGACGCGTTCAGCCGGCGCTTCGCCGTCGGCCTAACGACGTCGCCGTCGCGATTGCTGACGGCCCGGTCGAAGCCGGGCCGGGACCATGGCCTCAGCCGAGGAGGCTGGCGACCATGGGGGCTGGCACGGCTTTGGCCGGACGGTCGAGGTCGAGGACGGATTTGGTGGCGAGGATGCCGTGGCCGTACTTGGCTTCGACGCGGCGGGCTTCGGCGCGCCAGCCGGTGTCGATCCACTTGGACTCGATGGGGGTGGTCATCGTCGGGCCGGCGTCGCTGGGGACGCGCGGCGACCTCCCGCTGGGTCCATGTGCCCCGGTTCCGCTTCCTTCTCGACGACCTGGTTCGTGTCGACGCGGAGGCGCTGCGGGAGCGGCCGTTGACGTCGTCGGTGCGGCTGACCCTGCTCCTGCTGAAGATCGCTCCGGGGAACCCGCGGCTGGCGGAGGACCTGGGGCCGTGGGTCGACGAGCTGCGGGCGGTCCTTGACGGCCCTGACGGCAGGGAGGAGTTCGCTACTCTCCTGCGTTACATTGACCTTGGTCGGGGAAGCGGAAATCCGTGACCAGCTGCACGACATGATCATCGCCCTTGGTCCCGACGCGGAGGAGGCCTACATGACCATCGCCGAGCTGCTCCGTGCCGAGGGCCGCGTCGAAGGCCGTGTCGAGGGCCGCGCCGAAGGCCGCGTCCAGGGCCGTGTCGAGGGCCGTGTCGAGACTCTTGTCCAGCCGCTGACGCTCAAGTTCGGCCCGCTTCCCGAGCGTGTGCTTGCTACCGTGCGCGATGCCTTCGCCGACCAGCTCGAGACCTGGACCGCCCGCGTCCTGACCGCCGGCACCCTCGACCAGCTCCTCGGTTGACCGGCAGGCAGGCTGCGAGGCCTGTCCGTCGGTCGTTTGGCATGAGGACGGGCAAGCGTGCATCGGCGGGATGACGCCTTGTCGCGGGCGGAGGGTGCTTCGGTCGCCTGGCCACCACGCCCGGCCGCGGGTGCCGCCGGCGAACTGACGGGGACGCGGGATCGCGGCCGGCCGTTTCGCCTTCTCTTTGTCTGTACGGGGAACATCTGTCGGTCGCCGATGGCCGAGTGGCTGTGCCTGACGGAGCTGCGTAGGCAGCTCGGCCGGGCCGCGTCGGGGTTCGCGCTGGCGAGTGCCGGTACTCATGCGCTCGTCGACGAGCCGATGGATCCGTACGCGGTCCGCGCGTTGGCTGAGCTCGGGGTGACCGCGGCGGGTTCGTTCGGGCGGCAGTTGGATGCGGGTGCGGTGGACAGGGCGGATGTGGTGTTGTGCGCGACGCGGGCGCACCGCTCCGAGGTGCTGGTCGAGCAGCCTCGTGCCCTGCGGCGCACCTTTACGCTGCGTGAGTTCCATCGGGCGACGGCTGGGCTCGACCCGGCGGAGCTCGACGGGAGCGATGCCCAGGCGGCGATGCGATCCCTGGTGGAGCAGGCGGCCGCCCGGCGGGGCTGGACGGCGGCCGGGCCGCGGACCGACGACGACCTGGGTGACCCGTATGGCGCGCGACTGGAGGCGTTCCGGGTCTGCGCGTCGTTGACCCACGAGGCGCTGGCCGGACCGATCGCGCTAATAGCCGCGGCGATCGGCCGCGACCGCCGTACGGGTGAAGACGCTGGCCCGGCAACGCGGGCCGACGGTGGTTGAGCTCGCGGAGGCGACCGTCAGTCTTCGTGAACGGCTGGGGCGTCCCCTTCCCGGCGTGCTGGGCGGTGCCAACCGAACTCAGCGCTGGTCCCGGGAAGGGGACGAGTGAAGTCTGCTGAGGAGGGCCGGCGGCCTGGTCGTACTCCGAAAAAGGTATGGCGTACCGGCGGATCGCTGGTACGCCATACCTTCGAGCAGACGAGCCGGGTAGCGGTGAGCCGCACGCGTCGGACGGACCGGCACCCAACTGGAGTCCGCGCTAGCCGAGTGGGATGTCCGCGTGCCAGTAGCGCCTGGTGGTGTCGTTCGTGGCTAGGACGATCAGCCCGGTGCCTGAGTTGACGGTCTGCTTGCTTGATGTCGCGTTGTTCATATGAGCGGACGACGCATCCCTGATCACTGGAGTGCCCTCGCCCGCCGTGAACGACAGCGCGTCCATCGGTGTCGTCTTCATGTAGATCGTGCCTTCATACACCGTCTGCCCGGCTACCGACGGTCCGGTGGCAAAGACATAGACCTGGTTGTGGGACTTGTCAAGCATCACGACAGGCCGGGTGTGATGGTCACCAACCGTGCCGAAGGTTGCCGACGACCAGATGCCGGTTGTCGAGTTGTACTCGACGAGGTTGATGAGTGGTGCCGTGTCCGGCTGGGACGGGTCGTCGTTGAAACTAGTCTTGACCACACCGAAGATGCGTCCCTGGTCGTCCGCCTCCAGCGCCTTCAGGTTGATATGGTCGTCAGCCGAATATGGACCCGCGGTAATGGTCGTACTCGGCTGCCAGGTGGTAACCGGGTCAACGTCGTTGTGCACGGCGAAGTACATGGCCGCCGGCGTCGACTTCTGGTTGCTCCACATGACGCCGATCTTCCCGGCGAAGGAGACCAGCGCCGAGATGTCGTCCGCCCCGGTTGAGCTCCCCGCGACGGGCAGCACAAAGGGAGTCGTCCAGGTGCCGCCGCCAGGAGTACTAGCGGTCACGTAGACCTTGCTCAACCTGGTGTAGGTCACCCAGAGGCGACCGGTCGAGTCCTCGTCCATCGTGAGGCTCTCGCTGGAGTAATCAGAGATCTTCGAGGGAAAATTGCTGTCCTCGGTATACGTCTTGGTTGCACTGTCGTAGCTATAGCGGTTCACCCAGGCCGGCTTGCCACTGGTCGAGTTCGACGATGACGAGACCGCGACGTGGCTTGCTATGTACAGCTTGCTGCCGTCCCACAGCGCGTCCGAGCTGGTATTCACCCGGGTGTCGACCACGGTGCCGGTGTCGGACCAGGTCTGGGTGCTCCGATCCAGCCGGTAGATGTGATACTGCTGGCTGGTGGGGGTCAGCATGGTGGCCCACCAGTAGCCGTCGTTGTACCAGAGCTTGCTCTGTGGCTTGTCCGCCGACGGGCTGCTCTTGCCCGAATAGGCCTGGTCCTCGTAGCCATAGTCGCCCGTGTCGGCATGGGCTGCGGAGGCAGGCAACGCAACCACAAAGGCGCCGACGGCGACGACGGCTAGCACAAGGAGACGGCGGAAGCGCATCCTTTTGGTATGTATGGGCATGTTTCCCCCGAATTGGACAAATGCTCTCCCTGGGCTAGATCGGCCAGATAGAGCTCCTGGAGCGGGGATTATAGGCCTACAACGGCCGATCACAACCCAATTCCACACCAAATTTTGAATGTTGCGCGCTCGGCCGTACGTCGAGGCCAGGCTCACGGTGGCGGGCCTGGCCGACGCCCCGCGGGTGGAACCGCATCAGGGCCCGCCATCGAGTCTGGGGCCATCTGTCCTGGTAACGGACGCTGTGCGGGTGCGGACACGGTGAAGCCACGTGTCGAAGGGAAATGCGTGGGCACCCCACCTGTAGATCACGAAGGTCGGGGTGCGCGAGTGGCTGGCCGACACCACTGACGAGAAACGGGCACGGTTGCGGCTGTCGTCGGACCCGATCGGCGGGTACCGGCTGCCGGACGAGTCGGCGATCCCAGGGCGGGCGCGAGATCGACGGCGAGCTGGCCCCCGGCCGGAGACCGGGGGGATGCCGCGCCGCGGCCAACGCGGCCCGCAGGCGCGAGCTTCTTGGCGAGCAGCGGGATCGGTAACACGCCGACGGAGGTGACCAGCCGGTCGTCGTCACCGACGAACTCGAGCCGACCTGCCCTCGTGGGCTATAGCTCGCCGAGCAGCGGTCCCTCCAGCTCCTCCTCGACCGAGGCGTAGAACTCCCTCATCACGTCGAGCTGGATCGTGGTGTTCCGAGCCTCGCTCTGCTCCGTCGGGGCCTGATTCCGCGTCAGCTGCCATGGCCGTTCAGACCGCGCGAGCTCGCCGAGTTCGCGATCGTCGAATGCGGCGTATGCTTCTATTACCGTGTCGATGGTGAGCCGCTGCGTGTCCGACAGTCGGCTGGCGCGTTCCTCGAGCCCGGTGGGCGAGTCCAGCAGAAGGTCGATGTCGGGGATGACCGGCCCGCTCTCCACGGCCTCGATCGGGCTCGCGAACAGCGGAACCTGTTCCCAGACGAGGTACCATGCCTGGCAGTAGTAGGCGAGCAGGTGCAGGCGGGACCGCGTCGTCCGCGGTTCATGCGCGAGCAGGTGCCTGAGGACGTCGTCAACCACATCGATCAGATCGTGCCCTGCCATGGCGTCCCAACAGCCTCGCTCGAGAGTCGCTCTGTCCACGGCCGATCTCCTCTTGATCTTGCGGGAAGTCCACCTCTCAGGATTCTGCGCCATCTAAGTGAAACGAATCTGAACGACGTGGGTACCGCGGCGTGGCGGATGGATGATACGTGACGCTCTCGCCGGAGGCTGGCTCAACCCGCGCGTAGGACCCGTGACGTGGCCGGCCCCGGGGGAGGCGCCGCGCGCGCCTGGTGCCGGCCCGGACGCCTGGCCCGAGAACCAGGCGGGGGACGACAAGTTAGGTGGTCGCCCACTTCCACACGGTGGTCGCGGGGTAGCGATGCGCCCAGGAGAACCAGAAGGACGGCGTGGCGTCGAGCTGGGACAGTACGCGTCCCTTGAGCGGTCCCGCGGTCGCCGCACCAAAGCTGTTCCAGACCGAGTGCGTCTGGGTGTCGGTGAGCTGGCGGTCGCTCACCTCGAAGGTGAGCTGCTGGCCGTCCAGGACGGCGGAGAAGGCGTTTGCGGCACCCACGTCGCGCGACGCCGAGATGCCGAAGCTGTCCATCATCGAGCGTGCTCCGGCGCGCCAGGTGATGAGGACGGGGTGGTTGCCCACGACCACGTTGACGGCCGTGATACGGGCCCTGGCGATGGCGCGGAGGTCACCGTAGGGGAACGCGACCTGGGTACCGTCGACCGCCACACCCAGGACGCGGGTCATCGGCGCGAGCCTCACGTCGACGGCATCCTTGTACTGGCTCGGTGCCTCCGACATGCGGTCGTAACCGGGATACGGAGTCTGCTGGTATGGCAGCCTGGCGCCGTTCGGCGGCAGCATGACACTTCCGGCGGGGAAGGCAGCGACATAGTCGCCCCACGGGACGACGCTGACCGGGACGGGCGCCAGACGGGTGCCCTTGAGTGGCCCGGTCGAGGCCGAGCCGACGAGTTGCGGCCAGGTGCTACCGGTGGCGGTGTCGGTCAGGACAAGCGACGCATCGTTGAGGAGACCGCTGGCGGTCATAACCGCCGGTCCGCCCTTGATGACCGGCCGGACGAAAGCCGCCGCTGTACCGGTCAGTGGCCCGAAGGTGACCGCGACGGGGATATTCGCCACCACGTCGTTGATCACGTCGTGCCAGAGCAGGTACCGGACCGGGTAGGCCCGGGCCTGCTGCCCCGAGCCCAGGACGACGACCGGCTCCTGCGGCATCAGGTAGCTGGCATCCGAGATCGTGCCGATGCGCGGCTGGGTAACCGCGGCGGGCATGCCGACGGACGCGGACAGCGTCGAGCCGCCGACGGAGGCGTCGTCAACCGTCACCCTTTCCGTGCGCCCTGAAAGGGCCCACATCGTGCCGGCCGCGACGATCAGCGCGAGCACGAGAACGAAGGCAAGAGCGGTATGCCGTCGCGGCAGCGGCCGCCGCCGGGGCCGGCCGGTGTCGACGACCGGACCGGTCAGGACGTGAAAGGCACCGGTGTCAGTGGTCGTCACCGCGCAAGGATACGACGTCCTGAACGGTCGTGGCGGGCTGTCGACGATCCGGTGTCGAGAAGGTGAGCAACTACTGACGCCCGGGTGTCGGATGGGGGTTACTCTGGTCCCGTTGAGTTCTCCGCGACGTCCTGAACTGGTCGCCGAGGACGCCAGAAGCTGTCGGCTGTAGGGGGGCGTGTGGGCCGGCCATGCGTGTCGTTTGTTGCCTGGTCATCGGTTTCCGGGAGATCCCGCGAGATTTCACGGGCACTTAACGGTGATGACTTCTGTGTGTATCCTCTGCGGATTCGGCGGCGTTGGCTCGTCCCTATCCGTTACCTGATCAGTGCCGCGGTGACCGTTGGATATCTCCTGATCAAGAGGCCACGGTCGGTCGTCGTGACCAATCCGCCCGTCTTCCCTGGGCTGCTGGCGATGGTCTACGGCTGGTTCTGGCGTGCCCCGGTCGTGCTTGACAGCCATCCGGCGGCGTTCGGACGGAAGGGCAGCGCCGCTGGGCGCGGTCTGCTGCCGGTCCATCGTTGGATGGTGTCGCGGGTGGCTGGCTCGGTGGTGACCACCCACGACTGGGTGGAGACGGTCGGCGGTTGGGGCGGTGAGGCCGACCTCCTTCACGAAGCCCCGGGCACTTGGCGCGTCGAGCCTGTGCCACCGATCTCTAATCGGCCCGTCGTCCTGGTCGTCGGGATATTCGGCGGCGATGAGCCGGTGGCCGAGGTGCTCTCGGCCGCCGCTGCCGTGCCCGACATCGACCTACGGCTGACCGGGGAGGTTGCCAGGCTGTCGCCTCAGACGGCCGCCGCCGGCGCCGCCCTGCCAAACGTGGAATTTGTCGGGTTCCTGGGCCCTGATGACTACCGCAAGGCTGTCTATGACGCCCACGTCGTCCTGACGTTGACCACCGAACCGACGTCTGTGATGCGTGCCGCGTGCGAGGCGGTCTTTGCCGGCCGCCCACTGGTCGTGACCGACTGGCCCGTCCTGCGCGAGTACTTTCCCTACGCGGTGCATGTGAAGAACGAGCCGGCTGCCATAGCGGTCGGCATGACCGACGCGGTGGCACGCCTTGATGACCTCGGCGCGCTCGCCGCGCGGGCGGCCGAGATCCAGCACGACAGATGGCAGGAACAACTAGCGACGCTGCGTCGCAGGCTTCGGCTCCCGGCACCGGATGGATTCACCTCGACCGGAGGGTCCGACCCGGGGTTGGCCGTCGCCGCGCGGGGGTCCGGTCGGGGGGCACTGTGAGTCGGGGGGCACTATGAGAATGTCTTTGGGTAGCGGTCACACGTCGTTGGGCTGGCTGCGTCGCCGTGGTTGGTGGCTCATCCCGATCGCCACGGTGCTCGGCGCGGTCGCGGCCTTCTGGGCCGCTCGGCCGGGACCGCCGACCTACACGGCCGAAGCGGTGCTGCTCGTGCAGAGCGGCGCGGGTGTGAATGACCCAGGCACCGCTACCGAGGCGAATCGGCTGGCCGGTACGTACGCCCAGGTGATCCCGGCCGACACCCGGATCCAGCAGGCCGTCGGGCGCGCGCTGAAGGTCACTCCGGACACTGTGGCCAAGGCAATCACCGCGGCCAACCCGAACAACACGGCGCTGATCCGGCTGACCTACCAGGCCAGCGACGCGAAGACCGCCGTCAGGGGCGCCAACGCGGTCGCCGTCGCGGTATCCGGCATCCCTCCCGCCTCGCCCTCCATCGCGTCGGGACTGACAGTGATCTCGTCCATACCCACGTCGGCGAGCAGCTCGACCAGGGGCACGGCGTCGGCGATTCCGGTTGGTGCGCTCCTTGGTCTCGGCGTCAGCATCCTCACGCTGATCGCGTGGGAGCGCAGCGACGCGCGGGTCGAGGACGAAGAGGCTCTGGCTCACGAGATTGACGGCCCGGCATCCCGGCTGGAGGGCCTCACCGCGCCATCCGCCCGCGTGCTGCTGGACCGATGGGCCGAGCTGGCGGACCGGGGCAACTCCCGGATCGCCCTGATCGCCGCGGCCAACCGCAACGGGCCCGAGGTCGCGACCGCCGCGCGCGAGTTCGTCCGCCGGGCGGCGGGTGGTCGGCTTCGTGCGACGGTGCTGCTGGAGGGGAGCACGGACGCGGCCCGGCCAGGGGACGTCGACGTCACGCTGGTGCCTGGCGGCCGACCAGGACCAGCCGAAAGCGGTGAGACGACCGCGCGGTCATGCGATGTCACCGTCATGGTCTGCCTTGCGGAGACGAAGGTTTCCGACCTGCGCGCGAGTCTCGCGGTCCTCGAGGACTTCGGCATCAGGCCAGTGTGGGCGCTGCTGGTGGACCCGAGGCGCAGGAGTCCGTTCGACGGAATCCCGATGCCGGTGTCGACCCGCGACGCGCGGTCCGTCCCGGCTGTGCGCGCACAGAAGCCCGTCGAGCAGAGTGACGCGTCGGTCGAGCCCACGCCCTCGTTCCCTCACCAGTGACCACTTCCGCCGACAACCGGATGGTTCCAGCGCCAGTGGGAACGCGGCTGCCACGTGGTTCGGTCCGTGATCCGGCGCCCTCGCCGCGCGCGGGCCACGGACGACCGCTCGCTCCTGCCCTGTTGGTCTCGGGCGCGCTGATCGCGAGCCTCGCGGCCGGTGCCGCCGTGGGGCTGAGCCCGTGGGCCGGCCTCGTTATCGTTCTCGGGACCGGGTACCTCCTGCTCACGCTGTCCAGGCCACGGGTGGGCGTCCTCGTCCTGATCGGCGCGGTGCCGGTGGTCTCGGGGCTACGTCGCGGATTCCCAGTTCCTGGTCTGCGCCTATCCGAAATGTTGATTGTCGTCACCGGCGGCGTGCTTCTGGTAAGTCTGCACCGGCGGCAGGCGGTGCGTTGGCGCGCGATCGACTGGTGGATCGCCGCCTATACCGTGGGCGGCGCGGTCATCGGTGTGGTGGCCGCCGCCATCGACGGACGGGTCGGCTCGCTCGACATCAACACGCTCGTCGGGCCGGTGCAGTTTCTCCTGCTTTACCGCACCGTCCTTTCCGCCGCTCGCGACCAGGAGACACGCCGGGCCGCGCTGCGCCTCATCCTGGGCGTCAGCCTGCCTGTTTCGGCGATCGCCATCATGCAGCAGCTCGACCTACCCGGAGTGCGCAACTTCGTCGCTTACATCACCGGCGGCCCCGTCTTCAAGACCTGGTCGTACAACAACTTCCCGCGTGCCACCGGGGTCTTCCCACACTGGCACCCGCTGGCCGGCTATCTGCTCGTCGTCATTCTGCTGGCGATGGCGCTGATGCTGGATGGGCAGCAGCGGGTGGCCCGCCGTCCGATGCTGGCCGGGGTGCTTGCCGTGGACGCGATCGCGCTGGTGTGCTCGGTCTCACTCACTGTGTTCTTCGCGGTAGCCGCGGGTGCCCTGCTTCTGGGTGCCTGGTACCGACAGTTCGGCCGGATACTCGCGCTGCTGGCGACCGGCACGGCGGTGTCGCTGCTGCTGTTCTCGTCCTTGCTGGCCGCTCGGTTGGAAAGCCAGTACTCCGGCGACGCGGCTGGCGGCGCGGTTCCGCAGACGATCGGTTACCGGTTCCAGGTGTGGCGCGACGAGTACATACCGGCGATGGCCGGCCACTGGGTGTTCGGCTACGGGACGGGCTCGATTCCCGGCATTACCTGGCTGCACACCGAGAATCTCTACCTCACCTTGCTCATGCGCGGCGGGGTGCTCCTGATCCTGGTGTACGCCGGGACGATGATCGCCATTGCGGCACGCGCGCGGCGGCTGCTTGACGTCCCGGAGCCCGAACGCCGCGCCCTGGTGCGGGTCCTGTTCGCGGTCACCGTGATCCTGGTGGCCATCAACGCGGTGTTCCCGTTCCTGACCGCCAGCGGTATGCCCCAGCTCTACTGGATGTTGCCCGCGCTGGCGTTCGCGCCGTTGCCGGCGGGGCATCCGGCGCTGTCTCGGTCGTCATTGGCACGGACCCCAGTCACGTTCACAGCCGCGCGCCGGCTGGAACCGCCGCCGGTTGCCGCGCCCCAGCCTGGCGACGGCTTGTCCACCCGAGACCCTCAGGTGACGGACGCGGCCAGGTGACAGGCGCTGGTGGCCACGGCACCGCTTGGCCGCGGGCCTGTGGGCTACGAGGTTTCGGAGAGCGTGTGCCGGGCCGCATCGAGCCCGAGTAGCGCGCCGCGCTGCTGTTCGACCCGTCGCAACAGCCTCGCCGCCGACT
>Ga0134124_10002689_pt1 | contig 14315 bp, 15 predicted proteins | sample KB304_FD_96880 | JGI IMG/M metagenome (GOLD analysis project Ga0134124, IMG submission 96880) | Terrestrial soil microbial communities without Nitrogen fertilizer from Kellogg Biological Station, Michigan, USA - KB3-0-4 | ecosystem: Environmental > Terrestrial > Soil > Unclassified ... | reverse complement strand
GCGCGCTCCGATCCGCGCTGCCCGACCTGACGATCGCATTCGGCGGTCGCGGTGCAGCGCGCGCCCGCGAAGCGCTCGGCTCGGCCGGGGGCGTCGCAACCCTGCCCGACGGCATGGCTGCGGCCGTCGATGCGCTGCGCGAGGTCCTCGCGAACGCACCCGCGCCCACCTGACCGCGGCGCCGTCCCGCGAGGATGGCGAGAACGGCCCGAGTCGACGCGAGCGTCAGCCGAGGCGGGCCACGATCGCCTCGTGGCCGGCGGCCCGGGCAAGCTCGATCGCGTCGACGCCGTCGTCGTTCCGTGCCGCCGGATCGGCACCGGCCGCCAGGAGGCGCTCGACGGACGGGAGCGATCCGTTCTGGGCGGCGCCATGAAGCGGCGTCCAGCCGTGGCGCTGGGTGGCATTGACGTCGGCGCCGGCGTCGACCAGGACCGCCACGACATCGTCGTGACCGCCGGCGACCGCCGAGTGGATCGGCAGGACCGACAACGGGTTGGCCGAGCGGGCATTGACGTCCGCGCCGGCCTCGAGCAGGACGCGACTCGCGCCGGCGGCGTCGCCGATCCCGAAGAACGCCGGGAAGTGGAGCGCGGTGAACCCGTCGGCGGAGCGTCGTGTCGCCAGCGGCGGATCGGCCGCCACGAGCGTCCGGAGGCGGTCGACCCGACCGAGGGCCGCGGCCTCGAAGACGTCGAGGGCCGGCAGCGCGGCCGCAATCGAGTCCGCGAGCGCCGCCTGGCCGTGATAGAGGGCATGCATCGTCGCGCTGACGCCCTCATCGTCGCGGGCGGAGGCCAGGGACGGGTCGGCGGAGAGCAGCCCGGCGACCCTGGAAGCATCGCCTGCATCGATGGCGGCGAACATGTCGGCGGCGGACATCGGCCGTTCCTCCAGATACTTAGTTGTGCTAACTAACTATACTGGCGCGACGATGTCAAGCGAGCACCTCGGCGATTCGGACGAGCTCGCCTCGCGCCTCCATTCGGCGGTTCTTCACCTCCTGCGCCGGCTGGCGCGCGAGGATCGTGCGACGGGCGAGAGCCCGGCCCGCCTGTCGGCGCTGTCCGTGCTCGTCTTCAGCGGGCCGCGGCCGATCGGCCAGCTCGCCCGCGACGAGCGCGTGAGCGCCCCGACGATGACCCGGCTCGTGGCCGGTCTCGAGGCCGACGGGCTGGTCACCCGGACGAGCGACCCCGGGGATCGCCGGAGCCAGCGGATCGCCGCGACGGAACGAGGACGGGAGATCCTCGTCGCCGGCCGGGCGCGCCGGGTCGCGGCCCTCGAGGCGCTCCTCGTCGGCGTCGCGGCCGAGGACCGGGCGGCCCTGTCCGGAGCGGTCGCGATCATCGAGCAGCGCCTCCTCGGCGACCCCTGAGCGCGAGTACCATCACGGCATGCCGCGCCCGGCGCGGCGACCGACCGGCGAGCCCACCTTGACCCGTCTCGCCGAGCCGCGGACGCGACCTGAGGGAGGACCCAGCCACCGTGCGTCTCGAGGACAAGGTCACGATCATCACCGGCGCCGGTGGCGGCATGGGCCGGACCGCCGCCCGGATGTTCGCCGCCGAGGGCGCCCGGGTCGTGTGCGTCGACGTCAGCGAGGAGATGGCCGAGTCGGCGGCCTCCGAGGTGACCGCGGCCGGTGGTCGCGCCACGGCCGTCGCCGCGGATGTCTCGCGCGACGACCAGGCAAGGGCGATGGTCGACCACGCCGTCGCGACCTTCGGCCGCGTCGACGCCCTGTACAACAACGCCGGGATCATGCCCGCAGCCGACCACTCGGTCATCGATACCGACGTCGAGACCTGGGACAAGGTCATGGCCGTCAACGTCCGCGGCGTGTACCTCGGCTGCAAGTACGCGATCCCCAGGATGCTCGAGCAGGGCTCGGGCTCGATCATCAACGTCGCCTCATTCGTCGCGATCCTCGGTTGCTCCGTTGCCCAGGACGCGTACACCGCGTCGAAGGGCGCCGTCCTCGCGCTGACGAAGAGCCTCGCCGTCCAGTTCGCGCCGCAGGGCGTCCGGACGAACTCGATCTCGCCCGGCCCGATCGAGACCCCGCTCCTGATGGACTGGCTCGTGAAGGACGAGGAGGCGAAACGGATCCGCCTCGCCCGCAACCCGACCGGCCGCTTCGGCAAGCCCGAGGAGATCGTCCACGTGGCCGTCTACCTCGCCTCGGACGAGAGCCGCTGGACGAACGGGGCCAATCTCGTGATCGACGGCGGGATCACCGTCAACTACTTCTGAGGCGAGAGCGATGGCATCGCAGGTCGCGGTCGGGGTCGATGTCGGGGGCAGCGGGATCAAGGTGGCAGCGGTCGACGTGACGACAGGCCAGCTCGCCGGTCCGCGGCTCCGGGTCGCGACGCCCCAGCCGTCGTCGCCGGACGCCGTGGTCCCGACGATCATCCGGACGGTCCGCCGCGCCCTGCGCGAGGGCGGCCTGATCAGCGGCCGCTCGACGAGCATCCCCTTCTCGGTCGGCGTCGGCATGCCGTCCGTCGTGATCGACGGGGTGACGAAGACGGCCGCCAACATCGATCCGTCGTGGATCGACTTCAACCTCGAGGAGCACCTACGGGCCGCACTCAAGGCACCCGTCTACGTCCTGAACGACGCGGACGCGGCCGGGCTCGCCGAGATGCGCTTCGGGGCAGGCGCCGGCGAGCGCGGCGTCGTGTTCGTCCTGACGCTCGGGACCGGCCTCGGCTCCGGGATGTTCAACGACGGGCTGCTCGTCCCGAACACCGAGCTCGGTCACATGGAGATCCGCGGCCGCGACGCCGAGCGGCGATCGGCGGCCGTCGCGCGGACCCGGCGCGGGCTGTCGTGGAAGGCGTGGGCGAGTGACCTCGACGAGCACCTCCACGCGATCGACAAGCTCTTCTGGCCGAACCTGATCATCCTCGGCGGGGGCGTGAGCAAGAACGCCGACAAGTTCGTCCCCCGCCTGACGGTCCGGCCGCGGGTCGTCCCGGCAACGCTCCGCAACGACGCCGGGATTGTCGGGGCGGCGATGGCGGCCGCCGAGAAGTTCGTCGAGGGCGGCCGCTCCCCGGGCTGAGGGGCATCGCGCGCGGCCGGCCCGCGGCCAGCTTCAGCCTGCCCTAAGGCCCGGTGCCGCCGACCTTAAGACCCGCCCCGAATCGGCTAAGGCCAGTCGAGGGCCCGTCCGCGAGCCTCCTGCCATCGACGACGGCCAACGACCGTCGCGACCACAGGAGCCCCCACCGCCATGAACTCGAACCAGCACCCGCGCCTCCCCGGAAGGGTCGGCCGGGTCCTCCTCGCCGGCATGATCGCCGGCTCCACGGCGCTTGCCGCGGCCGGCGGCGTGTCGGCCGCGCCAAAGAGCGCCACGTTCACCCAGACCTTCACGGGCGGCAAGGCAGTGAACCTGCATGCGACCGGCACGGGCGTGTGCGACGAGTGCATTCCCGACTGGCTGTACGGCGATCCCGGCGCCTTCGGGCTCGGAGCGGACATCACCGCCCAGATCACCCACGTGTCGTGGAACGCCGACGCCGAGACGAAGGTCGACTTCAACGACTCCGAGCTCCGCCAGGGCTCGACCCTCCACGTTACCGACACCTTCAGCCCGAAGACGGGCCAGGTCCATCTCCAGGGCGACGTCCATGTCGATGCCGGCGTCCTGAACTCGGTCAGCGGCAACCCGCTCGGCCCGTGGGATCCCTACACCTCCCTGAAGGTGGTCACCATCCCGTTCGACGAGTCGATCGACTGCACGCTCCAGCTGACGGGCGACGGCTCGAAGAGCTGCACGGTCGACATCGCGAGCATCCCGGCGATCTCGCTGCCGGTGCTGTTCCCGGTCGAGATCAATCTCGAGGTCCAGTTCCAGGTCGGCGTCACGATCGACGGCGACGGCGTGGCCGTCGTCCGCTCCGTCGACGTCATCGGCGGCCAGAACGTCGACAGCGATCCGCTCACGCTCGACGGGCAGAAGCCGTCGGTCGTGAAGAGCGACTCGGTCGACATCCCGTGCACCGCGGCCGCGGGCAGCGACCTCAACTACGCGTTCACCGGCTCGACGTATCAGCCGAAGACGGCGCTGGCGTCGCAGATCGCCCTCGTCGTCGACGCGGAGCTCATCACCCCTCCGCCCTTCCCGAACGTCGTCCTCTGGGACAAGGAGCTCACCTCCTTCGACATCACGAACACGCCCCTGAACTTCACGATGACGGCTCCGGATGGCGTCGCCGACCTCGGCCCGATCGCGAAGAACAACATCCCGCCCACGGCCAACGCCGGCCTCGACCTCTACACGGGCGACCAGGGCAGCCCGATCGTGTTCAACGGCATCGGCAGCACCAGCGTCTGCGGCTTCCCGACGCTCCGTTGGGACTTCTCCGACGGCGGCGTCGCCTTCGGCGCGCTCCCGAAGCACACCTTCCAGGGCAGCGGCCTGTACAGCGGCCTGCTGACCGCAACCGATGCCACCGGCCTGACCAGCACCGCCACTTTCGCGATCGACGTCGCGAACGCGGCGCCGTCGGCCAACGCCGGCCCGGACACCTCGGCCGCCTGGGGCAAGCCGGTCGCGTTCAACGGCTCGGCGACCGACCCCGGTGCCGACGACCAGTCGACGCTCGCCTACGCGTGGGACTTCGGCGACGGCTCGCCGAGCGCCACGGGTGGCCCGAGCGCCGTCCACAGCTACGCCCAGCCCGGCGACTACATCGCCACCTTCACCGCGACCGACAAGCACGGCGCCTCGAGCGCGGACAGCCGGATCGTCCATGTCCGGGCTCGCCACGACGTCGCCACGTTCCTCGGCTCGAACGGCACCTACGGGACGCCGGGCAGCCTGAGCGCGTCGTTCGTCGACGAGTTCGGCACCCCGATCGTCGGTCGCTCGATCGCCTTCACCGTCGACGGCGCCGCCGTCGGCAGCGCCCAGACGGACGCCACGGGCAAGGCCAGCCTGGCCTGGACCCCGGCGGTCGACGCGGGCAACCACGCGGTCGTCGCGACGCTGACCGGCGACGCGATGTACGACGGAGCCGCTGCCTCGGGCAACGTGTCCGTCGCGAAGAAGGCGACCAGCGTCGTCTACAGCGGCGCCCTGAGCGGCGGCCCGAACAAGGCCGTCACCCTCCGGGCCACCCTTCTCGACGCGACCGCGACGGCGCTGGCCGGCCGGACGATCGTCTTCAAGATCGGGACCCAGACCGTGTCGGCCACCACCGACGCGAACGGGGTCGCGACCACGACCCTGCTCCTCAACCAGAAGAACGGCAACTACCCGCTGACGGCGACCTGGACGCCGGCCGGATCCGATGCGAGCCGCTACGTCGGCAGCGCGGCCGCGGCCACGTTCAGCCTCCAGAAGCGCTAGGCGGCCGCTCTCACCAGCGAGCCCCGGTCGGGTGGATCCCGACCGGGGCTCTTTCGATTCGGCTCGGGCGCGTCTTCTTCTCAGACCCGTTCGCGGAGCGCCGCGAGTCGCTCGGTGGAGCCGGAGACCACGAGGGACTCGCCGCTCTCCAGCGCGCGGTCGGGCGGCGGGTTCGCCTCGTAGTCGCCCGGGCTCCGGACGATCGCGAGGGTGAAGATCCCCTCGTCCCGCAGCTCGCCCACCGTCCGCCCGTCGAGCGGGCCACCGGCGGCGACCTCGAGCTCCTCCATCGACACGCGGAGCTCGCCGTGCGAGAGGGCGGCATCGATGAAGTCGGCGACCCGCGGCCGGATCGCCAGCTCGGCGATCCGCCGGCCGGCCATCGTGTACGGCGACACGACCCGATTGGCGCCGGCCTGGGTCAGCTTCGCATCCGAGCCCTCGGCGTTGGCCCGACCGACGATGAAGAGCTTCGGGTTGATCGCCCGGGCCGAGAGGGTCACGTAGACGTTGTTCGCGTCCGAGTCGATCGTCGCGACGAGACCGCGGGCCCGCTCGATCCCGGCCAGGATCAGCGTCTCGTCCGAGGTCGCGTCGCCCTGGACGACGATGTGGCCGTCGTGGCGGGCGCGTTCGAGCGACTCCGGCAGGATGTCGATGACGACGATCCGCTGGCCGCCGTGGACGAGCTCCCGCGCGACCGTCGAGCCGACCCGGCCGTACCCGCACAGGATGAAGTGGTCGTTCATGTCGGCGAGGGCTTCGGCCATCCGTCTCTCCTCCCGCCGGCCGCTCGACGCCTCGGCGAGGATCGCCTCGGCGACGATGCCGATGCTGCCGTAGATGATGCCGACTCCGGCGATCGCGAGGAGCATCGTCCAGAGGCGTTCCGGCCAGTCGACCAGCTCGCGTACCTCGCGGTATCCGACCGTGGTCATCGTGATCACGGTCATGTAGACCGAATCGACGAAGCTCCAGCGGAAGAGGACGACGTAGCCGATCGTGCCCACGATCACCGTCGTCAGGACCACCGCGAGCCAGATCCGGATGTGCCGGCTCCGGACGACCTCGAAGGCGTTCCGGATCGAGCGAGTCCACGGCCGGGCACGGGCCGGCACGACGCCGCCGATCGTCCGCCGGGGCGGCTGCTCATCGGACAGGGCGTCGAGCGCGGCGTCGACCCGGGCGGTCCGGTCGCTCATGGCCGGAGTGTAGGGCCGGAGTGTCGGGTCGGAGGCCGGGTCGTGGGACCTGCGCGGAGGGTGGCTCGCCGATGCACGCGTATCATTGCGGCCTTGCTTCCGCGGCGTCGAGCCGCCTCCGGCTCACCGACGAGGACCTGCCGATGACCACCGACCAGCGGACGCCCGAGGGCGCCGCGACCGACAGCCCGACGACCGCCCGGATGGTGATCGGCGGCGAGAGCGTCGATGCCGCCGACGGCCAGACGTTCGAGATCGTCAATCCCGCGACCGGCAACGTGATCGCGACCGCGCCCCTCGGTGGCCGCGAGGACGTCGATCGCGCGGTCGCCGCCGCCCGTACCGCCTTCGACGATCGGAAGGGCTGGGCGAACTGGGCCGCCGGCAAGCGCGGCCGGACTCTGGCCAAGTTCGCCGACCTGATCAAGAAGAACAGCGAGGAGCTGGCCTGGCTCGAGAGCCGCAATGTCGGAAAGCCGATCGGTGGGGCGCGCGGCGAGATCATCGGCGCGAGCCTCGTGTTCGACTACTACGCCGGCGCCGCCAACAAGGTCTACGGCCAGACGATCCCGGTCTCGAAGCCGGGCCTCGACATCACGCTGCGCGAGCCGATCGGCGTCGTCGGGCTCATCGTGCCCTGGAACTTCCCGCTCCTGATGGCCTCGTGGAAGGTCGCCCCGGCCCTCGCCGCCGGCAACACCGCGATCCTCAAGCCGGCCTCGTACACGCCGCTGACCGCGATCCGGCTCGGCGAGCTGGCGCTCGAGGCCGGGCTGCCGGCCGGGGTCCTGAACGTCGTGACGGGTCCGGGCGGCACGGCCGGCGCCTCGATCGCCGCCCACCCGGGGATCGGCAAGGTCGCGTTCACCGGCGAGACGACGACGGGCCAGGAGATCATGCGGCTGGCCTCGGGCAACGTGAAGAAGATCAGCCTCGAGCTCGGCGGGAAGAGCCCGAACATCGTCTTCGCCGACGCGGACCTCGAGAAGTTCGCGAAGGAGTCGCCGTACTCGGTCTTCGACAACGCCGGCCAGGACTGCTGCGCGCGGTCACGGATCCTCGTCGAGCGTTCGGTCCACGAGCGGGTCGTCGAGCTGTTCGCGGCGGCCACGCGCAACGTCAAGGTCGGCGACCCCGCCGACGAGGCGACCGAGGTCGGCTCGCTCGTCAGCGCGAAGCAGCGCGATCGGGTGGCCGACTACATCGAGATCGGCCAGGCCGAGGGAGCGACGATCGTGGTCGGCGGCGCCGCCCCCGACGATCCGGCGCTGGCCGCCGGCGCATACCTGATGCCGACCGTGTTCGACAACGTCCGGAACGACATGCGGATCGCGGCCGAGGAGATCTTCGGCCCGGTCGTGTCGGTGATCCCGTTCGACACCGAGGAGGAGGCGCTCCGTCTGGCCAACGCCACGCCGTACGGCCTGTCGGGCTCGATCTGGACGCGCGACATCGGCAAGGCACTGCGGGCGGCGAAGGCGCTCCAGTCGGGCGTGATCTCGGTGAACTCCAATTCGTCCGTCCACACCGAGGCGCCGTTCGGCGGCTACAAGATGTCGGGCATCGGGCGCGAGCTCGGCATGTCCGCGCTCGACCTGTACACCGAGACCAAGAACGTCTTCATCGACATCTCCTGAGGGTTTCGCCGCGCGGGGGCGGATCGCCGCGGGCGGTCGCGCGCCGCGGATCGTCCTGCTCGTGCCGCCGCTCGCGCTCATCGCGGTGGTTGCGATCAGCGTGGCGGGCCTCGGCTCCTCGCCGTCGCAACCCGCGCCCGCGCCCGTGGCCATTGGCGCGCCGGCCGCTGGGTCGGCGGCCGCCGAATCGGGCCGGCCGGCCGTCACCGCGTCACCACGACCCGACTGGCCGGCGGCGGCTCGGCATTCCGCCGCGCACCAGGCGTCGGCCGATCCCGTCGACTGGGCCGCGATCTACGACGAGCGTGCCGACTGGTCGGTGGACGCCACCGCGCCGTGGTCGCGCCGGCTCGGCGGCCTGAGCAACTTCCGGACCGACCCGTACGAGCGCTGAGCGCGGGCTGCCCGTTGCGGGGGGATCCTCGTCCCGCGCGGGATCCTCGTCCCGCGCAGACTGCTCGCCAGGTGCCGGCTACTCGTCCCAGTGGCGGTCGGCGGGGTGGATGTCCGGGCGGCGGCGATGGAGCCAGTCGCGGATGGCCCAGTAGCTCGTCTTGAAGGCGATGCCCGGCCAGGGGATCGCATCAGGCGCGAACGTCGCGATCTCGAGGGCCTCGGGGTTCAGGCGTGGCGCGCCGCCGACGACGCGCGCCTCGAAGGCCAGGACGACGACCGCGGCCTCGAGCCGCGAGTACAGCCCGACGATCTCGCCCGGCTCGACGATCAGGCCGGTCTCCTCGAGCGTCTCCCGGACGGCCGCTTCGCCGACGGTCTCGTCGACCTCGAGGAAGCCGCCAGGCTGCGCCCACCAGCCGCGGCCGGGATCGATGCCGCGCCGGAGGAGGACGATCTCGCCCGCATCGGTGACCGGGATCGTGGTGACGACGAGACGCGGGTTGACGTAGGCGATGTAGCCGCACGAGGGACAGCCGAGCCGGTCGCGGTCCTCGCCCTCGATCGCGCCGAACGTCAGCTCGGTTCCGCATCGGGAGCAGTAGTTGAGCATCTCGGCCATCCACGACGGGACGCCGCCGCCCGACGGGATGCCGGTCGAGCGGGCGTCCGGTCCTCGGCCGTACGCGTCGAGCATGTCGCCGGTGCTGGCGACCGCAGCGCCCTCGAACGACCGATCGTTCATCACGCGAGAAGCGCCGCGGTGGCCGCCGCGATCAGCCCGGCCAGCCCGACGATGCTCGTCACGACCCAGGCGAGGCGGAACAGGCCCTTGGTCCGGTCGACCGGCATCCACGCCCACGCCGATCGCCAGATCCGGACGAGCGCATCGCCGGTCGTGACGACGAGGAGCGGCGCGGCGATGACGACGCACAGCTTGACCAGCGGGCTGCCGAGCGGCACGCCGAGCTCGAGGGCGGTGATCGCGATCGCCCCGAGGATCAGGACCGGCACCGACAACAGGACGTAGTGCTTCTGGAGGGGCGTCGGCTCCGTCTCGGGGACGGAGCGCGGAGGCAATCCCTGGAGGCTGGGCGGGAGCGCTGGCGTGGGCCGGGAGCTGTGCGCGGGCGCCGCGGCGACAGCCCCGACGACCGCCTGGCGATCGAGGACGGGCATCCCGGTTTCCCAGCGTTCGTCATCCATCGCGACGAGTGTACGACCGTCCCGGATCAGGGCCTGTTCGTGCCGGCGACGAGCTACAGGCCCTCGTTCGCCGGATCGGCGGCGATCGCGTCCACCTGGGACGCACGGCGGGCCTCGAGCCGCGCCCGCAGATCCGCGTCGCCGACCGCCAGGATCGCCGCCGCCAGGAGCGCCGCGTTCTCCCCGTTGCCCACGCCGACCGTGGCCACGGGCACGCCCTTCGGCATCTGGACGATCGCGAGCAGCGCGTCGAGCCCGTCGGCGACGCCGCCGGCCATCGGGACGCCGATCACGGGACGGGTCGTCTGCGACGCGACGACACCCGGCAGGTGGGCCGCGAGACCGGCGATCGCGATGAACACCCGGATCCCGCGCTCCTCCGCCCCGGCGATGAACCGCGCGAGCAGCTCCGGAGCGCGATGCGCCGAGATCACCCGGATCTCGGAGTCGACCTCGAGCTCGTCGAGGACCGCCATCGACCGCTCGGCGGCCGCGATGTCGGATCGGCTGCCGACGACGATGCCGACCCGGCCGGATCCGTTCGATTCACCCGTCACGCGTGTCCTCCTGGGCTCGGGCTCTGGTCGGCGGGCGCCGAGTCTGCCTCGCCGGTCGGGCCGCCGCCGACGTTGGCCGGGCGCTCGATCCCGAGACGATCGTAGACGTCGAGGATCCAGCCACCCTTCTCGGCCTGGTAGATCACGCCGTCGAGCTGGCCGCCCGCACGATCGACGATCTCCTGCTTGACCCGGGCGTAGCCCTCGAGGAGCGATGAGTCGGCGCGGAGCGCGTCGCGGAAGCGGAGGTCCTTGGCGAGATCGCCGGTCCCGCGGGGATGGACGTGGAAGTGGATTCGGTATTCGACGCCGCGGTCGATGACCGAGCCGACGTGCATGGGCCGGGTCGCCGGCCACGGATCCGGACCGGGCTGGGCCCCGAACCCGAGCTCGTACATTGCGGCGGTGATCGCGGGGATGTCGGCCGGGTCCGCCTCGGTCCCGAGATCGACGATTCCCTTGCCTGGCAGGCCCGCGACCGCCGTGCTGCCGATGTGCTCGACGTCGAGATCCGGTCGCGCCGCGCGAATGATCGCGATCACCCGCTCCGCGACTTCGAGGACATGCGGATCCCAGGGCCGGACGGCGGCCTGACGCCGTTCGTACGGACCGATCGGAGGCGACGACGCGTTCGGCGACGGTGGCACCGGGGCAGTGTAGATTCCCGGCCATGCGACGCGTCGTCGGCCGGCGCATCCACGAGGTGGACGTCGGCTAACTCGAACCCCTGATCGCGCGCGCCGAGCGGGTCGTCATCGACCTCGGAACCGGCGATGGCCGAGCGGTGCTGGCGCGTGCCCGGCGAGAGCCGCGCGCGCTCGTCATCGGCATGGACGCGGCCGCCGCCGCGATGGCCGAAGGTTCGCTGCGCGCTGCCCGACCCGGGCGGAAGGGCGGGTTGCCGAACGCGCTGTTCGTGGTCGCGGCCGCGGAACGACCGCCCGCCGAGCTCGCCGGGATCGCGGCCGAGGTCACGATCTCGTTCCCGTGGGGCTCCCTGCTCCGCGGCGCGCTCGCCGTGGAGGGTGCAGCGGACGCAGCCGCCGGGATCGCCGGACTGGTCGCGCCCGGCGGCGTCGTCCGGATGCTCGTCTCGATCGATCCGCGTGACCGGCTCGCCGTACCCGTCCTCGCCGCCGCGGACCGCGCGGCCATCGCCGCGCGGTGGGTATGCCACGGACTGATCGTTACCGCCTTCGCGCGCGCCCGCCGGGACGAGATCGAGGCATCGGATTCGTCGTGGTCGCGACGCCTTGGCGCCGGTCGGGAGCGAGCGGTCTGGCGCCTGGAGCTGCGCCGGGCCGACCGCCCCGATCGTCGGACGGCCGTGATCGGCGGCACTGGCGGCGATCGGTAGAATCCCGCAACGATGCTCCGCCGTCACCGCCGTGTCCCGCTCGCGCTCGCCGCCCTGATGGTCGGATCGCTGGCCGGCGTCGGGTCGGTTTCGACGGCCGCCGCGGCCGACCCGACGGAGGCGCCCGGCCCGATCGTGGCGGCGTCCCCGGCGCCGACCGAAGCCACCAGGCCCTTCCGGATCGATCTCGCCGACCGGAACGACTTCGTCCCGCAGACGAACTTCGTCCAGTGCGTCGGGGCGAGCATGCAGATGATGCTGAACATCATCGGCGGGAGCGACCGGACCGCCCGGACGCAGGCCCGGCTGCAGGCCCTCGCCCGTGGCCTGTCCGGCCCGACCCGGGCCGGGTTCACGCGCAAGGGTGCGAGCGTCGCCGGCTGGACCGCCGCCCTGAACCAGCTCGATGCCGGTCCGTACCGGCTCGTCGGAGCGGACACGCTCCAGGACGCGCTCCGGCTCGCGGCTCGCTCGATCCGCGAGACGGGCCGGCCGGTCGGCCTGCTCGTGTGGGCGGGTCGCCACGCCTGGGTGCTGAGCGGCTTTCAGGCGACGGCCGATCCGCGCCGGACCGACGACTTCCGGGTCACGAAGGCGATCGTCCTCGACCCGCTCTATCCGTACGGCTCGGCGCGCTGGGGGCCGAGTCCGACGCCGCGCGCGGCGATCTCGACGACCGTCCTCGGTCGGCAGTTCGTGCCGCGGCGGCGCGGGACGTGGCCCGGCGCCCCGACCGGTGCGGCCGGCAGGACGCTGGCGGGCCTCGCCGGGAAGTACGTGATCGTCATGCCGTACACGCCGATCCTCGTCGTCCGGACCCGCTCCGTCGCCGTCTGAGCCGCCGCTGCCCCGCCCGTCGCCTGGGAGTCTTCATGCCCGATCAACCCGCGAGTCGAATTGCCGGTCCCGATGACATCGAGGTCGTCGCGCGGACGATCGCCCTGGCATTCACCGACGATCCCGTCTGGGGACCCGCCATGGCCGCCGACCGGACCACGATCGAGCAACGGCTCGGGCTCTGGCGCATCTTCGTCGCCGGCGCCGTCCGCTATCCCTGGTCGCGCGTCGTCGACCAGGGCGCCGCGGCGTCGGTCTGGCTGCCACCCAACGAATCCGAGCTCGACTCCGACCAGGAGATCGAGCTCGAGACCGCCCTGGCCGACCTGCTCGGGGAGACCGGCGCGGCCCAGTTTGCGGCCCTCGTCGAGCGGTTCGAAGCCAACCATCCGCGCGACGTTCCTCACGCCTACCTCAGCCTGCTCGCGACGCACCCGGATCAGCGCGGCCGGGGGCTCGGGATGGGCCTGCTGGCCGAGGATCTCCGGCGTCTCGACGAGCTGCACCTTCCGGCCTGGCTCGAATCGACGAACCCGGCCAATGACCGCCGCTACGAATCGGTCGGGTTCGAGCCGGTCGGCGCGTTTCGCACGGTGGATGACGAGCGCGTGATCACGACGATGTGGCGGCCGGCGCGATGACGCGCCGCATCCGCGCCGGCTGGGATACCGTCCCGGAATGACCGCGATCCCCCTGATCCTCGACGTCGACACCGGGATCGACGATTCCCTGGCCCTCCTGTACGCCGCGGCCAGCCCCGAGGCCGAGCTCGTCGCGGTGACCTGCGTCGGCGGCAACGTCGACGCTCGCCAGGTCGAGCGCAACACCCGCTCGGTCCTGGAGCTCGCCGGGCGAACCGACGTCGAGGTCGCTCTCGGGCGCGATCGGCCGCTCGTCAAGCCCGTCGAGACGACGCCCGAGACGCACGGCCCGCAGGGTCTCGGTCACGCCGAGCTGCCGCCGCCGAGCCGGCCGCTGAGCGAGCGTCACGCGGTCGATGTGATCATCGACGAGGCGCGCCGGCGACCGGGCGAGATCACCCTCGTGACCCTGGGCCCGCTGACGAACCTCGCGGTCGCGCTGCTCCGCGAGCCGGCCCTCCCGCGACTGCTCAAGGGCTGGGTGCTCATGGGCGGCGCGTACCGTCATCCCGGCAACACGGCGCCGACGACCGAGTGGAACATCCACTGCGATCCCGACGCGGCGAAGATCGCCTTCACGGCCTGGGGCGAGTCGGCCGAGGCGCACGGCCACCCGCGCCCGGTCGCGCTCGGGCTCGACGTCACCGAGCAGGCGCGGATCCTGCCCGACCACGTCGTCGCCCTGGCCCGCGCGGCCGGCAGCTCTCCCGACGATTCGCTGGCGCTGGCCCGGGGCGAGGATCCGATGCGGGCGACCCGCTCGGTCGCGAGCAATCCGATCGTCCGGTACGTCGCCGATTCGTTGCGCTTCTACATGGAGTTCCACGCCCACTACGACGGCTTCTACGGCGCCTTCATCCACGACCCGCTGGCCCTCGCGGCGGCTCTCGACCCGGGGCTGATCCGGACGCAGGCCGTGGCGGTCGACGTCGAGCTCGGCGGGACGCTGACGACGGGCGAGACCGTGACCGACTGGCGCGGGGTCTGGGGACGGCGGCCGAACGTCGACGTCGCGATCGGGGCGGACGCGCCGGCGTTCCTGCGGCGGTTCGTGGAGCGCGTCGGGCGTCTGGCGGCGTGCCGCCCGACGTCGCACACTACGCGCGGAGGGCGGGGG
>Ga0134124_10002688_pt1 | contig 14317 bp, 10 predicted proteins | sample KB304_FD_96880 | JGI IMG/M metagenome (GOLD analysis project Ga0134124, IMG submission 96880) | Terrestrial soil microbial communities without Nitrogen fertilizer from Kellogg Biological Station, Michigan, USA - KB3-0-4 | ecosystem: Environmental > Terrestrial > Soil > Unclassified ... | reverse complement strand
GCCGGCGAGGCCGAACAGGTGGCGGCCGGTCACGTCGGCCCGCACCAGGGCGGTCGCCTCGATCCATGCGCAGCCGTCGAGCGCCGGGGAGTCCATGAACAGCAGCCGGCCGGACAGCCGGCGCTCGGTGTGCCGCTCGCCGCCGTGTTCGTCAAGGAAGCGCAGCCGCAGGCCGGGCTCGCCGGTGACCGGGTCCCGGGAGTTCTCGACCGTCAGCGGCGCCGGCCACGGCTCGGCCCGCACCCCGGTGGCCGTGACCACGTCGACGTCGGCGCCGAGGGCCGCGCGCAGCCCGTCGGCCGGGCCTACCAGGTGCGGCGGGAAGACCGTGGCGCTCCCGCCGCCCTGCCCGCGCGGCAGCGTCGCGTTCGGGCCGATGACGGCGATCCTGCGCCGCCCCGGCGTCCCGGCCCCGCCGCCGGCGGGCACCTCCTGCCCCGGCGACGCGTCCTGTGCCGGTGGGGCTTCCGGCCCGGGTGACGGCGCCTGCCCGGCGGATGCGAGACCGTCGAGCGGAAGCAACCCGCCCTCGTTGCGCAGCAGCACCATTCCGGCGGCCGCGGCCTCGCGCAGCAGGGCACGCGCGTACGGCCCGGCCGGGTCGGCGCCCGCGTCGCCCGCTGACCGGGCCGGCTCAGCCGGTACGGCCGCGGCGGCGATCAGGCCCGCGCCGGTGGGCCCGGCGACGGCGGGCGTGACGGCGCTCCGGAGGGCCGATCGCGGGCCGGTCGACGCTTGGTCGACGAGGGCGCCCACGCGGGCGGCCAGGCGCAGGACGCGGCGGGCCTTGTCCTCGACGACCTCGGCCGGGACCTCGCCGGCCGAGACCGCGGCTACTAGTGCCGGCCCCCAGGGCCCGAGCGGGCCTGGCATCACCAGGTCCAGGCCGGACAGCGCGGACAGCACCGTCGAGCGCGTCGCGAACCAGTCCGAGACGACGACGCCGTCGAAGCCCCAGCGGTCCTTCAGCGGGTCGCGCAGCAGCGGGTTCTCGGTCATCGTCGCCCCGGCGACGCTGTTGTAGGCGGCCATCACCGCCCATGCCCCGGCGTCGGTGACCAGCGACTCGAACGGCGCCAGGTAGACCTCGCGCAGCGCCCGCTCGCCGACCCGGGCGTCGACCGTGAACCGGTCGGTCTCGCACTCGTTCGCGACGTAGTGCTTCACGGTCGCCGCGACCTGGCCGTCCTGGATGCCGAGGACGAGTGCGCCACCGGCCCGCGCGGTGAGCAGCGGGTCCTCGGAGAGACACTCGAAGTGACGGCCGCCCAGGGGGCTGCGATGCAGGTTGACGGTCGGCCCCAGCACGACGTGCACACCCTTGGCCCGCGCCTGCTCGGCAATCAGGCGCCCAACCCGGCGCAGCAGCCCCTCGTCCCAGGTCGCCGCGAGCGCCGACGGGCAGGGCAGGCTCGCCGACGGCTCACGCTCGTCGGCCCGCTCCCCGCGGACGCCGGCCGGGCCGTCGGACAGCACCATCGCCTCGAGGCCGATCTCGGGCGCGGGCCAGAGGCGCCAGAACGTCGCCCCGGTCAGCAGGCGCACCCGCGCCGCCAGATCCAGCCCGGCAAGCGCCTCGACGACCAGCTTCTCGGTTGTTGATTCCGTCACGCGGTCATCGTCCAACGGTCCGGCCGCGCCGTCTCTCGTCCGGCGGGGTGGTCTCATCACGTGGGCGGGCCGGGCACGAATGGCCACCCACGAAGGAGTAACTTCTACTTGTCTGTGGATGTATGATGGCAGAAAAGCTGGCCTTCGGGCGCGCGCCCGCGGCCGACCGCGCTCCGGTCCGGGCCGGCACATCGGCGGGTTGTCGGACCACGCGCGGCCAGGACGCACGCCAGCCGGTACGTAAGACGGCCGTACGCACGGCGGCCCGCCCGCGAGGCCGACGGGCCGGCCGGCGCGGCAGAACGAGCGTCGAAGGTTTGCCGCCTAGGGCGGCCGGGTCAGGCCAGCCGAGCGGGCAGGCGAGCAGGTGCCCGGGTGACCGTCAGGGACGGCCGCTCGGCTGCGTGGGCAGGGGCGGAGCCGCCGGCCGGCCCTGGCTCGCGGGCGCCAGCGCCGCGTCCAGCGTCCAGCGCCACGCCCGCAGGGCGAGGGTCTCGGGCACCGAGACGTCGGCGAACCGCAGCGTCTCGCCCGCGGCGACGGGACGCTCGACGGTCGCGCCGGCCAGCAGGCCGATCGGCACGTGGTCCGGCTCGTCCGCGATCAGCACGGCCTCGCCGCGCACCTGGAACCCGCCGATCGCGGTGCCGATCCGCTGCCCGGGGACGAGCGGCCGCTTGGCCACCGCGGCGACGCCGACCCGCGGCCGCGGCCCGTTGTTGAACGCGACCAGGTCGCCACGCAGCAGCCGGTCGACAGTGAGGGGGACCTCCAGGTTGCACAGGTGGAACGGCCGCTCCAGCAGCACGTACGGCGAGTCCCCGAGGCGGACCTTGTAGTACCGCAGAAACTCGCCGAGCTCCTCCTCGAAGGTCGCGACGACGAACACCCCGGGGTTGCCCCGCTCGGGGAGCACGTAGTCGGCGATCGAGGTGCCGAGCGCCGCGGCCCTTTCGGCGAGCTGCGCGGCCCCGGTGGGCACGGTGTCGGTCCGGGGGCCGAGCAGCCCGCGCCGGGCGATGGTCGCGCCCAGACCGTTGGCGACGAGGGCCTGTTCGATCTGCAGCTTGGTGCCGTCGGTGAAGGAGGTGACCTGGGTCCGGGAGATCCCCTGGCGCTCGGCCCAGTAGGCCATCTCGGCCGGCGCCGGGTCATGGTTCAGGAAGCCCTTGATGTTGCCGTAGACCAGCGGGGTGAGGCCCATTTGCCTGGCCTCATGAGCGAGCAGCGCGATGCTGCCCGGCTGGTCTCCCTGCGCCTCGACGACCAGGCCGAGGCTCGCCAGGTACGAGCCGGCGGTGACCTGAAGCTCGGCGTCCATCGTGACGACGGGCAGCCCGGCGGCCAACACGCTCGCGGCCACCTCCGTCCCGTGCACGGCGTCCCCGGTGGTCACCACGACCAGGTCGGACTGGGCCACCAGCCGGTCGGTCGAATGGGTGAGCAGGCCAGCCCACGGCCCGTCGACCTCGTCGAGCGGGCGGCGGGTAAGGACGCTGGACATGCTCAGCCGCGGCGTCCGCCCGAGGACGTGCGCGAGGCCGCGCGCGGTGTACCCGGTGCCGACGATCCCGACCCGGACATCGGTCGGCAGCCGCGCGGGCGCCGCCGCGGCGGCTGGCCACGCCACGGGGGACGCGGATCGCACGGTTCTAGTAGTCATTCAGCGCTCTCAGTCGTCAGATGCCGGCACCGAAGTCGCCGTCATCGGGCTGAAGAGGACATCACAGCCGCAGACCGGGCATCGATGACCTCCCTCACATACCGCTTCCCCGTAGTTGGCCGTCGACCGTCGCCGGTGGGGCAGCTCGGCGTCCCGCCAGCTCGGGGCCGGGTCAGGTCAGCACCACGAGCGGGCCCTCCCGGACCGCGTGCGGGACGAACTCGCCCAGGTCAGGGGCGAAGTACCGCTCCGCGCTCTTCGTCCCGGCGCTTGCCGGCCCGGCGTTCGCCGCGCCGCCGACGGTCGTCGCGGCCCCCGCGGCCGAGGCGTCCGGGAAGTACGTCGCCGTGCGCGTTCCGTCGGCGGCGGTCCTGGTGATCGACAGCAGCCGCCCACCGTCCGCGTCGACGGTCGTGGTGGCGGCGGGGTCCGGCCAGCCCGCGGCGAGCAGCACCCGATGGCTCGCGCCGAGCAACGCCGGGGTGGGCAGCCCGGCGGCCTCGCCGAGGCTCTGCTTGCCCCAGTGAGACAGGAACGACCCGTCGCCCGCGTTCCACATGCCGTGCGCGCCGTAGCAGTGGGCCGCGGCGCCGCCGAGCATCGACACCCAGTAGGCGAACAGCTGGTCGGCGGTGCGGAAGTCGTCGCGGATGCCCTCGTACCAGGGCTCCAGGTTGATGAACGGGCGGCCGGGGAAACGCGCCGCGACGCGGGCTGGCCACTCCCACAGCAGCGGCCGGCTCGCCTGGTCGTGCCCGGTCTGGACCGTCACGGCGGCGAGCAGGTCGTCCCCGTCGAGCGCGTCGGCGCTGGTCTGGCCCGGGATGGGGTGGGCGAGCACCGGCCGGTCGGTCGAGGCCGCGAGGCCGGCGAGCACCTCGCTCCAGCCCGCGCGCCGGGCCCGCACCGCCGCGGCGTGCCGGTTGCGGACGTAGGCGCCGCGCACCAGGCGCAGCGCCGCCTTGGCGCGGCCGGGCACCCTGGTGCGCACGGCGACGGTGCGTAGGTCGTCGGTCGTCCGGTCCGGCAGGAGCGCATCCTCGCTGCCGATCCAGAGATTCGTCTCGCCAGTCACGCAGTAGAGGACGTCCAGGTCGTCGAGCCGCGCCACCACCTGTTCCCACCAGCGGCGGGCGCCGGGCACGCCGAGCCAGGCGAGCTGGTGGCCCCAGCACCCGTAGACGATGGCGGTGAGCCCGACCTCGTTGAGGTACTGGATCTTCTCTCTGGCCCGGGCCAGGTAGCCCGGATTGGGACGCCCGTCCGCGAACCAGGCCGGCCCGACCGCACTCCAGGCGTTGCGGTTGCCGGGAGCGACCTCGGGCGGGATACCGACGACGATCTGGACGGCGGTGAAGCCCTGCGCCACCCGCAGCTGGGCGAGCTCGGCCAACCGCTCGTCGGGCAGTCGTCCGGTGAGCGCGAACCACCATGTGTCGGCCAGGAAGCAGGGAATACTCCGGCGGGAAGCGTCCGGCACTCCTGACGACGACATGGGCCTCAAAGCACTCCAGAAACCAGTCACGCGCGCCGCACGAGATTCCGGACCGCCGGTGGCACTGAGCGAGGTCAGACGGATCACGACGGTCGCGACAAAGACGACGATCGGGGGCAGCCCGCACTGTACCCGGACAGCCTGAACCGCCCGCAGCGCGTGTCCGTTGACAGACAAGCCGCGACCTGCTGGCGGATCCCGCTCGCGGGCGGAAGCCGGAGCTGACGGCCTCGACGATCCGGGACATGGCCGCGGCCCCGCCACGTGCGCGCGGCGGCCCAGCGCCATCTGGCCGCGTTGTCAGTCCGCTTCCCGCGGATCTATGGGCCGGCGATCCGCCAAGCCGTCACTGGCCTGGGCCGTCCGGCGCCTAGGCCGTCACCGGCTGCTGCTTGGGCTTTGCGCCGGACCCGGATCCCGGACCCAGCACGTCACGGATGACGGAACGAAGCTCGGCGCGCAGTTCGTCGGCCGGGAGGTCCTCGAACATCTCACCGGGCACCGCCATACCGATCGCCACCGCGCCGAAGGCGAAGGTCAGCCGCAGCCGCTGCGCGCGGGGCACCCGGGCGTCCGTGAGCAGCTTGCGGAAGCGCTCCTCGATGTCATGGTTCTCGTCGCCGTGACTGTGCGAGATCTTCTCCAGCGCGGCGCGGTTGCGCATGTGCAGCAGGAAGAGCGGACGATTCGCGAGCAGCTGGTCGATGAACTCGTCGAGCATCGGGACCCAGCCGTCCGGACCGATCCGGTCCCAGTCGAACCGTTCGACGGTGGCCCGGCCCAGGTCGTGCAGCCGCAGATGGAGCGCCAACAGGATGTCGTCCTTGCTGGCGAAGTGGTAGTAGAGAGCCGCTTTCGAGAAGCCCATCCGCTCGGCGATCTCACGCAGCGAAGTGCTCTCGAACCCTTCTGTCGTGAACAGCTCCAGCGCCACGTCGAGTATCTGCTCCCGCGTGCTCTTCTCCCCCGTGGGGCGCGCCGGCGGCCTGGGCATCACCCGATGTTACCCGTCCGAGGCCTCGCAGCCAGGGGTTACAGAGCCTTACTTGACGGCCGGCAGGTTTTGCAATCTCCTTACCGTGCGACAGGTAAATAACTCGAGAAGGAGGCCCGGTGGGCCAGCTGATGATCGAGGCCGAAGGCCTCACCAAGCGCTACGGCGAGACACAGGCACTCGCCGGCATCGACCTGACGGTCCCGGCCGGGACCGTCCTTGGTGTCCTCGGTCCCAACGGAGCCGGCAAGAGCACCGCGGTCCGGATTCTCACCACGCTCGCCAGGCCGACCAGCGGCTGGGCCAAGGTCGCCGGCCATGACGTCGTCGCCCAGGCCGGCGAGGTCCGCCGCCGGATCGGCGTCACGGCCCAGGACGCGACCCTCGACGACGCCCTGACCGGCCGGCAGAACCTGCGCCTGATCGCCGAGCTGGCCGGGTTGCGCCGCGGCCCGGCGGCCGCCAGGGCCACCGAGCTGCTCGATCGGTTCGAGCTCACCTTCGCGGCCGAACGGCAGGTGCGCGGCTACTCGGGCGGCATGCGCCGCCGGCTCGACCTCGCCGCGAGCCTGGTCGCGAACCCCCCGCTGCTGTTCCTCGACGAGCCGACCACCGGCCTTGACCCGACCAGCCGGGTGCGGATGTGGGAGGTGATCCGCGAGCTGGTTGCCGGCGGCACGACGCTGCTGCTCACCACCCAGTACCTGGACGAGGCAGACGCGCTCGCCGACCGGATCGTGGTCATCGACCACGGCCGGATCATCGCCAACGGCACCCCGACCGAGCTCAAGGCCGCCGTCGGCGGCACTCGCCTGGAGGTGACGCTAAGCGCCGCCCACTCGGGCGCGCTGCCCGCGCTCGGGTCCCTGGTCGCCGGGCGGGTCGACGTCAGCCAGGACGGTCGACGGCTGCGGGCGGCCGTCTCGGCCGGCTCCGGCGTCGCCACGGCGGTGATCCGCGCGCTCGACGCGGTCGGCGCCGTCGTCGACGACGTCGCGGTGCACCCGCCGTCGCTCGACGACGTCTTCTTCGCGCTCACCGGCGCGGACGTCGCCACCGCCGGCGGCCCGCCGGCGCCCCGGGCCGCCGAGCCGTCGGGCAGCCACTCCGACCACCCGCACTCCGACCAGCTGCAGGGAGCCCTGTGATGTCCCAGCTCGCGCCAGTGCTCGACGGTGTCGCGCCCGCCTTCCCCACCGTGAGCCGGTCCGGGGGGCTCAGCCAGGCGGCGCGGGACGTGATTGTCCTCACCCGCCGCAACCTCATCCATATCGCCCGCGAGCCGCTTCAGCTGTCCGACGTGCTGATCCAGCCGGTGCTGTTCACGCTGCTGTTCATCTACGTACTCGGCGGCGGGATCTCGGTTCACGGCGCCTCGTACAAGGACTTCGCGGTCGCCGGGCTGATCGCGCTGAATCTGACGACGTCGTCGATGGGCACCGCCGTCGGGCTGACGTCCGACCTGAAGACCGGGGCGATCGACCGGTTCCGCACACTTCCGGTCTGGCGCGCGGCCGTACTGGTCAGCCGGTCGCTGTCGGACATCCTGTCCGCGCTGCTGTGCATGACGATGGTGCTGCTCACCGGGCTCGTGATCGGCTGGCGCCCGCACACCACGGTTGCGGAGTTCTTGGCCGGCCTGGCGATCCCGCTGCTGTTCAGCTACGCGCTCATCTGGGCGACGGCCTGCCTGGGCCTGGTCAGCGACGATCCAGAGAGCGCGCAGGGCATTGGCCTGGTGATCCTCTTCCCGCTGTCGATCGTGTCGAACTCGATGGTTCCCACCAGCGGAATGCCGTCCGTCGTGCGGGCGATCGCCGACTGGAACCCGGTCAGCGCGGTCACCGCCGCGACCCGTCATCTGATGGGCAACCCGAACCCGTCAGCGACGGCGAACGCCTGGCCGATGCAGCACCCGGTCGTAGCGGCGGTCCTGTGGTCGCTGATGATCCTCGCGCTCTTCGCCCCCCTCGCCGTCAGCCTCTACCGCCGCCGCATCACCGACTGACGACCCAGGACAGCGGCCCTCGGATCCCTCGCTCGCGCTGGTGCCTCGCGTCAGGAACCGTGTGGGTCCGGGGCCGACCTGTCAGCCGGACCGGGCGCTATTCCGCGCGTTCCGCCAGGCAAGTCCGGCGCCTCGCGCGGGCGCCGCGCGATTGGCGCGGGTAGCTTGCCTACGACGAAACGGGCCGGCGGGACCTCCGCCGGCCCGTTCCCCGCGTTCCACTAGTTTTCCCCTTCGCGCCGTACAGGGACGGGCCATGAGCGAGATCCGTTATGAGGTCAGCGACGGCGTGGCCGTCGTGACGCTGGACGCGCCCGCGCGGCGCAACGCGCTGACGCTGGCGATGACGGCGGAGCTCGTCGCCGCCCTCGACGAGGCGGACGCCGACGAGCGGGTCGGCGCGGTCGTCATCGGCGGCGGCGCGTCGTTCTGCGCCGGCGCGGACCGCGCGGTGCTCGGCGCGGCGGGCGAGGACCCGGCCGCCGACGGCCATTTCCGGACCATCGAGGTGATCTACCAGGCGTTCCTGCGGGTCGGCGAGGTGAAGACGCCGACGATCGCGGCGATCCGCGGTGCCGCCGTCGGCGCGGGAATGAATTTGGCGCTCGCCCCCGACCTGCGGGTCGTCGCGCAGGACGCCCGCCTGATCTCCGGGTTCCTGCGGATCGGCCTGCACCCGGGCGGCGGCCACTTCGCGCTCCTCGACCGTGCCGGGGGCCGGGAGGCGGCCGCTGCCATGGGCCTGTTCGACGCCCAGCTGACCGGGACACGCGCCGCCGAGATCGGCCTGGCCTGGGCGGCCGTCGAGGACACCGCCGTCGACGCGACCGCGTTCGAGCTGGCCGCCCGGGCCGCGGCCGACCCGGCGCTCGCCCGCCGCACCGTCGCCTCGTTCCGTCGGGAGACCGGCAATCCAGGCGTCTCCTGGGACGTCGGCGTCGAGGTCGAGCGCTCCCCGCAGATGTGGTCTATGCGCCGCAAGGCCAGCCAGTAGCGCGCCCATCGGCGGGCGTCACCGGTCGCGCGGGTTTGGGTGGGTGCGTGGCGGGTGAGCCTTGGAGAATGACGCAACCGCGGCAGGCCGCCACGCCGGGGTGGCTCGCGGGGGCGGACGGGCATCGGATGCTGACGAGCTATCTCAACGGCCAGCTGGTCGACGCGGCGGCGGCGCTGCGGCTGGCGCGGCGGATGGCCGGGGCATACCGCGACTCGGCGTTCGGCGTGGCGCTCACTGGGATTGCCGTGGAGTTCACGCAGGATCAGGCGGCCGTACACGCATTGATGGACCGGCTCGGGATCTCCGCGAGCCGCGCCCGGGCGGCCGTCAGCCTGCTCGTCGACACGGCCGGCCGGCTGACCCCGTCGGGCCAGCGGCTGGCCCGGTCACCGCTGCGCCCGGCGCTGGAGCTGGAGTCGCTGCGGCTGATCGTCGAGCGCAAGTGGACGGCGTGGACGATGCTGCGCGCGCTCGCCGACCAGGACCAACGGCTGGACCCGGGCCGGCTCGACGCGCTGATCCACCGCGCCCGGCGGCAGGCCGACTCGCTCGACGAGCTGCGCCTGGACGTGGCCCGCGCCGCACTGCGTCCCGGTGCCCGCGCCGGCGCGGCGACAGGCTGACCCCGCCGACCTCGGACCCTCGGCTTCGTCAGGGCACCTGGTCCTACCTGAGGTCAGCGGCAGAATCCACAACCTTCACGTATGACTCGAATCCGCGGACGGCCGCCTGGCTGGCTAACCCGCCTCGGCTGGCTCGACGGCGTCGACGAGGCCCCAGCGCATGGCTGTCTCGGCGTCCAGGACGGCGCCGGTGAGCACGAGCCAGGCCGTGCGGCGGCGGCCGATCCGGCGGGTGACGCTGACGGTGCCACCGGCGCCGGGGACCAGGCCGAGCGACAGCTCGGGCAGCTGGATCGCGACGTCCGGGGCGGCGACGACCCGGTCCGCGAACGCGGGGATCTCGATGCCGGCCCCGACGCAGGCCCCGTGCAGACAGGCCACGACCCGGTGCGGGCAGCGGACGATCTCCGCGCCGGCGCTGGCGCCGGTCCTGACCAGGTGCGCGCGAGCCAGGTCGCCGGCGGTGCCGAACTGGCTGAGGTCGCCGCCCGCACCGAACGACGGCCCGTTCGCCGTCAGCACGACCTCGGTGAGGGTGTCGTCGGCGGCGGCCGCCCGCAGCGCCGTCAGGAGGGCGTCCCGGGTCAGTGTGTCGAAGGCGTTGCGCGCTTCGGGACGGTTGAAGGTCAGCACCAGCCGGTCGCCGTCGCGACGGGTGAGTAGCGGGCTGCCGCTGTGCCGGTGGGGGCGCGGGCCGCGGGCGGCGAGCCAGCGGGCGAAGTCCCCGCCGGCCAGCAGCGTGGAGTACGCCAGCGACTCGGCGACCAGCCCGTCGAGCGGGGCGAGCCGTGGCGCCATCCGCAGCAGCCCGACGAGCGCGACGGCGGCCTCCGGATGCTCCGTGGCCGCCGCGTGCAGCGCGCCGACGGCGGCGGGCACGTCGGCCCCAGGCCGCAGCACCTCCGGCAGCAGCAGGTCAAGGGCGCCGGCCCCCGTGACGCCCCCATCGGCGTGGTCGGAGCCGGGGCCGACGCCGACGAGCACCAGCGGCGGCCGGCGGGCCGCGAGCGCCGCCAGCTCGTCCGGGCGGGCGTCCGCGAGATCGACGAACAGCACCGGTGCGGGAAACACCTCGGCGAGGTCCGCCGGTGTCAGCGCCCGGAGCAGGTCAAGCACGGCCCCCGCCGGCAGTGGCTGGCCCGCCAAGGTCACGCTCATCGCTCTACCGTAGGGGCCGCGGCGGTGTGCGGAGGTGGGATGGTGACGACGGCGCGGGCCGCGCTGCCCGCGGTGCTGACGGACTGGGCCGCCGATCTGCGGGCTGGCCGGATCGGCGCCGGGGGCTGGGACGACGGCGTCGAGCCCAGCTGGGCGGCGAGCGGGGCGATGGAGCTGACGGGTCATCCCGACGGCCCGCCGCTCGGGCTGACTGTGCCGTTCGTAGCCCGCCTGGAAGCCGCGCTGACGGTCGTCCAGACACTCGCGGCCGAGCTCGGCCACCCGTTCCCGCCCGCCGCCGCGTCGTCCCTGGCGCCCGCCAGCGCCGGCCAGCTGCTGGGCGAGCGAGCCGCGGCCCTCGGCCTGACCCGCGGCGGGATCCGCTCCGCCGGGCGGGCGGCCCGGCTGGTCCGGTCGGCGGACGGCTGGCTGGCGGTGAACCTGGCCAGACTCGACGACGTCGACCTGCTGCCTGCCTGGCTCGAGGTCGAAACCCTTGAGCCGACAGCCGAGGATCTCGCCGACGACCTGCGCCCGGTGCTGGAGCGCGGCGCGGCGCGGCCGGTCCGCCCCTGGACGGCCCTGGCCGCCGCCGTCGCCGCCCGCCCGGCGGTGACGCTGCTGGAACGCGCCGAGCTGCTGGGGCTCGCGGTCTCCCGGGTGGTCGCGCCGAGCGCGGCGGCGACGGACGAGCAGGCCAGGGCCCGTGGCCAAGGATTCCCCTTCGCGCCCTTCCTCGTCGACGGGAGGCCGCCCGAGGCGGCGGCCCGCGCCGTCGACCCGGCAGGTCGCCCCGGCCGGGTCGCTGGCCTCGGCCCGGTTCGTCGCCCAGGCCCGAACCGTCCCGGCCGGGCCGACGGCGCCTTCACGGTCGTCGACCTGTCGTCGCTGTGGGCGGGCCCGCTGTGCGGGCAGTTGCTCGGGCTCGCCGGCGGGACCGTCATCAAGGTCGAGGGCGCCGGGCGCCTCGACGGCGCCAGAGAAGGACCTGCCGACTTCTACGACATGCTGCACGCCGGGCAGGCCAGCGTGACCGTCGACCTGCGGACCGCGGCCGGCCGGGCGGCGCTGGTCCGGCTGATCGGGCAGGCGGACATCGTGCTGGAGGTCTCCCGGCCGCGGGCGCTCGAGGCGCTCGGCATCGAACCGGCGGCCATGATCGCGCGCAGTCCCTGGCTGACGTGGGTGAGCATCACCGGATACGGCCGCAGCGGGCCGTGGCGGCAGCGCCCGGCCTTCGGTGACGACGCGGCCGCCGCCGCGGGCGCGGTCGCCGTCGACGCCGCCGGCGACCCGGTCTTCCTCAGCGACGCGGTCGCCGACCCGGTCACCGGTGTTCTCGCCGCCGCGGGCGCGCTCGCCAGCCTCGTGGCCGGCGGCGGACACCACCTGGACGTCGCCCTCCGAGAGGCCGTCGGCTCCCTGCTGGCCGGCCGGCCGACGCTGCCCGACCGCGACCCGGCCGCCGACGCGCCAGTCGCCCCGCCTCGGCTGCGGCCCGCTCCCGGCCGGGCGGCCCGCGCGGGCCAGGACAACGCCCGGCTGCTGGCGGGCCCGGCCGGTAGCGACGACTCGAGGCGGCCATGACGACCACCAGGAGCGACAACCACCAGGACGGCCACGACGGCGTCCCCGACCACCGCGGAAACCGCCGCCCACCGGGCGCGCGGACGCCGTGGGCCGGCCCACCATGCTGATCGTCAACGCGGAGATCGACGGGCGGGCCGGCCGGGCGGCGCGGATCGAGAACGGGCTCGTCGTAGCCGTGAGCGACGGACCGCACGACACCCCCAGGCCACGCGCGGCCGAGGACGTCGTCGACGCGCGCGGCGGGATGCTGCTGCCTGGTCTGCACGACCATCACATTCACCTGCTCGCGCTCGCGGCGCTGGCCTCGTCGCTGCCGGCGGGCCCACCTTCCGTCCGGACCGCGGCCGAGCTCACCGCCACGCTGCGGGCGGCCGCGCGGCCCCGCTCCTGGGTACGCGCCGTCGGCTACCACGAGTCGGTCGCCGGAGACCTCGACCGGGCGTCGCTGGACGCGATCCTGCCCGACGTCCCGATCCGGGTGCAGCACCGGTCGGGCGCGCTGTGGATCGTCAACTCGGCAGCGCTCGCGGCCTTGCGTTCGGTCGGCGACGACGACGCCAGGGCGGCGCTGCCCGCCGACGGCAGGCTCTTCCGCGCCGACGACCGACTCGGCCGGCTCCTCGATCGTGCCGGCGCGGGCAGCACCGTCGGACGGGCTGACCTCGCCGCCGTCGGCGCCCGGCTGGCGGGCCATGGCGTCACCGGCGTCACCGACGCGACGGCAACCACCGGCCCCGCCCAGGTCGCGGTCTTGCGCGGGGCGGCCGAGGCGGGCGCCCTCCCCCAGCGCCTGCTGCTGACGGGCTCGCCCGACCTGACGCTTGGCCCGCCGACGAACCCCGACCTACCGACGAACAGCGGCCCGAGCCGGGGACGCCCGGCCCGGCCCACCGTCGGGCTCGGGCCGGTGAAGATCGTGCTGGACGACGACCAGCCGGTCGACCTCGACGCGCTGGCCGGAATCGTCCGGTCGGCCCGGGCGCGCGGGCGGCGCGTCGCGGTGCACTGCGTGACCAGGGCGCAGCTCGCGCTGGCCCTCGCGATGTTCGACGAGGGCGGCGGCGCGCGACCCGGTGACCGGATCGAGCACGCGGCCGTGCTGCCGCCCGACCTGCTGGACGCCGTCACCGCGGCCGGCCTGATCATCGTCACCCAGCCGCATTTCCTGGCCGAGCGCGGGGACGCCTATCTGGCCGAGGTCGACAGGGACGACCTACCGTGGCTGTACCGGTGTGCCGGGCCGATCGCGGCCGGGGTGCCCGTCGCGGCCGGCACGGACGCCCCGTTCGGCGGCGACGACCCGTGGGCGTCGATGCGCGCGGCCGTCCACCGGCGGGCGCCCTCGGGCCGGGTCCTCGGCCCGGGTGAGCGGCTGGACCCGGCGCGGGCTCTGGCGCTGTACCTGAGTGATCCGGCCAGCCCGGGTGGCCCGCCGCGCCGCGTCACCGCGGGCGTGCCTGCCGATCTGTGCCTGCTTGCCCAGCCCCGCCGAACCGTCCTCGCCGGCCTCGAGCCTGGTCCGGCGGCGCTGACGGTGATCGCCGGTAGGGTCGTCCACGACACCCTCTGACACGCAGGAGGCGGCGTGTGAGGTCTCGCCGGAGCGCCGGGGTCTCTGCGGAATCGGGATAGGGTCCCTGCGGAATCGGCGAAGCCGATTTCGGAGGTCAGCGATTTCGGAGGTCGTGAGGGCGAGGCCGGAGCACGCAGCCGACGGAGTGGCAGCGGTGGTACTGACCCGGCGCGTGATCCCGTGCCGGGCCAGGCGTGCGGTTCTTCTCGTCATGGGACGGTCCGCTGCCAGCCATCTGCCGGCCACGTACAGTCCACTGCATGGCTAACGGCATCGGATCGTGGTCCGTCGGGCGCCGGTTCGCCCCCGTCAGCTCCCTGTTGCTCGACCAGGCGAGCCGCCCCACCGAGAGATCCTTCGCCGTCCGCGCCCGTCGGCTGCGGGCCGCCGCGCGGGCTCGCCACCGTCAGTTCCTGATGCTGCTCGACCCGCCGGGGCCGCATGGCCGGGCGACCGAGGTCAGCACGCTGCCCGCGGCGGGCCGCCGCTTCCTGGCGCACCCGCGGCCGCCGGCCCTGCTGGGCGTCGTGGGAACCCTCGCCGCGGCCCGGGCAGTCCGTGGGGACTTCCGCCGCTCGGACGCGGCCGTCGCGGTCGGCTTCGCG
>Ga0134124_10002687_pt1 | contig 14321 bp, 9 predicted proteins | sample KB304_FD_96880 | JGI IMG/M metagenome (GOLD analysis project Ga0134124, IMG submission 96880) | Terrestrial soil microbial communities without Nitrogen fertilizer from Kellogg Biological Station, Michigan, USA - KB3-0-4 | ecosystem: Environmental > Terrestrial > Soil > Unclassified ... | reverse complement strand
CCGAGCGGAATGTCGCCATATTTGTCGTCGATCCGAACATATTTTCCGATGACGAATGATGTCAGATAGGTCGAGTACGGGACCGACATCTTATAGTGGGCCGTGTACGTGCCGTCGGGGTTCTCAACATCCGGAAGCCGCTCACCATTTCCGATCACGGTCTGACCTTTGGGGACGGTGAAGAATTCCTCGCTCGTCGCTTTGTCGCTTGGAAAATCGAATGATGGGAACCAGTAGCGATTTTCTTCCGCCTCACCCTGCGACCAGATCTGCGCATCAAAATTAGCACCCTGTTCCTTTAATTCCTGGACGAAATAAACACCTTTCTGTGGTTGTGTGGTCGTGTATTTGAACCGAATTGCGATCGTGTCGTTCGGGGCGTATGCCTTGTCGAGCGTGACAATGACCTTATCGCTCGTGCTTCGATATTTGAGTTCGGTTCCGGCGGGATCGAGTTTAACGGACTGAAATTCCATTCCCACTGCGTCGAGAGCGACCTCGCGAAATGCCGCGGCCAGAGGCTTAAGCTCAACCGTCGTATCGCCAAATACTTTTTTCGCGGCCGGATCGAATGAGACGCGAATGACGTAGTTCTGGACATCATAGGTGCGTGGCCGATCGAAATTTGGGCGTGCGGATTGCGCGAAGCCGACGAGGTTTAAGAATAGAATGGCCGCGGCGGTGAACGCGAGGCCGCGGCTGTTGTTAATCTTCATACGTCTAAAGAACGTCTATGGATTTAGATGCTTGCGAAGCCAATCGAGTACGTTGGTGTACCAGAATTCCGAATTCTGCGGCTTCAATATCCAATGGCCTTCATCGGGAATGACGATCAGCTTTGAATCGATACCTTTCAGCTGCAACGCAGTAAAGAGCTGAAAGCTCTGGTCCATCGGAACGCGAAAATCAAGTTCACCGCATGTTACGAGCGTTGGCGTAGAAAAGTTATTGACGAACTTGTTTGGCGACCACTTATCGTAGTTCACGCGGTTCTGCCAGGGCATTCCGTTAAATTCCCAGTTTACAAACCACAACTCTTCGGTCGCACCTGCCATGCTTTCAAGGTTGTAAACACCTGCATGCGACACCAAGGTCTTGAATTTGAACCGCGGATCGTTATTGTGGCCAAGTATCCAATCGACCATATAACCTCCGTAACTGGCTCCTGCGGCGCCAATGCGCGATTTGTCGACAAACGGCCTCTTTATCACCTCGGCGACACCATTCATGATGTCGGTATATGCTTTGCCACCCCAGTCCTTGGATACGTCGTTGGTAAGCTGCTGTCCCCAACCTGTCGAACCGCGGGGGTTTGGAAGAAATACAACATAACCCGCGTTGGCAAAGACTTGGTAGTTCCAGCGATAGCCCCAATTGTCGCTTAGCGAACCTTGGGGACCACCGTGAATAATGACAAGAAGCGGATACTTTTTAGATGGGTCAAAGTTTGCCGGCTTTAGCAAAAAGCCGCTGATCGGAATGTTGACTGCACCCCTCCACTTCACTTCTTCGACCTTTTGTAGACGATAGGAAGCCAGGAAAGATTCGTTCGTACGAGTCAATGCTGCCAAGCCGCTGCCATCGGTACCGGCTTTCATGATCTCGCCAGGTTTGTCGGCCGAACTCGATGCAAAAACCAGCGTTCGTCCGTCACCCGAAACATTTAGTCCACCCGCATAGACGCCGTCGACGACGGGCTTAACAAACGTCGCGATCCGCAACCGCATATCCGGTTCAACCGGGAGCGAGAAGATCGGTGAATGGCCATGTAGCTCTGCCGTGAAGTAGATCGTCTTGCTGTCGGACGAGATCACCATTTCGCCGGCTTGCTCGTCAAACCCGCGAGTCAGCTCGAGCACCTCGCCTGTTGCGCGGTTATAGCGCATGATACGCCAGCGGTCCGATTCAAATCCGGCAGTCGCCTGTGAACGATATATCATGTATTTACCGTCTGGCGTATAGGTAGGGGCGACGTCGTAACCGCGGTTTCCAATTGTGATGTTCTTTGCCGGGGAGGACGAACCTGTCAGCGACCGAATGTAAACATCGCTATTTGTCGAAATGGCTTCGATCTTGTCCGGATTTCTTAAAAAGGCGATCTCTTTTGAATCGGGAGAAAACGCATAGTCAACACCGGTCGATGCTGCATAAGGCGGCGAATCAAAATCGCCCGGAGTCAGGTCGGTCGCAACGCCTCCGCCGGACGCGACAAGAAAAACGTGCGAACGCTTGCGATCGCGCCACTCGACCCAGTGTCGGTATAGCAAACGATCGGAAACATGCGCTTTTACTTTACTCTTATCTGCCTTGTCGTCTTCAGCCTTGTTACAAGCATCACTTGTACATTCCGGATACACATCGGAACTAAACGCGATCCATCTGCTGTCCGGAGACCAAACTGGATTGCCGGCACCGGTTGAAATGTCCGTTACTTTTTTCTTTCCATCACCATCGGGCCTCATGGTCCAGATCTGCCCGCCGGTCGTGTAGGCGACGAGCCTTCCGTCAGGGGACCAACGTGGGCTGCTGTTGGACCTATCGCCCGATGTGATTTGTTTCGGCTGACCACCGTCAACCGAAACACTGTAGATCTGAGTAACGACACGATTGCCATCTTTATCGACTACGCCGACAGTGTACAGGACGGAACGGGCGTCGGGCGAAAGCTGAGGGTCGCCAACGCGCTTTACGTTTAAGAGGTCGTTGATACCAAAAGGTGTTTGAGCAAATGAGCCGAAGGAGAGCAGAGAAAGGACAAAGAACAAAAGAAAGATTCGCTTCATAAAGTATTAGGTCCGGAGAGAGGTGTAAATTGCTAATTCATTATCTCACAGAACTTTCCAAGTCCGCATCGCATTCGCTAAGATAACCGAATGAAAACCTACTTTTTCCTTTTATCAGTTTTTATTATTACGGTGTCCGCGATCGCGCAGCAGCCGGCGGGTTCTCCAACTCCGGTTTTGTATTCGGACAAGACAATTCAGGAGATGAAAAAGATCCAAAAGGCGGCTCTTGCCAGCGACTATGGGCTGAATCAGGTAAAGCACCTCTCGAATAATATCGGTCCGCGGCTTTCAGGCTCGGCGCAGGCCGAACAAGCCGTACAGTACGTGGCGGCCGAGATGCGAAAACTTGGTCTCGACGTTCGTTTGCAGAAAGTGATGGTGCCGCACTGGGTTCGCGGCGAAGAGAAAGCTGAATTGGTTGAATGGCCGGGTATGGCACCCGCAACCACACAAAAGATCGTATTGGCAGCTTTGGGCGGCAGTATAGCAACACCGGCTGACGGACTGACAGCCGATGTGGTGGTCGTCAATAGTTTTGAGGATCTGGCGACGCTTGGACGCGACAAGATACAGGGCAAGATCATTCTATTCAATAATAAATACGATCGCGAGATGGCGGCGAGTGGCTTTGGCGGAGCAGCGTATGGCCAAGCGGTCGCCTACCGATTTGGCGGGGCCGTCGCCGCCGCGAGGTTTGGTGCAGTTGCTGCGTTGGTTCGATCTGCAGGAGCCTCGCAGAATCGGCTGGCGCACACCGGCGCAATGGGCTACCAGGATGGAGTTGAAAAGATACCGACGGCGGCAGTTTCATTTGAAGATGCTGACACGATAGCTGATCTTGTTTCACAGGGCCCGGTTCGATTACATCTGCTGTTGACGCCGCAGACGCTGCCTGATGCTCCCAGTTATAATGTGATCGCAGACTTGAAAGGCAGTGAAAGGCCGGATGAAGTCGTCATCGTTTCAGGACATCTTGATTCCTGGGACCTTGGCCGCGGGGCGATAGACGACGGAGCGGGTGTTGCTGTTTCGATGGAAACCCCATTTATTCTAAAGCAGCTCGGACTTCAGCCGAAAAGAACGATCCGTTTTATCGCATGGATGAATGAAGAGAACGGCGGCCGTGGTTCGGCGGGCTACGCCGAAGAGCAAAAGAACAAAATGGCGAATCACTTTGGAGCGATCGAAGCCGACCTTGGTGCCTCGCATCCGGTCGGATTCGTATTTGCGGGGAAACAGGAAGCTCTTCCGTTTTTCACGCCGATACTGAATGTGCTCTGGTCACAAGGAGCGGGTATAGCGCAAGTGCAAGCCAACGTTGGCTCGGATGTAGGACCGATGACACAGCAGGGAGTGCCGTCGTTTGCTCCCTATTTTGATCAGCGAACGTACTTCCTCTATCACCATACGGCGGCGGATACTTTCGACAAAATCGTGCCGAAGGAACTAGCGGAGAATGCGTCGGTTGTTGCCGTACTGGCGTATGGGTTGGCCAATTTGGAGCAGCCGCTGCCGCGATAGCCAACTGTGAATAGTGAATGGTGAATGGTGAATGGTAGACGGATTTGTGCCGGCGGAGAATTTGGATCTGACTCTGAAGACTTTTCACTTTTCGTTTTTAACTCTACACTGTACTTATGAACAGACCGCCGCCCTATTTTCCGCAGAACCAGCTTTCACCGCCGGATGAGAATCGTTATCGAAGATTTAAGATGATGGTAGCCGCGGGGATCGCCTTTTTATTGGTCCTGCTCGTCGGAGCGGGAATCGGCGTTTATTATTTGATCCGCTGGCTCTTTTAGTTTTCTCAGTCCCATCAATTTAAAGGCGTCCCAAACGAGACGCCTTTTTTATTTTTCCGATCGAATCAAAATCTATTTGTTGAGTGCGTCACGCTTCGCAGCGTTGGCCCTCGATCTTGCTCCCTCTAACGCAAGCTGCTTTGCCTGCGGCAGCAGTTCGATCGCACGCTGAAGCTGGTCATCAAATTCATTGAATACCTGGAAGGACGTCGTGGATCCATATGCAGCCGTCACCATTTCGGATCTAAGCACACGCTCAACAAACTCTTTCTCCTTGTCGATCTGCGCCGGCGTAAATTTATATTTTTGAGAAGCGTATTCCTTGAATGTCTGGAAAAGCTCCGGCGTCATGGGGAAGTCAGTCGATTTAATATCATAATCGTACGAGATCGGTTTAGTGATCTTGTAGGTTTCGAAACCCTTTACGTTACCAAGACTAAGGTCAAGGGCAAATGCAAAGATCGGATTCGCGAGCTTCTGCTCAAAACGGGCTGTCTCGATAGGGATGGTCTGCGGTTTGATAGCTACATCCGGCGATATCCCACCGCCGCCATATACAGAGCGGCCAGAGTCGGTTTTCGTCTCGGCTCCCTTGGGTGGATCGGGCTCCTGATCATCCGCGGAAACACCGCCCTTGGTGTAATAACTGTAGAGGTTTCCGTCTGAGTAATCCCGCTGGATCAACCGGCCAGAGGGCGTTTCATATTTCGCTATGGTCAACAGCAGCATCGAGCCGTAGTCAAGCAGAAACGGGTTTTGAACCAAACCTTTTCCAAATGTGTTCTCGCCAACGATAAGGGCACGATCGTGATCCTGTAAAGCTCCCGCAAGGATTTCCGAAGCGGACGCAGTGTTGCGATTTACCAACATGACGATCGGAGTCTGGTCCGGATTGCCGTTCTCCGCACGGTAAGCGTCGGCGGTTCCGTCAAGACGTCCTTTTTGAGTGAAGACCGTTTGCCCGCTCGAGAGGAACGTATTGGCGACGCGGTAGGCTTGGCCAACCAATCCTCCTCCGTTGTTTCTAAGGTCCAGGATGAGCTGCTGCATGCCCTGCGACTTAAGTGTTTTCATCGCTTCGGCAAACTCGGCATACGTGGTTTGATTAAAACCACCGCTCATATTGATATAGCCGACACCAGGACGGATCAAGTAAGCCTCGGAGATAGAAGGTTGTGGCACTGCATCGCGTATGATCTCGACGGTCTCGCGCTTACCGGTTGCGAGGCGTTCAACAACGAGCTTCGCCATTGTGCCGCGCGGTCCGCGAAGCATATTACGGACGTCGGTAAATGGTTTGCCGAGGACATTCACGCCATTAACCTCAACGATCTTGTCACCGTATTTTAGGCCGGCCCGATTAGCAGGAGCTCCCGCAAAGGTTGCTTTAATGTATGTGGCGATGACATTTCCATTCGGAGCGCTCAGGTCGCCGATTGTCGCTCCGATACCGTAGTAACGCGAACTTTGGTCTGTGCGAAATTGCTCGAATTCTTTGGCATCGAAGTAGTTCGAATGCGGATCGAGCGTGTGAAGCATAGAGTCGATCGAGGACTTAAAAACCTCGTTGTAATCAAGATGTTTGCCGTTGATGTAGTTGCCCTCAATAACCGAGAGAGCTTCTGCGACATCCTGCTCTACTGTCTCACCTGTGACGGTTTTGCCCGCTTTAGACGCCGAGGGAGCGTCTTTTGTGGATTTAAGATCGGTTTTCGCCGTGATCGAAGGATTTTGCCCATACGCGCTTGAAATAAAAAAGACAACTGTGAGAATCGCGATATAAAGGCTCGAAGGTTTTTTCACTACTTGGACATCTCCTCGCGTAAAGCTTCTTCCTTGGAAGTTTGTCAGAAAATAATAACACTCATTAGAGGAAATTGCGATGAAAATAGTTGCTTTAGAAAGAGCCCGTCAAATCTGGGTTTCGGGTCTTTGCTAACCTGCTTATTTACGATAAACTTGCATCGGCTAACCACACTCTTTTCGGAGGAAATTGCATGTTCAATCGGCTCCTTTCTGCCTTCGCAGTTGGGCTTTGTCTAACCTTCTCCATTTCGGCACAAACCAAACTTCTTCGATTCCCGGACATTTATGGTGACAAGGTTGTCTTTACCTATGGCGGCGACCTTTGGATCGCAAGCACCAGTGGAGGGACCGCGACTCGGCTGACCGCCCATCCGGGCGTCGAAACATATGCGAAGTTCTCGCCAGACGGCAAATGGATCGCATTTACCGGCCAGTATGACGGAGACGAGCAGGTTTACGTCGTGCCGGCGACTGGCGGCGAACCGAAGCAGCTGACTTTTTATCCTTCGAAAGGGCCGTTAGCTCCTCGTTGGGGCCTGGATAATCAAGTTGTCGGATGGACAAAAGACGGGAAGATCTATTTCCGGAGCGAAAGGGATTCGTGGTCATTGCCGATAGCCAAACTTTATACAGTTTCGCCGGAGGGCGGTCCTGCGGAACCCATGCCGATGCCGGAAGCTGGTTCGGGCTCGTTCTCTCCGGACGGAACAAAGATCGTCTATTCTCCACGATTCCGCGATTTCCGTCCTGAGAAGAGATACGGCGGAGGACAAGCAAATAAGCTTTATATCTACGATCTCAAAACCAACGATGCTCAATTGATATCAGACGGCCCACGTGCGGCCCGGGATGCGATGTGGATCGGAAACACGATCTACTACAACTCAGACAAGGACGGCAAGTTCAATCTCTACGCCTATGACGTATCGAGCGCGAAGACCACGCAGGTCACGAGGAATCGCGACTGGGATATTCGCTGGCCGAGCTCCGACCATCAAGGCCGGATCGTTTATGAACGCGACGGCGAGCTCGAGATTATGGATGCTGCTTCGAAAAAAGCGACAAAGCTTTCGATCATCGTGCCGGACGACGGCTTGAATAAGCGTAAACGGCAGGTTTCCGTCGCAGGGTTGATCAGCAACTTTTCACTAAGTCCGAAAGGGGAGCGTGCTTTATTTTCTGCAAGAGGGGATATCTTCACAGTCCCAATCGAGAAAGGCGGAGTTCGCAACCTGACCCATTCCTCAGACGCCAACGATCGCGCTCCGGCATGGTCACCGGATGGAAAGACTATCGCGTTCATTTCCGACAAGAGCGGGGAAGAAGAGATCTGGACTGTTGCTCAAGACGGCTCGACCCCGCCCGAGCAAATCAGTACGGGCGGCCACGCTCAGCGTTATGGTCCTACCTGGTCTGGCGACGGAAAGAAGATCGCCTTTAGCGACAAAGACGGCCGGCTCTATGTTCTTACGATGGCGACGAAGCAGGTCGTTCAGATCGCCGACGCTCCGAATGGTTTGATACAGGATTATGACTGGTCTCCAAAGGGTGCTTATCTTGCATATTCGATGGATGGGCATAATGGTATGTCGAACGTGTACATCTGGAGCTCGGAGGACAATAAGACTTACCGCGTAACTCCAAGCATGTTCGACGCCAACTCAGTGGCCTGGGATCCATCCGGGAATTATCTGTATTTCATAAGTGCGAGAGAGTTTGCTCCGCAGATCTCGAATTCTGAATTCAATTACGCGACCAATCGCATGGGGCAGATCTATGCATTGGCTTTGCGAAAAGATACGAAAAATCCGTTTCCGTACGAGAGTGACGAGGTATCAGTAACGGAGGAAAAGAAGCCCGACGCACCGGGCGGTGGAGCGAAACCGCCTGAAACGGCTGAAAAGATCGATTTTGACGATATTGAAGCGCGCGTTACTAAAGCACCTCTTCCAGCGGACAACTATGGCGGGCTTGCCGTTAACAAGGGAAACCTGATCTATGTCGTCGGGGCTCCGTTCTACTATGGACGAGGTGCCGAGACCCAGTCATCACTTCGCATTTTTTCGCTAAAGGATCGCAAAGAAACAACACTACTCTCGCCCGCTGGCGGATACGCTCTGTCCACAGATGGATCGAAGATCCTCTGTCCGTCCACTGGCGGTTTTTCGATCCTTGATCCGAATTCAAACGGCGACAAAACCCGCAAGCCGGTTTCGACGTCGGGCATGATCACTGAGATCGATCCTGTAAAAGAATGGAACCAGATCTTCAATGAGGTCTGGCGCCGGTACCGCGACTGGTTTTATGTGGAGAACATGCACGGATTTGATTGGCAGAGGATCCGTGACGATTACAAAAAGTGGCTGCCATACGTCGCACATAGGTCTGATCTGAACTACTTGCTCTCGGAGATGCAGTCGGAACTAACAGTACAGCACGCATACATTGATGGAGGAGATTTCAATCTTCCACCGCGAGTGCGGGTAGCTTTGCCGGGAGCTCGATTTGACGCGGATAAGGCGGCAAATAGATATAAGATCAGCAAGATCTTTGGCGGAGAGAATGAGGAAGATATCTACCGCTCGCCTCTCACGGAAGTAGGCGTGGATGCAAAGGTCGGCGACTACGTGATAACGATCAATGGCGAGAATGTTACTGCGGACCGCGACATTTATTCCTATCTGCGAGGAAAGGCAGACAGCACCGTGACGCTAACCCTGAACAGCACACCCAATCCTCAAGGTGCCCGAACCGTTACCTTCCGTCCTATCACTAATGAGTCGGATCTTATTTATATGGACTGGGTCGAAGCATGCCGGCGACGAGTCGATCAAATGAGCAACGGCCGAGTAGGATACCTCCACATTCCGGACATGGGAGCTCCAGGTATTCGAGAGTTCATAAAATGGTACTATCCGCAGCTTGATAAGGAAGGCTTGATTGTGGATGTTCGGGCAAACGGTGGCGGAAACGTTTCCCGTATGCTCATCGAGAGGCTGAGCCGAAAAGTACTGGGAGTAAATTTTGCACGTGGGCGAGACGATGCGTCTACGTATCCTGACGGCGCATTCATGGGCCCGATGGTTGCGATCTTGAACGAGAATTCGGCATCGGACGGTGATATTTTCCCCTACATGTTCCGACAAGCGGGCCTCGGTCCGTTGATAGGGAAGCGCAGCTGGGGCGGTGTGGTTGGAATCTCGAATCGCGGAAATCTGATCGACGGTGGCGTTGTGAACGTTCCCGAATCCGCACTTGCGAACACAAAGGGTGAATATGTGATCGAAGGTTACGGCGTTGATCCGGATATTGATGTGGATAACGATCCTAAATCCGTGATCTCCGGGCACGATCCCCAGTTAGAGCGGGCGATTCAGGAAGTCATGAAAAAACTGACTTCGCCGGTAGGCCTTCCCAAGCGTCCGGCGGATCCGATCAAGGCACCAAGACCCTAGCTTTACTAAATGTCTCCACTACTCGAAGTCAGAAATCTTCGGACGCAATTCCCGACGCGAGCTGGCATCGTCAAGGCGGTTGACGATGTCAGTTTTCATATCGATGAGGGCGAGTTGCTCGCTCTCGTCGGCGAATCGGGTTGCGGAAAGTCGATCACGGCGTTGTCCATCATGCGTCTGCTTTCACCGCCGGGAAAGATCGTCGATGGTGCGATCGAGTTCAAGGGCGAGGATCTGACAAAGGCCAGTTCCGAACGATTGCGATCGATCCGCGGCGAAGACATTGCCATGATCTTTCAAGATCCGATGACATCGCTGAATCCGGTTTACACGGTTGGCGAGCAGATCGCGGAAGCATTGCGCCTGCATCGTAAGTTGGATCGCAAAGCCGCTTGGTTAATGGCTATAGAGGCGATGAAAGAGGTGTCGATCCCGTCGCCCGAACGCCGTGCGAACGATTACCCTCATCAGTTGTCTGGCGGAATGCGTCAGCGTGTAATGATCGCAATGGCATTGGCATGCGATCCAGAGCTATTGATCGCGGATGAGCCAACAACCGCTCTGGACGTGACTATACAAGCGCAGATATTGGAATTGCTCGATAAATTGCGAAAGACCAGGAATCTGGCTGTTTTGCTGATTACGCATGATCTCGGTGTTGTTGCAGAAGTTGCGGACCGTGTGTGTGTGATGTATACGGGAAAGATCGTCGAGGAATCGGACGTAGATGCTTTATTCGAGAAACCTAAGCATCCTTATACACAGGGGCTCCTTGCTTCGGTTCCGAAATTATCGGCCGGCGGAATAGGTTCGGAGTCAAGGCTTCAGACCATCGAGGGGACGGTCCCGACGCCAACCGCTTTGCCCGAGGGCTGCCATTTTGGGCCTCGCTGTCATTTTCGCATGGAAAGATGCACGAATGGTGAAATACCCCTTTATGAGTTATCGGGTGAGATAAAGGTGCGGTGTGTGCTTTACGATGATGAGAGCGGTGACAGCCTCGAAATTGAAAAACATCTCTCTGCCTCGATTTAGATGTCCGTTTGGTTTTTTATCGTATTTGTAGATGAAAAGCACTGCAGCACAGTCTCAAAATAGCGAGCTACTTAACGTACAAAACCTCGTCAAGCATTTTCTGGTCGAGAATAGCTATGACGTTTTGCGCGCGGTGGATGGAGTTTCATTTGATATCCGCAGGGGTGAAACGCTAGGTCTGGTCGGTGAATCTGGTTGCGGTAAAACGACGGTCGGGCGATGCATTCTCAGGCTCCACGAACCAACAAGCGGTGAGATCGCCTTCGAAAACGAAAACATCATCGGTTTGCCGAACGCGAAAATGCAAAAGCTGCGTCGGGAAATGCAGATAATTTTTCAGGACCCGTACGCCAGTCTGAATCCTAGGCTAAGTGTTTTTTCTATCATCTCCGAGCCGTTGAAGATCCACGGGATCGGTGATAAAAATTCGCGTCGGGCTCGCGTTGCTGAATTGTTGTCAAAAGTTGGCCTCGACCCGGACTACATGAATCGCTACCCGCACGAGTTTTCAGGCGGCCAGCGTCAGCGGATCGGGATCGCCCGGGCTTTGGCACTCAACCCGAAACTTATTGTTTGTGACGAACCGGTCTCGGCGCTCGACGTGTCGGTCCAGGCACAAGTTGTAAATCTCCTCGGGGATCTGCAAGCTGAATTTGGTCTTACATATCTTTTCATATCGCATGGCCTTGCGGTTGTAGAGCACATCTCGAATCGGGTTGCGGTGATGTATTTGGGCAAGATAGTTGAGATCGCCGATTCAGTAGAGCTGTACGAAAACCCGCTGCATCCATATACGCAGGCTTTGCTTTCCGCGATTCCTGTGCCGGATCCGCAACAAAAGCGCGAGCGAATAGTCTTAAAAGGCGACGTCCCGACGCCCATTAACCCGCCGTCGGGCTGCCGTTTTCGGACGCGATGTCCGATCGCTTTAGAAGAATGCGCGAAGACAGTCCCGGAACTTCGAGAGATACAACCCGGACACCTTGCAGCCTGTATTCGGGTTCACGGTTATTGCGAAGCAAAAGCTGAAACGCCGTGATCCAATTTTTCGTATTTATTCTTGATACGTTTTTGTCAATTTCGCATTGTTTTTGTGTGCCTATATTCTAAACTCGAACTGCAAATAGGAGATAAACAGATGGAAAATCAAGAGGGCGGATCATTAACGGGAGCCCAGCCTCAGGACCCACCTCAAATGTCGGAAGCGGCAACTCTGGGCAGCATCTTTTTCGAACCCGGCCGTGTTTTTGAAGATCTTAAACGAAAGCCCAGGTTCGTAATGGCGGGCGTGATCATTGCACTCCTTGTGACAGGCTATGGCTTTGGGCTTTATTACAAGATAGGTGATGCAGGTGTTAGATCCTTCATGTCGGAACAAATCGATAAGAGTCCACGGGGAGCGAGTCTTACTCCTGAACAGAAAGCGAATGCTATTGATCTTCAAATGAAGATCGGAAGTGTTTTCAGATATGCATTTCCCTTAGTTGTCTTCGTTTTCTTCCTTATCGGCGGCCTGTTTTACTGGCTGGGCAGCAAGGCCTTTGGCGGGAACGGCGGATATCTTCAGAATTTGTCGGTTTGGATATATTCGGGCTTACCGCCTGCAGTAGTAGGCATGATAGCGAACTACATTGTACTGGCGTTTAAGTCGGCAGATGATATTGACTTTGCGGCAAGCCAAAGGGGAGTTATCCACGCCAGCCCCGCAATGTTGATCGATGAGAAAGCTATGCCGGTCCTGGCGACCTTATTGTCGGCAAGCTTTGACCTGTTCTTGATCTGGGGTTGGATTCTTGCGGCGATCGGCCTTCGGATCACAAACCGCCTCTCATCCGGTTCCGCCTGGGCAATTACCCTCATAATTGCATTAATCGGCATCACGCTCCGTGTGGTCTTTGCGTTGTTGTCCGGTAACCCAAGCTAGAAAAGCCGAATAAGAAACGACTAGGGCTGATCGACGGATCAGTCCTTTTTTTATTCATATCTTAAAGATTCGATCGGATCGAGCCGTGCGGCCTTCCAAGCAGGATATAAACCAAAGAATAACCCAATCAAGACGCTCGCGCAGAAGCCGAGGAGCGGAGCCCACAAGGGAACATAGGACGGCATTATCATTTTGACCAGGAAGGTTAACAGCCATCCTATAATGAGTCCTAGCAGGCCGCCGAAACCGGTGAGCATCGCGGCCTCAATAAGGAATTGAAGCAAAATATCGCTCCGCCTTGCTCCGATCGCCTTTCGAATGCCGATCTCACGCGTTCTTTCGGTAACAGACACGAGCATGATGTTCATGACGCCGATACCGCCAATCATCAATCCCACGGAAGAGATCACGAACATGAACAACGCCACCATCGAGGTGATCGAATTAAACTGATCGATCAAACTGGCGGCCGTCTCCATCGCGAAATTGTTCGGCTTACCGAAAGCAGCGTTTCGACGTACCCGCAGCAGGTCTTGAACGTCGTCCTTAGCTTTCTCGAGCTGCCCTTCTTTTGCTACTGCCAGAATGAACAGATCATCGGCCTTGGGCTTCAGCTTGAGAGCGGTACCCATCGGCATGTAGATAGCGTTGGATTGGTCGTTGTTGGCGCTTCCGCCTCCGAAGAACTGCTCGCGTTTTTCCAACGTTCCAATAACACGAAATTGATTTCCCCCTATATCAAGCGTTTGCCCAAGAGGGTCCTCATATGGGAAATAGTTATCAATGACCGTTTGACCGATAAGACAAACGTTCTCTTTCTCGTCGCTTTCATTCTGTGAGAACCATCGACCCCTCATTAAAACCTCGCTGGTTGTTTTTTCGATCTCAGGAGATGTGCCCGAAAGCGAAACTGAAGCTGACGTCTTGCCGTTCTTTCCGGTTACGAGGATCTTGCCTCCGAAAAAGTCACTTGACACATCGAGGAAAGGAACAGAGGTTTCGATCGAGGGTAATTTCTTGATCGCGTCTGAGTCGCCTATCGTGAGGGGCTTTCTCATGCGCTCTTCCTGCGAGCGTCGCCCAACGTGGAATCCGATGTCAAATTTATATAAGAAGATCGAGCGAGTTCCAAAAGACTCGACTTGTTTTTCCACGGCAACTTTAATACCGCTGATCACAGACGACATGAGCATGACAACTATGACGCCGATGATCACACCGAATATCGTCAGAAACGAACGGAGTTTGTGGCCTCTGATCGTATCAAAAGCCATCTTGAAGTTCTCGTAAAACGGGCCGGTTATAATTCTCATGCTATTCCGCCCTCAAAGCTTCGATCGGGTCGAGCCGCGCCGCCATCCAAGCGGGATAAAGCCCTGCAACAACCCCAACAAGGGCACAAACGCCAATTGCAATTACAGCCGCATACCAGGGGATTATCGTTGGAAGCAGGTATATCGTAACGATCAAACCGATCAGTTTTGCGACAACCAGGCCAATAAGACCACCGATG
>Ga0134124_10002685_pt1 | contig 14324 bp, 11 predicted proteins | sample KB304_FD_96880 | JGI IMG/M metagenome (GOLD analysis project Ga0134124, IMG submission 96880) | Terrestrial soil microbial communities without Nitrogen fertilizer from Kellogg Biological Station, Michigan, USA - KB3-0-4 | ecosystem: Environmental > Terrestrial > Soil > Unclassified ... | reverse complement strand
TAAATTTATTTTTTGCATCGGCCGATCAATCGCCACGAATGGTTTGAACTTCGAAATATAATGGCGGTGTTTCCTTAATTGCCAACTTTACCCCACCCAACGAAGCATGGCGCAAAAGTAATATCGAATCATTAATTTCATCCAAGATGTCCTTTGTGATTTCTTTCCACATTGCATATATTGATTCTTTATTAACCTCCATCCATTTTTCGATGGCGAAATAATTATCTTTTGTTATCGTTACCGAACCTTCCGGAATTAATGGTTGAATCATTCTAAGTCGCATAGAATCTTCATAATATGATGGTAGGGAAATTACGAGCGCAATGCATGGACTGCCAATTTTTTGCATTCTATCAAATATAACATCTTTTATGTATGTTGACATTGCAGACTTGAATGTGGGTAAAAATTCCTTCGCAACGTCAAATTTCTTTTGCTCCGCTTGTGAAGGTTTGCCGATTGCGGCAAGTAATCTTTGAGATATATCGCTGCCAAGCATATTTGCTAATATTAATGCAGGAACAAAAAATTCAATTTTACCCATAGAATAGATGGGGTCATTCCGCATGGAATTGTTTAATTTGGATTTGCCGGTGTAAGGGAGCTCTTAAGCTCAGCGATAGTTCTTACTTTCCCGTCTCGGCTAGTAACCGTCTTTTCCTTTGGCGCAGCAGGCTTGCGTACTTTAAGAGATCCACTATCGTCATCATTTTGTTTGGGTTGTTTGCTTAAAAGGCCGCCCTGAGAAATAGCACGCATACGATCATGTTGATCAGCAATGTTTTGTTCCATAAATTCAGGAGCTTCTGCTTGAGAATAAAAGTGAGATTTCTTCAATCCACCCTTTCCATCCGGGCCGAATACATCTACCTGAATTGCATCATCCGGAACTTCAGCCATTTCCTTCTCCCGGTACGCTTTCGCGAGTTCATCTTTCTCTTCGCGTGTAAGACCTTCTTTGGCCCCAAGAGCTTCAATAGTGGTAACGGCCGCCTTATATTTTGCCAAACCAGGATCATCAGGACCAGCATCGAGAATATTTTGCTTCTTTGCGCGTTTAATTCTCTTTTGCATTAAGTCTTTGCCGAGTGCTTGATCAGATTCAGCTTGTTCAAACATTCGCTTAATTATCTCGGTATTCTTGTTATAGAAATCAATGCGGCTGCGATTCTCTTTGAATGGACCAAGAATAGTCCAACCGCCGTTTTGGATTGTATAAACAGAAGTGATGACGTTCGATTCATATTTGCGTTCGAATTCCTTTGCAGCATCTGGAGTGTCAAATGAACCATAATATTGCAATTGGAATTCAATGTCGGGCTTCTCGTTATAAAGAATTCCAGTGGCTTCCCTCAATTGTTCATAGTGGTTGGACAAATAACGATCCCAATGATAGAATACATTTGTTGATGGAATCCAATCATATGCTCCTTTTATTTCTTCTAGCAATTTAGGCGCCAAGAAATATAATTTTCTCGCCTCTTCTTCTATCTCGGAATGTTTCTTGGACAGCAATCCACTGAGATCATTATGGCTAAAATTGTCTACAACTGTGCTGCTTGCATCTGCCATGTCAGCACCTCCTAACAAAGATTCAGAATGCAATTCTGCAAGAGCCACCGCCGCCTTAATATCATCAGAGAGGAAATCAGCTCCCTTTCCATATGCATCAGCGAATCCTTTCAAAGCCATGGATAGATATCTGCTTGCTTGGGAAAGCTCTTTTACTGCTTGATTTCTGCTCGCTTCTGATTTCTTATGCTTCTCGATAGCGGACACAGAGGATGCAAGAAGACTTTCAGACGCGGTTAGTGATTGGTAAAGTTGCTTAATTTTGTCGTCAACACTTGCCGCGTGGACACTGCTGGTGTCATCAGCAATTGCCGCAGTGGGCATGGTAGTATTCATGCCGGTAGACATTCCCGCCCTCATATCCGCATATTTACTCACACGTTCAGGATCCTTTAAATTCTCTTTAAATGCGGATTCAACGTGTTTATCCGGATCAAATTCAAAATGTCGGCGAAAGAATGCCTCTACTTGAGCCTTAATGAATGGTTCTAGCATTTTTTCGACATTTGCCGCGGCTTCTTTCTTGAAATTAGATTCGAGAGTAGTTGCACCATATCCTTTATCCTCGTCCCTATATTGCAATGCCGATTCGAATACAGAATCAACAATAGATGCAGAGACGGATTTTGTTAATGACGCAGAGGAGGAATTCTCGCGCAATGCATCTCCATCTAATTCTTTTACCAGGCGGAAAACATATCCAATAAGGGAAGTAAAATGCAATTTTCGCAGATAATTATCACGCCAGTTGATAATGGATATGGCGGCATATGATTCTTGCGGCAATTTAATTACTCCATGTTCAAATATTTTATTTTGCAATTTCTTTAATTCTTCTTCAGAATATTCCATGATTGCATCTGGATTTGCCCTCAAATCATCTAGAAGGCTTGTAATATCAAAATCACGTTCAGTCATTTGTTATGTATATATTTGCTATGCGCAATGTTATGTGCTGTGCTCGCAATAATAATAATATAATTCTACGATGTTTGTTTAGTATGATTTTCGTCCATGTGATTTTCATTGCGATATGTATTTAAGAATTCGCGACATATAAATTATACTTTTGTTGTCGCGTGTAATAAATTACGCAAGCTGGATATACACCGAAGAAATGACGGACACAATAGAAAATATAAATGCTCAAATGACGGAAAAATTGCAATATTTAGAAACAATATTTGATCAAATTTCATGTCTATGCAGATTATTTGACGGAATGGGCATAAATTACGAAGACATGTTTACACGTGCATTTATTTACATTAACATAATTGCTACGGAAATAAGCGATCTGAAGGAACAATATAATTTGAGTGTGCTGCATGTTCTCAGCGCCTATTATTCTCTACAATCATCGCAAAACCCTGAAATTCAAATGATTTTGAGCAATTCATTCGACGGCAATGTAATTACAGAAGAAACATTAACTAGGGAGTATTTTAAAATTCTTAAAGCCGTTGGGTTTGGACAAAACATCGAAAAATACTTATTATGTGCGAAGAAATGTGTTGATATTTTGCTGCAAAGGTATGTGAAATCGAAAATTGTAAATGTGGCGACGACTGGTAGCAACACATACACCGCTGTAATAAACCCACTTACCGATCCAATTTACATTATATCTAAACGAATAATGAATACAATATCATCAGCCGACGCGAGTAAAATATCAACTGTATGGGTTGTAAAGTCCGCAGATGAAAACGATGATCTTTGTGAATGCGGAGGTACCATGAGAGTTAGATCATCGACGTCCGAGATTATATGCACACAGTGTAGTAGAGTCAGGACAATATATGGAACTGCTCTTGACGATGTGCAATCAGGTGGGGACGGGAATAGATCAAAACACAGCAGTTATGATTATTTACGCCATTTTAAGTCATGGTGTCAACGCATTCAAGCAAAAAATAAAAAACACATACCGGAAGAACACTCTATAATAATCCGACGGGAATTAGCGGCGGAAGGCATGCGCCACGCAGATCTAAATGTAGAGAAAATGCGTAGAGTTCTCAAAAAATGCAATCTAACGGAATATAATGATGATTGTCCATATTTGATATTTCATTTTACGGGTAGATCCCCGCCGGAACTCACTCCAAATGAAATGAAACAGTTTCAAGCTAAATTCGCCCTTATAATGGAATTAAGGCAATTGGTAAAAGAAGCCGAGGGGGATACCGACGGCAATCGGCCATATTATCCGTATTACATATATAAGATAACAGAAATGGTTTTCGAGGGCAATAATGAGAAATTAAAGCTGCTTGATTATATTCATTTGCAATCGGATGAAACTTTGCGCAAACATGATAACGAATTTAAGAAGATAGTGGCGAGGGCGGGGATTAATGATGGGCTGACATATACACCAACCAGGCGCCGATAACACGCAAAATATCTGCGTGCAATATAAGACACGAAGCGACGGCTCTTCCCGGAGGGAAGGCCAAGCGAGTGCCGCATAGCGACCGAAGGGAGCGTATTGCGAAAAAACAAATAGTTTTAAGCAGCGAATGCTTTCTTCAAGTAAGAGTTAATAGTAAGCGATGCAGCAAGAATCTCATCGAATTCCTTCGGGGTGAAGGGCTTATTGACGTCACGTCGTTGTCGTCGTTCAAACAAAGCAAGAATTGTATCCTTGTTGCCCGCAGCACTATCAATGTCGCATAGACCGGCAATGCAAATGTACTTTGTAACGGGAGAAACATTGTACGAATATTGTAGCGCCTTTCCGCATCCGAGGCAATTGCATCCAAGAATGGAAGCAGTAGCGTATGATGTAATGGATGAACTCTTAGGGGTTTGGTCCGCGAGAGCAAATGCGCATTTTGGGTTATCGCAAATCCATTCGATGGATAGTGAAACATTCTTATATATATCGCAATTGTCAACAAGTACAGAATGTGCATTTGTTGAAGCACAATTCACGAATTGTTGAACATAAGGACCAATAATTTTGTTAGTAGCTACAAGGCCTCCGATAGTAAGTACGGTTAGCATATTGTGGTAGTTAAGAGGGGGTATGGGTAGTCTGATAGTAGTATCAACTCCAGCCAGGCAAAATTCAATTTTTTGGCGTCACGCGGCTGGCGCCGCTACGCCCCTCTCGGCTCGGGGATCGAAGATCCCCTGCGCCTTCGAGGCTGATTTTGCGACCTTGTGTTGTAGGCCATTAATTAAATAACGTATTTTTGCATGCAAATTCAGCGATATGAATTTCCAATTTAAGATAAGGAATGCCGATCAGCAAATATTAATATATCATCAAAAAATGGCTGAAACGGGTGGTATATTACATTCGATATTATCAATGGGGCCAATGTCAGATATACATATGGCTATGGAAGTATATGTTGATGCATATTGTCGATTGCGTGATATTATAAACTCGATGTTATATGATGATAAAAGCCAAGAAGATCACGAATTAGCAGTGGTAGCCGCCGCGGAAATTAAACATATAGTCGGAATATTCAAAGTATTCTTTGATCAATGGCACTTGCGTGAACAATTCAGAAAAAATAACTTTATATTAACTAACCTCGCAACAATATTTTGCGATGAGGATGATTTCCGCGGGGAATACAACAAAGTTTGTTATATGATTCGGCAAAATTTACCTACGGCTGTTGGAGAAGGACAAAATGTGCTTAAAGCGCCGGAACCGTTCAAAAGTCAAATATTCGATGATTAAGCAGTAGTTTCTGATGGCGGTGGTTGTTCCGCTGGAATTTGTTCCATTGGAACAATATTATTTTCTGCTGCAGTATTAGTTGCATCCGTTGCTTTCGCATCTGCATTCGCTTTTGCCGCCGCAGCCATGGCTGCTTCGTTCGTTTCAATATTATTCAACGCCTTAACAAACATAACATATAAATCAACAGCATTATCTTCGCTGAGAATGTTAACAATCATTCTCATTGATTGTCTATTAATCCCCCATTTTTTTTGATCTGATGTTGAGGGCGGAATTGGCACAATGCTATCATAAAATGGTTTCGCGACTCTATATTTTTGTTCTTGCATGTATGAATCAATCTTATTCATCATTTTTTCATCGAGAGTTGCGTCAAATGGGGTCTGCATCGTGGGTGTGTACGCAGGTATATATGCTATCTATGCAATTTATGTGTAAATAGATAATTAATTTTCAGTTTCAATGTATAACGAAATTAAATTAATCCCACGCGTATTTGCAGTCGGGGCTTCTGTTCCAGTATTCGTCCATGCTATCGGAAACATAGTAGACGTTGGATATGCGGCACCAGTTAAAACGGTTTGTGATTGAGTTATTGTGCCATTCACATTTCTCTGTACGCTGCAATAAACAGCCCCCGTATTTACCGGCTGGAATAATCTAAGTTCGTATACTCCAGTAGCACCTATTCCTACAGTTGTGGCTGACGTTAAACTTGATGTTCCGCGGGCAATAAAAGTAAACACAGTCTCTGTTGTGTTTTTATAAATCCCGATGCTATTATTATTTGTTGATGGCTCCGCACTTGCCGAAGGAATTGCTGCTGTCATCCCAACAAATATTCTATTATTTGAATTAATGGATGTGGTAGCAAATGTGAACTTGCAAACGAGGGTATATCCTCCAACGGGGTTTGCATACCCTCCCGTGTATACAAACGCTGTAGGTGTTGCTGATTCTGCGAAATACATTGAAGTATTAGTTGCTGCAGCTGCATTTTGCACCAAAAGCCTTCTGCACTGAGTTGCATTGTTAGTGCTTGCAGTTCCAGGATTAGTTAAATTTCCAACTGGAGCCGTCATAGGAGTCCCATATGTAGCGAACGTTGTTGATGTGGAGCTTGGTGCACATACTAACACAATGGATTTTTGTCCGAAGAATGGTTGGAATTCATACGGTTGATTATTCACGTCTATTTGCGCCATCATTGTACGTCCAGCGTTGGTTCCGTATGATATACCATAAAACTTCAAAAATCCGGCAGAAGAAGCTGATGGTGCGGCACCTGCATTTTCTGTGAGCAATGGAAGTGTGAGTGTTTTATTGGTGAGAGTATCAGTCGTCGCACGGCCGACCATTGTATCGGCTGTATTCGGAAATGTGAGCGTAATGGCACCAGAACTCGCCGGGAAATTTAATGTAGACACATTTGCACCTGTTCCAGTCGCAATCTGATTGGTTGTAGCGGTTACATTTAAGCGGGTAGTTGCGTTAATAGTCGTAAATGAACCTGCTACGGGGGTCGTACCGCCAATCACGTTATTGTTAATAGTCCCACCACTTATAGTTGCCGTGTTTATGGTCGGCGATGTTAATGTTTTATTAGTGAGTGTTTGCGATGCTGCTATAGTCACCAAAGTATCTGTGCCCGATATGTTTGGCACATTCAATGTCGATTGTCCAGCACTTGTTTGCAAAGGAGTAATTATTATTTCAGTGTCGGTGGAAGCATTTATGAAATCAAATGAAAATTTTTTGGTGAAATCGAGAGAGTCAGTGATGTATGGTTTTATTAATGTGGAAGATTCTCCAACAGTACCAGCGCCGGCAGGTCCCGTCATTGACGCACCGTAATATATTGTATACGCTTGCGAGGACACGGATTGTGATATTTTGCTTACAAAAGAATTGTACGAAGCCTCGCTATCAGGAGATATGTCGGCCGTAGTACCGTCAGCGAAAACAACAACCCCACCGTACATATGTGGACCCCATCTTACTCCACGTGTGCCACTTATTGTATTCGTTGTTTGTGACATTTGTCCAGTCGCATATGCGCTATACATTGATTTTTGAACATTATAACCTGTGAGCTGGCTTGATGCACCGGAACCAGCTAAGAATAAGAGTTTATTATCTGGTGCGATGCATGCAGAGATGAGTGTGGATGGGTTAGGAATTGTCGCAGGAATTATAGTTGATGTTGCAAGTGTTGATAAATTCACCATATAGATAGCAGCCGTGCCTGTTATGTATAGCCATTTATCATCCGTGCTGACGACCATAAACTTGTTTCCCGTGCCAATTGTAAGTGTGTTCGTTATGGTTTTACTCGTTGTTGATATTACAAACACTTGTGTGGCGCTGCATGCATAAACTATGTCGCGTTGAGGATCTCCAACTATATATGTTAGGGTAGCGCCTGTTGAAATTGTGCCACCGAATGTAGTGGCTGGCGATGATAAATAAACAGCCCCGTTATAATAAACCACATTTCCACCAGTGCCGTTTGCAATATAAATTTCAGTAGTATTATATGCTGGCGCGACTGCTTGTGGATTGCTTATAGATGTAGACAAAGTGGCCAAGAGTGAGGGGGTTGTGTTTATAGTGCCAACTACACTGACATTGTTGCTGCCTGGATTCGGCACATAAATATATGGAACCGGCTCGAAACTTGGACACGGGAATTGGGGACTTGTACCAACTGCCAAATTTCCATTATTTACACCAGCTGTAGTGAATACAGTAACATTATTTGTATTTTTGTTGGCAGTTACAACATACAACCCACTCGATGCAATGCATATTCCATATGGATTAGTTACAGCTGGTGATGGCGTATAAGTTGCGACAAGTGCACCTGAATAAACATTATAAACAAGAATATTATTGGATGCCGTACCGCTCACATATACAAGATTGCCAACATTAGAAAACACACACGCGGTAATATTTCCGGTCGTGATGGATGCCGTAGGAGTATATAAGGTATAAGTAGATGCATCCTGTCCGCCAATTAATACTTTTTTGTATGCAGTTTGGGGCAGAAGTGATACAATCGCAGTATCTGTGGACGTTATATTCGGCAAATTTAATGTTTGTGCAGTAGATTGTGCGGATGCAAGTGTAAGCGTAATGCCGGTAGTATTCCCGCCAGTACTGAATGTAAGACGTTTAGTAGCATCGCCATTATCGATGATAAAAGTGCTTGCATCGACAAGGGATTTATTCGAAAGAGTTTGGGCGAGGTTAATTAACGCAAATGTATCAGCAACAGATACATTCGGAATACTCAGTGAACTTGATACTGTTTGATTTGTGTTTATTTCTAGCCCAGCACCCGTAGAATTATTAGTTGTATAAAATTGCAAATATTTAGAATTGTCGGATTGATCGGCAAACAATACCGTATCAGCAATAAGGTATTTATTAGAAAGATTTTGAAAGAGCGTAGTCACAACCATTGTATCGGTTGTGGTTATATTTGGAACATTCAGTGTTTGTGCCGTAGATTGAGAACTCGCAAGCGTAAGCGTAATGCCTGTAGTATTCCCGCCAGTACTGAATGTAAGACGTTTGGTAGCATCTCCGTTGTCTATTACGAATGTGCTTGCATCAACGAGGGATTTATTCGAAAGAGTTTGAGCCAAATTAATTACTGCAATTGTGTCAGTAACAGTCATATTTGGAAAATTTACAGAACTCGATATTGTTTGATTTGTATGTATTTCTAGCCCAGCACCCGTAGTATTATTATTTGTATAAAATTGTAAATATTTAGAATTGTCGGATTGATCGGCAAACAATACCGTATTAGCGGTGAGGTATTTATTAGAAAGATATTGAAAGAGTGTAGTCACAACCATTGTATCGGTTGTGGTTATATTTGGAACATTCAGTGTTTGCGCTGTAGATTGTGCGGATGCAACTGTGAGTGCGATGTTGGTAGTATGTCCACTGGTATTAAATATTAGTTGCTTGGTAGCGTCGCTGTTATTAGTTAATACTAAATCTGTTGAGATAGCGGGAAATTTTAACGACATTGCAAATAAGACTTGGCTTATAGATAGCAATTGTATTATATACAATATGTTGTATTTTTAGTCCAAAAAATAAACAACGTATTGATCTTTAAGTGCTGAGTGTCATAATAACACCCTTCATTGTGGCATATGGTCCTGCGCCAGAAACACTTACTTGCAATTCAATAGTTGAGTTTGCCGAGGGGATGTTTGCGAGCGCGCTGCCGAAAATACCAGCAGCAGTTCCGCCACTTACGTTGACGCTCGCCAAGTTAAGTGAAGCAGTGACATTTCTCAGTGTGACTGTAAATGTAGTTGCGCCGGGAGAAGCGCTTGCATCCATCCAAAATGACATTCTGGTTCCAGCAGTAACTGCAACAGGACCAAATGCTCCACTTCCAAAAATGTTAGCATGGTCCCATGGAAAATATGCTACTGTAGACGCCATATTTACAATCACTGAAATTGACAATAATTCAAAACTCCATTTATTAGAAGTTGTTGCGAGAGTACTATAAACAATACTGCCAGAATTGGCACCTTTAGCAATTTGCCAATCTCCACCTGTGGAAGCCCGCATGATACTTACATTTATTTTACGAATAGCGCCTGCAACAGTGGCGTCTGTTGTGAATGTATTTTGCACGAAATCAACAACGGCAGGAGGTGGTGTGCCTGTTCCATAGATAGTAAGCACGTTGGCAGCGTGTGTTAAAACGCAAAATAATCCATTGTTTGCTAATGTGTTTGCAGAGGTAATCATAATAACATCACCAACCGAGAAAGTAGCCGCTCCTGTTGTAGCTACTGTGCTATTACTTGCGTTGGTAAATCCACCTGCCGCAACTGTATCTGTTGTAGATGTTGGCAAATAGTTAACAACAAGTCCGCCTGTTTGAGCAGCAACAGTTGTATAATTATCATTTAAGAAGAGAGTGCTATCAGCAATGTTAACAACTTCGCTGCGAGTAGTGGTTGTAGTTCCTGAAACTAACAAATTACCCATTACAGTAACAAGGGCCGTTGATGATCCGAGCTGGACTTGCGTGGCCGTTGTGCCGCCGATAGCTAAGATTCCCGCCGTTCTTGCATCAATGCCGGCGCTAGTACCCGTTCCACTTGTAACACGCAACTGATCCATTATAAGTGTGGGTTTACCCGATGCACCCATTTGAATACTCGTTGCGGTCAATTCTCCCACGCTTAACACACCAGCCGCAACAGTATCTACACCAGTTCCCGCACCAGTTCCATTGGTGAGAAGCATTCGGCCGCGAGATATAGTAGGTATAGTTGTGGCACCCAATTCTACTTGTGTAGTTCGTGTAGGACCGACGAAGAGTGCAGTTGTGCCTGTAGAAACGGTATCAATGATCTGTTGGGTTCGTAGAGCACCATTAACACTTGTAATTACACCAGTGGCCGCAACGGAGATGGAGCCAGCACGTGTGCCGCCGATAGTGAGTGCGCCAGTATTTGTGAATGTGTCAAGATTATCACTTCTGAAGAAATCTGTAACTTGTACAACTCCGGGAGTTCCACTCGTAGAAGTCAAGGTGAGGTTATCGCCATTTCCAGTACCTCCAACTAAGGTTTGGCCGCCCGATCGGCCCGCTAGTTTGGCATATTGTGTATGTGCGTCATTTGCGCCTGCAAGATTGAGTAGCGCATTATGATCTATGTTATTTTGAACAGCAGTAGGGAGTGTAGAGCCGATTGATGGAGCACCGGCACCACTTGTAACTAACACACCATTATTTGCTGTTGCGATGGATGTGAGTGTATTTGCTGTTGTTGTATATAGGATTGTATTCGTGCCGCCGAATGAAGTTACGCCTGTTCCACCTCTTCCAGTTGAGAGTGTGCCCACAACATCATATCGTGCAAATGTAATTGCGTTCGTTGCTATTACTGCAGTAGGTGTATTACACATCCAAGAAGTGTTGGCGTTCACGGTGCCGTTTTGAATCCATGTAACTATAGTACCGGCTGCACCTGCATACATATCATTTGCGCGGCTTGCAACAATACTTGTTGTAGTACCACCTGTAATGACCCAAATACCATTGGCAACGTCTGTTTTACCCGTGCCGCTCAAGACGGCTCCCATATCTTTTAGCAAAATACGGTCATTTACGGCTAAACTACCGTATGCATCAAGTCGGCCGACAGTAGTACCCGCGGTCAAATTGCTAATTGTTAATACACCGGAGGCAAGTGCGGCAGTCGCTGTCCCCGTCCAGTTTGCGTTTTGATCAGACGCTGCTACTACGGGGTCACGAAATCCAAAATCTGCTGCGGTTCCTGTCTGATTTCCTCCGACGTATCCATTAATGTTAAGATTAGGCACCACCAACGACATTCTTCTATTTGTTTAATAAATAGTACAATTCTCACACGTTGTGTACAATTCTCACGTATGTGATTATATTTACTGATCAAATTGTAAAACAACGCCAAATATTATTGGACTAACCCCACCAAAAATATCTTTTTTGATTTGCAGAGAAACTCTAGCATCAGATGCTGGATTCACTATTGAAAACGATCTAACACCGCTCGCCGCAACTGCCAAATCGGATCCAAGGTCAACTGCATTGGTTTCATCTCTTATTAGGACATCAAGTAAGCGGGTAGATATGTCCGCGGAATATATAATTGTTCCATTTGTATATCCGGAAAATAAGGAATCTTTCCAGGGAAAATAAGCAATGGTAGTATAGGATGTTGCGGTTGCTGAATATTCCATAGTCATAAGTGGATATGCAATGCGGCCGGAACTCCCTGAAGACGGTTTCCAGTCCAAACCGGTGCTAGTGGACGAGTCGGCAGTTAAAACTGTACCATCAGCGCCTACAGGTAAGCGTATAAGTGATGTAGAATCCCGGGTGAGTAAATCTCCCTTGGTCGTCAAAGGAATAGATGCAGTGGCACCTCCAGTAATATTTGTGGCGATCCAAGTGCCCGGCGGTGCTGATGCAGAAAGTGTGTAAACAGATCCGGGAGTGAGTGTGGCTACTAAAACTAAACTACTATTAAGAATATTCAGGTTGTCCACACCTGATGTATTATATATAATTATTGAATGGCCGGGTTTGGCCGCGGTAATTATAGAATTGTCCGCTGTTACCAGTGGGAGTACCGCATTATTATTAATCGCCGTAGGGTTTAAGTAATATCTAAATGGTTTTGTAGGAAACGCAGTCCATAATACGGTATTTGGCGCGGTTAGTGATGCGATCTTAGTTAAACCTAACGCTCCCCGGCCGGAATTAATATCCCCTTCCAACACGAATTGTATGTCCGCCATCCTTTGCTATATATTAATATCTGTGATGGCAAATTAGTAGTATATTATACTGCAGAGGATGATAGATTATATTTTTTTTTTGCTGTACAAACCCTAGCGAGTGTCTTGTGTGAATCACGAAAAGTTGAATTTAGGGGATGTAATATTGTAAAGGGTGTAAAATATGCAATATATACAAGATATACAATCGCAGTGTCTAGACAAATACATCAATGCATTTATTTCAAACAGTGGAATACACATTCTGAAGAATCCAAGACTTGGTTTCATGAATTCACACACAAAATGCAAAATTTGTGACTTATCTCTTCATAATTCTATTTACGAATATTTAAGCCATATTCGTAGTCATACTCGTAGTCATAAACCAAATGAATATGCATTCACTCTACATCATGGAAGCGCACAAATCTCATTCTGTCTAGATAAAAATTTGCAGGCGATAAGGTTCGACGTTGGATTTTTGTTTGGAATATGTCCTTGGATACTCCAATTATCATTTGCGGACGACTTGCTTACAATAAGAAGAGAAATTATGAAGATAATGGAGGAAAATGATGAATTGCCTTATGACGAAGATCTGCGATATATAGGATTTGTTAAACCAGATTCGGATAACGCAATACGAGAATTGACACAATATTTCTCATCGTTAAATTATTATTGCGGATTGTGTGATGTGGATGATGCTGTCGAATTTGAATGTATGCCCGCGTTTGAAATATGGGTTGAGCATGTTAACTCTGCGCACATGCCCGCGTAAACGCATTTTTTGTAAAGCGATAAGCTGTATGTATGTCTCTTATTGAATGATTTTGCACACAGTATCAGCCGCGAAGCGACGGTCTTTCCCGAAGGGAAAACCTAGCGAGCGCCGCATAGAGCCCGTAGGGCGCGTATTGCGAAAATTGAATCCGGATTCTTTAGAGTCGAACAACACACAATGGAATCCGCCAAACATACCGCCCCTTCTGAAAAAACGCCTTCTGGTCTTACGCCACCAATAGTTAGTGGAGAATCCAAAATAACTCCGGAGCGATTATCTCAAATGATGAAAAATTTCGATAATTTGTTACGGAAATCAATTGTCGTGGATAAAGAATATGAGCAACAACAAGCTGAAATATTCAAAGATAAACTCCTCCAGAATATCAATCATACATTCAAAGGAGAAATCGATTTCTGTTATCAAATAGGGGTTGGTATTACCGAAGGTAAACTGGGCCTTATGTACGAGTTTGGTTGGTGGATTGGAGGTGCGAGAATTGCTACATCAACTCTTATTATTTCGAAATTAGTATCTAAGAACCCGAACAAATACCATGAACTGATATATGAATGGGTGTTGGATGCGATTAAATCGCTTCCGTGTTTTACAGCAGAAATGCGAAATGTAGAAAATTATGAAAACAGCAAGGCAAAATATTCGCATGTTGTAATCGTGAGGGTTTCCGAATTATATTTGAAAAGTCTTCGAGAGGAGGTTTATGCTGCGCTCCCTACGGTCGCTTCGCTACGTTCGCTCGGGTTTGCTGCGCAAACGCCTTCGCTCACTGGCTGATCTTATAAATATATTTTTTGTTCACAGAATCAGCCGCGAAGCGACGGATTTGGGCGCGGCGAGTGCAACGAGCAAGAGCGCCCAAATCCTAGCGAGTGACGCATAGCGCCCGTAGGGCGCGTATTGCGAAAATTGAATTCAGGG
>Ga0134124_10002684_pt1 | contig 14327 bp, 11 predicted proteins | sample KB304_FD_96880 | JGI IMG/M metagenome (GOLD analysis project Ga0134124, IMG submission 96880) | Terrestrial soil microbial communities without Nitrogen fertilizer from Kellogg Biological Station, Michigan, USA - KB3-0-4 | ecosystem: Environmental > Terrestrial > Soil > Unclassified ... | reverse complement strand
GAAGAGGACGATAAGTCCAGCCCCGAAGAAGACGATGACGAGTCGGACGAAGAAGAGGACGACGAAGAAGAAGTGGACGCGAAGTCCAAGGGAAAGAGCTGAGCCATGTCTCCGATGTTGATCATCGCCAAGCGCGAATTTCGCTCCTATTTCGACTCTCCGATTGCGTACATCGTCATCTGCCTGAGCTTCTTTGCACTCGGCTTGATGTTTTTCTTCCTGAACGGAGGCTTCTGGCAGCTCGACCGCGCCTCGATTTCGCGCCTGTTCGAGTCGACGCCGATGGGCCTCTCCTTCTTGGTCGTGCCCGTGGTGACGATGCGTTTGCTCGCCGAAGAGCGCCGCAGCGGCACCTTGGAAATGCTCATCACCCTCCCGGTCAAAGACAGTGACGTGGTGATCGGGAAGTACCTGGGCGCGCTCGGCCTAGTTCTGGTTCTCGTGCTCTCCACGCTGGCGTACCCGCTGGTGATGTTCTGGCGCCCCTGGAACTTGGGTCCGATCGACGGCGGTCCGATCGCGAGTGGCTACCTCGGCATGGTGCTCTTCAGCTGCGCGGCCGTGGCCGTGGGCTTGTTGGTGAGCGCGCTCACCGAGAGCCAAGCAGTCGCGTTCTTCATCACCTTCTTCGTGCTCGGCGCGCTCTGGCTGTTCGGCGATCTCGCCAGCAAAGCCGGTGGCACGCTGGCCATCGTGCTCAATTACGTGAGCTTTCAATCGCGCCTGAACAACTTCTGGCGTGGTCTCATCGACTCGCGCGATGTGATCTTCTTCCTCTCGGTTACCGTCCTGTCGTTGATGGTGGCCTTCCGGGCGCTCGAGCGCCGAAAGTGGGCATGAGCCATGGCTAGCCAAGAACATCGCCGTAAGGCGGCCGCGCAAACCGGCCTGTACGTTGTCGTCATTGCCGCCATCGCCGTGGTGGCCAATTTGTTGGGCGCCAAGGCCTACAAGCGCTGGGACACCACTCAAGCCGAGCGCTACACCCTGTCCGCTGGCAGCGGGCGCCTGATCCGCGGCCTGAACAGCCCCGTGCAGGTCGACGCCTACGTCAAGACGGGCTTGCCCCAACTCGACGCGTTCGTGAAAGACCTGACCGACTTGCTCAAGGAATACGAGCGAGCTGGCGGCGGCAAGTTCAAGTTCACGATCATCGAGCCGAACACGGACGAGCTTCGCGCGCAGGCCAAAGAAGCCGGACTGACCGAGACTCCGTTCGGCGAAGCCAACCAAACCGGTGAAGACCAAGCCTCGATCACCCAGGGCTACATGGGCCTCGTGCTCAAGTATGGCAGCGAAAAAGCGGTCATTCCCCAGATCATGCAGGCAGAGGGCCTCGAGTTCTGGATCACCAACAAGATCCGCGAGATTCGCGACAAGGCCGAAAACATCAAGCATCGCATCGGCGTCGTCACTGGTAAGGACGAGTTCAAGCTGACGGATGCGAACTTGGTGCCGAAGCAGGGCAAGGGCCAAGGCGGCCCCACCATGCAGGGCATCATCGAGCAGGCATTCCCGTTCTACAAGATCGAGGAAGTGGACCTGAAGGGCGGCGAGAACGCGATCGACAAAGATCTGGTCGGTCTGATCGTCACCCAGCCCCAGAAGGACTACGACGAGAAGGAACTACGTCGCATCGACGAGTTCTTGATGCTCGGCGGCAAGGCCTTGGTCGTGTACGCCTCGGCCGTCACCATGAAGGCCAACGACGCGACGATGCAGGCCAACTTGAACCTGCATGGTCTCGATAAGTTGCTCCCCGGCTACGGCATCAAGATGGCCAAGGACGCCGTGTTCGATCACGGCGCGCAGTTCCGCATCGGCGTACCGTTGCAGGGCGGCGGCTTCACCTACATCCGCCATCCGGGCATCGCGCACGTCGTGAGTGATGCGCGCCTCGACAACGAGAACGAAAAGACGCTCGACACCTCGTTCGCGGGCTTCTTCCGCATGGAAGAGGCAATCTTCCCGTTCGCCTCCAGCCTCACGCTCGACAAATCCAAGCAACCGGCCGACGTCAAAGTCGCGGCGGTCGCGCGCACCACGCCGGCAACCAGCGTGGCCACCTCGGATACCGTCGACATGAAGCTGCGCGAAAACTGGGAGCCGAAGCCCCCGCAAGAGCAGCGCATCATCGCCGCGATCGCGGTCGGCAAGCTGAAGAGCGCCTTCGCCGGTAGCCCGTCGGATGCCATCAAGCCCGCCGAGCGCGCGCCGACCGAGTCGCGCGTACTCGTGATCTCGTCCAGTGAGTTCTTGACCAACCCGTTCGCTTACGCGGGCAACGGTCCGGATCTCGGCGGTCAGTTTCAGATGTTCGGCGCAGTCGGCGGTGACCCGCAGCTGTTGATGTTTGCCCAGCCGTACACCAAGTACCTGACGAGCACGATCCTCTCGTTCAAGAACACGCTCGACTGGATGGCGGGTGATTCGGATCTGGTAGCCGCCAGCGCCAAGCTGATCGGCGATCCGGCCCTCACCTACTCCAACATCGGAAAGCCCAAGTTCAAAGCGGGCGATGATCCAGCCGAAGCCAAGCGCAAGGACGAGGAGTACCGCAGCGCGCGCAAGTCGATGCAGACCAACGTGCAGTGGACGCTCACCTTCGGCGTGCCCCTGCTGTTCGCGGCCTTCGGCCTCTTGCGCTGGCAGCAACGCAAGTCCCAGCGCGATCAGCTGAAGATCTGAAGCGAAACGAGAGAAGCACCCATGGCACTCAGCACTGAAAACAAGCTGTACGTCTCGCTCGCTGTACTCGCCGTCCTGGGCGGGGCGCTGTTCCTACAGAGCAAGAAAGACAAAGAAGAGGCTGCGTCTTACACCCTGAGCGGGCAAGCCGCGGCCCTTCCGAAGCTCGAGCTCTCGGACGACGACTTGAAGAAGATCGACAAGATCGCGCTCAGCAAACCCGCCTCCGGCGATGCGGGCGCGGCCGTCGAGGTCGAACTGACCAAGACGGGTGAAGATTGGAAGATCAGCAAGCCCATCGAGGCCACTGCGAATCAAGCCAACGTCAAGTCGCTGCTCGAGAACTTGAAGTCCCTGAAGACGACCGAGCTGATCGACGCCACCAAGACCAACTACGCCAAGTTCGGCGTCTCGGACGACAAGGCGCTCCACGCCGTGTTCTCCAAGGGCAACGGCGTCGCGCTGGATCTGTACTTCGGCGACAGCGGCGGTCGCGGGCAGATGACGCGCATCGGCGGAAAAGACGGCGTGTACGCGACCAAGGGCTATTCGAGCTTCTTGTACGCGCGCGACGTCAAGGGCTGGCGCGACATGGCGATCTTGAAGTTCGAAGACAACGACGTCACGAACGTGACGATCGATAACGCGAACGGCTCGTTCGCCTTCAGCTACGACAAGGGCAAGACGACCAAGAACGAGTTCAAGAAGGGCAAGGACGGATCCGCCGAGCCGATCAAGAACTACGACGAGTCCAAGCTGGTCGATCTGCTCCGCGCCTACAAGGCGCTCAACGCCGACAACTTCGCGGACAAGGGCAAGACCGACGCGGACGTCGGTCTCGACAAGCCAGTCGCCACGATCCAATTCACGTTGAAAGACGGAGCGAAACGTCAGGTTCGCTTCGGTGGCACCTCCGAAGGGTCGAGCCACTGGGCCAAGGTCACGGGCAGCGACGAGATCTGGAGCATCAGCTCGTGGGCCACCGAGTGGGCCACCGCTGACGAGAAGAAGTTCCAAAAGGCAGACGACAAGAAGCCCGGTAGCGCGGACTCGGATCACCCGAACGCGCAGCATTTCAGCGGCGGAATGCCGCCGGGAATGCCGCCGGGCCACCCGTAATTCCTAGGCTGCGGCAACGGCATACCAGCGCCGTTCGCTCGCAACCCAACCCGTCTCGTGTAAAGTCGAGCGGGCACGGGCTGCGAGAGGAACGGCGCGGTTGAAATACGGAGCGTTAGCAGTCGGCGAAATGAAGGCGCAGCCGTGTTCGGCTTCCGCCGTCGTTGTCGCTTGCGTGCTGCTCAGCGTCGGCTGCGGGGCCCGTACCGGATTCGGAAGCGATCTGTCATCTCCGTCCGTCCCAGGAACGGGCGGCGCCGCGACGTGCTCCACGAACTGGGATCAAATCACTTGGGACCCGACGGTCGAAGAAGCCGCGGTCTATCTGTGGACCGTGAGCGCGAACGACACCTGGGCCGTGGTCAGCGGCGACCCAACCGGTCCGCAGTCTTTCTATCGCGATCATTGGGATGGTGCGCGTTGGACGCGAACAGCGAACGACAGCGATGCCGGCCAGCGCTTCGAAAATCAGCAAATTTGGGCCGCAGACGCCGCACTGGCGTTCGCCGGAGCGCCCCAACGACTGCAAACCTGGTCCGGCTCTAGCTGGACAGATTGGCAAGGCACGCCGGGTTGCGACGCTTTGGGCGGCACCGCGCCCACTGACTTCTGGTGTGCCAGCACCCACGTGCTCTATCACTTCGACGGTCAGAGTTGGACGCGCGAGCCAATCGCTCAAAGCATTCAAGGACTCTTGGCCAAGGCGCGCAATGACGTCTGGATTTGGGGATCGACTGGGGCGAGCCACTTCGACGGAACCCGCTGGACCGTCGAGCTCAGCGATCCGATCAAGCGCATCTCCGCCAGCGGCCCGAGCGACGTCTGGGCCGTGCGCGATGGTGATCTGTTGCACTCGACCGGCCCCGGAAGCGCATGGATATCGCAAAATCCAACGGGGGGTCGCATCGCGTCCGTGTGGAGCCAGTCATCGACCAACACCTGGATCGTCGCCGCCGGCGCCGCCATGCGCTGGAACGGTTCGAGCTGGGCGGTGATGGACTTGCCCATGCAAGACGAGCGACTCCTGATCTCCGGCTCGGACGCAGACATCTGGATCGCCGGCACGCAAATGCTCGCGCACGGGCGACCCGCGTGTCGCTAGCCATCGCTCACCAGGATAAAATCGATGTTTACGCGCGGTCTCAATTGTCGCGCAGCCGAGCGATCTTCAAGAGCAAGTAGTTGCGCTCGGGGATGCTGGCGGTCTTTTCCGCGGCCTCCGCGTAGTGTCTAATCGCAGATTCGATCTTGCCCGAGCGCTCGAGCAGGTGCGCTCGCACGGCAGCCAACCGGTAGTGATCCTTGACGCGCGAGTCTTGATCGAGGGCCGAGAGCAGCTCGAGACCTTTGTCCGGTCCGTCTACCATCGCCACGGCGACCGCGCGGTTCAAGGCGACCATTGGGTTGTCGGCGAGTTGCATCAGCAGGCCGTAGAGCGCGACGATTTGTGGCCAATCCGTGTCTTCGGCGCGGGCGGCTTCGTCGTGGACGGCGGCGATGGCGGCTTGCAAAAGGTAGGAGCCAACGGCGCCGCGAGCCAGCGCGTCACTCACCAATTGCACGCCCTCGACGATCGCGGTTTGGTCCCACAACGAGCGATCTTGCTCGTCGAGCGGCACGATCTCGCCGTTCGGCCCGGAGCGAGCCGGACGGCGCGCGTCGGTGAGCAGCATCAATGCCAGGAGACCGCTCACTTCGCCGTTTTGCGGGAGCAGCGCGTGTGCGGCGCGCGCCAGACGCACCGCCTCGTTCGATAGATCCACGCGCTGATGCGCCTTGCCGGAGCTCGCCCCATAGCCCTCATTGAAGATCAGGTACAGCACGTGGAGGACGGCGCTGATGCTGCGATTGCGCTCGTCACGCGGCGGCAGCACGAAGCCGACGCCGGAGCTCTTGATGCTTTGCTTCGCGCGGCTGATGCGCTGAGCCATGGTCGACTCGGGCACCAGGAAAGCGTTCGCAATCTCCGCCGTCGTGAGCCCGCCGACGGCGCGCAACGTGAGCGCGATGGCGCTCGGGCGCGTGAGCGCCGGATGGCAGCACATGAAGAGCAGGACCAGGGCATCGTCCTGGTCCTCTTTCACTTCATCGGGGGGCGGGACCACGTGCTCTTCCAACGGTGTTTCGAGGACGATTTTGGTTTCGCGCCGGCGGCGCGCAGACTCCGAGCGGATCTGATCGGTGAGCTTGCGGGCAGCCACTTGGATCAGCCACGCACGCGGGTTTTCAGGCACACCGCTCTCGGGCCACTGCAATGCAGCAGCGGTGAGCGCTTCCTGAACCGCGTCCTCGGCGGCACCGAAGTCGCCGTAGCGGCGGACGACGGCGCCGAGCACCTGCGGTGCGAGTTCACGAAGCAGGCGCTCGTCGATCGCTGTCACTTCGACCCTTCAGAGCGTATCAGGGGGTCCGCTCATCACTTGGCGAACCTCGATTTTGATGCCGAGCGGCTTGCCCCCGGGTCCGGGAGCAGTCGAGGCTTTGCCGGCGATGGCGTACGCGCGCTCGGCGGTCTCGACATCGACAATCCAGTACCCGACCAGAAACTCCTTGGACTCGGCGAAGGGGCCGTCCGTCACCTCCGGGGCGCCTTCACCCTGTGAGCGGACGATGCGCGCCTGACCCGGAGGGGCGAGACCTTCTGCGCCCACCAGTTCGCCAGCCTCACGCAGATCGCGATTGAGGTCTTTCATGAACTGGATGTGGGCTCGGAACTCTTCCGGCTTCCACTGGTTGATCTGATATTCGCCGGTGCCGCGAGGTGCGTGCATCATGAGCATGAATTTCATGGTTCGTTCTCCTTCGTCGCTCTTCAGTCGTGCTTCAGCGGCCGTCGAAAGCGGCCTGTAGTTTGGCTAGCTCGAGCTTTTGCATGCCCATCATCGCCTGCATCGCGCGGCCGGACTTCGCGCGATCTTTGTCCGAGAGCATGGAGCCGAGCTGCTTCGGGATGATTTGCCAGGACACGCCGAACTTGTCGACGAGCCAGCCGCACTGCACGGGCTTGCCGCCATTTTCGAGCAGCTTCGTCCAGAGGCGATCGATTTCCGCCTGAGTCTCGACCTGCACCATCAGCGAGAAGCCTTGCGAGAACGAGAACGAGGGACCGCCGTTCAGCGCGATGTAGGTTTGTCCGAGCAGCTCGAAGGTCACCGAGAGCACGGTACCCTCCGGTTTGGGGCCTCCCGCCGGGTAGCGTGACGTGTCCGTGATCTTGCCGCCGAAGAGCGAGGTGTAGAGCTTCGCGGCCTCTTCTGCCTGGGTGTCGTAGGTGAGGAAGGTCGTGATCGAGGTCGTCATGATTATTCTCCGTCGTCGGTGCCGGGGTCTGTGCCCGGTCTGTTTGGGGGTCAGCCAGAGGTCGGAGCCGACCCACCGCGCTCGACATGACTGGCGATCTTTTTTCGACCGCATCCAACCGCTGGAAATCATTGGGGTCATGGACAGGCGAAGTCGGCCTTCCAGCCGATGCCGTTCAATTCATCCAAGTCACCGAATCGGTTTGGCGGTCGGAGCTGGCCTCGACCGTGTTCGCGCCTTTGGCCCACGGGACGTTGTCCCAAACGAAGATGTGATTGGCGGCCGACCGCGGCCCGAGTGACGAACCATTGAGCTTCACGTCGACCACCGCAACGTTCGAGTACACGCGAATGCTGTTGCTCGATTGCGGCAGCGCGCTGAAGCGCCGACTCGTGATGTACACGAATGGCTCCGAAGACCAATTGGCCTTGTACAGGTAAAAGGCGTCCTTCCTCGTCTGTCGATCGAAAGTGATCAAGCCTTTGTCGTTCAGGCCGGGCGTGCTGCCTTCGCTGCGTGTGTCGCTCGCAAAGTCGAACGCGTTCCAGATGAATTTACCAAAAATGAACGGGCGCGTGGCCAAAGCCGACCAATAGCCTTCGTGATAGTAGGCCTGGTATTCTTCGGAGTGTTCCAGAGTCGTGTGATTGTCGCCCGTGTCTTGCGCCGCAGGGTTCGCCGCGTGCTGGGCGATGCTCGCGCCTGCACCGTACTCGGTGAGGCCGATGGCGCCGGTCGGGCGGTCTTGGTGCGTCTGATCGGCCCAAGCAGCAAAATCGGCGACGTTGCCGCTGTACCAGCCTTGGTATTGGTTGAAGCCATGCGCGGAGCCGTGCCAATTGACGGGGTTGTACGCGTCACCCGGATTGGCTGCGTAGGCCGCAATGCGCGTAGGATCTTCGCTGGAAACCAGGTCTGCCAAGTGACTGATGAGCGCATCCGGGTTCGGCCCTGGCTTGAGCAGCACTTCGTTGCCCACGCTCCAAAAAACAATCGACGGATGATTGTAATTTTGCCGAATCAGCTCGGTCAGCTGCTGTTCGGCATTGGCCGAAAACTCGGGCGTATCGTGGATGCGATCAACGACCGGCGTTTCGGCCCAAACCACGAGACCAGCCCGGTCCGCGACGTCGTACGTGTGTTGCGCATGCTGGTAGTGCGCGAGGCGAACGGCCGTTGCGCCGAGCTCTTCGATGAATGCAAAGTCAGCGTCCGTGTCGCTGTCACTGATGGCCCAACCTTTGTCTTTGGCATCTTGGTGCTTGTTGACGCCGTGCAAGTCCAAATAGCGACCGTTCAAGCTGAACCCGGTGTTCGCGTCCAAGCTGAACGAGCGCAAGCCGAGCGGCACGCTGACCGAATCGGAGGCCGCGCTGCCGTCGAGCAAGTCCACGCGCACGGAATACAGGTACGGATCGGCGAGGCCATCCCACAGATGCGGATTCATCACCCTGCTCGTCACCGTCGCGTCCGCATTGCCTTTGCCAGGCACGGCCTGGCTGAAGCTCGCAGAAACCACTTGCGCGCCCGTCGCGTCGAGCACGGTCGCCCTGAGGCTGGCCGTAACCGCTTCCGTATTCGCGTTGCCGAGTTTCACTTTGACCGACAGCTCCGCGGACGCAGCGCTCACGTTCGATTGCGTGACGTACACGCCGGAGGACCCGAAATCGAGCGGAGTGATCGCTAGCGGTGGCGTGCTGAGCAGCCGCACGCCACGGTAGATCCCGCCGAAAAAGGTGAAATCCGCGTTCAGCGGCGGCACGTTCGCGGTCGGGCCGCCCGTGATCTCGTTGTTTTCGTCGACGCCGGCCGTGTTGTCGACCTTCACCGCGATCACGTTGTCCGAGCCGAGCCGCACGAGATCCGTGACGTCGAAGCAAAAGGCCGCAAAGCCGCCGGCGTGCGAGCCCGCTAGCTTGCCGTTCAGGTACACGTCAGTGAGGATGTTCGAGCCGTCGAACTGCAAGTAGATGCGCTGCCCCAGCAGCGAGCTTGGGACCGTGTAGTGTTTTCGGTACCAGCCGACGCCACGGTAGTACGGCGTGCTCGGGCCGTCTTGGCCGTCGAGGGCATTCCAGGTGTGCGGCAGATCGAGCTTGGTCCAAGTGCTGTCGTCGAAGTCCGGCGCTTCGGCGCCAAGCGCATCCGAACGCAGGAACGTCCAGCCCCCGTTGAGGCTGGTACGGCGGCGCGAGCCGGCTGACATCGCGTTGCCGCCCGTGCCGCCCTGTGCCGCCGGAGATCCCGCGCTGCCGTGTGAAGAACCGCAGCCGGGCGCGGAGAGCAGCGACAGACAACACCCAAGGGTTACCAGCGTGCGAGTGGCGGTCGAGCAACGACCGCGCTCGTTCGCCAACGGAGCGGAGGCGTGGGCTGCCCGCGTCGAGCCAGAACCGGACCTGATCATCTGGCCCGAGATGTAGCCCAAGCGCGACGCGTTTCACACGAACGTGTGCGCAAGAAGGGCTTGCATCGCCTGCCACGAGCGTTGATCGGCCGCTTGGTGATAGGCCGAGCCGGGTCGCTGCACGCTGCGTTCGGTGAAGCCGTGCATCGCGTTCGCATGGAGGTGAAGCTGCCAGTCCGCGTTTGCACCTACCATCTCGTCTTCGAAAACCTGGCGATGCTCGCGAGTGACGAACGGATCCGCTGCGCCGGTGCAGACGAGAATCGATGCCTTCACGCCGTTGACTTCTGCGGGAGCCCGGGTCGTGAGCCCCCCATGGAAGCTCACGGCGGCGCGCAACGCGGCGCCACTGCGCGCCAGCTCGAGCGCTGCGAGTCCACCAAAGCAAAAGCCAATGGCAGCCAGCTTCGACTCATCCACCGACGAGTGCGTGCGGAGGCAATTCAGCGCTGCCGCTAGGCGAGAGCGAAGCAGAGCCGGCTCGGAGACGAGACCCGTGATGACTTCCACCCCGCGTTGGCGGGTCTCGAACACCTCACCGAACAAGTCAGGCACGAGCGCGACGTAGCCGAGCCCCGTGAGCCACTCCGCCCGTTCCCTCTCGTGCGGACCGGGCCCCACACCTCCGTGGAACACCAAAACGCCCGCGTGGCGGCGAGGCGCCACGTTCTCAGGCTCGAAGACAACTCCCGTGAAGCTACGGCCCGCCGAAGCAAACTCGACCTTCGTCTCGTTCATTGCGTCTATCCTTGGGTTGGGAAAAACGCGCTCCTAATTATCACTAATTTCGCCGAAAAGTCAATGACTCTCGGTCGACACTCTTCTCTCGATCATCACCGATGTGGGCAACTTTTGGGAAGTGATTTGGCGAGCCTCCAAGTAGGCGGCAAGTCTGTCGCCTCACCCCGACCAAGTGATCGAGATCGCCGTCCCGACGCCCCGAGTGCTCTCGACCCTCACCACACCGCCCGTCCGTCGCGCAATGGTCGCCACCGCGAACAACCCAAGCCCCGAGTTGCGGCCGTTCTTGGTCGTAAAATACGGCTCGAAGATCTGTTCGGCTTGTTCGGGAGGGATGCCGCTGCCGTGGTCGCGAACCTCTAGCGACACGCTCGCTTCCGAGCGCCGGGTGGTGACGGTCACGGTGCCGCCCGTAGGCATGGCTTCTTTGGCGTTGACGACCAAGTTGAGCACGATGCGTTCGAGATCGGCGCGGCCGGCAGCCACCTTCGCTTCAGTCGCTAGTTCGATGGCGAGCGTGTGGGTCGGCGCGAGCAGGGCCTCGAGCGTGGCGCGAGTGTCCTCGATGACGAACGAGAGATCCGACTCGAATCCAACCGCTGACGCCGGCTCAGCAAGCTCTCGGAGTTGGCCCACGATCCTCGCGGCGCGCTGGCAATCACCGACGATCTCCGACAGCGTTTCCGAGCGGCTGTCTTCGGGGTAGTGCGCCGCGAGCTCAGCGCGGCCAGAAATCGCCTGCAGCAGGGTGTTGATGTCGTGGCCAATCGCAGCGGCGGTGCGCACGACTGCCTCTGCTCGGCGCAGTTGCGCGAGTTCGGCCTCGCTTTGACGCAAGCGCGCTTCGATGGCCAGGCGCATCGCTTGTTCGAGCATGGTGCTCAACATGTCCGCCACCGAGACTGCAAACGCGATCTCCCGATCACACCAGGTTCTGGCTGCGCCGGTGTGCTCGTGACACACGACCCCCCAGACCTCGCCTCTCAGGAACAACGGCGCGTCCATCATCGAAGTGATGCCGTGCGGGAGGAGGTACGTTTCCGCCAGCTGGGACGTCCGTGGATCGGTGAGTGCGTCGTCCGTGGCCACCACGCGCCGAGACGACAGCGCGGTTCGGTAGCTGGGCCAATCCGCCAAAGGTAGCTCCAGATCGTCAGCCGCGAGTTCGTCGGGTCGACGTAGGTCGTGCAGGGCCACGCGGCGTAACGTGGTTCGGTCTTCCGAGAACGACCAGATGCCGACGCGCGTGACGCCGAGGGTCGTCGCGCTCACGCGCGCCGCGGTGAGCAGGGCGCGCTTGAGATCGGCGAAGTCATCCAGCACGAGGCGCACGATTTGAAGCCGTGCGCTGTCGAGCGAAACGGGCGCTTCGTCCGTCACCCGGTTCTCCACCCAAAAGAGGCTGTCATATCCCCCCGTGGTTATAGCGTGCGCGGCTCGAAAACGCGACTGGAACCCGTGTACACTGACGCTCGATGCCCACCCCCGCGCTCCCCGCATCTGAGCCGACCACGCTGTCGCTCGAACGCTACGCACCGGACGCCAAAGTGTTGGTCGCCGCCGCGCAAGCACTGGCCGACGAACGGAAACATGCGGAGGTGCAACCGCTGCACCTGCTCGTCCGCGCGCTTGGCCGAGACCTCGGCGTGCGAGCCGTGTTCGAACGCGGGGTCAGCAACTTGCTCGAGTTCGAAGCGGCCCTTTCGCGTGCACTCGACAACTTACCGCGCTCTGGAGAGCCCGCTTACCTGTCCGCGTCGATGTTGGATCTGCTCGAGCGCGCCCAACGTGAAGCTGATCGCGAGAAGTCCGACAAGGTGATGGTCGAACAGGTCGTGAACGCGCTGTCGCAAGAGATCCGCGGGGCGGCGGGTGAAATCCTGAGCGCTTTCGGCGTACTGCCGGGCTCCTTGCGACAGCACATGGCGGCGTTGCGTTCGCTGCCTCAAGCCGCGCGTTCGGTCAACTCAGCGCCCGGCTCGTTCACCCGTCCATTGGCGGCGGATCCCAACGAACCCGTGCTGCTGCGCGTGGCGGAGGTGCGCCGTTTGCTCACCATCCTCGAACGCAGCCAAAAGAGCCACCCGCTGCTGGTCGGTGAGGCAGGCGTGGGCAAAGGTGCGGTCGTGCGCGCGCTCTCGCAGCGCATCGCCGCGGGCGACGTGCCGACCAGTTTGGTTTCGACCAAGTTGCAAGAAATCGACAGCGGAGCCTTGGTCAGCGGCGCCCGCCTACGCGGTGAAGTCGAAGAGCGAGTGAAGAAGCTGCTGACTGAAGTCGCGCAATCCCCGGTGATTTTGGTGCTGCGCAATATCGAGCAGCTGTTCGGGCAAGGGCCGAGCGGCAGCGCCATCGGTGAAGTGCTGAAGCCGGCTTTGATCCGCTCGGAGTTGCGCGTGCTAGCGACTACCACCCCCGAGGGTTTGAAGCGGCTCGAAGAGCGCGATCCACAGGTGCTTCGACTGTTCACCCAATTGCCGATCGCCGAACCGAGCGTGGAAGAGGCGACGGAGATCGTGCGCGGAGCCGCGGGGCGCTACGAGCGTCACCACGGTGTCGAGATCAGTGAGGGCGCGATTCGCCTCGCCGTGCAGCTCGCCAAACGCTACGTGCCCGAACGTTGCCTCCCGGACAGCGCGCTCGACTTGCTGGACGAGGCCGCCGCCGCCAAGCGAGTCGACGTCGACGGCGTGTCGGCAGAGGCGGACGCCCTGCTCCGGCGCTTGGAGCTGGTGCAAGCTCAGGTCAAGACTCTCGAGCGTAGCGACGACGCGGAGAGCCGCAGCGCCCGCCAAAAGCTGCTCGACGAGTTGCCCGGGCTGGAAGACAAGACCGGCCGCGTGCGCGCGGAAATGGAATCACGCCGCGGTGTGGTCGGCGCAGTTCGGACCCTGCGCGCCGAGCTCGAAGCCGCACGCGCCGAGCATCAGCGGGCCTTGGCGGAAAAGAATTTCGCGCGCGTCGGTGAGCTCGAACACGCGCTGCTGCCCGAGCTCGAGACGCGCCTCGCCAAAGCCGAGGAGTCGGCCAAGAGCAGCGCCGAACCGCCCCCACGCGTCCTGGGCGAGCGCGAGGTCGCCGCCACGCTCGCGGTCTGGACCGGCATCCCCGTGGCGAAGATGCTGGAAGGTGAAGCCGACAAGCTGCTCAAGATGGAGGCCCGATTGGCCCAGCGCGTGGTCGGTCAAGACGACGCCGTGGCGGCGGTCGCGCGCGCGGTGCGCCGCGGTCGGGTCGGTCTGCGCGACCCCGGGAAACCGATTGGGTCGTTTCTATTTTTGGGTCCGAGCGGGGTCGGCAAGACCGAACTTGCCAAGGCCTTGGCTCGATTTCTGTTCGACGACGATCAGGCGCTCACACGACTCGACATGAGCGAGTTCATGGAGCGCCACATGGCGCAGCGGTTGATCGGCGCGCCCCCCGGCTACGCCGACAGCGAGCAGGGCGGATTCTTGACCGAAGCCGTGCGCAGACGCCCCTATTCCGTGCTGCTATTCGACGAGGTCGAGAAGGCCCACCAAGACGTGTTCAACTTGCTGTTGCAAGTCTTGGATGACGGCCGACTCACCGACGGTCGCGGCCGGCTCGCGGACTTCTCCAACACGGTCGTGATCATGACCAGCAACATCGGGTCCGATCGCATCTTGGAGAGCGATCCTAAATTGTTCGAGAGTGAAGCAGGGCGCGACGCTCTACGTGATGTATTGCTCGAACGCTTGAAAGAATTCTTCCGTCCTGAATTCTTGAACCGCGTCGACGAGACCTTGATCTTTCGCCCGCTGACCAAGCAACACTTGCGTCAAGTGGTCGACATTCAACTCAGCCACCTCGAGCGCTTGCTCGGCGATCGCAAACTAGTGCTCGACCTCGATGATGCCGCGAAGGATTTCTTGGTCGACCGCGGCTACGAACCGGCCCTGGGCGCGCGCCCCATCAAGCGCAGCATCCTGCGCAACCTGCAGGACCCATTGGCGCACGCGCTGCTCTCGGGAACGTTCGCCGACGGCGCGACGATTCACGTGCGCGTCGCCGGCGAAACTCTGAGCTTCCAGGTCTGACCCCTAGCAAAACG
>Ga0134124_10002679_pt1 | contig 14332 bp, 13 predicted proteins | sample KB304_FD_96880 | JGI IMG/M metagenome (GOLD analysis project Ga0134124, IMG submission 96880) | Terrestrial soil microbial communities without Nitrogen fertilizer from Kellogg Biological Station, Michigan, USA - KB3-0-4 | ecosystem: Environmental > Terrestrial > Soil > Unclassified ... | reverse complement strand
TCTGGTGCGCCTGCTGTACGGCGCAGCCTGGATGGAATCGGCCTGGGTCATGGCGCTGCTGTTTCTCTGCCTGCCCGCCTGGGCCTGCTGGGGGTTGTCCACGCCGGTGCTGTGGAACACCGGCCGCAAGCAACAGGAATACATGCTGCAGCTGCCGCTGCTGGCCATCGCGCTGCCGGCCTGGTGGCTGTTTGCGCCGGCGGGAATACGCGGCGTCGCGATCGTCTCCGCGGCCGTGATCTTCGCCCGCGCCTTCGTGATCATCACCGCCGCATTGCGCGCCCTCGGGCTGCGCTGGAGTTCCATCCTTCCCTATGCCGCGCGCGGCCTCGCTCTGGCGGCGGTGTGCGGCGGCGCCGTGCTGGCCGGACAGCATGCCGTGGCCGGGCTGACGTTCCCGGGCGTTTCGCTCTATGCCGGCAGCGCCTGCGCCGTGACGGCCATGATGCTGATGGTGGGCGCGCGCCCGCAAGTGCTGGGTAACGAAGCCCAAATCGCGCTGGCCCGGCTCGTCCCGCGCTTCGCGCTGCGCTGGACCCAGTTGCGGCCGGCCGCGGACTCGAACGGATCGCAGCCATGAAGCGCGGCCATACAAGTTTCCTGCCCTGGATGCTGCCGGCCATGCTGGGACTGGTGGCGCTTACCACGCTGCTGTCGGGGCGGGACCTGTCGCAGCTGTTTGCCGAGCTGCAATCCGGAGCCGACATGGTGCGCCACCCGATCGTCGTGTGGGCCCAGCGCGGCGTTTCCGTCCTCCTGCTCGCGATTTCCGCCGAGCGCATCGTCAGCCACGTCGTGCTGCGCAAGCACCTGCCTTCCACGGTCCTGGCATTGGTGTTCCTCGCGTACTGGCTCGCCACCGTGGCATTTCCGGCCGTGTTCGGCTCGCATCCGCTGGTCGCGCACGAATACCTCTACACACTGGTCATCGGCCTGGCGGCCGTACTGGCGGGACCGGCGGAATTCGACCGCATCCTGGGCGCGGCCAGGAACGCGCTGTTCGCCTTCCTGCTGGCGGGTTTCCTGCTGATTCCGTTCGATGCGGCGATGGTGCTGGACACCTCGTACACGCTGGGCTTGCTGCCTGGCCTGCCGCGCCTGGGCGGGCTGGCGCCGCATCCGGTGGCGCTGGCCATGTTCGCGCAGACCGCACTGCTATGCCTGTGGTGCAAACCCTTCGAGCGCCGCTGGCTCACCGCGGCGGGCTGGCTGATCGGCGGGGCGGCGCTGTTTCTCGCGCAGTCGAAAAATGCGTGGGTCGCTTTCCTGCTCTGCGCGCTTTGCATGCTGGCCGTGCGGCATGGCGCCGGACTCTGGCAGCGCGCGGGCGACCCCAGGCGGGGCAGCGGGCTGGGCGTGGTCGTGTGCGTCGCGGTCATCGCCATCGCGCTGGCCCTGATGGGGTGGATCCTGCTGGGCGACCTGGAGGAGCAGACGGCCGGCTTTTTCGACAGTGCCGAAGGCGCGCAGCTGCTGTCGATGACGGGGCGCGACCGGATCTGGGCAGTCGCGATCGAGGAGTGGCAAAGCAATCCGCTGTTCGGTTACGGCCCGGGCCTGTGGGACGCGGAGTACCGCGCCAGCATCGGCTTGCTCAACGCCACCAATGCGCACAACCAGTTCATGGACACGCTGGCCCGCTCCGGTACGGTGGGCGCCGCCGCGCTGGTGCTGTACGCCGGCGTGCTGCTGGTCTTTTCGGTGCGGTATGCCGGGGCCACCGGCGGCTTCAGCCTGGCGCTGTTCCTGGCGTTGGCGCTGCGTTCCATCAGCGAAGTTCCGCTCCTGCTGTTCGGCTACGGCACGGAGCTTTTCAGCCATCTGCTGCTGATCTTCACTTTGGCATCGGCGGCAGCAGGCCGTGTGCAGGTCGTGCCTGCCGCGCGAACGCACTCCGTCTATGGGGTTGCCTCATGAAATTCTCAGTCGTCATTCCCCTGTACAACAAGGCGCGCTTCATCGAGGGCGCCGTGCGCTCGGTGCTGGCGCAAACCCTGCCGGCATTCGAGATCATCGTGGTCGACGACGGATCGACCGACGGCGGGCTGGCCGCGCTGGAAGGCCTGAAGGATGAGCGGCTGCGTATCGTCAGGCAGGCCAACGCCGGGGTCTCCGCCGCCCGCAACCGAGGCATCGGCGAGGCGCGCGGGGACTGGGTGGCATTCCTGGATGCCGACGACTGGCATCACCCCACTTTTCTCGAGAACCTGGCCAAGGCGCACCGGGCGTACCCGCAGGCCGACATGCTGGCGGCCGGCTTCCGCGCGATGCACGAGCCGGGCTACGACGACCTGGATTCGTGGCCCGGGACCGACGCCTTCGGCGAAATCGAGCTGATCGAGGACCTGCACGTGCGCTGGATGAAGGGCCGCTCGTTCTTCACCAGCTCCGTGGCCGTGCGCACTTCGCGCCTGCGCCAGATGCAGCCCTGCTTCATCGAAGGCGAGTCGCTCGGCGAAGACCTCGACCTGTGGTTTCGCATCGCCGACGAGACACCGATCGCGATGGTGCAAACGCCGCTGGCCGCGTACCGCGCGGGTGTCGCAGGCAGCCTGTCCAACAACGGCCAGGCGCAAGGAATCCCGGCCTGGATGCTGCGCATGCGGCAACGCGCCTTGAGCGGGGAGATGCCGGCGCGGCACCGCAAGTCGGCGCTCTGGTTCGTCGCGCAGCACGAGGTCACGCTGGCGCGCGACCACCTGGCCGCCGGGCAGCGCTGGCAGGCGCTGCGCTACCTGCTGCGCGCCCGCCACGCGGTGGCGGGCCGGCGCTGGCAGCTCACGGCCGCCATGGCGCTGCTGATGCCGGCCCGGCTGGCCGGGCGCTGGCAGCGCTGGCGCATTCGCAGCTCTGATGCCTTTTCGCAGCAGGGCACGGTGCCATGAGCGGTGCAGCCCCCGGTTCCAGCGGCCTGGCGCCGGCGCGCTGCCAGGTATCGATCGTGATCAAGGCCTTCAACGAGGAGAGCAATATCGCGGCGGCGATCGAAAGCAGCCTGGCGGCCGTTGCCGAAGTGGGCGGTGAAGTGATCCTGGCCGATTCGTATTCCACCGACCGCACGGTGGAACTGGCATCGAAATATCCGATCCGCATCGTGCAGCTCGCCCATGCGAACCAGCGCTGCTGCGGCGCCGGTCCCCAGCTGGGCTACCAGCATTCGCTCGGCGATTACGTCTACATCCTCGATGGCGACATGCGCATGCTGCGCGATTTTCTCCCGCAGGCGCTGGCATTCCTGGCACGCCACCCCGAAGTGGCGGGGATCGGTGGACGCGTGGTGGAACTCAACAGCGAAAGCCTCGAGTACCGTCAACGCGGTTTGCGCAACGCGGCGCACCTGTCGGCCGGCGAAGTGGATCGCCTCGACGGCGGCGGCCTGTACCGCCGCCGCGCCATCGAGGAGAGCGGCTATCTGTCCGATTGCAACCTGCACAGCTACGAGGAGTTCGACCTGGCCGTGCGGTTGCGCGCCCTCGGCTGGAAATTGTGGCGCCTGCCGGTGGACGCGGTGACGCACTACGGCCATGACGCGCCGCCCTACCAGCTTCTGATGCGCCGCTGGCGCACCGGCTACATCTGCGGCCTGGGCGAACTGGTGCGCGCCACCGCGGGACAGCCGCGCATGCGACTGGTGCTGCGCGGCATCCGCGAGCTGCGGATCTATTCGGCGGTGCTGGCGTGGTGGCTGGTGCTCGCCACCGTGCCGTTCTGGCCCTTGCCGGCGGCCGATCTCTTGGCCTTGTTTGCCGCGCTGGCCGCCGCGCCCGTGCTGCTCATGCTGTGGCGCAAACGCGCGCTCGCCCCGGCCTTGTATTCGGTGGCGTCCTGGTGCTTCAACGCCGCCGGCCTGGTGCGTGGATTGCTGCACCGGCGCCGTGCCGCGCGCGGCCCGATTCCCAGCCGCGTCCTGCGCGAGCCGCCGCAGGCGCTCGAACCCCGCCACGAGCACTTCGCATGAACCGTGGACAGCGCTACATCTACATCGCCTGTCCCTGGACGCCGGTCGGCGGCGGCATGTTCAAGGTGGCGGACTACCTGATCCAGTCGCAGGCATCGGTCCCGGCGGCGCACGCCGCCCAACTGCGCCCGCTGGACACGCGCGGCGGCGGCCATGCCGCGGCGTCGCTGTGGGTGCTGCTCACGGCACTGGCCAAGCTCGTCGTGGGCCGCCTGCAAGGCGGGCTCGCCGGTGTCCACGTCAACATGGCGGAGCGCCTGAGCCTGCTGCGCAAGAGTGCGATCGTCGTCATGTGCCGGGCCCTGGGCGTGCCGGTCGTGCTGCACCTGCACGCGGCGCAGCTGCATCATTTCTACCGTGCCTTGCCGGCGCCCTTGCGCAGCCTCACACGCTGGGTGTTTTCGTTGCCCGCCAGCGTCGTGGTGCTCGGCATGGCGTCGCGCCGCTTCGTGACCGAAGAGCTGGGCGTGCCCGCGCACCGGGTTGAAATCGTCATCAATGGCGTGCCCGCGCCGACCGAGCGGCGGCGCCAAAGCGGGCCGGACCGCACGCAGCGGGTGCTGTTCCTTGGCAACCTGTCCGAACGCAAGGGCATATCGGACCTGCTGGGCGCGCTGGCGCGACCGGGCTTCGACGTGTCGCGGCTGCAAGTCATTTTCGCCGGCGGCGGCGACGTGGCGGCGTACCAAGCCAAGGCGCGGGCTCTGGGCGTCGACGGATTCGTGCGCTTCGAAGGCTGGTGCGACCAAGACAAGGTGGCGCGGCTGCTCGCGGCGTCCGACCTGCTGGTGCTGCCGTCGTATGACGAGGGCCTGCCGCTGGTGATCCTGGAGGCGCTGGCTCACGGCGTGGCGGTGGCCTGCACTCCCGTCGGCGAGATCCCTTCGGTCCTGACGCATGGCGTGAACGCCTATTTCGTCCCGCCGGGCGACGTCTCCGGCCTGGCAGCGGGACTGCAGCAGGTGCTGGGGGACCCCGAACTGCTCGAGGCGCTTGGCCGCAACGGCCGGGCGCTCTATGAACAGCGGTTTTCACTGCCGCGATTCTTCGCCAACATCGCGCGCATCCACCAGCGCCATTTCGGCGTCGCCAGCCAGCCGGTGCAATCCGGCGCGCTCGCCCGGGAGCCCGCTCGATGATCGTCGACGCCGACACGATCGAAATGAATGCCTGCCTGTGGGCCGACGTCTGCGTGGTGGGCGGCGGCGCCGCCGGCATCGCGCTGGCCCTGGCGTTGTCCGGCCAGGGCTTGAGGATCGTGCTGCTCGAGTCGGGCCGGCTGCGCGGTCATGCGCCGACCCAGGCCCTGTACGCGGGCGAGGTCGCCGACGAGCGGCTGCACAGCCCGCCCGACAAATACCGGACGCGGCGCATGGGCGGCTCCACCGCGATCTGGGGCGGCCGTTGCGTGCCGTTCGACCCTTTCGATTTCGACGCGCGCAGCCAGGTGCCCGATAGCGGCTGGCCGCTGTCACTTGCCGATCTGCTGCCCTTCTATCCGCAGGCCAACGCGCTGGCCGAAGCCGGGCGTTTCAGCTACGACGCAGAACAGGCGCTCGGCCCCAACGCGCCGCCGATGATCCGCGGGTTCGCCAGTGCGCTGGTGACGACCAGTTCGCTGGAGCGGTTCTCCTGCCCGACCGACTTCGGCCGGCGTTATGCGCGGCGCCTGCAGCTCGCCGGCGACCTGAAGGTGCTGCTGGGCGCCAACTGCACGGCGGTGCGGCTGGCGGCCGGCGCTCTGGCCGTCGACGAAATGGAAGTCAGGACGCTGGCCGGCCGGCAATTCCGCGTCGCGGTCCGCGCCGCCGTGATCGCGACCGGCGGCCTGGAAACGGCACGCCTGCTGCTAGCCTCACGCGACGTGGCGCCGGCGGGCATCGGCAACGAACACGACGTCGTGGGCCGCTATTACATGTGCCACATCGCCGGCAATGTGGGCAACCTCACTTTCAGCGGCGCGACCCGCGACGTGCGCCACGGCTACGAGATCACGCCCGAAGGCGTCTACTGCCGGCGCCGGCTGGCGGTGGCGGGCAGCGAGCAGCAGCGGCGCGGGCTGGCCAACGCAGTGGCGCGCCTGCACTTTCCGCGCATCACCGACCCGGCCCACCGCAACGGTGTGCTGTCGGGCTTGTTCCTGGCGCGCCGCCTGATCAGCTATGAGTACGGCAAGCGGCTGAACGACGGGACGCCGACTACCGCGATGCTCTATGCGCGGCACCTGCTCAACGTGCTGGCCGACCCGCTCGACACCTCGGCGTTTCTTGCCCATTGGGTCGCGCGCCGCACGCTGGCGCAGCGCAAGTTCCCCTCGGTGATCCTGCGCAACCGCACCAACCGCTTCAGCCTCGAAGTGCATGGCGATCAAAGCCCGCGCGCCGACAGCCGCGTCACCCTGACCGGCAAGGCCGACGCGCTCGGCATGCCGCAGCTGCGCGTCGACTGGCGCTACAGCCCGCAGGACATCGAATCGATCCGCCGCACGCTGGACCTGATGGCGCAGGAATTCGAGCGCAGCGGGACCGGGTGCCTGGAATACGACCCGCACACGCTCGAAGAGGACCTGCTGCGCTTCGGCGCTTACGGCGGCCACCACATCGGCACGGCGCGCATGGGCAGCGACCCGCGCAAGAGCGTGGTCGATGCCGATTGCCGCGTGCACTCGGTCGGCAATCTTTATGTAGCGGGCAGCGCGGTGTTTCCAACGTCGAGCCAGGCCAATCCGACCCTGACGCTGATCGCGCTGTCGCTGCGGCTGGGCCGCCATCTGGCGCAGCGGTTGGCGCCGCGGCCGCTCACGCAAGTCGACCTCAAGCCGCCGGCGCCGCGTCCGACCGCAACCGTCGAAACGCCAAAGCCCGTGGTGCGGCCACCGGCGGATGTGGCGCCCCAGCCCGAGCCGCAGCCGGTTGCGCACGCGGAAGCGCAGCCATGAAGGTTCTCGTCCTCGGTGGTTCCGGCTACATCGGGTCGCGGCTATGCGAGCTACTGGCGGCAAGCGGCTGGGCGACACCGGTGAGCGCTTCGTCCAGCCGCCAGCAGGCGGGCGCCAAGGGCCTGCGGGTGGATACGACCGACCCGGCGTCGCTGCGGCTTGCCGTGCAGGACATGGACGCCGTCGTCAACTGTGTCGCCGGCAGCCCACGTGCCATCGCCGAGGGAGCGAAGGTGCTGGGCGAGGTTTGCGCCAAGGCCGGCTGCGAGCGCATCGTCCATTTGAGCAGCATGGCGGTGTATGGCCGCCGCGAAGGCCCGGTGCAGGAACGCGCGCCGGTCGATCAGTCGCTGGGCTGGTATGCGCGCGCCAAGTGCGAGGCGGAGCGGCACATGGCCTCGTTCGTGGAAAGGGGTGGCACCGCCGTCATGCTGCGTCCCGGCTGCGTGTGGGGCCCGGGCAGCCAGTTGTGGGTCGGCCGCATCGGCCGCTGCCTGCACGCCAGGCGGCTGGGGGACCTGGGCGAAGCGGGCGATGGTTGGTCGAACCTGGTCCATGTCGACGATGTCTGCAACGCAATTTGCGCCGCCTTGCGCCTGCCTCAACCGGCCGGCCAGGTCCGCGCGTACAACCTGGCGGCACCCGACAGCCCGCGCTGGAACGACTACTTCGTCGACCTGGCGCTCGCCATCGGTGCCACCCCGGTGCGGCGCATCTCGCCACTCCAGCTGCGGGTCGACGCGTGGGTCGGCGCTCCGGCGCTGAAGCTGGCGCAATCCGCGCTCGCGCGCGCCGGGCGCAAGGCGGCGGCGCTGCCGGACCCGCTGCCGCCGGGGCTGCTGGGCTTGTGGCAGCGGCACCTGCGGCTGGAATCCGAAAAGGCGCGCAGCGAGCTCGGGGTCCGATGGACGCCCTACGCCGAAGCCCTGCAGCAATCGGCGGGTTGGTACCTGCAGGCCCAGCACCATGCACACTGAAATCATGCGCATGGAGGCCCGCGGCGCGCCCCCGCCGGCCTTCAAGGCGGACACCTGGCGCCAGTTCCGCAGCTTCAGCTGGCCATTGGCGCTGCAGGGCGTGATCGTGCGGCGCAATTACCGCGCGGTTGCCACGTTGCGGCTATGCCAGTGGATGGCGCAGCGGCCCCCGCTCGTATCGCGCCCGCTGCTGCCCGTCGCCCGCATCCTGCACCGGTTCGCGTGCCACGCCGCCGGCATCGACCTGCCCTGGAAGACCTCGATCGGACCGGGACTGGCGCTGACCCACGGCTGGGGCACGGTGGTCAACGAGCATGCGCTGATCGGCAGCAATGTGACGCTGTTCCACGGCGTCACGCTCGGCCAGCGCGACCGCATCGCCGCGGACGGTTCGCGCCTGACCGGCTACCCGGTGATCGAGGACGACGTCTGGATCGGCCCGCACGCGGTAGTCGTGGGTCCGGTGACGATCGGCCGCGGCAGCCGCATCGCCGCGGGCGCCTGTGTTTTCGAAAACGTGCCGGCCCACTCGATCGTGATGGGCAACCCGGCGCGCGTGGTCAAGAGCGACTGCGCGCCGGACGTGATGAATCGCTGGGAGTTCTAGATTCCCGGATACCCGGCGGTCACTTCGGCTTGGCAGCCCACGCGACGCAGTATCCCTTGGGTGAAATCTCCGTGTCGCCCGGCATCAGTTTGCAGCCGCCGGCGGTAGCCGTGCCCGGAACGAATTGCAGGCAGTTTGCGCAGTTCTTGTCGCCCTCGGGCTTGTCCTGGTATTTCAGCGAGGTTCGCAACGCGTCGTTCTTTGCCGCCAGCGATCGGTTCGTCCAGGCCGCCAGCGGTACCGCGATAAGGGTGGCACCGCCGAACTTGACGAAGTTGCGCCGGGCAGAAGCTTCTTTTTCCACTTGTGATTCCTTTCAGAGATTCAAGACAACAGGCTCCCAGCCGCCAATTAGCCCATGACTGTTGGCGCCACAAGACCGCTCTTCGTGACAAGGGTCACCAATTTCTAAGGTCGGCCGGACGAATTCCATCACGCCACAGCACCGCCGAGCAACTCGCGTCGGCAAAAGTTACGCGGATGCGCAGGTGTGTAACCGGGACTGGACAGCGCAACTGCCAGTCCTCAGTGGACTAATACGCCGCGTCCGGATACCGGCTGCCGTACCCGGCCGGGTTCAGGCTCTGCCAGCGCCAGGCGTCCGCGCACATCTGCTCGAGCGTGCGCTTGGCGCGCCAGCCCAGGCGCCGCAGCGCCAGACTGGGGTCGGCATAGGACTGCGCGACGTCGCCCGGGCGCCGCGGCACGATCTCGTAGGGCAGGCGCTGCCCCGTCGCCGTCTCGAAGGCCCGCACCACCTCCAGCACGCTGTGGCCGCGGCCGGTGCCCAGGTTGACGGTCAGGCCCTGGCCGTCTTCCAGCAGCGCGTTCAAGGCGGCGACATGCCCTTCGGCCAGGTCGCAGACGTGGATGTAGTCGCGCACGCCGGTGCCGTCGGGCGTGGGGTAATCGCTGCCGAACACCTGCAGGTAGGGCCGCTGGCCCGACGCGACCTGGGTGATATAGGGCATCAGGTTGCCCGGCATGCCGGTGGGATCCTCGCCGATCAAGCCGCTGGGATGCGCACCCACCGGATTGAAGTAGCGCAGCACGGCCACGCGCCATGACGGCCGGGCCGCGCACTGCGCCGCCAGCATGTCTTCGATCACCATCTTGGTGTGGCCGTAGGGATTGGTATGGCTGCGCGGAAAGTCTTCGGCGATCGGCACGCTGGCCGGCTCGCCATAGACGGAGGCGCTGCTGGAAAAGACCAGCGTGTGGCAGCCGACCGCCTCCATCGCCTGCAGCAGGCTGATGGCGCCGACCAGGTTGTTCTGGTAATACTTGAGCGGCTGGGCGACGCTCTCGCCGATCGCCTTGTCGCCGGCCAGGTGGATGACGCCCGTCACCTGGTGGCGGTGCAGCACATCCTGCACGAACGCCGTGTCCAGTACGTCGCCGGATTCGCACAGGACGGGCCGCTCGGTGATCGCGCGCAGCCGCTGCAACACGGCCCGGTGGCTGTTGGAGAAGTTGTCGAGGATGACCGGCGCATAGCCGGCCTCGGTCAGCGCCACGAAAGTGTGGCTGCCGATGTAACCTGCGCCGCCGGTCAGAAGTATGTTCATTGAGGCCTAGGCCGCCGCCCCACGCTCGTGGCGCAGCGTCTGCGCCGCGAGCCTGAGCGCGCGCGCCATGAATAACGGATTGCCGATGACGTAACGCCTGAACAGGCGCCTGGGCTCCAGCGCCAGCCTGAACAGCCACTCAAACCCGGTGCGGCGCATCCAGAGCGGCGCGCGCGAGGTCTTGTTGCCCAGGAAATCGATGATGGCGCCGCCGCAGATGATGAGGCATGGAAAGCCGACCGCCGCGCGCAGTGCGACGGCGACCTCCTCCTGCCGGGGCATGCCCATGCCCAGCACGATGATGCCGGGCCGGTGGGCGGCGGCCAGCCGCACATAGGATGTGGTGTCGAGAAAGCCGTGCGCGCCGATGCAGTACGCGCCCGGGGCGATGCGCGTCGACACGGCCGCTCGCGCGCTCGCCAGATAGGGATCCTGGGTGCCGAACAGCGCGATCGTCCTGCCGCCAAACTGCCGCAGGATTTTGGGTATCAGGTCGGTTCCGTTCAGGTTCAACCCCGGCGGCTGGTTCAGCAGGCGCAGCAGGATCGCCATCCCGATGCCGTCGCGCAGCAGCAGGTCGGCCGAGATCAGCGCGTTGAAGAATTTCATGGAAACCGCGGCCGCGTTCATGGCATGCGCGTTGACGAATGCCAGGATCCGCGGCTCGCCGGACCGGGTCAGCCAGGCAAGCAGCTGCTGCTCACCGCGCATCGACTGCACCCGTACGATGCCTTTGACGAGCTCCTGCCAGCGGGACTGCCAGTCGCCCCTATCAGTGGTAGGCGACGTCATTGGCCGGCGCGCCGTTAAGCACCGCCCCCACAACGGTTACGCCGAATTGCCGCAGGTCCTCGGTCAGCCGGGCCAGGCGCGGCACCGAACTGCGGTCCCGGCATGCCAGCATCAGGGCGGCCCCCGCCCGTGCCGCGACCGTGCCGGCGTCGGCGCAGGTGCTCGCCGCCGGCGTGTCCATCAGGATGACTTCATAGCTTGACCGCAAGGCCGCGATCAGCCTGGAAAAGCCGCTGCGGGCGAGCAGCTCCTGCGGATTGGGCGGCACCGCGCCGGCGGGCAGCACCCACAGGTCGGGCAGCGTCTTGATCTCGGTGACCGCCTCCCAGCCGGCCCGCCCCGACAGCACCGTGGACAGCCCGACGCGACCCGGCAAACCGAAGATGCGATGCTGGCGCGGCCTGCGCAGGTCCGCATCGATCAACAGCGTGCGCTTGCCCAGTTGCGAGAACAGGACGGCGAGATTCGCGGCGATATAGCTGCGCCCTTCGCCGCTGCCCGGGCTGACGATGGCCAGCGCAGCATGGCGCGCGTCGTTCTCGAACCAGCGCAGCATCAGCTGGCTGCGCAGCGCGCGCAGGTATTCGACGGCCTCGGTTTCCGGCTCGCGCGCGGCGACCAGCTCCTTGCCGAAATTGGCGTCCTGCGGCAGGCGCGCATTCCCGAACTGCAGGGACAGGACCTGGCGCACGTCCTCTTCGGTGAGCAGGCCCATCGCGATGCCTGCCTCGCCGAACGGCAGCCCGGCCTTCTTCTGGAAGTCCAGGATACGCTGCGCGCTTTCCTGCGTGATGCGGCCCCAGTCGACCAGGATCACGCCCATGGGCCGGTCCGCCTCGACCGGTCCGCTGATGTCCAGATCGAGCCGGTTGGCAGGCAGCGGAAGGATCTGGCTGTTCATGCGATGCTCCTGTGGCCGGCCAGCGCCAGCCGGCGCGTACCATTCGGAAGACGCAACGGAACCAGGATGGCTCCGGTGCCTGGCACGCTGGCCAGGATCGGCAGTTGCGTGACCATGGTCAGGTCTTCCACCGAGCGCACGCGCCGGTTGATCAATTCGGTCATCAGCGCGCCGGCCAGGGCCAGCAGCATGCCGGCGACGGCCGCCACCAGCAGCGCCTGCACCGCCGTCGGCCCGGTTGCCTCCAGCGGTTCGATCGCCGGCGCCAGCCGCATCACGTTGGTCTGGTTGGTCAGGCTTTGCAGGCGCGACTGCGAAGCGCTGGCGCTCACGGTTTCGAAGGCCTTCTGCGCCGAATCCACATCCTTCTGCAGCAGGCTGAGTTCGCCGCGCTGCTTGTTCAGGCCAATCACCCGTGCCTTCTGGGCATTCAAGGCGGCGAGCAGTTCGCGCTCCCGGCTCTTGTTGACCTGGTAGCTGGTGTCCACCGAACTGCTGATCCGCGCGGTTTCGCTGGAGAGCCGGCTGCGCAGCGCGCCCAGTTCGGCCTGCATCCGCTGCATCTGCGGGTGGGCGGGGCCGAGGTACGCGGCGCCCTCCTGCACCTTCGCCTCCTGCTTGGCGACATCGGCGCGCAGGGTGTTGATCAAGCCGCTTTGCATGACGTCGGCCACGGTGTCGCGGCCGGCCGCGCGTTTGCCCATGCTTTCGGTAGTCAGACCCTGCACCGTCGTGAGCTGCAGGGAAAGCTCGTTCAGCCGGTTGGTCTCGTAATCGCCCTTCTCGTCGGCGCTGATGATGCCGGTGCGCTCCTGGAACGCCGACAGCTTGCCCTGCGCCGTCGCCAGGTTCTGCCGCGCCGTCTTTACCTGGTCCTCGAACCAGGCCGCGTAGCCGCGCGCCGGGTCGGTCTTGAGTTCGAGGCTGGTATCCAGGTAGGCCTGGGCGAACGCATTGGCCACGCGCGCCGCATCGTCGGGCGACCTGCCCTTCCAGGCGATGTTGATGATGTTGCTCTCGCGGGCCGGCTTGACGTCGAGCTTCTTCTGCAGCTCGTGGGCGAACCATGCCTGCGGCGAGCCCTTGCCGTCGGTCGCCTCGCGCCAGCGCTCCATCTCCTTGGGCTGCTTGTCGATCTTGAGCATCTCCACGACCCTTTGCGCCACTCGCTCGCTGCGCACGATGTCGATCTGCGTGGCCATGAAGCTCGGCGCGATCATGCCCTGCAAGGCGTTGACGCCCACCGGGTCCGTGCGCACGTCGACGAGCACCGGCGCGCGCGCGGAGTAGTAGGTGGGACGCAGTGCGATCCACGCCAGGGCCAGCGCCAGCGTCGCCAGCATGATCAGGCCCGCGAGCACGCGCCGGGCACGCAGGATCGAGAAGAATTGGTGCAGGGTCATGGCAGGCCTTCTGGAACAGGCTGGCGGGTTTCTTTTTCTTCTATGCGCAGGACACTAGAAGATGCTTTCGCGCACGAAGAGCACGTCGTTGGGCTGGACCATGTCGGTCAAGCGGGGCACGATCTGCTCCACCGAGCCATCCGGCTTCGTGCGGTTCAGCCGCAGCCGGTCCTGGCTTCCGCGCGGCGTGGTGCCGCCGCCCTGGGCCAGTGCCTGCATCACGGTCATCCCGCGCTCGACCCGGTATGGGCCCGGGCGCTGTGCTTCACCGTAGATGTAGTACATCGGCGCCTTGTTCACGAAGATGGTGTCGCCCGACGCCAGCACGATGTCGTCGTCGGCTCGCATACCCGCGAACAGCGCCGGGATGTCGACGGTCTTGCGGAACGGCTTGCCGTCCCGCACGCCCGAGACGACCAGCACGTCGTCGCCCGTGGGCGTGACGCCGCCGGCCGCCGCGAGCATGTCGCTGACACGGACGTTGAAGGTTTCGAGCGGGAAGCGGCCCGGCTTGTTCACCTGGCCCAGCACCGACACCTGGTTGCCGCGCACCTGCAGCAGCACGATGTTGACCTGCGGCGACTTCAGGATGTTGTTCGAACGCAGCGACTGCGCGATCTTCGATTCGGCCTGTCCGATGCTGAGGCCTCCGACCGCCACGCCGCCGATCAACGGGTAGCTGATGGAGCCGCTCTCGGAGACGCGCGTTTCGACAGTCAGGTCCGGGTTCTGATAGACCTGGACCTTGATGGCATCGCCGGGGCCCAGCTTGTAGTCGCCGTTGGGCGCCTTCGGCGCCTGTGCGAGTGCGAGCCCGGTGGAAAGGGCAAAAGCAACGGAAAGGGTGGAGCGAAGCAGGCTGGGCATGAATGGTCTCCCGGGGTTGAAAGGGTGGAAGGGACCGCGTGGCGAGCGGGACACGTGCAAGGATGGTGGCGTATGAGCTACGCCTCAGCAATGGCCCGTTCGGACTACCCGCTTGCGGGCGAAATGCGCCGCTGAGGCGCGCCACGCTGAGCCGCTCAATAAGCGGCGGTGTCCTTGAACACCAGGCGGATCGTCTTGAGGATGATGTAGAGGTCCAGCCGCAGCGACCAGTTGCGCAGGTAGTCCAGGTCGCAGCGGATGCGCCCTTCCATCTTTTCCAGCGAGTCGGTTTCGCCGCGGAACCCGTTCACCTGGGCCCAC
>Ga0134124_10002677_pt1 | contig 14339 bp, 18 predicted proteins | sample KB304_FD_96880 | JGI IMG/M metagenome (GOLD analysis project Ga0134124, IMG submission 96880) | Terrestrial soil microbial communities without Nitrogen fertilizer from Kellogg Biological Station, Michigan, USA - KB3-0-4 | ecosystem: Environmental > Terrestrial > Soil > Unclassified ... | reverse complement strand
TCGTGCCGGGCGTAGGGCGCGGCCATCAGGAGCGCGCTGAAGTACTGACTGGAGATGTCCCCGCGCATGCGCGCGCGACCGCCGGCCATCCCGTGCGCGCGCACGATCACCGGCGGGCAGCCGTTGCCCTCCCGGCTCTCGGCGTCCACGCCGAGCGCGCGCAGGCCGTCGAGCAGCGGCTGGATCGGCCGCTTGCGCATCGCCGGCGAGCCGTCGACGACGAACGTCCCCTCGCCGAGGGCGACGGCGGCGGTCAGGAAGCGCGCCGCCGTCCCCGCGTTGCCGATCCGCAGCGTGGCCTCGGAGACCGGAAAGCGGCCGTCGATCCCGTCCACGGCGAACGAGCGCGCCGCCTCGTCGGCGCGCACGCCCACGCCCAGCGCCTCCAGCGCGCCGTGCATGTAGCGGGTGTCGTCCGAGAACAGGGCGTCGGTGATCTCCGAGCGGCCCCGCGCCAGCGCGGCGACCAGGAGCGCGCGGTTGGAGTAGCTCTTGGAGCCGGGCAACGTCACCACGGCGTCGAACGGCCGCGTGACCGGCTCCATCAGCACGGAGGCGCCGGCGGGGGCGCGGGTGTCCATCATGGCTGTCGCATCATACCCCCGCTATACTCCCGAGGCGCATGAACCCGGCAACACAGCGGCTCTCTCGACATCAGAGAGCCGTGGCCGGCGCGGTGGAAGGGCTCGCGGACGAGCGCGGGGTGCATGGGAACGTATCGCGGGATCACGTTCTGGATGTTCGCGCCTTCAGATGACGGCCCCCCGTCACCTGCATCGTCGAAGGAGCCCGTGTAGAACCACTGTGCAGGAGCAGCGGTGAGAGCTTGAGGCTCAGCGATCTCGGCTTCCAGAGACGTGAGCATCATTACTGCGGTGAGGAGAAACCGTTCCGATACGGAGGTTGGAGCCCTCTTGGGATCAGCCATGAGTTTGGGACCGCGGTCGAGAAGTCGGTGCGAGCGAACCAGTTCGGCCACTCGGGCCGACACACCGGGATCAGCAAACGTTGCGCTGCCGACATGGTGTGCGAAATCATTTCGGAGACGGCGAACAATGTGCAGGCCCCGCGCAAAGACTGGGCTGATGAGACCGAGGCGATGTCGATCCGCGCACTGAATGAGGAAAACGGTGCGTTAGGACCGTCAAAGAGCGAGTCGTCTCGAGATGCAGACGGTACGAGGCGAGAGCGTAGCAGCTCGCTGAGCAGTTCATCGAGCATCGCTGCAGCGATGATCAGCGCTGCTCTGTCGGACTCCGTGCGGAGCATTCTGAGATGCTCCGCGAATCTCATGAGTGGCTCAGCCATTTGGCCCTCCGGGAGTCTTCACCGCCGCCCACGCCGCGATCCCACGCCGCGATCTGCACTGCCCGCCACGGCGTCGGCGCCACGCCGAAGCCCTTGGGCGCCACGACCTGGTTGTCACCCATGAACTGCGCGCGCCACTCACCGTCCGCGATATGACTCAGCGACAGACGCATGCCCTGGCGCTCTACGCCCACCGCGATCAGGCCGAGCCCCGTCCAGGTGTCGAGCCAGCGAGGGCAGTGCGGAGTCACCGGGCGCGAGGGTCTCGGTCATCCCGTGACAGTCCTACTCCACCAGCCCTAGCCAGCGGTGTGCGTCCTCGACCCTCCGGCATATCTGGATCTTTTCGGGGCCTTTACTGCGCAGGATCTGGAACATGCGGGCGAAGCCGTAGGCCATCTTGCCGGACACGATGATCGCTCTCCGTGAGCCGTCAGCGTAGATATTGGCCTTGGCCAGGGTGCGTATGCCTCCACCCGTCACGGTCCCCCCCCGTGACGCCGCGCGCATCGATGCACTGGTGCATCATCGGCCGGAAGTCCGGATCGGCAAGGAGTCGTCGCTGGTGATCCAGCAAGTCCTCATCGGTCACGTAGTCGGTGAGCGTGGTAAAGACGACTCCTACCTTCCGATCGATGTGATACGAGGCAGGCATCCCATCTCCTTTCCGGGGACCCGAGGACGGCGCGGAAGGGGGCGAGGCGGCGGCTTGTAGCGTCCATGAGCGGAAGTGTGCTGGACGGTGACCACGCCTCCGTCCGACCGCTGGTAGTCTTCCTACTCGATCACCCGATCCGCCCGCTGCAGCACCGACTGCGGGATCGTCAGGCCGAGTGCCCTGGCGGTCTTGAGGTTAAGTACAAGGGCGTATCGCTCCACTTGCTCCACCGGCATCTCGCGCGGATTCGTGCCCTTGAGGATCCGGTCCACGAAGCCGGCGGCGCGCCGGAAGAGGTCGTAGGCGTCATGGCCGTACGATGCGAAGCCTCCGGCCTCTACCGCGTGAGCGTAGAGATGAAAATCCGGAACACGAAGCCTTGCCGCAAAGTCGGCGATCTGCTTCACGTGCACAAAGAATACCGGATTCGCCGAAACGAAAAGTCCGTCCACGCGCTCGCGGTCGAGTCGCTCGAGAGCGGGGCCGAGCAGCGGCATCTGCACGTCGGCAAGAAACAGCGTCAGACCTAGTGATCGTGCCGCGCCCCGCAACGCCTGCCCCTCTTGCGAGCTCCATTCTTCCTTCCGGCCCAGAAAGGCAATTCGCGACCCCTTGGGCAGGACCTGCCGGACGATCTCCAGCCGTTTCCCGCCCGGAACGTCGCCCGCAAGAGTCAGCCCGGTGACATTCCCGCCCGGCCGCGCCAGGCTCTGTACGATGCCCGATTCCACCGGAGCATCCATGAGGGCCACTACAGGGACCGTCGAGGTGATCTTCTTGGCGAGCAACGCCATTCGGTTGGTGGGGACCACGATGACATCCACCGGGATCTGCGCCAACCCGAGAATGAGGTCCTCTTGACGCTCAGGCACTCCTTCCGATGAGCGCCGCTCGATGCTGATGTTCTGTCCGTCCACGTAGCCGAGGGCGCGAAGTCCGTGTATGAAGCCGCGCATCACAATCTGCGCAGGCTCCGGTCCGGCCATCGTAGGTAGCGGCGCGGACGCGAGCACGATTCCGACGCGGGGCGATCTCCGCGCGGCCTGCGCCCCGGCGGCGAGCGGCGCGGCGAAGGCCCCGGCCATCGAGGTCAGCAGGAAGCGGCGGCGGTGCATCCCGGGATGGTGGGGCAGATGCTGGTCAGGAGTCAACACGAGGATCAGGCGATCCCCATGCTCTGTGTAGCCGAATGTGGACGTTGACGATCAGCGGCCCGCGCGGCTCACAGCTCGACTCTTCTGACGATGCAGGGCGGATCGTGTAGAGACGTGGCGAGGGGGTCGCGCTCGACAAGCCACTCGCCGGGTCGCTGGCAGGACGAGCAGACCCGGCGTTCGAGCATGAAGGTGTTCGAGTCGCGGGCCACTAGCACCTGCGCCGCGTCCCGCACCGCCGGGTCTGTCGCCCCGAGTCGCGCCGCGAGACAGCCGAAGCAACGAACGTCGGGCCAGCTGGCGTGGACGGCGTTGGCGATGTGCTCGGCGTCCTGGTGAGCCATGAAACGAGAGAGAACGTACGCCCCAGGCTTGGGCAGCGCAAGGGGCTCAGGGCGCGCGGTGGAGGACGGAGGAAGCCGAGGGCGGCGGTGAGGTTCCGCGTTCGGCGATTCACTACGGTCGCCCCCGCAGCACCTCAACGATCAGCTCGGCCAGCTCCCACGCATCGACCGGCTTCAGCAGCTTGCGGCGCGAACGGCGCCTGCGCCAAGCGCGGAACGTGTTGCTCAGCGAACCCGCTCACCGAGATCACCGGGATGGGACGTGGGTGCTGGTTCACCTGCTCCAGCAACCAGACACCATCGTGTCCCGGCATCGAGAAGTCGGTGAGGATGATGTCGGCCGGCACCGTGGCCAGCGCCTCAAGGGCTGTAGCCGCCCCCGGCCGTCGCGCCCAGGTGTCGTAGGACGTGCTCCACGATGTAGCGCGTGTCGTCGTGGTCCTCGGCGGTGACGACGCGGATGCCGGTGAGGAGGTCGGCCATGGGGTGCCGCCACCGATTGTACCTACCGCAGTTAACGGTCGCTACGTCGCGCGACGGCGTACAACGAAGGCCTTGGCGTTGCAGTTCAGGCACTCGGCTACCGCCGTCTCGGCCCGACGCTCGGCCAAGAGGGCGTCGACGGTGACGCGCACATCAGCGTCCTCACGGCTCGTGACCGCAGCGAGGCAGGGGAGGCAGATGAACCTCGGCCTGTAGGCGTTCAGAAAGGCCTCGATCTCGATCACGGCGCCTACCTTGCCCGCTGAAATGCTGCTCGTCAACCCGCCCAACGTGAGCACATCATGCGTCGCTGTCGGCGTCCAGGATCATCCGCCCGCCCCGCACCGCCAGCATCAGAGCCATCACCAGAGCCGGGTCATCGAGCGGCGTAGCAAGGGCCAGCGATTCACGCCGTTGACCGCCATGGACCGCGCCTCGCGGATGGGACCGGCAACGGTCGACGCCGTCAGGCGTACGGGCTCGGGAGCCGGCGGCGCCGTGGCGAGCACTCCGACGCTTGCGGCCGGGCCGAGAGCCCGCACGATGTGCTCTGCGCGGACGCGGTGAACGAGGACGACGCCAGCTTCGGGGACGAACCGCTCGTCGCCCATCTCCTCGCTGAGGACCCAGTTGCGGTGCCGGTGGTCGCGGTAGGCGCATCAGGTCGGTGAGGTTCATGACGCTCGTCCTTGGCGCCTGAGGCGGGCGCCCGCATCAGCTCCCCGGATCACGCAACGATGGTTGCGTGGAACGCCGCAGAATGTCTCGTCTTGACCCTTCCTGACTACCAGGAGTCGACAAAAGCTGTCGAAACCGCATGTTCAGCCCGCGGGTCACGCTCCCCCGCTATACTCCCGAGGCGTGACGACGAGCCCCCTCCATCCGCTACGCCGTACGCTGGCCGAGGGCCGCGCGACCCTCGGCTACCTCGTCTCGATGGCCAGCGTCCAGATGGTCCAGGCGCTGGCGCGGACGGGCGTGGACTGGCTGATGATCGACATGGAGCACGCGCCGACCAGTATCGAGTCCGTCGCGGCCATGGTCGCGGCCACCGGCGGCATGCCGGCGGCCCCGATCGTGCGCGTGCCGGCGGCGCGGCCCGAGCTCGTCAAGCCCGTGCTCGACTGCGGCGACCTCGGCGTGGTCTTCCCGCAAATCGCCACCCGGGCCGACGCCGAGGCCACGGTCAGCGCCGTCCGCTACGCGCCCGACGGACGCCGCGGCTACGGCCCGACCTACGCGGCGTTGCGCTGGGGGCTGCCGAACGTCGAGTACCTGAAGGTCGCCAACGAATCGGTGGTGAACGTCGTGCTCATCGAGTCGCCGGCCGGCGTTGACGCTCTGGGCGACATCCTGACTGTCCACGGGATCGACGTCGTCGCGGTGGCGCGCGGCGACCTCTCGGAGAGCCTCGGCGTCGCCGGCCAGCTCGATCATCCCCGCCTGCGCGAGGTCGTCGCGAAGGCCGAGGCGACGATTCTCGCGCACGGCGCCGTCGCGCTGGGCGGCATCGCGTTCTCGGCCGATGAGGCGCGCGCGATGATCGGCCGCGGCTACCGTTTCGTCGTGCTGGGCAGCGACGCCGGCTTGATCACCGGCGCCGCCCAGCGCATGGTGCAGGCGATCCGTCGTTGACCGCTCAGCCCGAGAAGCCCTGCGGCGCCAGCCGGAAGGCCTTGGCGAACTTGCTCGCGAAGATCTGGAAGCCGCCGATGAAGGCCAGCTCCACGATCTCCGGCTCGGTGAAGTGCTCGCGCACGCGGGCGAGACACTCGTCGGTCATGTCGAGGTCGTCGCGCGTGGTCTGCTCGCAGAACTCGAGCGCGGCCTGCTCCCGGGCGCTGAAGCGCGGGTTACCGCGGTAGTCGAGGACGTCGGCCAGCTTCTCGGCAGGAACACCAGCCTGCACGCCGACGGCGTGGCGGATGTCCATTCAGTACGGCACACCGTAGAGTGTCGCCACCTGCACGTTGAGCAGGGCCCGGAGCTGCGCGTCGATCGTGCCGAACCACTCGATAGCGCCGTAGAGGACGCCCAGGCCCAGCATCGACGGCATCCGCTGCGCCATGAGGCGCGCGGGCGTCGGCACCTGGCCGAACATCCGTTCGCCGATCTTGAAGCACGCCCGCGTCATCAGGCCCGGCCGGTCGAGTCCCACCGTCTGTTCCATGGAAGCCTCCTTGGTCGCGCTCCCTCGTACCCAATCGCCTCACAGGCCCCTTCCCCTGTATGGTCGCCCCCGCGTCCAGTGTCGCGAGCGTCGCACTCTCCGAGTCCGTATACTCCCGCTACTGCATCCGAGTCTCGACCGAGCGGGCGGTGTGATGACCAGACGACAGATGTTCACAGGGAGTTCGCGAACCCGCGATCAAGACCAGGATGATGAAGCCAGAGCTCTTCGATGGAGAAATCCGGGCTCTGTACAGAACCGCTGAGACGGACGGCGTCTTCTGCTACACCTTCTTCAAGGCGTTGGGAGAGAAGGCGATCCGCTGCCCCTCCCCGGTGAACGCCCCGCCGGCGATCTGCGGTAGCAGGAAGACCTCGCTGTTGGCTCCGATCGCCTGGAAGAGCGCGTCCTGGTAGATCTGGCCGTCGATGGCCACCGCCACCCCCTCTGCGAGGTGCGGCTCCAGCGCCGGGTGGAGCTCGCTCAGCTGCCGGAACAGCTGCTTGACGGACGTCGCCGAGAGGTAAAACTCGGCGACGCCCCCCGTCAGCTGCGCGAGGTTTCCAACCAATACGACTCGCGCCATTCTTAAGGTGGGGGCCCCGAGATGGCCCCCACACCCCCAGCGTTCGTCGCGCCCCGGGGGACCCGGGGCGCTCCTCTATCTCTCGCCACCCCTCAGACCTTGCTGGTCGCCTCGCGCTCCTTGAGCGCCTTCAGCACCTTGGGCGGGGACATCGGCAGCTCGGTGAAGCGGATGCCGGTGGCCTGCTCCATGGCGTTGGCGATCGCTCCCAGCGGCGGGATGATCGGCGTCTCGCCCACGCCGCGCACCCCGTAGGGATGCTTGGGGTTCGCGACCTCGACCAGGATCGCGTCGATCATCGGCACGTCGGAGGCGACGGGCATGCGGTAGTCGAGGAACCCCGCGTTCTGCAGCTTGCCGTCGCTGCCGTAGATGTACTCCTCATTCAGCGCCCAGCCGATCCCCTGGACGGCGCCACCCTGGAACTGCCCTTCGACGTAGGCGGGATGGATGGCCCGTCCGGCGTCCTGCGCGACCGTATATCTGAGAATCGTCACGCGCCCGGTCTCGGGATCCACCTCGAGGTCGACGAGGTGCGTGCCCAGGCTGGGGCCCGCGCCCTGGGCGTTGATGCGGCCGTAGCCGCCGATCGGGCCGCCGGTCTTGCCGGCCATCTTGGCGAAGTCCGCGATGGACATGGGCTTGACCTTCTCGGCCAGCGCGCCGAGCGGCCTGACGGAACCGCCCGAGAACTCGACCTGATCCGGCTTGGCATCCCAGAGCTTGGCCGCCCGCGCGCACAGCTCGGTCTTGATCTGCTTGGCCGCTTCCACGATGGCCATCGAGCCCGAGAAGGCCGAGCGGCTGCCGCCGGTGAGGAAGTTGAAGCCGAGCGAGCCGGTGTCGCCGATGATCGGACGCACCTTGTCGTAGGGGATGCCGAGCTCGTCCGCCGCGACCATGGCCAGCGAGGCGCGCAGGCCGCCGATGTCCGGCGTGCCGGCCATCAGCGACACGGTGCCGTCCTCGTTCACGGTGAGCGACGCCGAGGTCTCACCGCCGATGTTGAACCAGAAGCCGGAGGCCAGACCGCGGCCCTGCCACTTGCGGAGCGGCGTGTTCCAGTGCTCGGTCTTCTTGACGGCGTTGAGCGTCTCCTCCAGGCCGATGGGCCCGAACTTCGGCCCGTACGCCGCCTTCGTGCCCTCGTGCGCCGCGTTCATCAGGCGGAGCTCGATCGGGTCGAGGCCGAGCTTCTTGGCGATCTCGTCCACCACGCTCTCCACCGCGAACTCGGAGATCGGCGCGCCGGGCGCCCGGTAGGCCGCGACCTTCGGGCGGTTGGAGACGACGTCGTAGCCGATGACCTTGACGTTCTCCATGTCGTAGGGCGCGTACGCGCACATGACGCCGGGCTGCACCGGCGAGCCCTGGAAGGCGCCGGCCTGGTACTTCAGCTCGGCGAAGCCGGCCACGAACCGTCCGTCCTTCGTCGCGCCCATCTTGACCCGCACGGTGGCGCCGGAGGTGGGGCCCGACGACTTGAAGACTTCCTCGCGCGACATGACCATCTTGACGGGACGCTTGGCCTTGCGCGAGAGCGCGATGGCGAGCGGCTCGAGGTAGACGACCGTCTTGCCGCCGAAGCCGCCGCCGATCTCCGTGGCGGTGACGCGGACCTTGCCGATGTCGAGCCCCAGCAGCCGGGCGCAGTGGGCGCGCACGATGTAGTGGCCCTGCGTCGTGCACCACAGCTCGGTCGAGCCGTCCTCGGACACGGTGGCCAGCGCCGCGTGCGGCTCGATGTACCCCTGGTGCACCGGCGCGGTCTTGAACTCGCGCTCGACGATGACGTCGGCCTTGGCGAAGCCGGCCTCGATGTCGCCCAGCGTGATCTCGATGCGCTTGGCGATGTTCGAGGGCTTGTCGGGCTTCGGCTCGACGCCCACGGTGAAGAGGTCGTCGTGCAGGAGCGGCGCGTCGGGCCGCATGGCCTCGACGACGTCGATCACGTGCGGGAGCACCTCGTACGTCACGTCGATGAGCTTCAGCGCGCGGCGGGCGATGGCCGCGCTGGTCGCCGCCACGGCCGCCACCGCGTGGCCCTCGTAGAGCGCCTTCTCGCGGGCCATGACGTTCCGGACCACGTCCTTGTAGTTCATCATCATCTCGCCGGCTGGGATGAACTCCGACGGCTGGTCCCCGAAGTCGTCGCGGGTGATCACGGCCTTCACGCCGGGCAGCGCCTCGGCCTTCGACGTGTCGATCTTGACGATGCGCGCGTGCGGGTGCGGGCTGCGCAGCACGCGCCCGATGAGCTGGCCGGGCAGGTTGTAGTCGGCACCGAAGCGGGCCCGACCCGTCACCTTGTCGATGCCATCCGGGCGGATCGTGCGCGTGCCGACGTAGCCCTGCCCGTTCGTCCCGTTCGTCCCGTTCTCGGCCATGGCTAACCCTTTCTCATCGTGACGGCGGCGTCCTTCACCGCGCTGACGATCTTGTCGTACCCGGTGCACCGGCACAGATTGCCGGCCAGCCAGTAGCGGATCTCGGTCTCGGTCGGGTTAGGATTCTTCTCGAGCAGGGCCTTGCTGGCCACCAGGAAGCCGGGCGTGCAGATACCGCACTGCAGCGCCGCGTGCTCCAGGAACCGCTGCTGGATGGGATGCAGCGTCTCGCCCTTGGCCATGCCCTCGATCGTCTCGATGCTCCGGCCGCCGACCTCGCAGCCCAGGACGAGGCAGGAGCAGACCAGCCGGCCGTCCAGCGTGACGCTGCAGGCCCCGCAGTCGCCGGAGGCGCAGCCTTCCTTGCTGCCGGTCATGTTGAGCGTGTCGCGGAGGACGTCGAGCAGCGTGTCCTCCGTCTCGCAGAGGAACTCGACCGCGTCGCCGTTCACCGTCGCTTCGATGTGATGCTTGGCCATCAGTTCGTCCTCGCTCGGTCCAGCGCGATCAACGCGGCCCGGCGCGCCAGCACGCCGGCCACCTCGATGCGGAATTCGATCGTCCCTCGCTTGTCGTCGATCGGCCGGCAGGCCGCCCGGGCGGCCGCCTCGAGCCGGTCCTGCGCCGCCCGATCCAGCCGGCTCCCGATGATGGCCGCGGCCGCCTCCGCCACCAGCAGCACGCGCGCCGCGACCGCGCCCAGGGACACGCGCGCCGCGCTGATCGTGCCGGCCTCGTCGACCGTCACGCTCACGCCCGCCCCCACCACCGCGATGTCCATCTCCGTGCGCGGGATGAAGCGCAGGTAGGCGTCGCTCGAGCGCGGCGGGCGCGGCGGCAGCAGGAAGGAGACGACGATCTCACCCTTGCCGAGCGCGAGCTTGCGGGGCCCGAGCATGACGTCTTCGACCGGAAGATCGCGCCGGCCCTGCGGCCCGGCCAGGGTGGCGACGGCGCCGGCGGCGATGAGCGCCGGGACGCTGTCGGCGGCCGGCGAGCCGTTGCACAGGTTGCCGCCGAGGGTGGCCCGGCCCTGCACCTGCGTCGAGCCGATGAGGTTCGCGGCCTCGACCACGCCCGGCCATACCTTCTTGAGCCGGGCATGCTCCTTGAGCTCGGCGCCCGTCACCGCGGCACCGATGCGCCAGCCACCCTTCTCCTCGGTCACGGTGCGGGTCTCGGCGATCTTCTTGATGTCGACGATCAGTGCCGGGTCGACGACGTCGGCCCGCATCTGCACCAGCAGGTCGGTGCCGCCGGCCAGGACCCGGGCCTCGCCCGTCGCCCCCGCCAGCAGGGCGACCGCCCCTTCCAACGTTTCGGGTGCCTCGTATCGCATGTAGTGGTCTCGCCTTCCCTGTGGGTCGTCCAACTATGTCCGCGGAAGCATGACGATCCTCACGGCTCCTGTCAACACGGGGGCCAGTCCACATTGGGGGCCCCGATATGGCCCCCAAGCCCCCCGCTGCTCGGAGCGCCCCGGCGCAGCCGTGGCACTCCTCGATATTTCGCTTACCCCTCGGGAGGTGGGGCGACGACGTCCTCGTAGCGGTGGCGCCGGGTGATGAGGCGCGCGTGCTGGAAGACGTCCAGTGCCACCTCGAACGCCGGGCGCGTGATCTCGACGTGGGGCGCCCAGCAACCGAGCTTCTGATAATACGCGATGGTGGCCGTCAGCACCGGCCGCGCGATCTCCGGGAAGAAGGACGCCTCCGCTTCGGCCACGCGGTCGGCCGGCGTCGCGAGGAGCCAGGCGCGGGCCTTCCGGTAGGCCCTCATGAAGCGCTTGGCGGCGTCCGTCTTCAACCAGGCCGGCGTCGCGGCCAGGCTGGAGAATGCGACCGGACCGATCGCCTCGCCCACGGAGGCCACCACATGGCCGACGCGGTCGTGTTCGAGCTGCTGCGGCGCCGGGCCCTGCTGGTGGATGTAGTCGCCCTGCCCCTTGCGGAAGGCCCCGTCCATCTGATCGCTCGGGACGTTGACGGCCTTGATTGCGGCGTAGTCCAGCCCCTTGCGGTGACACGCGTACTTGAACATGGCGAGCGGCTGGCCGCCGTGGTCGACGAGCACGCTCTTGCCCCGCAGCGTGTCCCAGCTGAACGCCGGATCGGCCGCCCGCGCGGTCAGAAAGAAGCCGTCCTTCTCGTTGATCTGGGCGAAGTGCCGGGCCGGCGGCTTCTGGCCCTTCTCCAGCGGGCCGAATCCCTGCGACGGCGCCGACTGGCAGACGTCGACCGTTCCCTGGACCAGGCCCTCGATCGCCGACTTGCCGGCCGGAGCGATGGAGTGCTCGGGCGCGAATCCCTCGTCCTTCAGGAACCCACCGGCGATCGTGGCGATCAGCGGAGAGTAGAAGGCGGAGAATCGCGTGAACTGGATCCGGATCGGGTCGCTCAATGTCGCTCCTTCGTCGGAGGCTTGCCCCGTGCGGGCTCGGGCTCAAGTGTACGGCCGGCGTCGAGCCGCCGACGGCCGCGCCGCGCCTTGACCGGCGCGTAGGAAGAACAGCTGCCAGCCTGGTTTGCCGCCGGCTTGCTCTCCCAGGTGACGCCGGTGAGACCGCCGCCGTGCCAGAGCAGCAGCGGATAGCGCGCCTTGGGATTCGCCCGCTTCACGTACTGCACGTACATCTGCTCGACCTCGAAGTCGCCGTTGGGGTCGACCTTGATTTGATCGGCGCCGAGCCCGCGGTGAACACGACGTCCTTGGTCGGCAAGCCCGAGAGCGAGACCGGACGCCCGGCGACGTGGAAGCTGCCGATCTCCGCGACGGTGAGGTTGTTGGCCACGGCGACGGTGGAGGCGAGCACGGCGGCGATACCGAGCACGAACGCGACGATGCGCTGTGTTCCTCCGTTGAACCTCTGGTCAGGCGTCAGACCGTGGGACCGCGTCGCGCCTCCCGGGGGCCGACCGCCCGCACGCCGGTGCGCCCCTACTACGCGCGCGGGTGACGCGATGTCAAGGTGGACGGAGCCGCAGCGGCGGCGGCGAGTACAATCCGGGGACGCGATTCCGACCCGGAGGGAGAGCCCATGGCGAGCGTGAAGCTGATCGAGTACGCGCAGGCGAGCACCCAGGTGCGCGCCGTCTACGACGACATCATGGCCACGCGCAAGACGGACTCCATCAACAATTTCTGGAAGGCGCTGGCCAGCCACCCGCCCACCTTGCGCCGCACCTGGGAGAGCGTGAAGGATGTCATGACGCCCGGCGCGCTCGATCCGCTCACCAAGGAGCTGGTCTACCTCGCGGTGAGCGCCAGCAACGGCTGCCACTACTGCATCGCCTCCCACACCGCCTCCGCGCGGAAGCACGGCATGAGCGACGAGATGCTGGGTGAGCTGATGGCCGTGGTCGGCATGGCCAACGAGACGAACCGCCTGGCCAACGGCTACCAGGTCGAGATCGACGAGGTCTTCCGGTCGCCGGCCTCGTAGCCGCTCTCGAAGCCGGCGTCAATCGCGTCCCGCAGGCAGCCGGCGACGGTAGCATTGGCACGGGCCGAGTAGTGCAGCGCCACGAACCGCTCCGCCGAGCTCACCGTGTCCACGCACCGGGTCATGTCGAGATACCGGATATGGTGCGCATCCAGCGCCGCCCGCGCGGGGCTCGACGATGTCGACTGCCAGGCATACGACGGGAAGTACACGACGATCGGAATCGAGCCGCGTTCGCGCGCCAGCCTCACGAACTGACGCACGATCTCGGTGTTGAGCGACATCATGGCCTCGTCCGTGACCGGTGCCCTGGGGACCGAGGATAGCGAGAGAGAAGAAAGCGTACCGCATACGCGCGGTGGTAGAACGACCACCGCCAGTCGGCGGGGGTGTACGCGCCATCGAATTCGACGAAGGGAAGCTCGGTGATCGAGCTCTTTGCGAAGATCGTCTCCCGCGGGGGCAGGGGCAGGTTCAACGGCGTCAGCCCGCGTTCCGAGAGCACGAGCCGCGGCTTGGAGAACGGCATCCCGAACCCCTGGAAGCACAGGAACCCATAGACGCACATCGTTCGCCTGAAATCGTCGTCGATCATCCCCAGGATGACGATCTCGGGCTTCCAGGCGGCCACGTCGCGTCGATAGCGCAGGTAGGCCTGGTCGACGCCGTAGCCGTCCACGCCGAAGTTGAGCACTTGAAACTGTGAGCCGAGGGCCAGCTCGAGCTGGTGAGTCCAGGTCGCCTCGAACGGCACTTCGAGGCCAAACGTGAACGAATCGCCGACGGCCGCGATGCGATGGGTGGTGGGAGCAGCGGCGAACGCCATGCCGGCCCGAGGGCTACGCAGTCCCTCGGCGCTGCTGAGGTAGATGAGATCGTCGGCAGGCACTCGTCTCCGGGGGACCCGTCCGGTCCGGGCCAGGTATTGCTCGACACCTTGGCGGTTGTAGTCACGACTCTGTCGATTCGGGCCGTTCGTCCAGCCCAGCTCGCTGTCGTGCACGAGATATGTCCGGTCGACGACGGCCGGGTCGAGCGTGGCTCGACCGCGAGCGGCGACGTCCTGCCAGCGATGAGGGAGCAAGACCGTCCCGGCGACCACCGGACCCTGGATCGTCGTCGTGGCGAGGACGCGGACGACCGCTTCGCCGACACCGAAGACGACCGCCGCCGAGCCGACGTTGACGACGAGCGGGACGGCGAGCCGCCTGATCCTGGGCGCCGGCGCGACGCGGATGGTGTAGACGACCGCAGCCAGCGACGCGATCAACGCAAGGAGGGTGGCGATGCAGAGCAGTCCGGCCGGTGCCGCCACGAACGCTGTCAGCGAGCGGTCCCCTTGCCGATGGAGCGTCAGGGCGAAGGCGAGCGAGCATACTTCCAGGAGGTACAGGCACAGGAAGAGCGACGCGTCACCGGCCGACCTCGTGTGTGTCGTCATGGGTTCGACACGCGAGAGGATCAGGCGAACGGCCGGGTGTGTCAACTCCTGGCGGGCGCGCTCGCCCGAGAGTATCCTCCGCGGGTGACTCGAGCGGCGAACCACGTTCGGCTCGGCTGGTTTGATGGCGCTGCCGCTGACGTTCTGTCTCGTCACCCTGACGTCTCTCGGCCACGCCTCGCCGCCTGATCCGACCTGGATCGCCGGACTGTACGACGACGGTGACCACGACGACGTGGTGCTCGACGTCACCGGTGCGATGGCGGTGCCGCCCGCCGTGTCACCCCAGATCGTCGCACCCGCCGAGACATACACCGCTCTCCCCCTCCTCGTTCGGGAGGCTCCGAGCAAGCGGAGTGTCGTCGC
>Ga0134124_10002675_pt1 | contig 14347 bp, 9 predicted proteins | sample KB304_FD_96880 | JGI IMG/M metagenome (GOLD analysis project Ga0134124, IMG submission 96880) | Terrestrial soil microbial communities without Nitrogen fertilizer from Kellogg Biological Station, Michigan, USA - KB3-0-4 | ecosystem: Environmental > Terrestrial > Soil > Unclassified ... | reverse complement strand
TGGGTGGTCTTGCCCCAGCCGATGTAGGTCAGCGGCTCGGTCGGCTCCCAGAACGGCGAGATCTGATCGCGCGGGCTGCCGGCGTCGTGGGTGATGATCGTGTTGGCGACGTCGACCGTGTGCATCAGATCCCACAGCACGCGATAGGGCGACAGCGGCGAGGTCTTCTGCGTGAGCCGCGGCATCCACTGGGCCAGCCACTCCTGCTTCAGCGTGGCGATCTCCTTCGTCACCCCCGCCAGGCGGCCGCGCGGCTTGCCCTTGAGACGATCCTTCACCTCGGCGATCAGCGCGTCCAGCGTGAGCGCGGCGTCGCCGGCCACGGCGATGTCGGCCACGATGTCCTTGTTGATGTCGAGCGGGTCGAGCGTGGCGTGGGCGATGCGCTTGCCCTTCGGCATGGCCACGCCGTAGTTCGTCGTGGTGAAGCTGCAGCCGATGCCGAAGATCAGGTCGGCGTTGTTCAGGAAGTGGTGGAGCTGCTTGCTGATCGAGCGCCCACCCGAGCCGAGCGACAGCGGGTGGTTCTCCGGGAACGCGCTCTTGCCCTGCAGGCTCGTCGTCACCGGCGCTTCCAGCAGCTCGGCCAGCTCGCGCAGCTGCTTCCAGGCGCGCGCGTAGTGCACGCCCTGACCAGCGTAGATGACCAGCCGGTTGGCGGCGACGAGGGCGGCGGCGAGCTCCGTCACCGATTGTGGATCCGGCCCCGTGCGCAGCCGCGGGGCCGGCGTGTAGACGAAGTCGTCGGGCACGTCCGCGCGCATCACGTCGACGGGGATCTCGACCAGCACCGGCCGCGGCCGCCCGTTCTTCACCTGGGTGAAGGCGCGGCGCATGGCGTCGGGGATCGACTCGGGCAGGATGACCTGCTCGCACCACTTCGTCACGTGCTGGAAGTTGAGGAGCGAGGAGAAGTTCGGAGTGATGTTGAGGAGCTTGCGCGGATAGCCGCCCGGGAGCACGACGATCGGCACCGAGTCGCCGAAGGCCTGGGCCACGCCGCCGAACGCGTTCTCGGTGCCGGGCCCGTGCTGCATGGCGAAGACGCCGATGCGCTGGCCGGAGGAGATGCGGCTCACGGCGTCGGCCATGTGCAGGCCGACCCGCTCCTGGCGGACGATGATCGTGCGGATGTCCTCCTCGGCGGCGGCCTCGATGATCTGGTTGACCGGGTAGCCGATGAGGAACTCGACGCCCTCCTTCTTGAGGATCTTCGCGACGGCATTGGCGGCTTTCACGGGGACCTCCTCTCTGAGGCTTTTCTGAGGCTTTCGGTGGCTGGGCGCCCGCAGCGTACCATAGGCGCGGAGGCGAACGATGCCCAGGACCGGACTCAGTCGGCGTCAGCTCCTGAAGCTCGGTGTCACCGCGGCGGGCGCGACGCTCGTCCCGACGGGCTCGCCGTCGGGGCCGCTCCGCGCGGCCGCCGCCACCGGCGACGACGATGTGGATCACGCCAGAGCGGCCCAACAGGCCTACCGCGAGAGCCTCTCGCGCCTGCGGCGGAGCGTTCCGGACGCCGACGGGACCGAAGTGTGGGAGTCCGGCACCGGGACGCTGTCGTCATCGCCGGCCGTCCTGCGCGCGTCGCGGAACGCGCGCTCCGGCCGGCCGGACTTCGACGTCCTCATCATCGGCTCGGGCTATGGCGGCGCCGTATGCGCAGCGCGCCTGGCCGCGCGGCGCCGCCCCGGGGTGAAGATCGGGATCCTGGAGCGCGGGCGGGAGTGGGTGCCGGGCACGTTTCCCGAGCGCCTGACGTCGTTCAATCCGCTCATGCCGTTCAGCCGGCGGACGTCCTGGCTGAAGGAGCAGCTCTCGGCCAATCCCCTGGGCCTCTTCGGATTCCACGAGGGCGACGTCCAGGTCGTGGTCGGCAGCGGGCTGGGGGGCAGCTCGCTGACGAACTGCGCGGTCGCGCTCGAGACCGAGGACGAGGTGTTCCGCCAGGCCGCCTGGCCGAACGAGCTCCGCTCCAAGGACGTCCTGCGCCCCTATTACGCGATGGCCAGGGGCGTGCTGAACCCTCATCCCACGCCCGAGGACCGCTTCACCCTCAAGCTCAGGACGCACCTGGGCACCGCCTCGAATCTCAAGGCGAAGGGCGTGTGGCAGGCCGAGGCATACCGCACCCCGCTCGCCATCACCTTCGCCGGGGGCACCAATGCGCAGGGCATGCAGCAGCACGGCTGCGTGCAGTGCGGCGACTGCGGCATCGGCTGCAACGTCGGCGCGAAGAACTCACTCGACATGAACTATCTGCCGCTGGCCTGGGCGGCCGGCGTGCAGATGTTCGCGCAGGTCGAGGTCTCCAGCATCCGGCGAATCGACGATGTCTATCACGTCGACTATGTCGCGCGGCCGGACGCGTCCCGTCCCGGCCGCGAGGAGCCGGGGTTTGCGACGGCGTCCGTCGTGATCCTGGCGGCCGGCACGATGGGCTCGAACGCGATCCTCCTCCGCTCGCGGGGAGTCGGAGGGATCGTCCCCTCGCAGTGGCTCGGCAAGGGCTTCTCGGGCAACGGCAACTACCTGGGGTTCGTCGACTACCAGTACACGGACCCCACCGTCTACACCGACTCGGCCGGCGTCGGCGTCGCCAACGGGACGCCACGCTACCCGGTGGGAGCGTATATCGAGGGCGCGATCGATTTCCGCGGCGCCGAGCGCCCGCTCGCCCGTCGCGTCGTCATCGAGGACCTCGCGCACGCCAGCCCGCTCGCCGGCGGCGTGGCGCTGCTGATGCTGGCCGACCTGGACCGGGCCATGACCTTGCTCGGGTGCGGCCACGATCGGGCCGAGGGCGAGATCCGGCTGGAGCGCGACCTGGTGAGCGTGCACTGGCCGGACTATGCGCGGCAGCCGAGCCATGCCGAGCTGGCTCGTCTGATGGAGCAGTACGCGGACGCCTACGGGGGCAGGTTCAAGCAATTCACGCCGGCCAAGAACTACTCCGCGCACCCGCTCGGCGGCTGTCGCATGGGGGCGTCGGCGGCCGGCGGCGTGGTGAACCATCGAGGCCAGGTCTTCGACGCCTCGTCGGGAGACGAGAGCCAGGCCGTGCACCGCGGCCTCTACGTCGCCGACGCGTCGATCATCCCCACCGCGCTCGGCAACAATCCCTTGCTCACGATCACCGCGCTGGCCGAGCGGATCGCCGACCTCATCCTCGGCGATCCGAGCCACGCGCCCCTCTTCCAGCCGGGGCGATGACCGCTCGGCGCGCACGCCGCGGCGGGCTGGCGCCACGCGCGGTGCGCGCGCTGCTGGCCCTGGGATTTGCCGTCGGCGGGCTCGTCACGAGCGCGTCGCCGGCGTCGCCGCCCGAGCTGTCCGCCGATCAGCGGCGCCGTCTCGCCGCCGGCGAGGTGGTCGTGCGCGACAGCATGCCGCCCGGGGCCAGCGCGTCCGCTCGCGGGGGAACCGCGCTGGCCATCGTGCGGGCGTCGCCCGAGCAGGTGTGGCGCGTGCTCATCGACTACCCCGGCCACCCGCGCTACTACCCGCGCGTCGTGGCCGCCCAGGTGGTGCAGAGCGACGAGCGGCACGCGGTCGTCCGCTACTGGGTGGGGATCGGTCCCGTCTCCTTCAGCTTCCACATGGACAAGTTTCTCGATCCGCAACGCCGCCGGATCGACTGGCATCTCGCCGACGGCCACGGCCACGGTCTCTTCCGCGAGAACTCCGGCTACTGGCAGGTCGACGAGGCGGAGCGCGCCGCCCTGGTCACCTACGCGATCGCCGTGCGCACCGTGCTGCCGGGGTTCCTCACGGGCAGCTCCGAGCGCGAGAGCCTCGTCGAGACGATGACGGCCATGCGGAAGCTGGTCGAGGAGGGGGGCGGCGCCGCCCCGAAGCCCTAGCGCGGGGCAGCGCGCCTCAGCGACCGTTCAGGAAGTCGAGCGCGACGGCGACGTGCATGGCGACGCCGGCGGGCAACGCCGACTCGTTCACGACCATGCGGTTGGAGTGGTTGGGCGGCGCCGGGCCGTCGTCCGGGCGGGTGCCGAGGAACGCGAACGCACCCGTCACCCGCTGCAGGACGTACGCGAAGTCCTCGCTGCCCATGATCGGCGTGGTCATCGGCTGCACGCGCTCGGGGCCCAGCAGCTCGGTCGCCACCCGCATCACGCGCTCGGCGAAGGCGTCGTTGTTCACCGTGACCGGATAGCCGCGGATCAGGTTCACCTCGACGGCCGCGCCGTGGGCGGCGGCGACGCCGCTGGCCACGCGCTTGACGCCCTCCAGCATGTTGTTACGCGTCTTCTCCGACACGGTCCGGATCGTCCCCAGCAGGCTCGCGGTCTCCGGGATGATGTTGCGGGTGGTGCCGGCCTCGATCTTCGCCACGGTGAGCACGGCGGGGTCGAACGCGTTCACCCGGCGGGTCGTCAGCGTCTGGAACGCCTGCACGATCTCGCAGGCGACGGGGATCGGATCGAGGCAGTCGTGCGGCGCGGAGGCGTGGCCGCCCTCGCCGCGCACGGTGATCTGGAACGTGTCGCCGGACGCGAGCATGGCGCCGCCCCGGGTCGCGATGACGCCGGCGGGATGGCGCGCGCCGACGTGGATCCCGAACGCGGCGTCGGGCTTCTGCGGGCCGTCCAGCAAACCCTCCTCGATCATGACCCGGGCTCCGTGATAGCCCTCCTCGCCGGGCTGGAACATGAAGACCACGCGGCCGGACAGCGTCGCCCGCCGGGCCACCAGCATGCGGGCCGCGCTCAGCAGCATGGCCACGTGCGTGTCGTGACCGCACGCGTGCATGGCGCCGGCGACCTCGGAGGCGAACGACAGGCCCGTGTCCTCCTGCAGCGGCAGGGCGTCCATGTCCGCCCGCAACAGCATCGTCGGGCCGGGGCGCGCACCCTCCAGCGTGGCTACGACCGACGTCGTCTTGGTGCCGGTGCGGACGTCGAGCCCAAGCGGCGCCAGCGCGTCCAGCACGACCTGCTGGGTACGCGGCAGCGTGAGGCCGATCTCGGGATGGCGATGAATGCGCCGGCGAAGCTCGATCGTCTCCTCGAGCAACCCGCGTGCTTCGTCGAGCAGGGAGGCTTGAATGGTGGCCATGGTGCCAGAGCGTAACACGGCGCCCGCAGGAGAAATCGAGGAGCGCCACGGGTGTACGGGCGATGTGGCGGCCAACACGAAACCGAGGAGTGCCACGGGTTCCCCGGGGCGCTCGGAGCCGCCGGGGGGTGTGGGGGCCATCTCGGGGCCCCCACGTAGGTTAGAATCTCGCCCATGCGCTTAGGTTATTTCGCCATGCCCCTGCATCCGCCCGGAGCCGACATCGCCCAGACCCTGGACGACGACCTGGCCCAGCTGGCCATCCTCGATCGCCTCGGTTACGAGGAGGCGTGGATCGGCGAGCACTTCACGGCGCAGTGGGAGAACATCCCGTGCCCCGACCTCTTCATCGCGCGCGCGCTCGGCGTGACGAAGCAGATGAAGCTGGCCACCGGTGTGTCGTGCCTGCCCAACCACGACCCGCTGATGCTGGCTCAGCGCATCGCCCAGCTCGACCAGATGGCCCGCGGCCGCTTCTACTGGGGCGTCGGCTCGGGCGGGTTCCCGGGTGACTTCGAGCTCTTCGAGGTGGACGGCAAGACCGGACAGCAGCGCGGGATCACCCGCGAGATCCTCGACACCGTCATCCAGCTCTGGAACGATCCCAAGCCCGGCGTCTACGAGTCGCAGACCCGGCAGTGGCGCTTCAAGATCCCCGAGCCGCAGGAGGACATCGGCCTGCGGCTGCACCTCAAGCCGTACCAGCGGCCGCATCCGCCCATCGGCGTGGCCGGCGTGTCGTCCAACTCGGAGACGCTGGGGCTGGCCGGCGAGCGCGGCTACATCCCGATGAGCATCAACTTCGTGCCGCCGCGGATCCTGAAGACCCACTGGGAGGCGGTGGCGGCCGGCGCGGCGCGGGTGGGGCGCGTGGCCGATCGCGCGACGTGGCGGATCGCGCGTGACGTGTACGTCGCCGACACCGACGCCCAGGCCCGCCGCGAGGCCCTGGCGGGTACGCTGGCGCGCGACTATCGCGACTATTTCCTGAGACTTCTCCCGAAGCTGCGCGGCTTCGAGATGCTCAAGCACGATCCGGCCATGCCGGACTCCGAGGTGACGCTCGACTACCTCCTCGACAACATCTGGATCGTCGGCAGCCCCGAGACCGTGGCCCGCAAGGTGGCCGCGCTCGGCGAGGCGGTCGGCGGATTCGGCACGCTGCTGGTGATCGCCCACGAGTGGCAGCCGCGGGCGGCCTGGGAGCACTCGGTGACGCTGCTCAGGGAGCAGGTCCTGCCCCGACTGGAGGCCCGCCGATGAACATCTTCAAGACCATGGCCGTGAAGGACCCCGAGCAGGTGAGCCGCGCCATCCCGGTGATCGACGTGACGGCGGCGTTCGCCGGGGAGCCGGGCGGCGTCGACGCCGTCGCCGCCCAGGTTCGCGACGCCAGCGAGCGCGTCGGCTTCTTCTACGTGGCGGGTCACGGCATATCCCAGCCGCTGATCGACGCCGCCTTCGAGGCCTCGCGCGAGTTTCACGCGATGCCGCTCGAGGACAAGCTCGCCCTCAAGCTCAATCAGAACAACATCGGCTATCTCCCTGTGAACGAAAGCATTCAGCGGGCCTCGACCGTGCACAAGGCGACCCGCCCGAACTTCAACGAGAGCTTCTTCATCAGTCACGACCGCGGCCCCGGCCACCCCGACGTCGTCGCCGGCACGCCGCTGCGCGGCGCCAACCAGTGGCCGGCCGGCCACGAGCGGATGCGCGCCGCGATGGTCCGCTACTTCAAGACGATGGAGGCCTTCGGCGAGCGCATGCTACCGCTGCTCGCCCGCGCCCTCGACATGCCGGCCGGCTTCTTCGCGCCGTTCTTCGCCGACGAGGCGCACATCAACCTGCGCTTCCTGCACTACCCGCCGCAGAAGATCGACGACCCCGAGCAGTTCGGCCAGGGCCCCCACACCGACAACTCGTTCATCACGTTTCTGGCGCGCGAGGACACGCCCGGCCTGGCCGTCCGGCTCCCGAGCGGTGAGTGGCTGGCGCCGCCGCTGATCGAGGGCACGTTCCTGGTCAACCTGGGCAACGTCATGAAGCGCTGGTCCAACGATCGCTTCCTCTCGACCCCCCACGGCGTCGTCAACGACTCCGGCCGCGACCGCTACTCCATCGCCTTCTTCTACAGCCCGAACATCAACGCCACGATCGAATGCCTCCCCAGCTGCGCGAGCCCGTCGAATCCGCCCCGCCACGAGTCCGCCATCTACGGCGACCTCGTCAAAGCCTTCTACAGCGCCAACTACTTCCACCAAAAAGACCACGCCCCCACCGCCTAGCCCCGAGAGGGCGCAGTCGCGGGGCCAGTGCGGCTTCGTGGCTGGCTGTCGTGGTCGAAGCTCGCGGTGGACGAGTCACGCGCGTCGTCGCGGCTTCCGAGGGGGTGGCGGACGGGTGTGGTGGGGCCTGTGAGACCCGTTTCCCTCCGCCCGTTACCGCGCGGAACCCAGCCGGATGGAACTCAGCCGCCCCGATCCGACTCGGCCCCCAACCTCGTGGTCGCACAGGCCCCACCACACCCGTCTGCCACCCCACGAACGGTAGGACTAGAGGAGCGCCGGCCGTCCGATCGCGTCCGCGATGATGCGAACGAGCGCGCTGGGGCTGACCGGCTTGGTGACGTGCGCCGTGAACCCGGCGGCGAGCGCACGATCGCGATTGTCTTCACCGGCGTAGGCGGTGAGCGCGACCGCCGGGATGCGCCCCCCGTGCTCGCGCTCCATCTCCCGGATGCGCGTGATGAGGTCATAGCCGTCGGCGCCCGGCATCCCGATGTCGCTCACGAGCACGTCGACGAAGGTGCCGGCCAGGACGTCGAGGGCCGCGTCGACCGACTCGGCGACCCAGACGTCGGCGCCGCAATCGGCCAGCACCGTCTGTACGAAGCGCCGGGAGTCCTCGTGGTCGTCCACCACGAGGGCGCGGATGCGGTCCAGGCGCGGCAGGCTGGCGTCCTCGCGCGGACGTCGGACCTCGGGCCCGGCGGTGAGGGCGACCGGGCGGGCGTCCTGCGCGAGGAGCGGCAGGTAGACGGCGAAGGCGGCGCCGTGTCCACGGCCGGCGCTGGTCGCCTCCACGCGGCCGCCGTGCAGCGCGACCAGCCGCCGCACGATCGCCAGCCCCAGGCCGAGGCCGCCGTGGCGCCGCGTGCTGCTGCTGTCGGCTTGCCGGAAGCTCTCGAAGATGTGCGGGAGCATCGCCGGCTCGATGCCCTGGCCGGTGTCGCTCACCGTCACGCGGGCGAGCGCGTCGTGACGGTCGAGGCGCACGTCGATGTGGCCGCCCTCGGGGGTGAACTTGGCGGCGTTGTCGAGCAGGTTGACGAGGATCTGCTCGAGGCGCATGGCGTCGCCGGCGACCCAGGCCGCCTCCGGATCGATGGTGCAGGTGACGACGTGTCGGCGGCCCTCCGTCTCCCGACGCACCGAGTCCAGCGCGTGCTCGATGACCACCCGCAGATCGGCCGGCTTCTTGTCGATCTGCAGCTTGCCGGCGACGATGCGCGAGACGTCGAGCAGATCGTTGATGAGCTGCGCCTGCACGCGCGTGTTGCGCTCGATGCTGGCCAGCGCGCCCGCCGCCTCGTCGCCGCTCAGGCGGCCGGAGCGCAGCATCAGCACCCAGCCGAGCATCGCGGTGAGCGGGGTGCGCAGCTCGTGGGAGAGCGTCGCCAGGAACTGATCCTTGGCCCGATTGGCGCCCTCGGCCTCGGCGTAGAGCCGCGCGTTGTCCACGGCGATGGCGGCCCGGTGGGCGAGGTCGCGGGCCAGCGCCAGGTCGGCCGGGCCGTAGCGGCGGTCGGAGCGCGTGGCGATGAACGACAGCGTCCCCACCGTGCGCCCCCGCGCGACGAGCGGCACCACCATCACCGACTTCGGCGAGAGCTGCTGCAGGAGCTGTAGCCCTTCGAGCCAGGCGGCGCCGATCTCCGGGACCAGCAGCGGCTCGCCCGCGCGCATCCGCTCGAGGAACGGCAGCAGCGCGGGCAGCTCCAGGGCCGGCGCCAGCCGCTCGACGGCCTCGGCCACCCGGGTGCCGTCGGCGTCGGCGCCGGCGGCGTGGATGCGGCGGCCGGCGACGGGCTCGGCGAGGTGCACGAGACACCAGTCGGCGAAGGCCGGCACCGCCAGCCCCACCAGGCTGTCCAGCGTGGCGCCCCGGTCGAGGGAGGAGGACAGCAGGTCGCTGGCCTCGGCCAGGAATCGCGCGCGCTGGGCGGCGGCCTCGGCGTCGGCGCGCGCGACTTGCTCGGCGGCCAGCAGCCGGTCGCGCTCCTCGGCCAGGCGCTTGCGCTCGGTGATGTCGATCATCAGGCCGCGGAGCTGGCCGACGACGCCGTCGTCGCGCAGCACGGGCTGGACGACGTTGGTGAACCACACGAGCCGGCCGTCGGCGGCGGCCATGCGGTACTCCAGCCGGCACTCGCGGCCGGCGGCGGTCTGTGCGCGCAGCTCGGCCAGCGCCGCCTCGCGGTCGTCGGGATGGATCAGCCGGGTCCAGAACGCAGTGTCGCCGACCCACTGGCGCAGCGGATAGCCCAGCAGGCTCTCGGCCCGATGGTTGACGAACGTCAGCGCGAGCGTGGCCGGATCCGCCTCCCAGACGATGGCGTCGATGCCGTCCACGAGGCCGGCGAAGCGCGCGTGGGCTTCCTGCGCGCGCCGGTACTGGAGGCTGTGGTCCACCGCCACGGCCGCGCGATCGGCCAGCTCCTGGGCCGTGGCGAGATCGTCGGCGGTGTAGGGCTCGCCGCCGGCGCCGCGCACCAGCGTCACCGCACCCACGACGCGGCCATGACTCACCAGCGGGACGAGCATCGCCGAGCGCAGGCCGAGGCCGTCGATCAGGCGCTCCTGCTCCTCGCCGCGCACGAACCGCTGCCGCTCCTCCTCGGTCACCTCGGCCACGAGCTCGGCCTGGCCGCTGGCCAGCGCCTCGCTCAGCGCCTCTGGCAGGTCGGCGCCGGTCACCGGACGCGCCTGGTACAGGCGGGCCAGGTGCTCGCGCGCGGGATCGGCGTGGACGACCGCCAGCCGGCGCAGCTCGCCGTCGTCGCCGACGAGGTCGATCACGCACCAGTCGGCCAGCGATCCGGCCGTGAGGCGGGCCAGGCCGGCCAGCGTCGTCGCGTAGTCGGCCGACAGCGTGAGCATCCGGCTCGCCTCGGCCAGCAGCCAGGACTGCTGCGCCGCCAGCTCGGCCTCGGTGCGCGCGGCCTGCTCGCGCCGGAGCAGCTCGGCCCGCTCGCCCTCGCGCTTCTTGAGCTCGGTGACGTCGCGCAGCACCAGCGTGCAGATGGGACCGCCGGGGCCGTCCACGCGCGAGACGGCGGCGTCGAGCGCGAACTCCGTCCCATCCCGGCGAAACCCGACCGGGCTGTCGCCGCTGCCGGCGGCGATCGCGCGCAGGCGGCCGCGCGCGCCCTCCAGGTGGGCGTCGATGAGCCGCAGGAAGCGCTGCGAGAAGAATCGGTCGGCGGCGACACCGATCGCCTCCTCGGCCGGGCAGCCGAACAGCGTCTCGGCGGCGTGGTTGAACAGGATCACCCGTCGATGCTCGTCGATGCACATCAGCGCCGCCGGCGCGGCGCCGAGCGTCTCGGCCAGCCGTGTCTCGGCCGCCCGCAGCCGGTTCTCGGTGTCGCGCCGCGCGGTGCCGGCGGCGGCCACCGCATGCGCCAGCTCGTCGAGCTCCTGGATGGGGAAGGGGCCCAGCGCCGGCGTGTCGCCGTGGCCGATCGCGCGGGCCGCGCGGGTGACGGCGGAGGCGACGTCGGCGATGCGGCGGGCGACGATGATGGTCAGACCCAGCGCGACGACGAGCAGCGCGGCCGCGGCGACGACCCACCCCGTGCCCGGCGAATCCGCCTGGAGCACGAGGCTCGTCGTGAGCGCGCCGAGCGGCAGCGTCGCGGCGAGGAGGAGCAGCAAGTGCGTGCGGAGCGAAATCGCCGGGTGGGGTCGGCCGAGTTTCATGACGGTGGACCGAGCAACATTTGCACCAATTGGCCCTGTCACCCAAGTGTTGTGAGGGCGAGCAGGTGACCGCAAACCAGCGTCATCCGTGATCGACTTCATGACAGACGCTGACGACCAATGGACGGCGGGCCGACCGTCGGACCACGCGCCGAGGCGCGCGGCGTGCTCAGCCGCGCGGGATGCGGGCGATCCCGGGCAGGCGCCCGAGGAAGTTCCCGCTGACTCCACCGTCCACGACCAGGTCGTGGCCATTGACGTAGCGCGCGTCGGGCCCGAGCAGGAACGCGATGACGTCCGCCATGTCCTCCGGCGTGGCGACGCGCCCCAGCGGCACCAGGGCGTCGCGCTCGGCGGCCAGCGCCACGTCGGCGTAGACGGCGGCCGTCATGCCGGTGCGGACCATGCCCGGCGACACCGAGTTCACGCGGATGCCGTCACGCCCGAACTCCTGGGCGAGGACCTGGACCAGCATGATGACCGCGGCCTTGCTGGGCCCGTAGGCGCCGAGGTTCGCGTGCGGATTGCTGCCGGACATGGACCCGGTCGCCACGATGGCGCCGCCGGAGGCCTTGAGGGCCGGGTGGGCGGCCTTGGCCAGCAGCCAGGTGGCGCGCGTGTTCACCGCGAAGAGGAAGTCCCAGTCGGCGACCGAGTACTGGGCGAGGGGGCCGGGCCGGTTCACGCCGGCGTTGCTCACGAGACCCTCGAGACCGCCGAAGCGCTTGACGGCCTCGTCGACCACCTTACCGGGAGCATCGGCGGTGCCCATGTCGCCGTGCAGCGGCAGGGCCTCGGCGCCGAGCGTGCGCAGCTCCTCGACCAGACGGTCCAGCCCGGGCGAGGGCCCGACGTCCACCGCCGCCACCTGAGCACCCTTGCCCGACGCCCGCGCATCGCGCGCCAGCCGCAAGCACGTCGCCCGCCCGATCCCGCTCGCCGCACCCGTCACCAGGACTCGCATGGCTGCCTCCAGCGGCGAAGTGTACCCCACGTGGCGACGTCTCGACGCCGCCCGCGAACCGGGATCAGGTGAGACCGAGCTCCCGGAAGTGGCGCAGCACGCCGGCGTGGAGCAGCTCACGACTCGGCACCGCGGCCAGCGTGTTGGCCGCCGTGGTCTCGGCGGCCTGCGGCAGGCGGGCGGCCAGCGCGGGCGCGCCGGTGTGGAGCGCATGGGCCAGCCGATAGACGACGTCCTCGCTCAGCGATGGGCGGGCCATGATGAAGCTCCACGAGCCGACGGAGACGATGGGCCGCGGCTGGCCCGGGTACGATCCCGCCGGCACCGTCAGCGTCTTGAGAAAGCTGTGCTTGGCCTGGATGCGACGGATGCCGTCGGCGTCCGGGCCGAGCAGGCGCCCGCCCGCGCTGGCGACCGCCGTGAACCCCGGCCAGCCGATGCCGCCGCCCCAGAGCGCGGCGGCGCGGCCGTCGAGCACCATCGCGGGACCGTCGCCGGCGCGCTCGAGATAGATCGCCTCGAAGTCGCGCGTCTGATCGAGGCCGAGCCCGTCGAGCACGTAGCGGGCGAGGATGACGAGTCCCGAGCCGCGGGCCCCGAACGCCACCGGCTTGCCGCGCAGATCCTCGATGGCGCGCACCGGCGAGTCGCCGCGGACGACGAACATCCCCGGCGTCGAGTACATGGCGGCGAAGATCCTCAGATCGGCCGGCGGGCGTCCGATGCCGCGCAGCGCCTCGTAGGCGACCTCGCCCTGCACGAGCGCCAGATCGAGCTGGCCGGCCTCGAGCAGGGGGACGTTCTCGGTGCTGCCCTTGGTGTTGCGCGTCGTCACGCCGAGGGAGGGATCGACCTCGTTCAGCACGGCGGCGACGGCGTCGCCGTAGACCGGGAAGCCGCCGCCGGGCGTGGCGGTGCCGAGGACGACGCTCATGGCTTCTTGGCGGCGCGGGCGATCGCGGCGATCTTGTCGGCGAAGTTCACCTGGCTGTCGTCCTCCGGCTGGTAGCCGATCTTGCGCCTGGCGCTGGCCAGGCTCCAGAACCGGTGCGTGTTGCCGCTGATGCCGTAGACGATGAGGAACGGGATGCCGTTCTCATCGGTGATGTCCTCGGTCTCCACCATGCGGATCGCCTGCTGGGTCTGATCGCGCGCCGAGAGATAGGCGCCGAGCGCCCGATGCATGGTCGGGATGTCACCCGGCTTGATGCTGTCGAGGTCGTTGTCGCGCGGGCCGCCGATGCGCCACTGCACGACCTCGAGCTTGCGCCCGTCCACCTTGCCGGTGGCGAACACGAAGCCCATCAGCTCGTACGAGGCCTTCGACCAGCCGTACCAGTTGTCGGAGCGCGGCGGCATCTCGGGGGTGACCATGTCGACGCGGCCGTCCCACACCAGGCGCTCGTAGTAGTCGGAGGCGTGGTTGGAGCTGCACACGACGACGCGGCGCACGCCTTCCTCCAGCGCCGTGCGATAGACGTTGTAGGCGAGCGCGACGTTGGCGTGCTCGGCCTGGAACTTGGCGTCGCTGTTGTCCTGCCAGGTGTCGGCGGTCATGCCGGGCGCGCGCACGAAGCCGCAGTGGATGACGGCGTCGGCGCCCCGGAAGTGCTGCCGGTAGGCGTTGCGGTCGGGCTGCGTGAGGTCGGAGACCACGAGGCGCGGCACCGACTTGCCGTCGCGCGTGGTGGCGCTGATGTCGATGGGCACCACGTCCCAGCGCTCGTCGAGCGCCTTGAACATGCGCTGGGCGACGTAGCCGGAGGCCCCGGTGAGGACGACGCGACGCTTGGCCATTTACTTCGCCTCCACGATCCGGTGATGTTGGGTGCCGAGTCCGGTGATGCCCAGCTCCACCACGTCGCCCGGTTGCAGGTAGCGCGGGGGCTTGAAGCCGTGGCCGACGCCGGCCGGCGTGCCGGTGGAGATCAGGTCGCCGGTGCGCAGCGACATGAAGCGGCTGACGTAGGCGACGAGCGAGGCGACGGTGAAGATCATCTTGGCGGTGGTGCCCTGCTGCCGGCGCTCGCCATTCACGGTGGTCCACAGCTCGAGCGCCTGAGGGTCGCCCACCTCGTCGGCCGTGACCAGCCAGGGCCCGACCGGGCCGAAGGTGTCCGCGCTCTTGCCCTTGGTCGTGGTGCCGCCGTGCTCCATCTGGAAGGCGCGCTCGGAGACGTCGTCGACGATGCAGTAGGCGGCCACGTGCGAGAGCGCCCTGGACTCCTCCACGTAGCGCGCGTCGCGGCCGATCACCGCGGCCAGCTCCACCTCGTAATCGAGCTTCACGCTGCCGCGCGGCCGGACGATCGGATCGTCGGGACCGCTG
>Ga0134124_10002674_pt1 | contig 14348 bp, 14 predicted proteins | sample KB304_FD_96880 | JGI IMG/M metagenome (GOLD analysis project Ga0134124, IMG submission 96880) | Terrestrial soil microbial communities without Nitrogen fertilizer from Kellogg Biological Station, Michigan, USA - KB3-0-4 | ecosystem: Environmental > Terrestrial > Soil > Unclassified ... | reverse complement strand
CGCTTTGAAGAACTTACTCGAGCCGGAGTTTGAAGTCGTTGGCACCTTCGCCGACGGACGCGCCTTGATGGAAGGCGCAGCGGCTCTCAACCCCAACGTCATCGTGCTCGACATCGGCATGCCGACGATGAATGGCTTGAACGCAGGACAACGGCTCAAACAGGCGATGCCCCTCGTCAAACTGATTTATCTCACGATGAATCACGATCCCGATACGGCCGGCGAAGCGTTTCGCCTGGGAGCATCGGCCTACCTGCTCAAGACTTCCGCCGCCACTGAATTGCAGAAAGCCATTCGTGAAGTGGTGCGCGGTGGTTATTACGTGACGCCGTTGATGACCAAAGGGATGGTGGGCTCATTCGTACAAAACTTCAAACGAAGAAAGACCACCAGCCCGCTAACGCTGCGGCAGAAAGAAGTGCTGCAACTGTTGGCTGAAGGCCGGTCGATGAAAGAAGTTGCTTTTGTGCTGAACGTTTCTCCACGCACCGTTGCTTTTCACAAGTACACGATGATGGAGCACCTTCAAATCAGAAGCAGCGCCGAGTTGATCGAATACGCGATGCGCAGCTCGATCGTGGCGGCATAGGCGAGACCTGTCAGTTTTGCCAGTACCTTTTGACGCGCACCTCTTTAGGATTGACACGCATTAGCTTCGAACTATGAAACCCGATTTGACAGCGAAGGAGTTCGAGTGGCGCGTGCGCGTATTCTAGTGGTGGACGATCATGAGGAAATACGCAACACGATTGTTCATTTGCTGAAGCGGCAATTTGACGTACTGGAAGCAATGAGTGATGGGCCGGCGTCCCTTGAAGCTGTTGCTCGATTGAAACCCGATGTTTGCGTCCTTGATATTTCTCTTCCGAGTATGAGTGGTATCGAAGTCGCGCAACGGATCAAAGAGCACGACTCGCAGACCAAAATAGTTTTTCTGACGCTGCACGATGATTTCGATTTCAAGACGGCGGCGTTGGAAACGGGTGCAGAGGGATACGTAACCAAAGCCAAAATGAATGGCGACTTGCTCGTGGCTGTCAAAGAGGTTTTAGCGGGACGCACATATATTTCATAGATCTCCGATGTGTGAAGGCGGAGACATGAGCGAGACTGAGGTGAGCGAAGGCGCACTCCAACAGGAGGAGAGGGCACCAGCTGTAGCCTCAGCGTGATGGGCCAGAGCGCGACTGATGGGGAGCTCTGGCCCATCTGCATTTTCAAAACGAGGGACAAGACTATGAACGTATTTTCACTTTCACAAAGAATGACGGCGGAGTTTCTCGGAACGTTTTGGCTCGTGTTCTGCGGATGTGGCAGCGCGGTGTTGGCGGCTGCCTTTCCTAATGTTGGCATTGGACTGCTTGGCGTCTCGTTAGCTTTCGGACTTTCGGTGTTGACGATGGCGTACGCTGTTGGTCACATTTCGGGTGGGCACTTCAATCCAGCCGTAACGGTTGGTCTGTGTACGGCACGGCGATTCCTCGGCCGGGAAGTCCTTCCGTATGTAGGGGCGCAAGTGGCTGGTGCGATCGCCGGCGCGGCCGTTCTTTACGTCATCGCAAGTGGCAAGGTTGGGTTCGATGCGAGCTCAGGCTTCGCCGCCAATGGTTATGATGCTAATTCTCCCGGCGGTTACTCATTAGTTGCGGGACTCGTCGCCGAGTTAGTCATGACGTTCTTCTTTCTGATGGTGATCCTTGGAGCTACTGACAAGCGTGCGCCACAGGCGTTGGCAGGTGTCGCGATCGGTTTGGCGCTGACCCTGATCCATCTCGTCATAATTCCGGTAACCAACACGTCTGTTAATCCTGCTCGCAGCACGGGTCCGGCGATTTTTGTCGGCGGCTGGGCGCTCAAGCAGCTCTGGCTATTCTGGCTGGCGCCCATCATCGGCGCCGCTCTCGCTGGCGTCGCTTACCGCTTCCTCGCCGAAGAGCGCAAAGCCCCCGAGCCCGCCTTCGCCCAGACCGTGACGCCGTAGATTGTTCTCTGCGAAACCTCTGCGTTCTCTGCGTCTCTGCGGTTTAATTGTTTTCCAGATAAGTTCACCGCAGAGACGCAGAGGACGCAGAAGTTTCGCAGAGGATATTTTTCCTCATGCTATACTTTCGAAACTCGTCGATCTAAGAGCCGCTCTCACGGGCTTGTGTATCAAGGTTTTAATAGCATGGAGGGCACGACGATGTCTGAGCTCGTCGTGAGTACAACAACGGTAAGCAGTAACGAGTTTGCGAGCCGGCGTGTTCTGCGACTCGCGCTCGCTGCCGTGTCAGTCGGCGCCGCTTACTACATCGGCGCGAAGATCGGCTTTGCGCTGACTTTCCAACCGCACCCGGTCTCGACGCTCTGGCCCCCCAACTCAATCCTCTTCGCCGCCTTAATATTATCTAAACCTCGCTCGTGGTGGTTTCTTCTGCTCGCAGCGTTCCCAGCTCACGTCCTCGTGCAGCTCAACGCAGACGTACCATTCATGATGATCCTGTGCTGGTTTGTCAGCAACTGCACTGAAGCTCTCATCGGCGCATCGCTAGTGCGATATCTCACTGACAAATCTGAGTTGCGCTTTGATAACACACACCACGTCTCGATCTTTATCCTCGTGTCACTGCTCGGCCCGTTCCTCTCGTCATTTCTCGATGCGGGCTTCGTGATGCTGAACCATTTTGGCAACATCCCGTACTGGGCAATCTTTCGCATGCGTTTCTTCTCGAACGTCCTCGCGTCGTTGACGTTGGTGCCGCTGATTGTGACCTGGGCGCGAGGTGGATTCCCGTCAGTTCGTCACACTTTCTGGAAAGGCCTGGAAACCGGTGTGCTTGGAGCCGGTTTGTTGGCCGTAGGACTGATAAGTTCTCGTGTGCGTAGCGCAGGCCAGCAGACGAGGCCCGCACTTCTCTACTTGCCCTTACCTCTTTTATTGTGGGCGGCAATACGATTCGGCCCCCGCGGAACGTCCGCGGCGCTCGTTATCGTCAGCGTCTTCGAAATCTGGGGAGCGATTCACGGCTTCGGACCGTTTACCACTCAGTCAGCCGAGATGAACGCGCTCTCGGTGCAGATGTTCCTGATACTCGCCTCATTGCCGCTCATGTTTCTGGCGGCGCTCATTAAAGAACGTGAGCGAGCACAGGAGGTCGCAATTCAAAAAGAGCAACGGCTCGAGCTCGCGCTTGACTCCGCCCATCAAGCGTCCAGAGCCCTGAGTGAGAGCCAGGAAAAACTACATCAAAGCCACAATCAAATTCGCAAACTGCTCGGACGATTGATTGATGTTCAGGAAGCAGAGCGTCGTCGTATCTCACGTGAGCTTCACGACGATCTGAATCAAAAGATCGCCACGCTGTCGATGAATATCAGTCAACTGAAGAGAAACGTTCCCATGCCCGACGGAGAGCTCATCAGCGAGTTGGATGAGCTGCGCGAAACAGCGAGCGGTCTTACAAACGAAGTGCGCAGGTTATCGCACCAACTGCATCCCGCGGTTTTGGAACACCTCGGATTGGTAAAGGCGCTCGAATCGTATATCGCCAGTTTCGCTCAAGAGGAACAGATCGACGTAAGGTTCAGCGCCGAGCTTCGCGACGAACGTATACCGTTCCAAACATCGATCGGTCTTTATCGAGTTGCGGTTGAAGCGCTGCGAAACGTGGCGCGACATTCCGGCGCCAAGTCGGCCGTCGTTTCGCTCAAGAGAGATTCTGAATTCCTGGAGCTGTGTGTGTCTGATTCCGGGGAGGGTTTTGACGTTGAAAGGTTCAGGCAGGATGGAGGATTGGGATTGATCAGCATTGAAGAGCGTTTGCGTCTGCTTCAGGGAACTTGCGAGATTTTTTCGACACCGGGTCGTGGCTCAATGCTCGTCGCGAGAGTGCCGCTAAGATGAAACGAACACGTCTGCTGGTCGCCGACGATCACGTCATGTTTGCTCAGGGACTGGAGAGTCTTTTGAGTGAAGAATTCGAGCTGCTCGGCACGGCGCGAAATGGCGAAGAGCTCGTGGAAGCAACGCTGCGATTGGCGCCGGACGTGATTTTGGTCGACATCTCGATGCCGGTGTTGAATGGTTTCGACGCCGTGCGACGAATTACGGAGCAGGGCAGTGAAGCGAAGATCATCTTCTTAACGATGCACGATGACGCGACGCTCCTCGCTGAGGCTTTTCGTTGTGGCGCGGCGGGGTACGTTTTGAAACAAGCTGCGGGAGAAGAGCTCGCAAACGCCATCAGAGAGGTGGCTGACGGAAAAACCTATGTCTCACCACTGGTAACCAACCGACCGGCTGAACCGCTTACACTTCACACACAGAAGACGACGATCACGCCCCGCCAGCGCGAAGTGCTCGAGTTGATTAGTCGTGGTTTAACGATGAAGGAGATCGCCTCGCAACTCAACATCTCCACCCGCACCGCCGAATCGCACAAATACGAGATGATGCAGACTCTCGGCGTAGAGACGACCGCCGAGCTGATCAAGTATTCCCTCCGACTTGGGCTCATTTCTTAGGAAATGCGGCGATTTAGACCTAGTAGTTTTACGTATTGTGCGAAGCCGGATGGAAGATTAGAGTTATCTTCCAAATTCAACGAGTTTCGTGACTCAGTCAAGGTCGGTTTCTCTCACGTTCCCCATCCGAGAGAGTCTCTGGTATTGCGATGTTCGCAGAGAAGTCTCTCCTTGTATATCTCTCCCTGACCATCGTCTTGCTGGTCTTGCAGGCAGGTTTGATTTCAGTTCTCCTGATCAAGCGTCGTATACAACGGCGCGCCATCACTGAGCGGAAGGAGTCGGAGCAGCGCCTGGCGGAGCTCACGGGCCTCCTGCTCCGAACGCAGGATGAAGAACGCCGGCGCATCGCGCTCGAGCTGCACGATGTAACGGCGCAGAGCATCGGACTGATCATGCTCAACCTGTCGCAGGTGCAAAACGCGACCTTGTCGCTGGACCAGCGGACCAAAGACAAGTTGACGGAGAGTTTGATCTTCGGTGAGCAGGCGTTGAAAGACATTCGCACGCTTTCATACGTACTGCACCCGCCGCTCCTGGACCAGGCCGGACTGGTGACGGCGTTGAAGTGGTACGTCAGAGGCTTTAGTGAACGCAGCGGCGTACACGTGACCTTTAGTGAAGAAGGAGTCAACGGGCATCGCCTGCCTCCTGACGTTGAGTATGCGCTGTTTCGAATCGTGCAGGAGTCGTTGACTAATATTCGACGGCACACGAGCAGTGAAACTGCTGAGATCACGGTAAAGCACATGCGCAACCGGGTGCGTCTCAGCATTCGCGACGAGGGCAGTGATTTGAAGTTGAGTTTGCCCAGAAACGGTGACGGTTTCGAGAGTATCGGCGTCGGTATTCCCGGAATGCGTCACCGTCTCAAACAACTTGGTGGTGAGTTATTCGTCGATTCGAATTCGAATGGCACGACAGTGACTGCAACCGTGCCGGTGAGGTGGAATGGACATGATTCGAGTTCTCATGGCTGACGACCACGCGGTAATGCGACGTGGAATTCGCGAAATTCTCGAAGCTGATAGCGAGATCGAAGTCGTTGGTGAGGCCGGTGACGGTCGCGAAGCGATTCGGCTTGCAGAAAAACTGAAACCGAATGTGATGATCCTCGATCTGGGAATGCCTGAGCTGAATGGGCTGGACGCGATACGGCACATGCGGCGAGAGCTTCCGGACATCGAGTTGCTGGCTTTCTCGATGCACGATTCGGAGGAGCTGATCCGCGAAGTGTTTGCCGCAGGCGCGCGCGGTTATGTGTTGAAGTCTGATTCCGTTGGTTATCTGGCGGAGGGCGTGAAGTCGCTGTTTCGGCACAAGCCTTTTTTCACGCCGCGAATCTCCGAGGCGATTCTCAACTCCCTCGTGACGGCAGGCAGTGAGAGCCGGACGGAGACTGTCAACCACGGGCCGCTCAGCACTCGCGAGCGTGAGATCCTGCAGTTGCTGGCGGAGAACAAGAGTAACAAGGAGATTGCATCGCGCCTCGCGATCAGTGTTCGGACCGTCGAAACACACCGCCGCTCGATAATGCAAAAGCTGAACGCCAACTCGATCGTCGAGTTAGTCCACTACGCAATCCGCAACGGCATCGTCCAACCCTCCCGAGCCACGGATTTACATTAGTTGTAGACAGGATTTACAAGATTTCTCATGATTAGCTTGTAAATCCTGTCCACGACTACCATGTAACCCTTACCCAGCTACCGGAAACACACGAACGAAATACCAAATCGAGGCGATTTACCGTCCTCTCAAAACTCACTATCGTCCTGCTCCGGCAGGAGTGGGTGATGGAGCTAATCGTCGTCGGTTTTCACGGAAGACACCGCGCCGCGCAAGTGTTGACTGCACTGCGCCAGCAGGAAGAGCACGTCTTCGATCTCGATCAAGCGATTACTGTCTCGTGGGAAGACCGCCGAAACTTCATCGTCCAGCAGAGCATAAACCTCTCGCGTGAAGAAGGGGCTCGCTGGGCGCGACTGTGGGGCGCATTTATCAAGACGACGTTGTTCCAACCGTTTACCGAACAGTTGTGTACAGCCGCGACGAAAGTCGCCGGTAGAGAGAACGGGAATGGCGACTCGGCGCTCACTCGCGATTGGTGGGTGTCAGACGTCGGCATCCCTGACTATTTTGTTCGAGACGTCGGTGCGCTGATACAGCCGGGCGAATCAGCGATTATCGCGCTCGCGGAAGACTTCGAGCCTAACCTCGCTCTTGGAATGCTGCGCGATTGTGGCGGCTCGTTGATCTACACGTCGCTTTCCGGTGACCAGGTATACAAAGTCAGGAAAGAATTAGCGGCAACCGACTAATCGTGAGCGCGAATGCTTCGACAGTGCTGGCTACGGACAGGACGCGACTGGCCCACGACCGCACGTTGATGGCATGGGTCAGGACCTCGACGTCTCTGATCAGTTTCGGATTCACGATCTACAAGTTCTTCCAGTATCTCAGGGAACAAAACGCGGTATCAGGCGACCGCATATTTGGGCCACGCGAGTATGCGTTGTTGATGATTAGCGTAGGTATCGTGGCGCTTGTCTTCGCCACGCTGCAACACCGGCGCGACATGAAGGCGTTGCGCGCCGTGTATCCGGAAGTTCCTTATTCTCTCGTCACCGTATTGGCAGCTTTTATGTCGTTGATTGGAGTAGTGACGTTGTTGGCGGTCATTTTCCGGCAGTAGAAAGGATATGAGCGTGTCTGATGCAGTATACGATCAGCACGTGTTCGATGGTGGTCCACCTTTGCGACTGCAAAGATCGCTGGGCCTGGTTAAGCCGGAACAACCCCGCATCCTCAGGCGCGCATTGTTTACTGCGACCTTAGCGTGGGCTCCGCTGGCGCTCGCGACTGCTGCGCAAACTATCTGGCGCGGCGACGGCTCAGTCAACTGGTTTTTTTCTGACTTTTCCATTCACGCTCGTTACCTCATTGCACTGCCTGCGTTGATCTTCGCGGAGAGAGACTGCATACCTCAGCTCGAAAAGATCGTCCGTCATTTCGTCGATATTGGCCTCGTTACTGACTCGGATATGCCGCGTTACCGAGCGGCGGTTGAATCGACGCGACGCCTGCTTGGTTCCGGTTACGGCGATCTGATCGTGCCGTTTATCTCGTACCTTTCGACTTTTCTCCTCGTGCTTTACGTCCCTTTAGAGTGGATACAACCCTGGCAGCGAACAGCAGCGGGTGGGTTTTCTGCAGCCGGTTGGTGGAATGTCTTGGTTAGTATGCCGCTCGTCCTGATGTTTTTATTTGGCTGGATCTGGCGAATCGTGTTGTGGGCAAGATTTTTAATGTTGGTGTCCGAGCTCGATTTGCGACTGTTGCCCGCCCATCCGGATTCTGCTTGTGGTTTGAGGTTTGTCAGCACTTCGTTGCGCGGCTTTCGTTTTATCAGTTTCGCGCTCGGCGCAATCCTTGCGGGAGCGATAGCGGATCGCGTCGTTTACCAGGGCGCTGATCTGCTCAGTTTCAAGGCTTACTTGATCGGGTTAGTTGTTTTCATCCTGATCGTTTTTGCCGGGCCGTTGACGGTGTTTATAAGGAAGCTTCGCCAAACGAAGCGGCGCGGGATGTTTGAGTACGGCGCGCTCGCGACTCGTCTCGGACACGAGTTTGAGTCGAAGTGGTTGAGAGCCGATGGCGATTCTAAAGACGAGATGCTCAGCGCGCCGGATTTCTCTGCGACTACTGACTATTTCTCCGTCGCGGCGAATGTTTATGAAGTACGGGACCTGCCGTTCACGCTGAAGGATCTGATCGGGCCCGTGCTTCCTGCCCTGGTTCCATTCCTCTTCGTGGCTCTTCTCAAGGTCCCCTTCCAGGTCATCATCGATAGCATCATCAAGCTCTGGTTTTAAGCTCGCGAAGCGGGCTGTACCACGGAACACTTAGGCGACTACCAAATCTACGCGATTCTCTGATTGCGAGGACACGGTCAATATCGTCAGTTATGGAAGAGTATTTTTTGCGCCTCTGGAATGACTTCGGCGCCAGAGTCAGCGGGCCAATGAGTTTCCGGCTCTTTATGCAACCCACGATGGCGCTGATTTTCGCGATTCGCGACGGTGTGAAGGACGCGAAGACAGGACGAACACCTTACTTCTATTCCGTCTTCACTGACCCTGAGCATCGTAAGCAAAGGCTCAGCGAAGGTTGGCGAGCGGTCGTCAAAATCTTCACGTTGGCGGTGATTCTCGATGCGTTGTTTCAAATCATCGTCTTCAAGTGGATCTATCCGGTCGAGCTCATACTCGTTCCACTCGTGCTGGCCTTTCTACCGTACCTGCTGGCGCGTGGTCCGGTAAATCGTATTGCTCGCATGATCCATAAAGCACCAGCTTCATTCTTGATCCTCCTGATGATCTGCACCGTCGCTTCCGCTCAGCAACTGCGTGACACGTTCCGGCGCGTTAAGTCGTCGGTGGTGATCGTTCGCACTGGCGGAGAGCAGTCGTCTCCAATCACGAGCCAGATGGATGATTCAGGAGTCGGCTCAGGAGTTTTGATTTCAAAGGACGGCCAGATCCTGACGGCCGCGCACGTCGTCTCGAGCGGTTTGCCGATCACGATCGAATTTACTGACGGTCAGAGATTCAAAGCGCAGGTTGTCGAATCGAATGTTGCTGCTGATCTGGCGCTACTGAAAGTTGATCGCGTGCCCGCTGCTGCGGCCGCCGCGGCGCTCGGCGATTCAGATGTCGTGGAGACAGGTGACGACATCTTTATCGTCGGCGCGCCGTATGGTTTGAGTAACACGTTGACTGTGGGCCGCATCAGCGCCCGCCGGCCGGATGAAACACGCGGCGGCATTCTGAGCACGAGTGAGTTTCTGCAAACCGATGCCGTGGTGAATCCTGGTAACTCCGGTAGTCCCGTGTTCAATAAGGCTGGAGAGGTGGTGGCGATTGTCAGCAATGTGGTCAGTGACACAGGCGAATTCCAGGGCGTTGGTTTCGCCGCCACGGTCAACACCGCGCGCACCCTTTTGCTCGATCGCGATCCGTTTCTCAACGGTCTCGAAGGCGTCCTCGTGACAGGCATCGTTGCGAAGGCGCTCAACGTACCGCAACAGGCGGGCTTTCTGGTGACGAACGTGGCGCGCGATTCGCTCGCCGAGCAGATGGGGTTAGTCGGCGGACAGGTCGAAGCGATTATCGATAATGAGAGCCTGCTGATCGGCGGCGATGTGATCCTGAAGATCAATAGCTCGACAATTACTATCGACAGGCATACTTACCGGACAATATTTTCCAATATCGCGCGGTCGAATGCAGGCTCCGTCGTACACTGCAGCGTCTTACGGGCGGGAAAAGTCGTCGAGCTCTCCGTAAAAATACCGGCGTCCCTTTCCACCTCGCGCGCGCCACGACCTTAGCCCCTACCATAGAACACTGATCTGCCTACCTGAAAGATGCAGCCTGCGTGCTCGCAGGGTCGCAAAAAATACCAAATCAAGGCGATTTACGTGATTAGCGACTCTCGCTATGTTCACGTCTACTCAACGACAGTTTGCAGCTTTCCCCCGTCACCGAATGCACACTCAGGAGGAGGCGAGTTATGAGCCCCGACGGTCCACCGGCCCTTGCGACTATGCACGGTCGTAAAAAGAGCACTCACACGTTGCTGTTTGTGGTTTCCAAACTCTGGTCGTGTTGGCATCGCAAGATGTCCCGGCCATTTACGCACGAAGGCGAAACGTATCGCGTCTGCCTGAAGTGTGGAATGCGACGCGAGTTTGATCTCGGAGCGTGGAAGACAGGACATAGTTACTACTTCCCGAAAGTTCGTACGCGCTATTTCAAGCCGATCGTAACGCATAGCAAACTCCGCTTGATAAAGCTCAAGCGTGCATCGTGAGGATCAAAGATGAGTCGAAAAATCAGATTCGTAATTCTCGTGCTGTTGGTTGTTCTTGTTAGTAGTACGGCAGTCTTCGCACAGAAGAAAAAGCCGCGCATCAAGTACTACTCAATCAGCGCAAACCGCACCTTTCATGTGAGGATGAACGACTCCCTCAATTCGGGATCAGCTCGAATCGGCGACACGTTCTCGACTACTACCGTCGATCCCGTCTACTCCACCAATGGAGTCGAGCTGGTCCCGTCGGGAAGCATCATCACGGGCCGTGTCACCGCGGTGCAGAAAGCGCGGAAGGACGGCAATCCGGGTGTGCTGTCGGTTATCTTCTATCACCTCAACTTGCCCAACGGTCGTGGTGCGTCGATGAGCGGCTCACTCACTGATTACAGCGCCGGGAACAGCTCGAGCGACAACGAGAGCAACGTGTCAGCCAAGAAGACTTCCCACCGGAACGCGAAGTTCATCGGTGGAGGCGCAGGCGGCGGCGCGTTGATCGGAGCGATCGCCGGCGGCGGGAAAGGTCTGGCGATTGGCGCCGGCGTTGGCGCAGGCGTTGGTTTCATCGCGAAGAAGTTGAAGAAGGGCGACGAAGCCAAGGTGAAAGAGGGAACGGAGTTTGGAGTAATTCTGAACCGTGCAGTTTCGCTGCCGGCCTATCGCCCGTCGTGATTGGTGTCTCTGCGTAATCTCTGCGTTCTCTGCGTCTCTGCGGTTAAGTTCACCGCCGAGGCGCAGAGGACGCAGAGGTTACGCAGAGAAAACCGGGAAGAGGAACATGCGAAACGTTTTCGTTTTATTTCTGTTGCTAACGCTCACAAGAGTAACAGCGGGCCAGGGGCAACCATCCGGAGACGCGCACGAATTAGCGAAGCAACTCTCGAATCCAGTCTCGTCGCTGATCAGTTTCCCGCTGCAATCAAACTTTGATTTCGGAATGGGAGCAGGCTCCGGTTGGCGTTACACACTAAATATCCAGCCGGTAGTTCCCACTTCGCTGACCCCGAAGTGGAACATGATCTCACGCACGATCGCGCCCATCATTCACCAGCACAACGTCACCGGAGTAAGCGATCAAAGCGGTCTGGGAGACATCAGCCAGTCGCTGTTCTTTTCTCCGACCGATAGCAAGCGGTTTGTCTGGGGTGTTGGCCCACAGCTTCTCATTCCCACCGCGACCAACGATCTGCTCGGAACCGAGAAGTTCGCTCTCGGCCCAACCGTCATCGTGCTCAAGCAGAAAGAAGCCTGGACTTACGGCGCCCTGGCGAATCACGTGTGGTCAGTTGCCGGTGACGACACGCGCGCAAGTGTCAACTCGACATTCATTCAACCGTTTCTTTCCTACAACACCAGAGACGCGTGGACCTATAGCTTGAATACTGAAACGACCTACGACTGGACCGCGAACCATTGGAACATCCCCGTTCATTTCAGTATCTCGAAGCTGGTGCGGTTTGGCCGCCAGCCGGTGAGTCTGGGTGGCGCGCTGCGCTGCTGGGCCACGAGCTCGAGTGGTGGTCCGGAAGGATGCGGCTTGCGCATCATCGTGACTCCGTTGTTCCCGAAGTAACAAGGAAGTTTCAGATGTGTGTATTGGTGAGACTAATTTTCATCGCAGCGCTTTTTCTGACGCCGCTGGTTGTTCACGCGCAGACGCAAACGCCATCTCCAAACGCAACCGCAACTGCCGCAAACACCGCGAGTGCTCCTGAGACGAAACCCGAGCCGGCGCCGACTGACTTCTGGCATCAGGAAACGATGACGGGCGACTGGGGTGGCGCGCGCTCTCGCTGGAAAGAAAAAGGCGTCGAGCTCGAGTTCAAGACCGTGCACTTTTACCAGGCCACGACTTCAGGCGGAGTGCGCGAAGACAGCGAATACAACGGCAAGTTTGAGACGATCTGGAAGTTTGATCTCGGCAAAGTCGCCGGTTGGAAATACTGGTCGTCCGAGATGAAAGCCGAAGTGCGCTTTGGTGGACCATCGCTGGGCGGAACCGGCGCTATCAATCCTGTCAACACCGCAGTGTTAGGTCCTGGCGTAAACGGCTCCGTCGTCGCCGTTACCGCTCTGAATTTCACTCGCCTGATTCCAAAGGATCTGAAGAAGGGCGACCTGTACGCGATCTCATTTGGACGTTACAACATGCTGGACCTCATTGACGAAGACTTCTTCGCCGGCTCCGGCGAAGAGCGGTTCTTCAATATGGCCCAGATAGGACCGCTGACTGTGCTGCGCGAGGTGCCGTTTATCACCAACGGTTTGAGCTTTGCCTATGTCAAAGGTGGCGAGCCCTTCATCACTCTCGCGGTGCTCGATCCCAACGATCACTCAACTGATCCGGGCCTCGACGATCTATTCGCTGATGGCGTCACTGTCTCACCGGGGATCAACTTCCCGGCGCACTACTTCGGCAAATCAGCGAAACACTCTTTTAGTTTTGCGATCACGTCGAAAAAGTTCACGCCCTTCGATTCGATCAAGCAGGTGATCATCCCTGGACCACCACGCAATCCCGTCGAGCCGAAGCGTGGCTCATGGTCGGCGAGTTATATCTTTCGGCAGTACCTCGTCGAGAGAGGCAGAAGAGACGGCTGGGGACTTTTCTCACAACTGGCGTTTGCAAACAGAGACACAAGCCCGATCACGAGGTTTTTCAGCGTAGGCGTCGGTGGCAATGGTCTCATCGCGAGCCGCAACACAGACGAGTTCGGAATCGCATACACCTACACCGGTCTCAGCCGCGTTCTGGAAGACAACATCGATCTGATCACGATCGGAAGGAGCCCGCTACAACCGGAACAACAGGTTGAGATGTTCTACAACCTGCACCTGACGCCATGGCTGAGATTTACCGGCGATCTCCAAATCATTCGCGGCGTCCGGCGCGGCTTCGATCGCGCAGTGGTTCCGGGTGGAAGGTTGGAACTCATTTTTTAAGGTTCCAACTGTAGGGGTGGCCCTCCGTGGCCACCCGTTGTTTGACATCGCATCGGTGGTGAGAGCGGGTGGCCACGGAGGGCCACCCCTACAGTTGTGTCCAAGGCACGTTTCTGATTTTAGGGGAGAACATGACCAATCAATTCAACGGCACAATAAAACTCGACATTCGCGATTCGAAACCTGACTGGGATGCATTTCTTTATCAAAAGGCGCCAAAGGACGCGCCGAACGTCCTGGTCATTCTCTACGACGACACCGGTTGTGCTGCGTGGTCGCCGTACGGCGGGCGGATCAGTATGCCGACGATGGACCGTCTCGCGGCGAATGGTCTGACTTACACGCAGTGGCACACGACTGCAGTCTGTTCGCCGACGCGCTCAACTTTTCTCACCGGACGTAATCATCACGCCAATGGCTTCGGCTCGATCTCCGAAATGGCCGTCGGCTTTCCGGGTTATTGCGGCCACATCCCTCCAGAGAACGGCAGCGTAGCGCAGGTGCTGCGCGACGCCGGTTGGACCACACTCTGGATCGGCAAGAACCACAATGTTCCGGTTGACGCTTTCAGCATCGGCGCGACGAAGAAAAAGTGGCCACTCGGGCTTGGCTACGATCGCTTTTACGGCTTCATCGGCGGCGAGACTAACCAATGGTATCCAACGCTGATCGAAGACAATCATTTTATCGATCAGCCGTATCAACCCGAGGATGGCTATCACCTCTCGAAAGACCTGGCTGACAAAGCGATCACCTTCATTCGTGATTCCAAACAGTCAGAACCCGACAAGCCCTGGTACATGTGGTACTGCCCGGGCGCCAACCACGCGCCTCATCACGCTCCGCAGGAATACATCGACAAGTACAAAGGCAAGTTTGACGACGGTTACGAGGCCTATCGCGAATGGGTGCTGGCGCGAATGATCGAGCGCGGCATCCTGCCAAAAGACACTGAGCTGACGCCGATCAATCCGCTGCCGGATGGCATCCTTCCCGAAGCCGACAGCGTTCGTCCATGGGACAGCCTG
>Ga0134124_10002673_pt1 | contig 14348 bp, 12 predicted proteins | sample KB304_FD_96880 | JGI IMG/M metagenome (GOLD analysis project Ga0134124, IMG submission 96880) | Terrestrial soil microbial communities without Nitrogen fertilizer from Kellogg Biological Station, Michigan, USA - KB3-0-4 | ecosystem: Environmental > Terrestrial > Soil > Unclassified ... | reverse complement strand
TGGAGAAGGCGCCATGAGAGTCCTGACGCTAGAGATGCTTGAACCGTTTTTTGCGCGCCTGTCCGAAACGTGGGAACTGCGCCTGCCGATCCTGCTCGCCGACGGCACCCGTGTCATCGGTTCTCCTGACGACGGCCCCGCCGCCCTGCACGGCGGCGCCGTGATGGGCAAGCCGACCGCGGCCTTCTTGCCGCAGCAGGAGACGGTGTTCACCGCCGCAGGTGGAGAGCCGCAGGAACCGCCCACCCCGGACCGACCGCTCTTCATCCTCGGCTTCACCCCCCGCGACCTGGCCTGCCTCCGTTTCATCGACCGTTTCTTTGCCGACGGCCTGCGCGACGACATCTACTTCCGTCAGCGCCAGGGCGCCGTGGTGGCAGGGCTCTCCGGCTACTGCGGCCCGGGCGGGACGCTGCTCCCCCCTGCCGGGGGAGACTGCGATCTGGAACTGTTCTGGGACGGGAGCCGCTGGCTGGCGATTCCGTACAGTGAAGCCGGCAAGGCAATTGTCGCGGATCTGCCGGACACTGCCCTGCCGGAAGCGGAGGCTCTGCTTCGTCAGGCCGCGACAACGCCTCCGGACGAGAACGAAAGGGTGATCAAGCGCGCCTCGGAGCTGCTGCGCGCCGGGTGCGTCCCCGATTCATTCTGGGGGGAGATCGGCGAGCGTTGCATCGCCTGCACCGGCTGCAATCTCGCCTGCCCCACCTGCACCTGCTTCGGCGTGCAGGACTGGCGTTACGCCGCCCGGGTCGAGCGGAGCCGCATGTGGGACTCCTGCCAGCTGGACGGCTTCATGCGCGAGGCGAGCGGCCACAACCCGCTCGGCAGCGAGGCGCTCCGAACCCGGCGGCGCATTCACCACAAGCTGGCGGCTGATCCGGAAAAATGGGGTGAGATCAGCTGCTTCGTCTGCGGGAGATGCGACGTAGTATGTCCCACCGGTATCGGAATTTTTGCCGTGGCGCGGGAGCTGGTGGCGCGTTTCGGGTGAAACTGTCCGGCGCGCATGGATGTTATGTCCGGCTTTCTAAAATTCGCCCTGTATTCCAAGGGCCGGCAGGAACGGCAGCTGGGTGATTTTCTTGCGTGACGTAAAATCACCGTTGTACGGTCCTGGCGCCGCGAGATTGTGGCCGGTAAATAAAATTCGCTGACGCACTTATCCTCTTTATCAGGATCAGGAAAGTCTTCAAAAATATTTTTTGCAGTTAACTATTAATTTTGATCTTAACTCAAATTATATCCACGTCTCGCCCGGCCTTCCTGTTTTAATCAAAATGATGTTGACTATTGGTGACTTAGGGTGTAACGGTCGATTGCAAATATCCCCTCTTTGTCCCGGTACCCCGCTTTGTGCTTCATTAATTATTGTTGTGATGCCGCTTGATCACCAACAACGCTCGGGAGTTCCATGCAGCAGATACCAGTAACGATACGCGATGAAATCGAGTCGATCAACATTCCACCTATGCCGAATGTATTGCTGCGGTTTCTGAAGGTGGTGGAAGATGATCGCGCATCAATAACGGATCTGGCTACCCTGGTCGGTCTCGACCCCGCATTGAGCGCCCGCTTTCTTACCGTCGCCAATTCTCCGGCACTTCGCCGCGAACGAGAAATAACAAGCCTCGAACAGTGCATGATAACCCTGGGGACCAGGCTGGCACGGACTCTTGCCGCCTGCCTCGCCGTCCAGAATGTCTTTGCACGCGCCTCCGGTGAAATACAGTACGATTTCAAAGGATTCTGGGGACATTCACTGAGAGTGGCTGAAATGTCCCGGGCGATCGCCGTCAACAAGGGTTACATTGATATCGAGGAAGCCTATCTGGCCGGCCTTATGCATGATGTCGGCATTCTGCTCCTGCTGGGGAGCGAGGGTCAGCGCTACGGGGATTTCCTTCAACGGAGCATTGACGAATGCGTATTGAGCGACATCGAGAAGCCGATGATCGGTACGGACCATGCTGCTGTCGGAGCGTGGCTGGTAGATCGGTGGAAATTGCCTTCATTCATGTCGGATGCGATTCTGTTCCATCACAGGTCGCCTGACGAGATTGCCGCTGCCGACCCATTGAGCCAGATCGTCTGGTCTTCCCATGTCATCAGCACCTATAATGAAAAGCTAGACCTCACCCAAATACGGAATCTGCCTGATCTCGCCGCGGTTGTGACGATACTCGGGATTGACGTGAATGAAGTTGCAACCATCCGGGATCAGGCTTCCGGGCAGGTTGTCCTGCTCGCTGAAGCGCTCGGCGTCAAGGAATCCGTTGATGCCGGAATGCTCCCCTCACCGGTCATCCCGTTCGAAATATGCAGATCTCGTCAGAATCAAAACGATCCGGTATATGCGAACATGGATGACATGGTTCGGGATATGGCCTTGATGCAGTCGCTGCAGCATAATCTGTCATCCCTGTGCGGCGAGGAAGATGTATTTATTGCCATAAAAGAGTCCGCCAAAATTCTGTTCAGTCTCGGCCGGCTCGCCTTCCTGCTCGTCAACCCGGCAAAATCCGTCCTTTCGGGCGCCAATTTTCTGGGACAGTCCCCATTGCTGCAACGACTTGAAATCAAACTTGATCCGAACTGCAGCCTGGCAGCAGCCGTATTTTCGGGTGAGCGGCCTTATTCCACGTTCGACAAAGACCGTCCCACCGGAGTTTCGCTGGTTGACGTGCAAATTGCCCATATGTTGGACAGTGAAGGTCTGTTGTATGTCCCGATGCGCATTCGTGACCGGCATATCGGTGTCATGGTTTACGGAATAAGTATTATGCAGCACTCCCGCATTCAGAAACGCCTTGCCTGGATGACTCATTTTGCCAATCTTGCTGCGATCAGCATCGATACGTCCCGGGAGATGCGGAACCATGGAGAAAAAATCGAGGCGACCGTAAAGAGCCGTTTCGAACTTCAGGCTCGAAGAGTCGTTCATGAAGCCGGGAACCCGCTTGCCATCATCAAAAACTATCTGAAGATCGTAACCGGGAAGATGCCGGGTGATGACGATATCCGCCAGGGGCTGGACATACTCAGGGAGGAGATTGACCGTGTTACGCATATCTTGCAGCGTTTGAAGTCCCTGGAAGATACAGCGCCGGTAACGGACATAGTTGACATAAACGGCGTAATTGAAGGGATGCTGTCGCTTTACAGCGAATCCCTGTTCTCAACGTGCGGCATTACAGTCGAATTGGCGCTGGATCCGTCTGTTTCTCCGGTTTCCGGCGACCGGGACAGCGTCAAACAGATTCTGTTGAATATCTGGAAAAATGCGGCGGAAGCGATGCCGGCCGGCGGCCGCGTTGCCATCTCCACAAGAGGTCCTGTCACGAAAAACGGTCGTCATTTTGTCGAGATAATAATGAACGACTCCGGCCCCGGTTTGCCTCCGGATGTCAGGCAACGCCTTTTTCAGCCGCTGGAGCAGAATCGCCGCCCAGGCCATTCCGGGATAGGGCTGTCTATTGTTGCAAACCTGGTAGATCGTCTCGAAGGGTTTATCACGTGCCAGAGCGATTCCGGACAAGGGACCACGTTCAGCATCCTATTACCTCGCACCAACGGGAATGACCTATGAATTATTTGGGTACGGCATATTCCAATCCTTCGTATGAGTGGCTGGATCAGCTGCAGCGAATACTCATCGTTGACGATGAACCGCGCATGCGCTCCAGCCTCAGGCTGCTTCTTGATGGCGAAGGGCGGGAGATACTGGAGTGCGGCACCGGCAGCAGGGCTCTGACAATCCTCAAGTCCCAGGAGATCGATCTCGTTCTGCTCGACATCAATCTTCCGGACATTTCAGGGCTGGAGGTGATGGAGTGGATTGCACACAACAATATTCCTACCAGCATGATCATGGTCAGCGCCGATGCCGACATCGACTCCGCAATACGCGCCTTGCGCGGCGGAGTCGTGGAGTTCGTGCGCAAGCCGCACGGGATGGAAGAAATCCAGCATAAGGTGGAAAACGCCCTGCATCGGCGCCGGCTTGAGCGCAGCAACGCTCTTATGACGGCACGGCTGGAACAATCGGAACGCCTCCACCGGTTTCTGGTGGAAAACTCCCCGGATCTCATCTACACGCTCGACCACGAGGGGCGGTTCATATTTATCAACGGCCGGGTTGAATCACTCCTCGGCTATTCGCGGGAAGAACTGATCGGCAGTTTTTATACCGTCATAGTGCATGATGAAGACCTCGAACAGGCTGTTTATGCATTTACCGAACGCCGCAGCGACGACCGCGCCATATCCAACGTCGAAGTCCGCCTCAAATGCAAAGACAACCGCTTTCGCCGTTTCGGAAGCCGCCATATTGTGGCGATTCTGAGCGCAACCGGCATTTACGACAACGGACAGGAAGGACAGGAAGAGCGGTCGCGACGTTTTATGGGGACTTACGGTGTGGCGACCGACATCACCGAGCGCAAGGCCGCTGAGGATACCATCAGTTTTCAGGCACTGCACGACCATCTTACCCATTTACCCAACAGGAGACTGTTCAGAGACCGTCTGGAACTGTCGATGACACAGGCAAAACGGTACGGGAGGCTGGTTGGCGCCATGTTTCTCGATCTCGACCGCTTTAAACTGGTAAACGATACGCATGGGCATGCCGAAGGGGACGAACTGCTGAAAAGTGTGGCCCAGAGGCTTGTAAAATGTGTTCGGGCCGGTGATACGCTGGCCCGTCAGGGAGGCGACGAGTTTACGATACTGTTGCCGGATCTGGTTAACGCCGCCGATGCCGCCATTATTGCCGAAAAGATCCAGGAGGAGCTTAAACTCCCCTTCACTGTCGGCGGTCAGGAGTTCCGTGCCACCGCGAGTATCGGCATAGCGATCTTCCCCAGGGACGGGGAATGCGCCGATATCCTCCTGAAGAATGCCGACATCGCGATGTACAAGGTCAAAGCCAGCGGCAAGAACGGATACAAGTTTTTTACCAACGAGATGAATTCATGCTACCACGAGCGCATGACTCTCGAAAACGAGCTGCGCCAGGCCATCCGGAATTCTGAGTTTGAGCTGCATTATCAGCCCCAGGTAAACGTCAGCAGCAACAGGATTGTCGGTCTGGAAGCCCTGATACGCTGGCAGCACCCGGTACATGGCCTCCTGAACCCGAGCGGCTTCATCGATCTGGCGGAAGAAATCGGATTGATCAGCGACATTACCGACTGGGTGCTGAACGAGGTGTGCAGACAACAGGTTCTCTGGCGCGCCATGGGACTGGACAATCTTCGCATCGCGATCAACTTTTCACCTCAGGAGTTTAACAACAACGACGTGGTTGACCGGATCTTCTCCTGCCTGAAAAAATACAGCCTCCCCGAACATTCTCTGGATGTTGAAATAACTGAAAACCTTCTGCTGCTTGATGACGTGGGCGTAATCGAGAAGGTGCGCCATTTGCGCGATCGCGGCATCCGTATTTCGATTGACGACTTTGGAACCCGCTTTTCTTCCCTGAACTACCTGAAGAAGTTTCCGATCAATACCATTAAAATTGACAAGTCATTTGTCCGCGACCTGGTCGAGCATAATAACCCCTCTCCGATAATCCATGCAATTATTGGCATAGCGCGTGGATTTGGATTGCACCTTCTGGCGGAAGGGGTTGAGAATCACTACCAGATGAAAACCTTGCAGCAAATGGGATGTGAGGATATGCAGGGGTATTTTTTCAGCAAACCGCTGCCGGCCGTTGAGGTAGAGCGCCTGTTGTTAGACTCTGGCAGATGGGGAAAGCCGAGCGGTACTTCGGCTGCCGATGAAGTGAACGTGTCGCCGATGATCTGCGCGCAACTTCTATAAGTCGAAACTGCCGTTCATGGCCCACGACCGGGTCTTCATCCGCGTGCCCGCATCCTCCCCGCCAACCAATCTCACCTGTTCACCCTCCGCACTGCCGGCACCAGAAACATCATGACCACGAACAGTGCCGCGACCAGGAGCCAGGCATCGTTATATGCCATCAGCGTCGATTCGCGTCGTACCAGTCGTGCAATCAAACTTATCCCTCCCTGACCGGCCTGATCCGGATCCGCCATCCTTCCGGCAAAAGGGGCCTGAAGTGTCTCCAGATATTCCGGGTAACGATCCTGATTGAGCCGCTCGGACAGCCGCCAGTAATGAAAACCACTCCGCTGTACCACCAGAAAGTTGATGACTGCGATGCCGATCCCGCCCCCGAGTGAACGCATCAGACTGTAGAGGCCGGTGGCGTTGGGGATGGCTGTCAGGGGGAGGCGTCCCAGGGCCAGCTCCGTAACCGGAGACAGGCACATCATGACAGCCGTGCCGTGCAGCACCTGAGGCCAGAAAAGATCGTCGAACCCTATCGATGCAGTCAGACGTGCGTTGATCCAGAGGGCCCATGCAAACAGGGAAAGGCCGATGGCCAGACAGATACGCCTATCAAGGTACCTCCTGATGATTCTCAACAGGGGAAGCGTCAGTAGCATCGCCGCGCCCGGCACCGCCATCACTTCTCCTATCTGCTGACTGTTGTATCCTTTGACCGCGCTCAGAAAGAGCACCATCAGGTAACCGCTGCCGAACAGGCCGACCCCCATGACAAAATTGAACAGGCAACGAGAGAAACCGTTTCATATTGATCCTGTCGTGATTCAGATTACCGGGCCGCGTGCACTCGGTCCGGTGATCCCGTTCACCTCAGATGGCCTTTAGTAATCTCATCAGCCGCCATACAGGATAACTTCCTGCATTTCCACAGAGAGGTCTTTGAATTCAGCCCGTTGCCTGAAGGCTCCGTCATCGGAACTTTCGGCAGGTGTCGCTTGGGAACCAGTTGTGCCGGCGGTGGTGGCACAACCGGCTAACATGGCAAACGATGCTGCAATCAAAACGTATCTAATCTTTTTCATAATTTGTACCTCCTCTTACTATATTTCCCCAGGAATGGCGGCGCCTTACCATTCTAAAAGGCGTGCAAAGCTACACTTTTGTTATTCAGCCAACGGTTTTGAGCAATATTGCTTTCAAAGTGGGTAATGACACGCCCACCCTTTCATAAAGGGGGACTTGATTTTGCGGAAGAATCAGTACTAATCGGCTTCAACGATAACATGCGCAAAATGGGCATGCTCGCAGGCCCGGTAATGGTCGGTGCGACCCAGGAAGTACCGTTTGTGAATGTCTGCCGGACACAGGTTCTCCACCAGCGTCAGTCCGACCTGCTCCAGTTCCCCTCCCAGCGAGAGCGGATCAAACCCGGACAGCATCGGTTCCCCCAGGTTTCGGACTCCTTCGATCATGCGCTGAACACGCGGTGCCGCCAGCCGGGCCTCATAGGCATCAATGTCGAGATAATCTAAGACGACCGAACTTCCCGGTGCTGAAACCGCGGTGATGTCCCGCAAGGTGGCCATTACCTCGCTGCGCGTCAGGTAATAGGTTACCCCCAGCCAGCTGAAAAAGGCCGGCCTCTGCGTATCGAACCCCGATGCCAGCAAGGCGTCCTTCAGACTGGTTCGGGTGAAGTCCACCGGGATGAAGTGCAGGTTGTCCGGGAGCCGCCAACCAAGTTCATCGAGGCGGCGGCGCTTATGCTCCTGCGTTGCCGGATGGTCCAGCTCCAGTATCGTGATTTTTTGCACCAGGTCGGGGCGACGGAAGGCAAAGGTATCCAGCCCGGCCCCCAGCAGCACATACTGCCCGACCCCCTGTTTGACGGCACTCTCCAGAAGCTCCTCCGCGTATCTCGCCCGCCCCAGCACGATGGGGGTCGCGGCTCCGGCCTGCATCAGCCAGCCGAGCGCGCTTTCATCGTCTTTGAACATTGCTGCGGCCTCGGGATTTACTGCGCGCAGCATCGCCAGCATCTGCTCCTCGATGGAGCGCCTTGCGTTGTTCCCCAGCAGGTCGAATGCCAGGAAATCGTCGAAAATCACCGGGGCGTCATTTCGGTGGTGAAACCCGCGATTGTATGCCGTCATCAGGGCGGTGCGGCTCATCTGTTCATCTCTCATGGTTCATTCCTCCACGTCTCTCATGGGAAAATGGCACGCCACGAGGTGGCCGGGGGCGATCTCCCGCAGTTCCGGCCGCTCCAGGCTGCAGCGAAGTCCGGCTCGGGGGCAGCGGGTGCGGAACCGGCAGCCGCATGGCGGGTCGAGGGGCGACGGCAGTTCGCCGGGGACCATGCCGCTTCCCTGGGTATGATGGCCAGGATCGGGGCGCGGCACTGAATCAAGCAGTGCCCGGGTGTAGGGGTGGGCCGGAGCGGCATACAACTCCTCGCAGGGTGCGACCTCGCACAGACGGCCAAGGTACATCACCGCCACCCGGTCGCAGATGTTCTTCACTACCGCCAGATCGTGGGCGATGAACAGCATGGCAAGACCGTATGATTCCTTGACGTCACGCAACAGGTTGAGTATCTGCGCCTGCACAGAGACGTCCAGCGAAGAGACCGGCTCGTCGCAGACCAGCAGCCGCGGTCCGGTCATGAGGGCGCGGGCGATGCCGGCCCGTTGGCACTGGCCACCGGAGAGCTGTTGCGGTTTGCGGTCATAGTGCTGTTCAGGGTCGAGCCCCACTCTGGCCATCATCTCCCGCGTCCGCTGCACCCGTTCGGCCTTGTCCATCCCTCCCATGCTCGACAGCGGCGCGGCGATGCTTTCCCCTGCCGAGCGGGAAGGGTTGAGGGATGAAACCGGGTCCTGGAAGATCATCTGGAATCGACCCCGCAAAGGGCGCAGACAGCGCGGAGTGAGCGCGGCCAGATCCCGGCCGTCGAGAATCACCTTTCCGGAGGTCGGCCCCGGAAGCTGCATTACGGCCCTGGCCAGGGAGGATTTGCCGCAGCCCGACTCCCCTACCAGCCCCAGAGTCTCGCCCCAGCCCAGATCGAAACTCACCCCGGAGACCGCATGGACCGTGCGCCCCCGTCCGGCGGGAAATTCAACCACAAGGTTTTCGACGCGCAGGAGAAGGTCTTCTATGTTCATTATTTTTTTCATTATTTTTTCATTCATGCGAATCTCTATTCCCATCCCTGTACGGAAACCAGCAGGCATAGCGATGATTCTCATCATCATCACAAGCCAGCGGCGGCGCCGCCTCACAGCAGCGTTCCTCTGCCTTTGGACAACGTGGCGCGAAAGGACACCCACCACACGGAGCAGAAAGGTCGGGAGGCTGTCCGCCAATGGCCTTGAGAGCCTTGTGGGGAGGATCGTCCAGTCGGGGGATGGCGTTGAAGAGCGCCCGGGTATAAGGCATCCGCATCCGGTCGAAAAGTGAGGCGGTCGAGGCCTGTTCAACGATTCTCCCCGCATACATCACCGCCGTTTCATGGGCTCTCCCCGCCACAACCCCAAGATCGTGGGTCACCAGGATCATGGCCATGTTTCTCTCCCGTTGCAGCCGGGAAAGGAGATTGAGTATCTCCGCCTGAACAGTCACGTCCAGGGCTGTTGTCGGCTCGTCGGCGATCAGGAGTTGGGGGTCGCAGGCCAGGGCAATGGCAATGGCCACCCGCTGGCGCATCCCCCCGGAGAGCTGGTGCGGGTAGCAGGCGAGCCGCTCCTCCGGCTGAGAGATGCCGACCGCCCGGAGCAGTTCCACGGACCGCTCCCGTGCCTTGGCCGTGGAGAGTCCCAGATGATAGTGCATCGGCTCCGCGATCTGCCAGCCGATCCGTTGGACCGGATTAAGGGAAGAGATGGGGTTCTGCAGAACGATGCCGATCTCCCTCCCCAGTATGCGGGCCAACTCCTTTTTCGCCAGTTTCGCCAGTTCCTGCCCTGCAAAACTGATCCGCCCCGCTGGAGAGAGGATGGCGCGTCCCGGCAAGAGGCCGAGAATAGCCCGGCAGAGCATGCTTTTCCCGCACCCCGACTCTCCCACCAGCGCCAGGGTTTTCCCCCGTTCCAGGGTGAAGGAGACACCGTCCACCGCCCGGACCACCCCCCGCTTGCAAGGCAGATGGACCACCAGGTTCTCCACTGAGAGAATATCTTTTGGCGAAGCCGTCATGGTTCTAATCCTTTACGGCACAGCAAAAAGCTCCAGATCCTAGGCGCGACGATCCTGAGGAATGAGGCGTACCGTAAGGTACGCTGCAGTGACGAAGGATTGGCGCAACAACGGAGATGGACTTTTGGCGAAGCCGTCATAATTGGCTCTCCCGTGTGTCGAACCAGCCGCGCAACCTGTCGCCGATCAGATTAACCGCCATGATGGTCAGGAACATCACCAGAGTCGGGATCATACTGACATGGGGCGACTGTTCCAATACCTCCCGTCCCTCGGCTATCATGCCGCCCCAGCTCGGCGTCGGTGAGGGGACGCTGAGTCCCAGAAAACCGAGCCCTCCTTCGGCTATGATCACCAGCCCCATCACCAGGAGCAGGTACGCCAGCATAGGCATCAGCACGTTGGGGAGAATTTCCCTCAGGATGATGGCAGCATCTCCGGCGCCCGCTCCACGGGCGGCCAGAACGAATTCACGCCCGGCAAACCTGAGCGTATTTGCCCGGGCTACCCTGGCAAAGGTGGGAGCGGTCATCAAGCCAAGGGCAAGGGTAAGGTTAAGAAGGCTGGAACCGAAGACAAAGGTGATCATCATCAGAAAAACCAGCCGCGGAAAAGCAAGAAAAGTATCTATTGCGGCAACGATTAACTTTTCCGGGTAGCCGCGATAATACCCGGCAACAACTCCAAGCAGGGTACCCGCGACCAGACCGATACAGGGGGCGAACGTACCAACCGTCAGGGAGACGCGCGCGCCGAAGAGTAGCCTTGCCGCAATGTCCCGTCCCATGTTGTCGGTGCCGAGCAGATGACCGGCAACGCCCGGTTTCACGGCCAGGTTGACCCAGTCAATCTGATCCGGAGGCGGCAGCGGCCACAGAGCCGCGCTCACGGCAGAGACCATGACCACGCACAACCAGGCAGCGGCCAGCCAGAATACCATGCCAGTTTTACCGGGCACCGGTCCCCTCCTTGCGCACGCGTGGATCAAGCAGGCCATAGCTGGCATCAACCAGAAAGTTGACGGTCACATATCCGATCGCGATAAAGAGCACGCACCCCTGAACCATCGGAAAATCCTGGGCAAATATGCTTGACAGGAGGAGCCGCCCAACTCCCGGCAGCGCAAAGAGGTTCTCGATTATCACGGCCCCGCCGATCAGGTTGCCGATATGCAGGCCGCACAGGGTGATCAGGGAAAAACTGGACGGGCGCAGGGCATGCCTGATGAGAATCCTCCAGGCCGGCAGCCCCTTGGCCCTGGCCAGGAGGATGAAGTCTTCCTGCAGGGTCGCGATCAGGTCACTCCGGAGGACCCGCATCAGAGTAACCCACTCGACCAGAGCGATGGAGAGCGCAGGGAGGATGAATCCTTTCAGATTCAGCAAGACACCTTCGTTTAAAGCGTTGTATCCGGTGGCGGGGAACCACTTGAGCCGCAGGGAAAAGAAGAAAATAAGGAGAATGGCCAGGGCAAAACTAGGGATGGAAACCAGGCCGAAGCCGATTGTTCCGAAAAGGCGGTCGGTTTTAGAATCGGGCCGCCAGGCCGACAAGATGCCGATTGGGACGGCCAGGAGAAGGGCGATGAGCTGCGACAGCAGGAGAAGCTCAACTGTAACCGGCAGATGGGAGGCAATGGTCTTTGTAACCGCTTGTCCTGTAACCAGGGAATTGCCCAGCTCTCCCCGGAGAGCGCCGGTCAGCCATCTGCAGTAACGGACGAGCACCGGAGCGTTCAGGCCGAGTTGCTCCCGGAGCGCGGCAACGTCGCCCACGGTGGCGCTCTGGCCGGCTATTTCGTGGGCAACACTGCCCGGAAGCAGATTGAGCATCACGAAGGTAAGTGCCGTGACGGCAAAGACGACAATCAGCAGATGTATGAACTTTCCGGCATAAAAATGCATTGAACTTTCAAAGCCTCCGCTCAGATATCAATCTTGAAGCCCAAATCAACCTCTGATGCCGGTATTCCACCGCGAATGCCCCAGTTATCCCTTGGCACATCATGCAGGACTATGAGGATCTCCTTCTTCGGGACACCGATTTCGGTAAACCTTGCTACGACACTTTTATACAAAGCCCTTTTCGCATCCAACGACCTGCCTGAAAACAGGGAAATATCCACCAGAACATAATTCTCCGAACAACCGGGGGGAACGACGAAATCCTCCGGCTCATATTCGAGAAAGCGGATAATCTTGTCATATTCCGGAATCTTCAGGCATTCGACCATCGATTCATGCAGCGCTTGAATCAGTAGGTCCTTTTCCTGTCTGCTCCATTTTTTCCTGACTTCGATTCGTGCAATCGGCATAACTTGTCCTTTCCTACGACATCTTTATTGCAACTGCTCCGGCGGTGACCACCAGGATCGAAAGATATCTCAGCGGAGTAACCTGCTCTTTGAGAAAACCGGCCGCAATCAATGTCGCAAAGACCACCGAAGTCTCACGCAATGCTGCCACGAGCGCTATCGGCGCCTGCGTCATGGCCCACAGCGCCAGCCCGTACGAACCAACCGAGCATGCGCCACCCATCAACCCCTTGCCGCAATTGGCCCCCAGCGCTCTCAATCCCTTTCGCCCCTGCTTTGCGAAGTATATTGTAAGGAGCGGAATAGCGGTCAGGAAGAACAGCCAACCCGTGTAGCTGGCCGGATGGCCGGACAAACGGGCGCCAAGGCCATCTACGAGCGTGTAGACCACAATCACGCCGGCGTTCGCGAGAGCCAGCGCTGTGGGGGAAAACCTGAACTTACCTGAACGCCATGTATCGCCCGTAAGGAGAACAATGCCCAGAGAGACCAGCAACAGACCAATCCAGCCGCCTGAAGATGGTGACTCGTGTACAAGGGGCACCGCGACGATTGCGGAAAGCGCCGGCGCGGAACCGCGCATGATCGGATAGGCAAAACTCAGGTCCGAGTTCCGGTACAAGCGGGCCACGAAGGAGAAGTAGACCACATGAATCAGGACGGACGCCGTCAAGTAAGGCCAGCTTTCAACGGCGGGAAGCGCGGCAAACGGCAGCCAGCAGGCGGCCCATATCCCGGCGCCTCCGGCAACCAGCACCGTGTTGAGGTCCTTATCCGCTGCGGCACGGATAAACACGTTCCAGGCAGCATGCAGGAGAGCTCCGAACAGAACGACCGTGAGAATGGTTACTGACATGTGGCTATCTCTCCACAATGTAACTGACGACAATCCTGCGGCATTGCGTATATCTGACGATTTCAACCCGATCGGAGTATCGTGAAAATGTATCCAACAGTTCCTGATCGGACAGAAAATGCTTGATCACGCGGCAGCTTGAGCCATCGGGAAGTTCCCGCATCTGCAGGTGATTTCCTTCATTGTCGTACATGCCGCTGAGCGATTCGTTGCCGGGGAGTTGATCGCAGAGAACAACAATGGAGCCGGGCTGCAGGCGGTTGTGCAATCCCTGGAGAAACTCGTGGAAGCGTGATTTTGGTACATGGGCAAACCAATCGACGGCAAGGGCCGCATCAAAGCACCCCTGCACCTGGGAGAGGTCGTAAGCGTCCGCCCGCTGCAACGAGACCTTGTCCCAATCCAGGCATTTTCGACGGGCTTGTTCCAGGGTGGCCTCATTGTAGTCGGTGGCAAGAATTGATACGGCGACTTCACTGACCCGTTGCGTCCAGAAACAGGGGCCGCAGGCGATCTCCAGAACTCTTCTTCTCTCAAGCAGATTTGTTATATGCCTGATAACCGGGGCAAGCGACGAGACAGTATCATGATCGTCATACCCCATGGAGCTGTCATAATACGGCGCCCGCTTACCATAGTATGACTGCATTTCCTGAATGATTTTCATTTTGAATTCCTTTCAGTACGACGACAGCTAGCGCCAGACCATAGATGCCGGATTGCGTTTGGGTGGCCGCTGATAGCTGGTTGCCGGATAACCTAACATCAGGCAATGCACCGCCGAGTGTCCGGAGGGGAGATCAAGCGCAGTCTTTAGCGGTTCCCAGCTCTTAACAGCCTGCATGAAGATCCCTCCCCAGCAGGCGCCGAGGCCGAACACTGGAGCGACAATGTCCAGATGCGTCAATGCGATTACGGCATTTGTCCGGGCAACAGGGGCTTCATCGTTGACATGGGCGAAGACCAGGTGCGGCGCGTTCAGACAGATAGTGTCGCGCCCCTCTTCCCATGCCTTTACCATGCCGGGCAGGTTGTAGCGGGCAGCCAGCGGGTTGCCGCTGTTCGCGGTTTCGCGCATCCAGTCAACCGCCATCTCTGTCAGCCTCCGGACTTCGCCGGTATCGTGGATCATCAGCCACTTCACATCCTGCCTGTTCC